>ENA-UEQB01000006-UEQB01000006.1-human-gut-metagenome-genome-assembly--contig:-NODE-6-length-185564-cov-42.635414_pt1 | contig 185564 bp, 135 predicted proteins | sample MGYA00242901_ERZ507918 | MGnify/ENA primary metagenome ERZ507918 (study PRJEB26167, sample SAMN06115405) | human gut metagenome | host: Homo sapiens | place: China:Sichuan | collected 2016-04-06... | reverse complement strand
CGTCGAACATCTCGGCCACTTCGCCCATCGAATAAAAAAGTTTCTCGGCCATATCTATCGTTTAATAATTCGCAATGTATTGGGGTACATGTTATTCACCCGGTTACCTATCCGCTTCGCAAACCCGAGCGCCCGCCCGCGGGCACACACCAGGTTCACCCCTTCGGCAAACGCCCCGGCGGCGACCTCCTGCCTGCGCAGGTAGCACAGCGCCTGCGCCTCGTCCAGCTCCGCCGCGGACACCGCCTCGCGGTTCAACCCGCAGAAGAACGCCAGCGCCGGATCGGGCCGAAGGCTTCCCTTGAAGAACTGCCCCATCGCCACGCCCGCATAGATCACGGGCAGCGCTTCGCCGAGCGCCTTCACGGCCTCGGCCTGCGCGACGTAATATCCGTAGCAGGTATCGCCCACCGCCGCGAAGCACATCCGCTCCGGCGTGCGCACCCAACGGCGCAGCTCCGCCGCCGACGCCTTGTCCACCTGCGCAAATACCGTGCGCCGCGCCTTCGGGGTGCGGCAACGGCCCCCGGCATCGTAAGCCTTGCAGGCCACGGCGGCGAAAAAACCCTCGCCGCGTGCCCGGTGAGGATAGAACCGGTAGGTGCGGAAAGCCCCCACCCGGCCGCAGACGATCCCCCACGCCCCGTCGACAGCCATGTCTTCCGCCTCTGCGACCTCGTCGCCCGCCCATGCGAGCATACGCTCCAAAGCGCCTTCGTCCTCGTCGCGGTTGAAGGTGCAGGTGCTGTATATCAGCCTGCCACCGGGTTTGAGCGCACGCCATGCTTCACGTAATATCCCGTCCTGCCTTGCGGCACAGAGCTTTACATTCCCCTCGCTCCATTCGGCGCAGGCCTGTGCATCCTTGCGGAACATCCCTTCGCCCGAGCAGGGGGCATCCACGGCCACCACGTCGAACCACGCCTCGAAGTCACCCAGTAGCCGGGGTTCGCAGGTCGTCACGGCGACATTTCCCGTACCCCACTTGCGGACGTTGTCCGCCAGTACCTGCGCACGGCGGCGGTCGATCTCGTTGGCGACGACCAGCCCGTCGGGCCCCGCGAGCGAGGCATAGAGCGTCGTCTTGCCGCCCGGGGCGGCGCAAAGGTCGAGGATTCGCTTCCCCGCAACCCCCTCTCCGCCCATCAGGCGCCCCACGAACTGCGACGACGCCTCCTGCACGTAATATGCCCCGGCATGGAAATCGCTGTCGAAGGTGAACTGCGGCCGCACCGCCAGGTAATACCCGTCGGCGCACCAGGGTACACGGCCGTCGGCGTTTTGCAAAACCGGAAGCGGGGCGGGCACATCCGTCCCGGAGCTCCCCTGCGGCGATCCGTATCCTCCCGGTGCCGCCCCGGTGCCGTCCTGCACCGCTCCGGGTTCGGCCGCACCGGCACATTTGGCAGGGTTCAGCCGCACGGACACGGGCGGCTCGGTATCGAGTGCGGCGCACAGCGCCGCCCCCTCTTCCGGCCCCAGCTCCGAAAGGACGCGTGCGGCGAATTTCTCAGGCAGCGTCATGCGTCGCTATCTGTTTTCGAGCGCATCGAGGCGCGCACATATCTTCTCCAGCACCGTAGGGTCGGAGACGAAATCCTCATGGTCTTTGTCGACGACCAGCACATCGCCTTCGTAGATGTTGTCGATCCAGTTGTTATACTTGTCGTTCAGACGCTTGAGGTATAATTCGTCGATGTTCATCTCGTATTCGCGGCCGCGCTTGCGGATCTGCGAAATGAGCGTCGGCACGCTCGCCTTGAGGTAGATCAGCAGGTCGGGTTTGGGGATGAGCGTGGTCATCAGCCGGAACAGTTTCATGTAGGTTTCGATGTCGCGCGAGGCCATCAGCCCCATTTCGTGGAGGTTGTCCGCGAAGATATGCGCATCCTCGTAGATCGTGCGATCCTGAAAGATCGCCCCCGAATCGCGGTTGTCGGCCAGCATGTCCATCGTCTGCTGGATGCGGCTCCCGAGGAAATAAATCTGCAAATTGAACGACCAGCGGTTCATGTCCTCGTAGAAATCGCCGATGTAGGGGTTGTTGCACTCCTCGAGGTAGGCTTTGGCGTTGTAACGCTCGGTCAGAATCCGGGTCAGCGTGGTCTTCCCGCTTCCGATATTGCCTGCAATGGCTATATACATATTATACGATATTTGTTTTACATTTTAAATACTGCCCGGCCGCTCCGGACAGCCGCCGGAGTGCTCCGCAGCGGTGCATCACGGCATTACGCCGCAGCAACACGCGCCGTCACTTCGTTTCCCCGCCGAACGCCAGTATCTCGTCGGCCACACGGCGGTCGTTGACCAGCCGCGGCACCTTGTTCTTGCCCCGGGCACGCATCCACGCGAGGAAACGGCCGTGGCCGACGACCGTCAGCCGCTGCCGCTCGAGCGTCGTGCGGCGTTTGGCGTCGTAGTCCGAATTCACGGCCCGCAATTCGCGGTCGAGCGCCTCGGCGAAATGCTCGCGGCTGTCGGGCTCGCGCTCGAACTCCAGAATCCATTCGTGGGCGCCCCGCTCGCGCAGCGACATGTAGCACGGCGCCACGGTATATTCCCCGACCACGGCCCCCGTTTCGTTGCAGGCGGCCAGCAGTGCGCGGTCGGCGTTGTCGACGATCAATTCCTCGCCGAAGACATTGATATACTGCCTCGTCCGCCCAGCAAACCGGATACGGTAGGGATTCGTCGAGGTGAATTCCACCGTATCGCCGATCTCGTAGCGCCACAGGCCGTTGTTCGACGTGATGAGCATCGCGTAGACCTTGCCGCATTCCACGCCTTCGAGCGGCACGACGGTATCCCCGCTGCGGAACTCGAAGAAATTGCCGTAGTCGAGCATCAGCAGCATGTCGCTCCGCGACGGGTCGTCGGCCAGCGCGAAGAACCCTTCCGAGGCGTTGTAGGTCTCCATGTACTGCATCCTGTCCGAAGGGATCAGCGCCTCGAACGAACGGCGGTAGGGTGCGAACTCCACGCCCCCGTGGGCGAACATGCAGAGGTTGGGCCACACTTCGAGCAGGTTCTCCCGCCCCGTATAATCCAGCACGCGGCGCATCATCGCCAGGTTCCACGACGGCACCCCGGCGAAGGCCGTGATATTCTCGCCCGTGCACTCGCGGCAGATGGCCTCGACCTTGCGGTCGAAATCGGGGATGATCGCCGTGGCGGTGCGCGGCGCCCGGAACCAGCCGCTCCAGAACGTCGTTTCGTGGATCAGCACCGCCGACAGGTCGCCCACAAGGTTGCGCCCCTCGCGGCTGCACGACCCGCCGAGGGTCAGCGTCTTGCCGTCGAAGACCTTCGTTTTCGGGTTGTTGGCCGCGAATACCGTCGCCACGTCCCGCATGCCGAGCGTGTGGTTCCACCAGAGCGACTCCTCCGTGACGGGGATGTACTTGCTCCGGTCGGAAGTCGTGCCCGACGAGCGGGCAAAGAGTTTCACCCGCCCCGGCGCGGTGACGTTGCGCTCCCCGGCCAGCATCTTTTCGATATAGGGTTTGAACGTTTCGTAGTCGAACGTCTCGACCATCGACTGGAACTGCTCCACGCTGCGGACATGCCCCAGGTCGTACCTCCATCCGAATTCCGTCCCGCGCCCGCGGCGCAGCAACTGCCTGAAGATACGCTCCTGCGTCTCGGCAGGACGGCGCCGGAAACGGTCGATAGCCCGTTCGCGCTGCGAAAACCAGGCCTTGAATAATATGCTTCTAAACGACACTTGTCTGTTCGGTTTCATATTCCGCCGGTGTGCGGGCCCCGGCGCACGCCGGGCTCCGCAGCGCCGCCGTCAGTTAAAAAAGTATCCCACTTTGCCCACCGACGCAGGCATGGCGAAGACCACCACGCGGTCGTAAGGGTTGATTTCCATGTTGTCCACGGCGATGAAGACCTTGTCGCCGCGCACGATGCCGCCGATGATCGTGTCCTCGGGCAGCCCCAGGTCTTTGATGCGGCTCTTCACGGCCGGCGCATTGGGCTTGACGATGAATTCCAGCACCTCGGCGTCGCTGCCCGTAAGGCACTTGATGGCCTGCACGTCGGTCGACATCGTGAAGCGGAAGATGTTCGACGCCGTCACCAGTTTCTTGTTGATGATCGTGTCGATGCCGATCGACTCGGCCAGGTTGATGTAATTGAGGTTCTCGACCTCGGCGATCACCTTCTTGACGCCCATGCGCTTGGCGAGCATCGCCGCGAGGATGTTGGTTTCGCTGCGCCCCGTCACGGCCACGAAGGCGTCCATGTTCGAAAGCCCCTCTTCCATCATGGCCTCGGTGTTGCGGCCGTCCTCGTTGATGATGAGGGTCTTTTCGAGCATCTCCGCCAGCCGGTAGGCCTTCTCGGCGTTGTAGTCGATGAGCTTGATGTTCACCTCGTCCTGCAGCTCCGTGGCGATGCGGATGCCGATGCGCGACCCGCCCAGAATCATCATGTTCTTGATCTCGATGTTCGACTGTCCCGAGAACTCCATGACCTGTTTCACGGCATCCTGGCGGGCGATCACATAGATCGCGTCGCCCTCCATGAACAATTCGCCGCGGCGCGGGATGATCGTCTGCCCGCCGCGCGTGATGGCCACCGTGCGGTAGCTCAGCGGGGCCTCGTCGTCATCGAACCCTTCCAGCGGCTTGCCCACGAGGGGCGAGGTCGGCTCCAGGTGAAAAACCACCAGCGAGAGCTTACCGCTCGAAAAATCGACGAACTCCGTGGTCGAGGTATGCCCCAGGAGGTTGATGACCTCGCTGGCCGCAACCTTCTCGGGGTAGAACAGGTAGTCGATGCCCATGTCGATGAACATCTCCTTGTTGTTGGGTTCCAGGTATTCGTTGTTGTCGATGCGGGCAATGGCTTTTTTGGCCCCGAGCTTCTTGGCCAGCATCGCCGCCACGACATTGTCGTTCTCCACGTGGTTCACGGCGATGAACAGGTCGCACTTGCGCACCTGCGCCTTGCGGAGCACGGCGAAGGTCGTCGAATCGCCCTCGACCGAAATCACGTCGGCAAGGCTCCCCACGTCGGAAAGCAACTTCTGGTCGGCGTCGATGATGGTAATGTCGTGGCCGTTGCCACTGAGCATTTTCGCCAGATGGCTCCCCATCTCGCCCGCACCCGCTATCACGATTTTCATAGTATTGCGTCTGTTGTCGTTTCGTTTCAGCGCCGCCCGCCGACAGGATAAGGCAGCATTTTTGCAATTTATCTTACAAATGTATACATTTGTGGCCGAAAGCCAAAATTTCAGCACATAAAAATACCTATATCGTCATGCCAACGTGGTTAATCGTTTTCCTCTTCGCCCTCGGCGCCGTAGCCCTCTTCGTAGTGGGCATGTCGCTGACGCTGATGATCAAGGGGCACCATATCGACTCGGAAATATCGACCAACAAGAACATGCAGCGGCTGGGCATCCGGTGCGCCGTGCAGGAATCGCGCGAGGACTCCGGACAAACAGACTGCGCCGACGCGGGCTGTTCGGGCAACTGCTCGGCGTGCGACATCGAACAGACAACGAAAAAAGAGGAGTGACGCTCCTCTTTTTCATATCGGTACGCCCCGTTATGCCGGGCGCTCTTTGGCAACGCATCATGCCGCACAGGATTACCGGCCCGGCGTTCGGCCGTATCCGAATTGCCTGCGGCTCCGTCGCCCGAGCCGTTTTATATCACGCAGTACTTCGACCGGCAGACGAACCACGGGTTGCGCAGGTCTTTTTCGTTGTAGCGCAGCACCCCGTCGTCGGGCAGCGTGCGCGTCCGGCCGCCGGCCTCGGCGAGGATCAGCTCCCCGGCCGCCGTGTCCCACTCGTAAGTATGCGTCGTGCGGACATAATAGTCGACCCGCCCCTCGGCCAGCAGGCAGAACTTATACGAACTGCCCTGTTCGACGATCTCCAGGTCGGGGTGCGTCGCGCGCAGGCGGGCGATATGCTCGGCGGTCTCGGGTGTCTGGTGCGAGCGCGACACGGCCACACGCAGGCGGGGATGCGGACGCACGGCCTCGCACTCCAACGGCAGGCGCGTCCACCCGGTGACGATCTCGTCGTAGGTATATTCCGCCCCGGAATCGGGCGCCACATGCTCCTTGACATACGAGCCTGCATCCCGCCCCGCGATATACAGCTTCTCGAAATAGGGCACGTAAATCACCGCCCCCATGCAGACATTGTTCTCCATCAGGGCGATGTTGACCGTAAATTCGTTGTTCCCCTTGATAAATTCGACCGTCCCATCGAGCGGGTCGACCAGCCAGTAGAGTTCCCAGTTGCGGCGCTCGTCGTAAAGCATCTCGCGCCCCTCCTCGCTCAGGATGGGGATGCGCGTCGGGCCCAGGTATTCGCGGATGGTTTTGTGCGCCAGCCGGTCGGCGAGCGTGATCGGCGTCTTGTCGTCTTTGAGGCTTATATCGTAATCGTCGAGGTTTTTATAGACATTCATTATCGAGGCTCCGGCCCTGACTGCCGCATTGATGAGCGGCGGCAGCAGATACATCCTCACCTTGTCGTTTATCATCGTAGCTCTTCTTTTGAGTTCGGTAACTTCGGTTGCCATGGTAAAGGTAACAAGAATTTATGACATTGTGAAATTTTTAACAGCTATTTCACGCCGAACCTCCCCGGGCAGCTTCGGCGCAAGACAAAACCTCCTGTGCGGGGCGCCCGCCGTTGCAGGGACGGCACGGCGTCATGCGGCACTGTCCGCGGCGACCCCGCCCAAAACCATGCCAGAGCCGACCGTGCCGAAAAAAATTCGCGCGGGATGTTGCTTATATAATAAATATGCGTATATTTGCACTCCGAATTATGTTCAAATACATATTATCGCATTAAATGTACGTTATAGTAGAGATTGCAGGTCAGCAATTTAAAGCTGAGAAAGGTCGGAAACTTTATGTTCACCGTCTTCAGGGCGAAGAAAATTCGTCCGTAAGTTTCGACAAAGTCCTGCTCACAGACAACGACGGTCAGGTCAAAGTAGGTGCACCTGTAGTGAAAGGCGCCTCGGTGAAGTGCAAGATCCTGAAGCATCTGAAGGACGACAAAGTCCTGGTCTTCAAGAAAAAGCGCAGAACGGGATATCAGAAGTGCAACGGCCACCGTCAGTATCTGACACAGGTCCTTGTCGAGGAAATTGTTGCATAACCTTTAAAACTGAAGAGAAATGGCACACAAGAAAGGTGTAGGTAGTTCGAAGAACGGCCGCGAGTCGGAAAGCAAGCGACTCGGCGTCAAGTTATTCGGTGGCCAGTTCGCTAAGGCGGGCAACATTATCGTTCGTCAGCGCGGCACGGTTCACAACCCCGGTGAAAACGTGGGTATCGGTAAAGACCACACGCTCTTCGCCCTTGTAGACGGCACCGTCGAATTCTGCAAGAAAGGCGCAGGCAAATCCTATGTGAGCGTAACTCCCCTGAGCGAGTAAGCGTTCCGATAAGAGACACAAGACAAGCGGCTTCCCCTTTCGGGAGGCCGCTTGTTTCTTTGAGCCCCGAAGCCATGCGGCGAATCCCCATGCGCGAAACACACGGGGAGACACGATACGGCCATATACGCCTCCCTCATGCCGTTTTTCAGCTATCGGTTCCGCTGCCCGGCTCCAATACAAATAAGTAGTTGCAGATTGCGGAAAATTGACTACCTTTGCTATGCAGTACACCGTAATTGCATGCGTTCTTAACATATTGAGTATAAACGATTGTATTTATCTGCTCTGAATCTGGTAAATTTTTTGAAGACACCTTATACAACCGCACCCGAAAGGGTACGCGTTGTTTTTCGGTGTCGCAGGTTTACCAGAACCCAGAGCAGTCGGAATTCGGCGCTGCCCTTTCTTTTTTGCACAAATGAACCCCATTTGTCCGCGCTCCTGCCGATGCAATCGAATCCTATGCGGCGGCAGGATACTTTTCCGGTAACCGGATTCTTCATACAAAAAGAGAGTTGCGTCACTTTTTTTCCTGCCGCCGTTCTTTTTTTGCCCGCTCCGGCCGCCCCCGCATCCGGCCGTAAAACAATCCCCCCTCCCGCCACATAGCTCCCGCATCCGGCCGTTCGGCTATTTCCCGGCATCCATACCGGGAGCGGTTCTCCACCAAACCGTCGTTTCATTCCGCCTTATACAAAAAAAACGGCAGCCCCGTCGGGGACTGCCGCAAATATTCCGCGTCGGCGGAATTACTGCTTCGCAGGCTCTTTTTCGACGGCCTTGAACACGGCCAGCGCTTTGTGGTCGTCGAAGAGGGTCAGCTCCGCACCCTTGATCTCGAAACGGTCTACCTCGTCGAGCATCTTGACAAAGGCATCCTCGTACTGCATGTCGGGGCAGGCCATCCGGGTCATGCCCAGGTTCTTGAGTTCGAGTTCCTTGCCTTTGAGCTCATACTTGCCGAAGAAGCGGTTGCAGTTCGTACGCCCTGCGACCATCGTATCGGCGGCATTGAACTCCAGGGTGAAGAAATCGGCCTCCTTACCGACGGCCGCGGCCGGGATTGCCTCCATCTTGGCGAGTTTCCATGTCGTGCCTTCGAGCTTCTTGTCCTGGCCGGCGCTTCCGCAGGCGGCCATCATCATAAGCAGCGCAGCGGCTGCAAAATACTTTTTCATAACGTACCTGTAAAAATTAATAACATGGCGGCCCCTGCAAGAATCGCACAAAACCGCCTCACGTCTGCAAAATTACAAAATTAACCGAATAGTTGGTTAAGTACGGCAGCCAAACGGTAGCCCGCCTTGAGGATTTGCTCCTCGGCGAACGGATGAACCGTGTTGAGCAGGTCGCGGGCCTCGTTCTTGGTAAACTTCTGGCCGGGCTTCGTCCACTCGTAAATCACGCGGCAATCCCGGGCGCTCTCTTCGAGCCAGTCGCGGGGCGTCCCGGCGGTGACTGCACGGATCTCCTTCTTCGTAAGGCGATCCAACTGGTGGCGGTACTCCACGTATCCCCAGCGGTGGTTCAGGTCGAGCACCCCGCTGTCCCAAAAACTATGGAATTCGCTGGGCCTCCCGTTCAGGTCGAACTTGAAATTCTTATACCAAGGGTATTTCACGTGCACGGGGCAATGCATGTCGCCCACCAGGTGCACGAGGTATTTGATCGACACCAGCACCGTCGAATCGTCCAGGCTGCGGTAATCCTTCAATCTGGAGATCGCCTCCTCGATGCATTGCAAGGCGTCGCCTTTTGCGTTGGGAACGTACTTTCCGTCGGCGTCGACCGTATCGCCGTGCCAGCCCGAAGTCACCTTGTAAGCCGGCGTATGGCGGTACACATCCATCCACGAGGCATAATAGACGATCGAACGGCCGTCGAGGTATTTCTCGATGTTCTTCCTGGCCTTGGGCGTCAGGTTGCACTCGGCGATATAAGCGATGGCATCATGCCCCGACTTGCCCCAGCCGAATGCCGTACCACAATAGCAAAGGAGCATTGCAGCCAACAAAAGAAAACTTTTCTTCATAATTGATTCATTTTAGGTTACCGAAAGCAAAAATAGGAAATATTATTCGGACAGACAAGATTACAAAAGAAAAAAAAGCAGATTGCGGAGTTTCCGCAACCTGCCTGGAAAGGGTTTGTTATCGTGTCCGCCTATTTCGTAAGGCCGATGCCGATCTCGATGGATTGGCTCTGGTTGAAGAGCGCATCGAGCAACGAGTTGACCAGCGCCTTTGCCGGGATCTTCATCGGATCGGATTCGGGGTCGAGCGACACCTCGATATCCCCGTCGGGGAGGAAAGCATCGACCAGCGAAGTAATCAGCGGCATGTAAGGCATCATCATCTCCTTGTCGACCTTCAGCGTCGTAACGCCGTCCTTGACCGCGTACTTGAGCGGGATGGCATAGTAATCGTCGGTCGCTTCGATCCCCAGGCCCGGATACTGCGCCAGCAGGGCGTCGATGATCTGGGGCAGGTTCATTTCGAGCTCCGCCTGGCCGATATAGGTCAGGTACTCCTTGTCGATGGCGAAATAGACCTTGCCGTCCTTGGTGTAATAGGTAATCGCATCGACAGGCAGCACCTCCAGCGTCTCGGCATTGGGGAATTCGACCTCGGAGCCAAACGTAGGGCCGGCATTCATGTCGAACCCGAGCATGTCGCGGTAACCCGCGCCGATCGTCCCGTCGTCCTTGAAATCGAAATAGGTGAGGCCGCCGCCATACATCATCCCCACGAGCTGGTTGGCCAGACCGGTGACGGTGGTAACGGGCATGATAAATCCGGGGAAAAGGAAACCCATGTCGATCTGCGGCACCTTTTCCGGATCCATATCAGCGTATACGGGGTTGATGAAGAAATTAGCGATCGGATTTTCGGGATCGGGAACATAGGGCGTATACCGGCCCACCAGATCCGACGAGAACACGGCCTTCTGGCTGATGGAAACGGTCACCGACTCGGCACCCTTGGCGCTCAGGACGACATCCGCCGTACGTGCATCGCCCGTATTCCGCGCCACGGTGACCACCACGTCGCCGTCGTTCACTTTCGCGGTGATCCATCCGGTTTCGGAACCCTTGTAGTTCACGTCGACCTGGATCGCGCCGACCGTACCGTCGGTTCCCACCTCGAATCCCTTCGAATAGGCTCCGCTCGTAAATTTCAGGGCGCCGGTTTCCACGCTGAGGGTTCCGGTAACCGGGCCATCGCCCTTGTTGTCGCTGTCGCTACATGCCGTAAACGCTACCGTGGCAGCGCACATGACGAGCACACAGGTAATTTTGTGCACAAAATTTTTCATAAGTGAGATACTTGTTTGTAATTCAAATGTGTGCAAATTTATCCTCTCAGGTCTATATGGACAAATAAATTCACTCGGGGGGGGGATTTCAAAAACGAACGCGCGTTTTTTCATCACGAAGCATTTTCCGGATATACAAAAAGGGCCGCGGCACAATGCCGCGGCCCTCCGCATAACGTATAATATAATTAGTATTCCATCTTCGCAAGGCGCTGGTAGCCGTTGTAACGCCATTTGGCGTTCTCCTCGGCGGCTGCGAACAGCTCGTCGGCCTCGGCCGGGAACGACTTTTTGAGCGAAGTGTAACGCACCTCCTTCATCAGGAAGTCGCGGAACTTCGACCAGTCGGGCTCCTTCGAGTCCATCACGAACGGGTTCTTGCCCTGCTCCTCGAGCTGCGGGTTGTAGTGCCACAGGTGCCAGTAACCGCAGGCTACGGCCTCCTTGCCCACGGTCTGCGTGCGCGTCATGCCGCCCTTGATGCCGTGGTTGATACACGGAGCATAGGCGATCACGAGCGACGGGCCGGGATAGGCCTCGGCCTCCTTGAGCACGTTGAACAACTGCATCTGCGAAGCGCCGATCGAAACCTGCGCCACGTATACGTAGCCGTAGGTCATGGCGATGGCGCCGAGGTCTTTCTTGCGGATACGCTTGCCGGCCGAAGCGAACTTGGCGACGGCACCCACGGGTGTCGATTTCGACGACTGTCCGCCGGTATTCGAGTAAACCTCGGTATCCACGACCAGAATGTTCACATCCTGGCCCGATGCCAGCACGTGATCGACACCGCCGAAGCCGATATCGTATCCCCAGCCGTCGCCGCCGATGATCCACTGCGACTTCTTCACCAGCCAGTCCTTCATCTCCAGGATATCCTTGCAGTAATCGCAGCCGCAGGCCTCCATCATCGGGACGAGGCGCGCCGAGACCTCGGCCGATTTGGCCGACGAACCGCGCGAAGCGATCCACTCCTGCATGACGCCCTTCAGCTCGTCGGAGCATTTCGTACAGTTGGCAATAGCCTGCTCCATCGTATTCTGGATACGGTCGCGAAGTTTCTCGACACCGAGGTGCATACCCAGGCCGAATTCGGCGTTGTCCTCGAAAAGCGAGTTCGCCCATGCCGGGCCCTGGCCCTTGTCGTTGGTGCAGTACGGGGTCGACGGTGCCGAACCCGAATAGATCGAGGTACAGCCCGTGGCGTTGGCAACCATCATCTTGTCGCCGAACAGCTGCGAGATAGCCTTGATATAGGGGGTCTCGCCGCAACCGGCGCAGGCGCCCGAGAACTCGAACAGCGGCTGTGCGAACTGGAGGTTCTTCACCGACTTGGTCTTGTCGACGACCTGCTTGTAGCCGATATGCTTGGTGATGTAGTCCCAGTTCTTCTGCTGGGGCATCTGCTCCTCCAGAGGACGCATTACCAGCGCCTTCTCCTTGGCCGGGCAGACGTCGACGCAGTTCGAGCAGCCCGTACAGTCGAGCGGCGAGATCTGGATGCGGAACTTGTACTCCTTGGTCTCGCCCAGCCCCTGCTTCCATTCCACGCCCGATGCGGCGGCCTCGGCCTCCGTCGCGAGGAACGGACGGATCACGGCGTGCGGGCAGACATAGGCGCACTGGTTGCACTGGATACAGTTCTCGATCTTCCACTCGGGGACATTCACGGCGATGCCGCGCTTCTCGTAGGCGGCCGTGCCGTTCTCCCACGTACCGTCCTCACGGCCCGTGAAAGCCGATACCGGCAGGTCATCGCCCTTCAGCCCGTTGATCGGCTCAACGACCTTGCGCACGAACTCGGGATACGACGCATCCGAAACATGTGCGAAGCCGTTGTCGTCGATCTGCGCCCATTCGGCCGGCACCTCGACCTTCACCACGGCGTTGCCGCCGGCGTCGACGGCCGCATAGTTCATGTTGACGATGTCCTCGCCCTTCTTGCCGTAGGATTTCAGGATGGCATGCTTCATCTCGTCGACAGCCTTGTCGAACGGGATAACGTTGGCGATCTTGAAGAATGCCGACTGCATGATGGTATTCGTACGCGAACCCAGCCCGAGCTCGGCGGCGATCTTCGTAGCGTTGATGATATAGAAATTGATCTTGTTCTTGGCCAGATAGGCTTTCATGTGGTCGGGCAGCGTGGCGCAGGTCGTAGCCGCGTCGTGCACCGAGTTGAGCAGGAACGAACCGCCGGCTTTCAGCCCTTTCAGCACGTCGTACTTGTCGACGTACGAAGGCACGTGGCACGCCACGAAGTCGGGCGTGGTGACCAGATAGGGCGAAGTGATCGGCAGGTCGCCGAAACGCAGGTGCGACGAGGTGTAACCGCCCGATTTCTTCGAGTCGTACGAGAAGTATGCCTGGCAGTACTTGTTGGTCGTGCCGCCGATGATCTTGATCGAGTTCTTGTTGGCGCCTACCGTACCGTCGGCACCCAGGCCGAAGAAGAGCGCCTCGAACGTACCGGGCTTGGCGAGCGAAATCTCCTCGCCCACGGGCAGCGAGCGGAAGGTCACGTCGTCCACGATGCCCACCGTGAACTGGTTCTTGGGCTCGTTGGCCGCAAGGTTGGCGAACACGGCCAGCATCTGCGCCGGCGTGGTGTCCTTGGACGAAAGGCCGTAGCGGCCACCGATGATGAGCGGTTTGCGGTCGGCCGGAATATCCTTGCAGTTGGCGAATGCCTCGACGACATCCAGGTAGAGCGGGTCGCCGTTTGCACCCGGTTCCTTCGTACGGTCGAGCACACAGATGCGCTTCACCGTTTCGGGCAGCACCTCGCCCAGGTATTTCACCGAGAAGGGACGATAGAGGTGAACGGTCACGACGCCCACCTTCCCGCCCCGGGCGTTCAGGTAGTCGACCGTCTCCCGGAGGGTTTCGGTCACCGAACCCATCGCGATCACGATGTTCTCGGCGTCCGCAGCTCCGTAATATACGAACGGCTTGTACTCGCGGCCGGTGATCTTCGAAATCTCGCGCATCGCCTCGGCGACCATGTCGGGCACGGCGTCGTAGAAGCGGTTGGCGGCCTCGCGGGTCTGGAAATAGATGTCGGGATTCTGCGCCGTACCGCGGGTCACGGGGTGCTCGGGGTTGAGCGCACGCTCGCGGAAGGCCTTGAGCGCATCGCGGTCAAGCATCGCCGTCAGGGCGGCCTCGTCGATCAGCTCGATCTTCTGGATCTCGTGCGAGGTACGGAAGCCGTCGAAGAAGTGCAGGAACGGCACGCGCGATTTGAGCGACACGATGTGCGCCACGCCCGCCAGATCCATCACCTCCTGCACCGACGAAGTCGCCAGCATGGCGAATCCCGTCTGGCGGGTGGCCATGACGTCCTGGTGGTCTCCGAAAATCGACAGCGACTGTGCGGCCAGCGCACGCGCCGAAACGTGGAACACGCCCGGCAGCAATTCGCCGGAGATCTTATACATATTGGGAATCATCAGCAGCAAACCCTGCGACGCGGTGAACGTCGACGTCAGGGCACCGCTCTGCAGCGAACCGTGTACGGCGCCTGCGGCACCGGCTTCGGACTGCATCTCGACAACTTTCACCGTTTCGCCGAAAATATTTTTGCGACCCTGTGCGGCCCACTCGTCCACGAGTTCGGCCATGGTCGACGACGGCGTGATGGGATAGATCGCCGCAACTTCCGAGAACATGTATGCAACATGTGCCGCAGCGTAGTTACCATCACAAGTGATAAATTTCTTTTCTGCCATTTTGTTGAAATTTTAGATGATATTGTGTGTTTTTCCTGGATTCGGGACAAAATGCGTTGCAAAGATAACAATTCCGGCGGAAAAATCAGTCCGATTTTCTGACAAATCATCCGGTTTTTTCACTACGCAGGATGTTATTGGAATAACAACGGGGTTGTTATTTATTTAACAGCGAACTCGCGGATAATCACCGACTTGCCGAACTTATTATCCGATAGCGGATTACCCGCCACGCCCTCGCGGGCACAGTCCGGGCTGTGCGTGCACGGGGCCGGAGCGCCACCCCTGCCGGCAAGACAAATCCCGGGCCGGAAAAAGCAGCGGAATTTTTTCACAGACACATTGGCGGTTGAGAAAACAGATAATTTTTTGGCCGTCAACAAATTTTACGCGGCGAAACACTGGGAAATAAAGGCCGATAAATAGGTTGTTCGGGCGCGGCGATTGCAAATCGGGATTTTTTTCCTAATTTTGTTCCATAATTCGTTCTTTACATATCATCGTGTATAAACGATAGTATTGGGGCCCTAAAATCTGGTAAATTTTTTGTTATCCCACAATACAGATCGTACCCAGAAGGGTGCGTGCTGTGATTTGTGGGATAGAGGCTGACCAGAGCCATGGGCCACAGGTTCGGCACCACTCTTCCCGTTTTCTGCCGAAGCGTTTTCCACACGCAGCGGCAGGGTAATGGATTCCAATCCCCAAACTTCATAGTCTTCGAATCCATCTTCAAATGAGGCGTCACTAAATTTTCCTGCCGCTGCTTTTTTACTATCTTTGCATCCATGATCGAATACAAGAAGAGAACACTGGCGAACGGCCTGACGGTCGTCGTCAACCGGGATAAGGCTTCGAAACTCGCCGCAGTAAACATATTATATAAGGTCGGGGCGCGCAACGAGAACCCCGCGCGCACGGGTTTCGCCCATCTGTTCGAACACCTGATGTTCCGCGGCACGCGCGAAATCCCGAATTTCGACCTGCCCGTGCAGATGGCCTGCGGCGACAACAACGCCTTCACCAACAACGACTATACGGATTTCTACATCACCCTCCCGAAGGACAACATCGAGACCGCACTGTGGCTCGAAAGCGACCGCATGGAGGGGCTGGACATCACCCCCGAAAAACTCGAGGCGGAGAAACGCGTGGTGATCGAGGAGTTCCGCCAGCGCTACCTCAACCAGCCCTACGGCGACCAGCCGATGCTGCTGCGGGCACTGGCCTACAAAGTCCACCCCTACCGCTGGGCGACCATCGGGCTCACGCCCGACCACATCGCCGGAGCGACACTCGACGACGTACAGGCCTTCTACCGCACCCACTACCACCCTTCGAACGCCATCCTGTCCGTCTCGGCCGACTTCGACGAGGAGCGCATGCTCGACCTTGCCGAAAAATGGTTCGCCCCGCTCGCCGACCGCACCGTGACTCCTCAGCCCATCCCCCGGGAACCGCAGCAGGAGGCGCCCCGCCGGGAGACGGTCGAACGCGACGTGCCCGCCACGACCCTGTCGCTGGCATTCCACATGGGCGGCCGCACCTCGCAGGATTTCTATACCGCCGACCTGGTCTCCGACCTCCTGTCGGGCGGCGACTCGTCGCGTCTCTACAAACACCTGGTGCAGGAACAGCGCCTGCTGGCCTCGGTCAACGCCTACATTTCGGGCGACGTCGACCCGGGGTTGTTCGTCTTTACGGGGCAACTGCTGCCGGATACCACTCCCGAACAGGCCGAAGCGGCTTTCCGTGCCGAAATCGAGGCATTGCAGAGCGTCCCGGCATCGGACTACGAGGTCGAGAAGGTCAAAAACAAGTTCGAGGCCAACACGCTCTTCGGCGAGCTGAACGTGATGAACAAGGCGATGAACCTGGGCTTCTACGAGATGCTGGGCGACCTGCAGCTCATCAACGGCGAGGTGGCGGCCTACCGTGCCGTCACGACCGGCGACATCCTCGCCTTCAGCCGCCGCACCTTCCGCCCCGGAAACTGTTCCACCCTTATCTACAAAGCGAAAAAATGACACAACCACCCCTCGTAATACCCTCCGACGTCGAGGTCGCACAAGCCGGGAAGAGCCTGCTGGCAAACGGCTCGACACTCTACACGCTCGCCTCGGACGACTTCGAAGTGCTGCGCGCCACCTTCGTGTTCCGCGCCGGTTCGGCCATGCAGCGGGTTCCCTTCTCGGCATCGGCCGCCGCCAACATGCTCGCCGAGGGGACGCGCGACATGACGGCGCACCAGATCGCCGAACGGCTCGATTACTACGGCTCGTACTACGACGTCAACATCGACCGCGACTATGCCTACATCAGCTTCTGCACGCTCTCCAAATTCTTCGACGAAACGCTCGCCGTAGCCGAACAGATACTCCTGCACCCCGTTTTCCCCGAGGAGGAACTGCGCACCTACTGCGCCAAGCGCAAGCAGCGGCTGGCCGTCGAACGCACGAAGGTCGACACCCAGGCCCGCGAGGCTTTCGCCCGCGCCCTTTTCGGGCCCTCGCATCCCTACGGCATCTCGGCCGACGAAGCCCAATACGATAAGCTCACGCGCGGGGATGTAGCGGCGTTTTATGAAAGCCACTATACGGCAGACAACGGGTTCACGATATGCAGCGGGCGCATCGGCGACCACGAACGGCAGGCCGTCGCGGCGCTGGCGGAACGGTTGCCGCGACGCGAACCCCAGGCCGGCATCCCGTTCCCGGCACCCGTGACGCAGCACGAAGCGCGGGTCGACCATCCGGGCGCCGTACAGTCGTCGATCCGCATCGGAAGGCTGCTTTTCCCGCGCCAGCATCCCGATTTCCTCGGCATGCAAGTCGTGGCATCCGCCCTGGGCGGTTATTTCGGTTCGCGCCTGATGCAGAACCTGCGCGAGGAGCACGGCTATACATACGGCGTGGTGGCCGCCATGGTCAACTTCGAACGGGAGGGCTATTTCGCCGTAGCGGCACAGGTCGGGACGGAGGTCACGCAGGAGGCCCTGCGCGAGATTTACGCCGAAATCGAACGGTTGCGCGCCGAGCCGATGACCGAGGGCGAACTTTTGCTCGTGAAGAACATCATGGTCGGCGAGATGATGCGCATCCTCGACGGGCCGTTCGGCATTGCCGACGTCACAATCGAGAACATCCTCTGCGGCCGCGACCATACCGTCATCAACGAGAACATCCGCCGCATACAGGCCATGACGCCGGCCGACGTGCAGCGGCTGACTCGGAAATACCTCTCCCGCGAAGAACTGGTGACGGTCATTGCGGGAGACCTGCGAAAATAGACGCCTGCGCATTGCGGCTGCGGAGCAATGCTCCGCCCGCCAAACGGCATGAAAAAAGCACCGGGCTCCCCCGGTGCTTTCCCATTTCCGCATCCGGTACACACTGTCCGCCCTTCCGGCCCGGCATCCGACGGCTCGAACCCGCACCCAAACTGCGGTATCCGACGTCCACGACCCGCCGCGATTATTTCCGGTTGGCCGCGACCCAGTTGGTCAGCTGCACGAAATCGGCGACCGAGAGCTGCTCGGCGCGCTGCGTAAAAAAGGGATGTTCTGCGCCGCCGAAATCGCCGAATACCGCCCGCAGCGAGTTGCGGATCATCTTGCGGCGTTGGCCGAATGACGCTTTCACCACCTTCACGAACAGCGCCTCGTCGCAGCCGAGCCGTCCGACGCTGTTGCGGCGCAGGCGGATAACGGCGCTTTTGACCTTGGGAGGCGGGTTGAAAACCGTTTCGTTGACCGTAAAGAGGTATTCGATGTCGTACCAAGCCTGCAACAACACGCTCAGGATGCCGTACTCCTTCGACCCCGGGGGCTCCGCGATCCGTACGGCGACCTCCTTCTGGATCATGCCGACGCATTCGGGCACCAGGTCGCGGTGCTCGAGCACCTTGAAAAATATCTGCGAGGAGATGTTGTAGGGGAAATTCCCGATGATCTTCAGCCCCCGCGGAAAACGCTCGCGCAGGTTCATCTTCAGGAAATCGCCCTCGATCAGCCGCGGTGCGAACTCGGGGAAATGCGCATGCAGGTATTCGACGCTCTCCGGGTCGATTTCGGCACCGTAGGTGGTGATGTCGCCGCGCCTGAGCAGGAACTGCGTCAGCACCCCCATCCCGCAGCCGACCTCCAGCACGTCGCAAGGGACTGCGCCGCCCCGTTCCTCTTCCGCGACCGCCGGCGCACCGGCAGCGGTCGTATCCGCCGCGATCCGGGCATCGGCCCCGGCAGCCAACCCGGCACCGCCACCGTTCAGGGATCCGACCCCGGCATCGGCACATCCATCCGTCCCCACCCGGGTATCCGCACCGGCACCGACATTTCCAGCCATATCTGCCGGGGCGGATTCCCCGGCACTTGTCCCCGGCCTCACGCCCCCCGAAAGCGCATCGCAAATCTTGCGCGCGATATTGAGGTCGACCAGGAAATGCTGCCCCAGCGCCTTTTTTGCCCTTACTTCACTCATTTTCGTCTTTCAATAATTCGTAATAACAGCCGTCCACGAACGCCCCGTTCTTGAAAAAAGCCTTGCGGAACGTCCCGACATGCCGGAACCCGGTTTTCACCAACACCCGCTGCGATGCGGAATTGGTGGCATAAGCCGCGGCAAAGATACGAATTACCGGGGTATTTGCGAACATCCACTCCACGGCCTGCCGGACGGCCGCCGTCATCATGCCCCGCCCCGGCAGCGGCTTGAGAGCCAGAAGCCGATTTCGGCGCCGAAGCGCTCGACGTCCGTCCCGGGCACGAAGCCCACGCCGCCCACGGACTTGCCGCCTGCCACGACAGCGAAATCCAGCGGCAGGAAACAAGCCCGCTCTTCCGGAATAAAACTGCCGCCCCGGGAAAACCGCCCCATCGGAAACCGCAAGCCTCCGCCCGGAAACCGAACCGCCGGGCAACGATGTCCGGCGGATGAAGGTCAGCGTTTCGACCGGCGGGATTTTTTCTTCTCCTGCCGCTCCCGGGCACGGCGTTCGAGCCGCACGCGGCGCTGCGTGAGGCGGAACGTATAGAGCAGCCCCACAAAACCCACGCCGAGCAGCGTGATCCAGAACCACACGGCAATGCCGCGCTCCATATACTCCAGGGCGTAGATTATCCCGGCCACCGCCACGATCATCATCACGAGGCGGACTATCTGCATCACATTGGTTTTCATATCAGTCTTCGTTTTGCGTATTTTTGCGGCCCATGCTCCGGGCGCGGACGGCCAGAATCCCCGACGCACCGATCAGTACGAGCGGCACGTACCAGATATCCCGCCCGTCGTCGGACAGGATCCGCCACAACGAAACGACGCCGCACACGAAGAAAAACACGGACATGATCGTCAGGAACCGTTGCATGGCACACATAGGTTACGGTATTTTGTATTTGTTCACCTCGTCGAGGTGCTTGCGTTTGCGCTTGTGGCATTCGTTGTACACCATCCCGACGCCTGCAAGCACGAACAATACGGCCACGACAAGGTCGAATATACAATTGCTGTTCGACAAGGCCCAGAATATATTGACTCCGAGCCACACGAGTGTCACGATCAGGAAAATCACGGCAACAGTAAAAGTCTTTTTGTTCATAGGCGTATTATTAAGTTAGTGTCAATCCTCGGAACAGTGACGCAACAGCCGTGGGATGGCAGGTGTCCAGGGCGTCAGTTGCCCTGCTCGCAGATGAATTTGATACGCACCAGACGTATCTCCTCCTCGGTATAGTCGGCCCCCAGTTCGTCGATGGCCGCATCGAGCGAATCGCTCTGGGCGTCCTCCTTGAAATAGAGGTAAATGTCCTCGATCTTGTCCTCGTCCATAAAGTCCCTCAGATAGTACGAGATGTCGAGCTTCGTACCCGAGTTGACGATGCCTTCTATTTCGGTCAGCAGTTCGTCGAAATCGAGGTCTTTGGCGCGGGCGATATCCTCGAAATCCATCTTCCGGTCGATGGACTGGATGATGAAGATCTTGTTGCCCGACTTGTTGCCGACCGACTTGACGATCATGTCCTGCGGGCGGATGATCTCCTTCTCCTCGACATAGGCCTTGATGAGCTTGACGAACTCCTCGCCGAACTTGCGGGCCTTGCCCACTCCCACGCCGGTGATGTTCTGCATCTCCTCGATGGTGATCGGGTACTGCACGGCCATGTCCTCGAGCGACGGATCCTGGAAGATGACGAACGGCGGCAGCCCGTGCTGCTTGGCCACTTTCTTACGCAAATCCTTGAGCATCGCAAAGAGTTCCTCGTCCGCCGCGCCGCCCTTGCCCATCGGGACGACGGCCTCGGCCTCCTTCTCCTCCTCGTCATAGTCGTGGTCGAGCGTTACGGTGACGGGGAAAGGCATGGCGATGAAATTCTCGCCCTTGCGGTTCACCGAGATCAGCCCGTAATTCTCGATATTCTTGTCTACCAGCCCCAGGATCAGTGCCTGGCGCAGCACGGCGCCCCAGAAACGCGCGTCGTGCTCGGCACCCGCCCCGAACCACTTGCTCTTGTTGTGGCCGTAGCTCTTGATGAGCGCCGTGGTCTTGCCCGTGAGCACGTTTATCAGGTAGTCGGCCTTGAACTTGTCGCCGATGTCGCGCAGCGCCTCGAGCGCCATCTTGAGCGCCGCCCGCGCGTCGATCTTCGGCTTGGGATTCCGGCAATTGTCACAGTTGCCGCAGTTCTCCTCGGTATACTCCTCGCCGAAATAGTGCAGCAGCGTCTTGCGGCGGCACATCGAACTCTCGGCATAGGACACCGTTTCCAGCAGCAGCAGCTTGCCGATCTCCTGTTCGGCGATGGGTTTGCCCTGCATGAATTTCTCCAGCTTCTGGATGTCCTTGTAACTGTAAAAGGTAAGGCAGTAACCTTCGCCGCCGTCGCGGCCGGCACGCCCCGTCTCCTGGTAATAGCCTTCGAGCGACTTGGGGATGTCGTAATGGATGACATAGCGCACGTCGGGCTTGTCGATGCCCATGCCGAAAGCGATCGTGGCGACGATCACCTCGACCCGCTCCATCAGGAAGTCGTCCTGGTTGGCGGCGCGCGTCGCGGCGTCCATGCCCGCATGGTAGGCCAGCGCGCGGATGCCGTTGGCCACGAGCAGTTCGGTCAGCTCCTCGACCTTCTTGCGGCTCAGGCAGTAGATGATGCCGCTCTTTCCCTCGTTCTGCTTGATGAAGCGGATGATATCGCGGTCGACGTCCCCCTTGGGGCGTATCTCGTAATAGAGGTTCGGCCGGTTGAACGACGACTTGAACACCGAAGCGTCGGACATGCCGAGGTTCTTCTGGATGTCCAGCTGCACCTTGGGCGTCGCCGTCGCCGTCAGGGCGATCAGCGGCGCGGCACCGATTTCGTTGATGATCGGGCGGATGCGGCGGTACTCGGGCCGGAAGTCGTGCCCCCACTCCGAAATGCAGTGCGCCTCGTCGATGGCGTAGAACGATACCTTTATTTTATGCAGGAAGGCCACGTTGTCCTCCTTGGTCAGCGATTCGGGGGCGAAATAGAGCAGTTTCGTCTTCCCGGCCAGCACGTCGGCACGCACCTGCGCGACGGCCGTCTTGTTGAGCGACGAATTGAGGAAATGGGCGATTCCCGACTCGGCCGAGAAGGTGCGCATGGCGTCCACCTGGTTCTTCATCAGCGCGATCAGGGGGGAAATGACGATCGCCACGCCCTCCATGAGCATGGCCGGAAGCTGATAACAGAGGGATTTCCCGCCGCCCGTAGGCATCAGCACGAACGTATCCTTCCCTTCCAGCACATTGCGGATCACCGCTTCCTGGTTCCCTTTGAACGACGAAAAGCCGAAGTACTCCTTCAGCTTGTCATGCAACAGGGACGATTCAAATTGTTTCATTTCGCCGTTTCTACTCTAAAATCAGAAAATTCAATGTAAAGTTAAAAAACTTTTCGGAAAAAAGCATAACTTTGTAAAAATTTTATAGCAAGAGAACGCAATGCGCCTATACACCAGCGAACTTGTCAAAAAATATAAGGCCCGTACCGTCGTCGACCACGTCTCGATCGACGTCAACCAGGGGGAGATCGTCGGACTGCTCGGCCCCAACGGAGCCGGCAAGACCACGACTTTCTACATGATCGTGGGGCTTATCAAGCCCAACGAAGGGCGCATCTTCCTCGAGGACGACGAAGGCAAGGTCGCCGAACTGACCAAGGAGCCGGTCTACAAACGCGCCCAGATGGGCGTGGGCTACCTGGCACAGGAGGCATCGGTCTTCCGCCGCCTGTCGGTCGAAGACAACATCCGCGCCGTACTCGAAATGACCGATTTCTCGAAGGAATACCAGAACGAGCGCGTCGAGTCGCTGATCGAGGAGTTCCGCCTGCAAAAGGTGCGCAAGAGCCTCGGCATCCAGCTTTCGGGCGGCGAACGGCGCCGTACGGAGATCGCGCGCGCGGTGGCCATCAACCCGGCGTTCATCCTGCTCGACGAGCCCTTCGCGGGCGTCGACCCCATCGCCGTGGAGGACATCCAGTCGATCGTGGCGACGCTCAAGCACAAGAACATCGGCGTCATCATCACCGACCACAACGTCGACGAGACGCTGGCCATCACCGACCGCACCTACCTGCTCTACGAGGGCAAGATCCTCAAGACGGGTACGGCCGAGGAACTGGCCGCCGACCCGATGGTTCGCAAGGTCTACCTCGGCCAGCATTTCGAGCTCAAGAAGAGCCACCAACTGACCCAGCAGATGAAGAACCGCAAGGGACAGCAGGCGCAGCAGGCAGGGGAGGAGACCGCAACACAGGAATAGAGGCGAGGATTTTAAATTCAGGGTGCCGGCCAACCCCGGTGCCCATAAAAGCATATAACCTACACAATGGACAAGACGGTTCCATTGGGCCGCGTTAAAGGCACGCTGACGCCGCCCTGTTCGAAAAGCTATGCACAGCGTGCCCTGGCGGCATCGCTCCTCTGCGGGGAGACCTCGGTGCTGCGCAACCTGGAATTCTGCGACGACACGCGCTCGGCGCTGCGGTGCATCGAGACGCTCGGCGCCCGCGTGAAACACGTGGACGCCTCGACCCTTTCGATCGAAGGCGGGCTGCATCCCCGCGGGAAAGTGCTGCACGTCGGCGAATCGGGGCTCGCCACACGGCTTTTCACCCCCATCGCATCGCTCTGCGGGATGCCCGTCACCATCGAAGGCCAGGGCACCCTGCTACGGCGCCCCATGCACATGATGATCGAACCGCTGCGCCGCCTCGGCGTCCGGGTACGGGACAACGACGGCTACCTGCCCTTCGAAGTGTGCGGCCCGATCCGGGGCGGGGAAATCGACGTCGACGGTTCCGTTTCGTCGCAGTTCATCACGGGGCTGCTGCTGGCGCTCCCGCTCTCGCAGCACGACACCACGCTCCACGTCCGCAGCGCCGTCTCGACCCCCTATCTGGACATGACCGTCGACACGGCGGCACGTTTCGGCGTGGAGATCTGCCACAACGACTACAAGGAGTTCTACATCGAGGGCGGACAGCGCTACCGCCCGGCCTTTTTCAGCATCGAGGGGGACTGGAGCGCCGCAGCCATGCTGCTCGTGGCGGGCGCCGTCGCGGGCGAAGTCACCGTGAAGAACGTCTCCATGCTTTCGAAGCAGGCCGACACGGCCATCTGCACGGCACTCGTGCGGGCCGGGGCCGCGGTCATCAACGACGAGGACTCCGTGATGGCCTCGCACCGGCCCCTGCGCGCCTTCGAATTCGACGCCACGCACTGCCCCGACCTTTTCCCGGCACTCGCGGCACTCGCGGCGGCGGCCCAGGGCGAGAGCGTCATCCGCGGTACCTCGCGGCTCGAACACAAGGAGTGCAACCGTGCGGACGCCATCCGCGAAGAGTACGCCAAGGCGGGCATCGAGGTGGACATCTCCCAGGAGGACGTCATGCGCATCCGCGGCGGCAGGATCCGCGCAGCCCGCGTGCAAAGCCACGGCGACCACCGCATGGCCATGTCGATGGCCGTCGCAGGGCTGCTCAGCGACGGGGAAATGACCATCGAAGACGCCGAATGCGTCGCCAAAAGCTACCCCGGATTCTTCGAAGACCTGGAAAAAATCAGAATCTGAACGCCATGAATATTTTCGGACACAATTTCAGGCTCGCCATCTGGGGGGAGTCGCACGGGCCGCAGATCGGCATCTCGATCGACGGGGTTCCCGCAGGTATTCCGCTCTCGGCGGAAGATTTCGAAGCCGACCTCGCACGCCGCCGCAGCGGGGCACGCGGCACCACACCGCGCCGCGAGCCGGACATCCCGCAGATCGTATCGGGACTTTACAACGGCATGACGACGGGGGCGCCGCTCACCATCGAATTCGCCAACACCGACACCCATTCGCAGGACTACGCCACCGTAGCCCGCCACTACCGGCCTTCGCACGCCGACCTGGTGGCCTACCACCGCTTCAACGGGTTCAACGACCCGCGGGGCGGCGGCCATTTCTCGGCACGCCTGACCGTGGCGTTCGTCGCCGCGGGCGTGGTCGCCAAGAAGATGCTCCCGCCGGGCATCGCCTTCGACACGCGCCTCACCGAGATCGGCGGATGCACCGACCCTGCGCGCTTCGACGAGGTACTGCGCGCGGCGGCCGCCGACCTGGATTCGGTCGGCGGGGTTATCGAATGCCGCGTACAGGGTGTCCCGCTGGGACTGGGACAACCCTTCTTCGATTCGGCCGAAAGCCTGATCGCCCACCTGTTGTTCGCCATCCCGGCCGTCAAGGGGGTCGAATTCGGCAGCGGCTTCGCCGGGGCGCGTCTGCGCGGTTCGCAGAACAACGACCCGCTGCTCGACGTCGAAGGCACCACTGCGACCAACAACGCGGGCGGCATCAACGGCGGGATCACCAACGGCAACGAAATCGTGGTACGCGCGGCGGTCAAGCCGACCCCGAGCATCGGGCGCGAACAGAATACCTACAACCTGGCGACGGACAAGGTCGAGCCGCTCACGATCCGCGGCCGCCACGATGTCTGCGTCGCCCTGCGCGGAGCCGTGGTCGCCGAGGCCGCCGTGGCCATCGCGCTGGCCAACTTGATCCGGCACTGATGTCTGTCCCCGAAACCTCAACCCCATACGCCCCGCAGCCGCAGGGCGCCCCGGAGGTCACCACCCGCCGCGGGCTCCTCGACCGGCTCACAGCCCGTCTCACGGGACTTTACGACGCCCGCGAGGCGCGGAGCATCGCCCTGGTCGCCCTCGCCGAATTGGCGGGGCTTCCCCTATCGGCCCTGCTGACCGACCCCGGCGCACCGATGGCGGCCGATGGGTTCGAAGCGATGGCCGCACAACTCGCCGCCGGCCGTCCCGTGCAATACGTGGTGGGGCACACGGAATTCTACGGGCACCGCTTCGCCGTACGCGAAGGGGTGCTGATCCCCCGCCCCGAAACCGAGGAGCTGGTCTCCTGGGTGGTACACGACGAACGCAGGGCACGGGCCCTGCTCGACGTGGGCACCGGCAGCGGCTGCATCGCCGCGAGCCTGGCGCTCGCACTGCCCGGGGCAGAGGTTTTCGCGGCCGACCTGTCGGACGCGGCGCTGGCGATCGCCGCCGAGAACTGCTACACGCTCGGCGCCCGGGTCACGCTCCGCAAGGCGGATGCGCTCGGCGGCCTGAACGAAATCTTCCCGGGGCCGTTCGACGCCATCGTCTCGAACCCGCCCTACGTCCCGCAAAGCGACCTTGCGGCGATGCACGCCAATGTCCGGGAGTACGAACCCCGCGAGGCGCTGTTCGTCCCCGACGACGACGCGCTGCGATTCTACCGCGCCATCGCCCGCGCCGGGCGGCGGATGCTCCGTCCCGGCGGGAAGCTCTATTTCGAGATCTACGAACGCTCGGCCGGGCAGATGCGCCTCATGCTCGGCGAGGAGGGATATACGGACACCGAGGTGCGCGAAGACCTCAACGGAAAACCCCGCATGGTATGCAGCCGGATGAACTAAGGAAAAAGAAGGTCAAGACACCCGAGCAGGCGCTCGCCGCGCTCATGCGGCTCTGCGCCCGCGCCGAAAAATCGCAGGAGGACGCCCGGCGGCTGATGCGCGGCTGGGGACTCGCGGAACGCGACGCCGAGGGGGTGCTGGCCAAACTCGTCCGCGACCGCTTCATCGACGATGCCCGTTACGCCGGGGCTTTCGTGCGCGAAAAACTGCGGCTGAGCGGCTGGGGCGAATACAAGATCCGCACGGCCCTGCAACGCAAGCGCATCGACCGGGCGCTGATCGACGCGGCACTCGCCGAAGCCGACCGTTCCGGCATGGACGAACGCCTGCGCCGGCAACTGGAACGCAAGGCACGAACGGCGAAATATACGACACAATACGAACTGAAAACCAAACTGATACGTTACGGGCTTTCGCTGGGATACGACTACGAAACGGTCGTGGAGGCCGCCTCGGGGCTCGTGACGGACACGGAGACATGCGACGAATTCTGATACTGCTCATATCGACTGCCGCCTGCGTCGGGGCCCGGGGACAACACCCCGCCCCGGAGGAGTACATATACCCGATCTGCGACGTCGAAGGGCTCTACTCGGCCAATTTCGGCGAGATGCGCCCCGGGCATTTCCACGCGGGCATCGACATCAAGACCGACGGCGCCGAAGGCAAACCCCTCGTGGCCGTGGCCGACGGCTACGTCTCGCGCGTAAGCCTGGGCGCCTACGGCTACGGGCGCGCCGTCTACCTCACGCTGCACAACGGCACGACGGCCGTCTACGGCCACCTGCAACGCTTCCGCAAGGACATCGAGGAGCGCGTGCGCGAAGAGCGCCACGCCCGCCGCTCGAACAGCGTAAACCTCTGGTTCGGCCCCGACACCTGGCCCGTGAAGCAGGGCGACGTGATCGGTTATTCGGGCAACAGCGGCTCGTCGATGGGGCCGCACCTTCACTACGAACTGCGCGACACCCGCACGCAGCGGCTTTACAACGTCGTAAGCGCCGGGATCATCCGCCCCCATGACGACCTCCCGCCGCGCATCATGCGGATCCACTACATCGAGGTCGACACCGTGCAGGGCATCCCCGTGCACAGCCGCCCGGAGAGCTATGCCGTCGTCCGCAGCGCCGGGGGCAACTACCGCCTGACACGCGAAGAGCCCGTCGGCGCGGGGCGCAAAGGCTACTTCGTCGTCGAGGCCAGCGACCGCCGCAACGGCGTGGGCAACACCTTCGGCCTGTGGCGCCTCGCCCTATCGGCCGACGGCAAGCCCCTTTTCGAATACCGCATGGACGGCTTCGAGCAGGCGAATTCGCGCTGCTGCGACGCCGTGAGCTACTACCCGCTGCAACTCACCTCGCGCAACGAGGTGATCCGCACGGCGCAACTGGCCGAATCCCCCGACTGTTTCTACCCCGTCATGGAGGAACGCGGAATCGTCCGCACCGAAGCGGGACAGACCCGCCGCATCCGCATCGAGGCATGGGACGACTGCGGCAACCGCTCGCAGCTGGAATTCGACATCCTCGGCCGGACGGAGAGTTTCCGTGCCGAAGCCGACAGCGCCGCCACGGTGCTCACCCCCGGGCGGACGGGCATCGTCCGCCTCGAGCGCGAAGTCACGGCACGCATCCCCGCCGGAGCGCTCTACGAACCGGTTTTCTGCCGCGCTGAACGCTGCCCCGCCCCGGCGTCCGATTCGACGCTCCTCGTCCTCACGTCCGGCTACCGCATCCTCCCGGTCACCACGCCGCTGCACCGGGCGATGACGGTCAGCGTGCGGGCGTTCGTCCCCGAAAACCTGCAGCCCCACACGGTGCTGGCCGCCCGCAACGTCAAGGGGCGCCTTACCTGCATCGGCGGGAAATACGCCGACGGTGCCGTCACGGCCACGACCCGCACCACCGGAGAACTGTTCGTCGTGGCCGACACCATCCCGCCGCGCATCCGCCCGCTCTTCACCGAAGGGGCAGACCTCACACGCGCTTCGGGCATGCGCTTCCGCGTGGGCGACAACTTCTCGGGCATCGCCTCGTGCACCCTGTTCATCGACGGCAAATGGCTTCCCTGCGACCGTCTCCCGATGCAGGACACGCTGATCCACCTGTTCGAGGAACCCCCGGCCCGCAAAAGCCACAGCGTCCGGCTCACCCTGACCGACGCCTGCGGCAATACGGCCTGCTGGGAAGGAACAATTCGCCGGTAATCCTATTTGTTTTCCGGAAAAATTTTTTATATTTGCACTCGTCCCAACTGTAAAAACAATGACAGACAACAATCCAGATGCACGTAAACCGCTGATACTTATTGCGGAAGACGTTGAAAGCAATTACAAATTGCTGGAAATAATACTCAAAAAAGAGTATGAGCTGCTATGGGCGAAAAATGGCAGAGAGGCCGTCGACTATGCATTGGAGCATCATCCCGATGCCGTGTTGATGGACATCAAAATGCCTGTAATGGACGGTATCGAGGCACTCAAGGAGATACGCCGGCATACCACCCAATTACCCGTTATCATGCAGACCGCCTATGCCTTCGACACGGATCGCCGCATCGCCGAGGAAGCCGGATGCAACGGCTTTATTACCAAGCCGGTAATGCCCCGGGAGTTGAAAATGTATCTGGATATGAGCCTGAAAAAGGCATAAGATCCCCATAATTTTCCACAGAACGGAGCCGGACTTTTTGTCCGGCCCGTTTTTTTTACTACCTTAGTCCCAATTTTGCGTTACACCCACATGTCCCCTGTCCGCCTGCTTACATGCATCTACTGCGTCGTCTTCGGCACAGGAGTATCCCTTATGGCCGCACCGTCCTCCGTCACGGACAGCCTCCAGGGCAGACTGGCGCATACGTCCGATCCCCGCGAACGGGTGCAACTGCTGCTCAACCTCAAAGACCTGAACGAGGACACGCACCTCAACCTGCCTTATTCCATCCAGCTTTTCCGCGAAGCGGCGGCCATCCGCGACACCTACGCCATGTCCGTGTCCATCATCCCGATCCTCAGCCGGTATTCGATTTACACCGAAAAGAAAGATACGCTCCGCTATTACGTACAGGCGCTCCGCGACCTGACTCCCGGCACACCCGAAGAGGGTGCCGACGCCTATGCAGAAATGTGCATCGGGTTCTACCGCCTGGGACACCAGTACGACCTTGCGGAGAACCTCAGGCTGGCACACGAGGTTTACGACTGGAGCAATACCCCGCCCGAAGAACCCGAGAACATCTACCAGCGCACCAAACGCCTGTTTCTGCGCGGCTATGCCAACATCACGCTCTGCTACTACGAAGGCGGAAACCAGCGGGCCTACATCCCGCAGACCGACACGTGGCGCGAAGCCTACGAACTGACGAGGCAAATGCCGAACCTCAATATCCGCAGGTGCTTCGCCAACATCATTTACTACGTGCTGAGCGGCGCCTACAACCAGAGCTACCGCCACGACGACCAGGTCGCGCTCACCAACGACCAGATCGCACTGCTCGACCGCTACTATTCCGCCGACAGCATCCTCGGGCGGCGCCCCTACCTCTACAAGGACAACAGCTACGTGCGGCCTTACCAGCAATTGCTGCAATGTGCGCTCAACATCCGCCGCAACGACTACGCAGCCTTGTACTTCAACGAGTTCCGCAACCGTATGCTCGCGGCCGAAGGGGAAAACCTGCTGCGCAACAAAAGCTACCTCTACGAAATGGGCTATCTCTGGAAAGCCAACACCGACGCCTATGCCGAAAGCATCCAGTATTCCGATTCGCTGATCCGCCTGATCGAGAGCGGCAAAGGCTATTTCAGCATGCTGCCCAACAAGGTCTACCAGGCCTACCGTGACCGCAGCATCCTGCTCACCAAGGCCAAGCGTTACCCGGAGGCTTTCGAGGCCTTCGGGCATACGATATTGGTGCAGGATTCGATCCTCACCGCCGAACGCCGCGAACGCCTCGAAACGATCCGCCGGCAACACGACCTGGACAAGCGCAAGTTGACCGAAACGCGGGCCTTGATCCGCAACCGCGCAGCCACGAGCCTCTCGATCGTCGTCATCGTGCTGCTGATGTCCGGCACGGGGATTTACCTCCTGCGGTCGCTGCTGCATAACCGCAGGCTGAAGGCCGACATCCTCCGCCACAGCCGCAAGGCCCAGGAGAGCGAACACATGAAATCGGTCTTCGTAAACACGATCTGCCGCGGCGTCGGCCCCGCATTCGACGCCATCGACACCGCAGCCTCGCGGCTGATGCTGTCGGACATCGGCGCAACCGAGCGGAACGCCTGCTGCGAATCCATCCGCGTCAACGCCGACCTGCTGCTTTCGGCGCTCGACAACATGCTCGAAGCCGCCAACCTCGACAGCCTGACCGAGGCCCTGCGGCTGGAGGAAACCAACATCGACGAGGTGTGCCGCGCCGAACTGCTCGCCGCTTCGCGGCTTAGCTGCAATCCCGGGGTGGCCTTCACGATCGAAGCCCCGGAGAACCCGGCCACCGTCCGCACGCATGCCAAATACTTTTCGTTCGTGGTACGCGCGCTGCTCGACAACGCCCGCAAATTCACCCGGGAAGGCGCCGTCACGCTCCGCTATGAAATAGACCCGCGCCGCAACGAACTTCGGGTTACGGTGACCGACACGGGCTGCGGCATCCCGCCCGCAAAACGCAACGACATCTTCGGCCTGCCCTCCGACGACTCGAAGGCGACGCCGGGGCTGAGCCTCGCTTTATGCCGCCTGATCGCCCGGCACCTCTCGGGCAACATATCCCTCGACGAGGCATATACCGCCGGTGCACGTTTCATCTTCACAATCCCCGCCAAGCCATGAGCACGCGCCGACCGATACTCTTCCCGGCAATATGCCTGGCGCTCGCGGTTTTCTGCGCCGCAACGGCGCAGCCGCTGCAACCCGAGGGCGACAACGAATTCGGGGGTACGCCCGGCATGCACCTTTTCCTGCAAAGCAGGTTCATCCGTACGCACCAGGCCGACCGGCTCCACTTCGCCCGCATGCGCCACTACCGCGAAGGTTATCTCGATGCCGTCGGGCACGGGGAGTACGCCAGGGCCCTGGCCTTCTCGGATTCGCTGATCCGCACCGCCGAACACCACCCCGTGGCCGGCGTGCACTTCACGGATTGCTACAAGGAACGGGCGGACATGTTCCGCAGGCTGCACCGCGACTCCGAGGCCTGCATGGCCTATGCCCGTGCCGTGAAGGTACGGGATTCGCTGCTGCGGCTCGAACAGAGCAAAGTCATCCGCGAGAAGCAGGAGTCGTACGAACTCGACCGGATGGCGCTCGACGCGGCGCTGCTTACGGCCCACCACCACAAAACTGCCCTGGCCTACGTTTCGCTCGCGCTGCTGGTGATCGCTGCGGTCGTCGGTGCGATCTATGTCGGCAACCGCCGTACCCGGCGACTGCAGAAGGAGTTACTCCTGCAAACGAAGCACGCCCACGAAAGCGAACTCAAAAAGGCCGCATTCGTCAACTCGGTCTGCCACGAAGTGCGTACGCCGCTCAACTGCATCATGGGATTCTCCGAGCTGCTCTGCGCCGAGGAGATCACCCCGGAGTCGCGCGCCCAATACTGCGAAATCATCCGGGACAACCGCCGCCAGCTGCGATTCCTGTTCGACGACATGCTAGAGGTGGCCTACCTCGAAAACCTGCACGCGCCGCTGCCGTGCCAGTATACGAACCTCTGCGCCGTATGCCAGGCGCAACTGCGGATCATGAAGGTGAGGTACCCCAAGCCTGGCATCGTTTACAAAGGCGCGATCCCGGTCGCGGAGATTGCGCTCAACACCAGCGACAAATACCTGACGATACTCATCTCGGCACTGCTCGGCAACGCCTATAAATTCACGCAGGAAGGCACGATCAGCCTCGAATGCGACCGTCTGGGCGACGACCGCGTCTTCGTCGCCGTCGCCGACACGGGCTGCGGCATCCCGCCCGAGAAGCACGGCTATGTCTTCGAGCGTTTCACCAAACTCGACCCCTTCAGCCAGGGCAACGGCCTCGGGCTCTACCTCTGCCGCCTGATCGTCACCCACCTGCACGGGGAGATATACATCGACTCCGGATACACGGGCGGGACGCGCATCGTCGCCATCCTGCCGCGCAGGTAACCCCGCCTGCATCCGCTGCCCGGCCGTGCGGGGCACCCGTCCCCGGCTCGCCGTGTTTTTTCCGCCGGCTTTCAGCGCCCCCACTGTTCTGCCGGATCCCCGGCCCTCCGATTCCCCGATTCCACAGTCCCCCGTTCCTAACGATCTCGCCTGCCCGGCCCGGCAGCATCCCGGCCATACCGTCTCTCTCTGCTCCCTGCTCCGCATCCCGCGCCGAACCTCTCGGTTCGCCCGCGCCATCCTCCGCACGCTTTATCAGAAATGAAAAGTCGTTTATCAGGATTCGTTACCGCCCGAAGCGCACAACCTTTACCTTTGTAAAACAAACACACTCCGGAACAACCATGAAAGCCACCTCCTCCGCAATCAAAAGCCTGCTGGCGGCCGTCCTGGCGGCATCGTGCCTCGCCAGCTACGCCGCAGCGCCCCGGAAACGGGAACTGAAATTCGAGAAGCTCCGAAAGGAATTCGCCGATCCCCCGCGGGCATTCCGCCCGGCGCCCCTGTGGGTCTGGAACACGCGGGTCACCCGCGCCGACATCGACCGGATGCTGGGCGACTTCAAGGCGCAGGGCTTCGGCGGCGCCTTCGTCCACCCGCGGCCGGGGCTGGTCACCGAATACCTCTCCGACGAGTGGTTCGACCTCTATAAATACAGCGTCGAAAAGGGCAAAGAGCTGGGGCTCGACATCTGGATCTACGACGAAAACTCCTACCCGAGCGGCTTCGCAGGCGGACACGTCCCAGCGCAGATGCCCGAATCCTACGACCAGGGACAGGGGCTCGCGCTCACCAAAACCGCACTTCCTCCGGCCGATGCGGGAAAATACTTCCTCTGCCTGAAAAAGGAGGACGGCACGTTCCGCGACATCACCGCCGACACGGGCCGCTACAAAGACGTCCCGGGCGAATACTACCTTTATGAAAAGACCTATTACGGCCGTTCGGGCTGGCACGGGGGCTACTCGTACGTCGACCTCTTGGTCGAGGGCGTCACCGAAAAGTTCCTCGACATCACCATGTCGGGCTACGAAAAGACCTTCGGCAACGAGCTTGGCCCGGTCATCAGGGGGCTTTTCTCCGACGAACCGTGCATTCCCAGTTCGGGCGGCGTCCGCTGGACGCCCGACCTGTTCGATGTGTTCCGCAAACAGTGGGGCTACGACCTGGCAACTTCGCTGCCCCTGCTCTCCGAGCAGACGGGCGACTGGAAACGGGTGCGCCACAACTACCTCGAAACGCTGACGCAAATGTTCGTAGACCGCTGGGCGAAGCCCATGTCGGCCTATTGCGACCGCAAGGGCATGCTCTGGACGGGGCACTACTGGGAACACGACTGGCCGAGCATGTACCAGGGCGGCGACAATATGGCCATGTACGCGTGGCACCAGATGCCCGTCATCGACATGCTCTTCAACCAGTACAACGACCAGAGCCCGCAGGCGCAGTTCGGCAACGTCCGCGCCGTGAAGGAGCTGCGCAGCGCCGCCAACCAGACGGGGAGCGTACGCACGCTGAGCGAAACCTACGGCGGCGGGGGCTGGGACGAGACGTTCCGCGACTTCAAGCGGCTGGGCGACTGGGAATATGCGCTGGGCGTGAATTTCATGAACCAGCACCTCTCGCACATGACCATCGCCGGCGCCCGCAAATACGACTATCCCCCGGTCTTCACCCGCCTCTCGCCGTGGTGGGAGGACTACAAGGTGCTGAACGACTACTTCGCCCGCCTGTCACTCGTGCTCAGCCAGGGCGAACAGATGAACGACATCCTCGTCCTGGAACCGACCACGACGATCTGGCTCTACTACTCCTATGTCATGAACGACCCCCGCTGCATGGAGATCGGCAGCGCATTCCAGCGTTTCGTCACCACGCTCGAAAAGGCGCAGGCGGAATACGACCTGGGCTCGGAGCACATCATCAAGGACCGCGGTTCGGTCAGGGGCGGTAAATTCGTCGTCGGAAAACGCGCCTATGCGAAGGTCGTGATCCCGCCCATGACCGAGAACCTCAACGCCGGGACTTTCAGCCTCATCCGCGAATTCGTCGAGGCGGGCGGGCAACTGGTGCTCTTTGCCAAACCGACGCTCGTCGACGGGCGGCCCAGCCCCGAACTGGCGGATTTCCTCGACCGCAACGCCTCCCGGATACGCCGTTACACGGCGCTGGACAATAAGGCGATCGCCGAATCGTTCGCGGACGACAGGATCCGTTTTTGCAACGTCAGGGGCAACGACCTCTACCACCAGCGGCGCAGCTACGAGGACGGGGAGCTCCTGTTCCTGGTCAACTCCTCGCTAAGCGACACCGCCACGGGCAGCGTCGGCCTCCCGGCCGGGGAGCTGGTCGAGCTGGACGCCGTCTCGGGCGACATGCGTCCCTACCCGCACACCGCCGACGGGAAAAGCGTCGGGGCGGACTTCAGCCTGCCGCCCGCCGGGAGCCTCCTGCTCTTCGCCCCGGCTTCGGGCCGGAGCGCCCTTGCACGTACCTCCCGGGCGGCATCCGGCACCGAAACACAGCCAGCAGGGAGCACCAAGCTGGAGCCCGCCGGCCCGCTGGAGGTCACCCGCCTGAAAGACAACGTCCTCAACCTCGATTTCTGCGACCTGACGGTCGACGGGCGCACCGAGCGCAACCTCTACACGTTCGAGGCGTGCAACAAACTCTTCAACCATTGCTACGGGACAGGCAACCCGTGGGACTCGGCCATCCAGTACAGGCAGACTATCGTCGAACGCGACACGCTGACCACGGGCGACATCCGCGTAAGCTACCACTTCGTCGTGGCCGGGGACTTCGACACGCGCGGCATGAAGCTGGTCGCCGAACAACCCGGCATCTGGAACGTGAAGTGCAACGGCACGCCCGTCGAAGCCGCGGCGCCCGACACGCTGCTCGACAGCCGCTTCGGGATCTACCCCGTAGGCAATCTGGTGCGGCGGGGGACGAACACCGTCGAACTGAGCGTCTCGCCCATGAGCATCTATGCCGAAATAGCCCCCGTCTACCTTTTCGGCGACTTCGCGCTCGAATCGGCCGAGGCGGGATGGATCGTCCGCGAACCCGCCGGGAAGCCGGCCTTGGGAAGCTGGAAACGGCAGGGGCTCCCCTTCTATTCGTGGGACATGGCCTACGGCCGGGACTACGACATCGACGACCCCGCGGCCGGTTACACGCTCCGGCTGAACGCCTGGGAGGGGACGCTCGCACGGGTCTGCGTGAACGGCCGCAAAGCGGGCATCATCGCCTGGCAGCCCTATGCGTTCGACCTCACGCCCTACCTGCGCAAGGGACGCAACCGCGTCGAAGTGCAGGTGGTGGGCAGCCTTAAAAATCTCTTCGGCCCTCATTACAGCGCCGACAAGGGTATCGCAGGCCCGTGGCACTGGAACAACGTGCCCAAACAGCTGCCCGGCAGCGACTACGACCAGCGGGACTACGGCCTGCTGGAAGATTTCGAAATCGTCATGACAAAATAACGGATCACAAACCATGAAAATAGGATTGATCGCAGTAGGGCTGAACACCTACTGGCACCAGTTCGGCGGACTGCGCGAAAGGCTCGACGGCTACCGGAACGTCATAAAGGAAAAAATGGAAGCCTACGGCGGGCAGATCGTCGCCGACGCAGGCATGGTCGACGACGTGGACAAGGCTCACGCAGCCGCGGCCCTTTTCAGGCGCGACGAAGCCGAAGTGCTGTTCATCTTCATCTCGACCTACGCCCTTTCGTCCACGCTCATCCCCTTCCTCGGGGAGGGCATCCCGGTCGTGCTGCTCAACCTGCAACCCGCCCCGGCCATCGACTACGCCCGCCTCAACGGCATGTCCGACCGCGGGGAGATGACGGGCGAGTGGCTTGCCAACTGCCAGGCCTGTTCGCTGCCCGAATTCTGTTCGGTATTCAACCGCGCCGGCACCAAATACGACGTGGTGACGGGCTACCTCGACGACGTGCAGGCCTGGGCCGAGATCTACGGGTGGATCGACGCGGCGAAGGTCGCCTGCGGCATGCGCCGCAACCGCATGGGACTGCTGGGCAACTACTACGGCGGCATGGTCGACGTCTACTCCGACCTCAGGCTGCAGAGCACCGTCTTCGGCACCCATGCCGAAATCCTGGAGATGTGCGAACTGCACGAATTGCGCCGCTCGGTGACGCAGCGCGAGGCCGACGCGAGGGTCGCCGCGTTCGGCAAGGCGTTCGTCATCGACGAGGGCTGCACGCGGGAGGAACTCGAGCGCGCTGCACGCACTTCCGTGGCGCTGGACAAGCTCGCAGAGGCGCACCGGCTGGGTTCCCTGGCCTACTACTACGCGGGGGCGGCGGGCAACGCCTACGAAGACATCGTCACGTCGGTCATCGCCGGCAACACGCTGCTGACGGGGCGCGGCATCCCCGTGGCGGGCGAATACGAGGTGAAAAACGTGCAGGCCATGAAAATCATGTCACTGCTGGGCGCCGGGGGTTGTTTCTCGGAATTCTACGGCATGGACTTCACCGACGACGTCATCCTGCTGGGGCACGACGGCCCGGCGCACTTCCTGCTCGGCGAAGAGAAAGCCCGCCTGGTGCCGCTTCCCGTTTACCACGGCAAACCCGGCAAGGGGCTGTCGATCCAGATGTCCGTGAAACACGGCCCGGTGACGCTCCTGTCGGTGGTCGAAGGACGCGACGGGATTTCGTTCCTGCTGGCCGAAGGCGAATCGGTGCCGGGCCCCGTGCTGAACATCGGCAACATCAACAGCCGTTACAGGTTCCCGCTTCCCGCGCGGGAATTCATCGACCGCTGGAGCAAGGCGGGGCCTTCGCACCACTGCGCCATCGGTGTGGGACATGTCGCCGGAGCGATCCGCAAATACGCCGCGCTGCTCGGAATCCCGGTGACGGTCGTCTGCTGAGGGGGTTACCGCCCGGGCTGCCTCCGCTCGCGGCGGTACTGCTGGGGCGGGACGCCCTCCCTTTTGCGGAAGAAGGTGGAAAAGTGGCTCGGGGTCTCGAACCGGAGCCTGTATGCGATCTCCGCGACGGTGAGCTCCGTCGTATCGAGCAGCTCTTTGGCACGCAGGAACCGGATCTGCGAGAGATATTGCGCAGGCGAGGTATCGGCATACTGCCGGAACATCTTGCGGAACCACGAATAGCTGACCGACAGGCGTTCGGCGATCCCCTGCGGCGTGAGGCCGTCCTCGACCTCGCGCTTCATGATCGCGCGCGCCTCGTCGATCTTGCGGATGGCCAGCGAATCGTCGAACAGAATATTCCGGTGCTTGTAGTAGACCGACCCCAGCAGGAACTGCACGATCCCCGCCGCGACCTGCTGGTAACCGGCCTGTTCCCGGAGCGCATAGCCGACGATCTCCTCGTACATGCCGATGATCGTCTGGCTGAACCCCAAGTCGAATACCGGGCTGCGCGGCGAAAAGAACCCGTTGGCGACCTGCGCATCGACGCTGCCGCCCCGGAATCCCACCCAATGTTCGAACCACCCGGTAGCCCTGTCGGGCTCGTAGGTATGCCACTCCCCGGGGAAGAGCAGGATCATCGTCCCGGCCCTGATCCGCTGGCGGCGGCACGAACGGGACTCGAAATAGCCCTCCCCGCGCGATATGTAGACCAACTGGTACTCCTTCAGGACGCGCCCCTTGCCGGGATCGAAAATATGGGACTCGGGATGCTGCGCCTGCGGGTAGGAGCTGTGCGCCGCGACCGCCTGGTACCCGGCCGTGGTGACGACCAGCCCCCACGCCTCGTCGTTGCGGCTGATGTTGAGATACTTTATGTTGCAGCCCGGTAGCGGTTCCATGCCTGAAAATATCGGATTCGACCCAAATTTACGAAAAAGTCCGCAGGAGGCCAAACCCGGCGAAGGAAGATGCGGGCGGGAAAACGAAAAGGGAGCCCGGATTCGATTCCAGCGCTCCCTTTTCCGGGTGATTCCGGCGCGGTTCGAACGCGCGACCCGCAGCTTAGAAGGCTAACGCATTTCAACCTCTTTATGAATCCACATTCAGCATTTTCCAATGCTATACAGCTCTCTCTTTTGAGCAACATTTACTAATTTTTCCATTCTATTCCTGCAATTCCTTCCTTGGACAGCACTAAATAGACACTATGCTATGCCCTCACCGACTACGTTTTATCAGCAGGGTTTTTTCTGCAAATGCTAATCTGCTGCAGGCTTTGGCAGACGCCTATAAAGCGCTTGCATCGGCTAATGAAACAATATCCAATCAACAAAAAATGATTGCAATATCATAAATACAATTACCCCATCCCTCGGATCCTTTGTCGGAGAAGTATTACCCGATAAGTCCGTATTCATTTTGCGCTAATAATCCGATCAAATTTGTTGATTTGGATGGAAGAGATATAAAAATCTGGTATAAAGATAATAATCGCCTGAGTAGATCCTATGTATATTCAGGAGGTTCCGTGACAGTTGCTAATAAATTCGTTAATCAGGTAGTCGAGGCATATCAATATAATAAACGAAATACCGGGGGCGATAATCCGATGACAAAAGCTGTCGAAGGGGATGTTGTTGGGCTTGTTTTGAAATTCTCCCCATTTTTTGGCTAATGATGTTAGGCAGGGCGTGGATAACGATCAAGATAATATTTTTCACAGCGGGCATTTGCTCCTTACCAAGCCATACGGCACCGTCCGAATCGTACTGACGGGCGCCGTAGTCCAAATAGGGATTGTTCAGGAAAGCCTGAGCCTCCTTGCCGTTGTAGCGGTAGCGGTTGTCCGACAGCAAGCCGTCGTCCCAACGACTGCCGAAGGGATAGTAATCGTTGCGTTCCAGCACTTCGCCATCGCCGTTGACTACCGCACGTACGCTGCCAAGATGGTCGGTCACGAAATAACGGGCTTCGACACCCGTAGCTGTCGCAACAAAACGACCGCCCGTGAAGGCGCAACTCTCCATCGTCAGGGCTGCGCCATGCTTGGTATATATCAAAGAACCCGAGTAGTAAAGACCGTTGCCTGCGGAGTCCGTCGCCGAGAACTTAGTACCATCCGAAAGATAATTATAAATTCGTATATTTAAAAAATCTTTTGCAAAATAGGATATATCAAGACAAATTAACCTTGTACTATTTTATTTTGTATAAACTCATAGTTTTTATTTATTGTGCGTAATAAGAACAGAGCCGACTTCTTGCCGGCTCTGTCTTACTAGTTATCTAAGTACAATAGAATCACCACACCACAAATAGCTATTGGGAATTTTTACTTTAATTATATCTTCGACCGTTTTCCTTTTCAATAGAACAATTCGTTTTCGATAATAATCCACTTTAGAAGTATCCGATAGATAGTATGTAAACATCCCACCGTTACTGATTGCTTTAATAAAATCGACACCAATTGCAACGGATCCAGGTATATCAATGCACTCATACATCAATGATGCTAATGAAAAATCACCTTCCCGTTCAAAAAAATAGGCTCGAATCAATTGCTCATCGGATAAGTCATCGACGGGAGTGGGAGATATCCATGTCAGATAATCATCAGTCGATGTATTATTGATCTCGACACAACAAATGCTCACATCTCTCGACTGTTCATCCAGGTACTCATACGAAGACATCTTTACTGATGCGCCTTCTTGACTGTATACTGGAATGCACAATATAAGAGAAAACATCATTATTATAATATCCTTAAACTTTTTCATCTCATATTATTAATTGTTTCTCGTCTTGATTGAATAATCATAATTTTCAACGGTTCATTTGTTTCCGTAAGTTTTCCATCCAAATTTATAACATTGTGAGATGCTCCAGCATGATCTCCACCATTTCTGATATATAATAATCCATGCCCATTAGCTTCATGACTGTACATCTCTGCAGCACCCATAGGAGACAGTTTGTTATGAACTATTACAACTATATTATCAGAAGGAGAGTTTTGCATTCCATCCTTATCTGGAAATAATGTTTTACCGGTAAAACCTGTTTCACCAGTCGAAATTCCATTTACAGTTTCCACATCGACATCTTTATCCTCAGGATATGTAGAATCATATGGAAAATATGACATGGTTGCAGTACCCGCATGTCCATTTTTATCAACAAAACTAAATTTATCGTCTAAACGCACTTCCATTGTCACATCAGCTGCAACAATCTCCTTTATATTATTATAATTCAGACTATTACCCTGATACAAATCAAGCTGATTTTGATCAATATATCCATTCTCATCCAACGAAATGTATTGTCGAGAATTTTGAGGAACTGTATTACGTATCATATTTAATTCAGCCTCACCAGCTGGCCGCAATTTCCTCCCATCTAAATCAACAAACTTGATCGGATTATTAGCGCAAAATGAATACGGACTTATCGGATAATACTTCTCCGACAAAGGATCCTTACCAAGCCATATACCACCGTCCGAATCGTACTGACGGGCGCCGTAGTCCAAATAGGGATTGTTCAGGAAAGCCTGAGCCTCCTTGCCGTTGTAGCGGTAGCGGTTGTCCGACAGCAAGCCGTCGTCCCAACGACTGCCGAAGGGATAGTAATCGTTGCGTTCCAGCACTTCGCCATCGCCGTTGACTACCGCACGTACGCTGCCGAGATGGTCGGTCACGAAATAGCGGGCTTCGACTCCCGTAGCTGTCGCTACAAAACGACCGCCCGTGAAGGCGCAGCTCTCCATCGTCAGGGAAGCGCCCTGCTTGCTATATACCAAAGAACCCGAGTAGTAAAGACCGTTGCCCGCGGAATCCGTCGCCGAGAGCTTGGTACCATCCGAAAGATACGAATATTTTGCAACAATCGTATCGCCACGCATTACTTTTTCGATCAGGTTCAGGTCATTATAGCGGAGGTTCAAACCCGCATGGGAATCGTAAAGCACATTGCCCGCGGAATCGTAGACATACCCTACACCGCTGTAGATCGTGTCCCGCGGGATAACAGGCACGGCGGAAGCAAAGTCCACAGACTGCGGCACGGCATTGCGGGAGGAAACAGGACGGACATAGATTGCCAGCAATTGATTCCCCAAATAATTATAATTATACGAATCTTTTAAAATTCCTTTATCATAGCGTTTGAGCGCCTTGATATTACTATTCAAATCATATGAAAAACCTGTTTCAATAAATTGATTATCGGGCATTCCATTGATATATTGTTTGGTATCCGTCAGGCGGGAATGGCTATCATAGGTGAAGGCATACGTGTTTTCGTCGGACTCTACACCCTGCCGCCATGTCCATTCCGAAATATTACCCGCGTAGCTGGGCGTAGTCTCTCCATACTGAGGATCATAATAGCGCAGATGCGTATCGAACAGCGGGCTGCCGCTGTTCGTGACCTGCATATCCGTCTGCCACCCCTGAAGATTATATGCCATCGTCGTATTCAAACCTCCGTTACGCGTTGTTTTGCCGACCAATTTCCCAAGGTCGTCATACTCATAATCCACGGCCACGGAATTCTCGTAATTTAAAGCCCTGACTTCACGGATCAAGCGCCTGCGGTTGTCATAGACATATGAGGCAGTCACCATATCTTCATCGGCACCGGCATAAGGCTGACGAAGTTCTTTGTAGCGCACGACATTTCCCACAAGATCGTAATCGTAGGACGTACGGGAAATCCCGCCTTCGGGATTACGTTCGACGACCTGCATGAGCCTCTTTTTATAATCATAAAAATAGGTGCGTTCCACATACCGGGGTTCCCCGGCATCGTCACCCAGCACGGCGAGTTTCTCATAGGTTTTCAACCCCTTCGGATCCTGAAGCGGCGTGCCCGGGAACCCGACGCCCCGGTATGCCATATCTACGGGGGCTGTCCATGTCGTTTCAACAAAACCCGTCGCGGTTTCGGAATATTCCACATTGCCGAAAACATAATGGGCCAATTTCCGGGACAATGTTGCCCCGCCATCGGAATCATACGGGAGATCCATATCCGTCGTACCGCCCAAAGCCGGCAACAGGTTGTCGACGAGGGTCTCATAGCGGGACTGCAGTTGCTCGCGGGATATATCGTAGTCGAGCAGATTCTGCCGCAGGAGGTTCCCCTGGTTGTCGTAAACATGGTAAAGCCACTGTTTACGGGCCTGCAGGTTGCCGTCGCGGGAGAATACGAGCCTGTCGCCCTTATCGTAAACGAACGATTTCTTCTCACAACCGGGCAATTTGCGTTCGATCATATTGCCACGGCCATCGTACAGGTAACGATAACAATACTGGTTCGCAGTGTCGTCGTCCCATCTCAGCACGGTTCCAGCGGTTCTTATCCGGGCACTGCCTTCGGGCGAAATCACCCAGACGAGGCGGTTAAAACAGGGATCGTAGACATAATATGTATCCGTAAAGTAGCTTCGGCTAAAATAGCGGCGATCCAGAACGGTATTGCCATTCGCATCCGCGAACCGTGCGGATGTATTTCCGTCTTCGTCGATGACCGTATTCTTGGTGTATAACCCCGCCTTGGCATATCCGGCAACGGTAATCGATCCGTCTTCATAATTATACTTGAAATCGAGTACCTTATCCGCAGTATCGTTGGTTTCATACAGATACTCCGCAAATTTATTTTCCTGTCTGTATATATCTCCGGGCCGGTAACTATAACGAATACGATCAAGGCCTGACTTATCGAACACGTTGGTCGAATAGGCCGAGTTATCCTGCACGCCGTCGGTTCGCTGTGAATAATAGCGTCGCTGTTCCTGCTCCGCATTCAGCACGCGCTCCCCGGTATACATATCGACGGGGAAAGGCAATAATACCGTAGCTTTGTCACGGTACATGTCGTCATACAGGATCGGTGCCACCAGATTCCGGCCATCCGGCGCAGCCCTGTTGAGCACCGTTTGGTAAGGCGCTCCGAAACCGTCGTAGTAGGTGATATCGGCATAGGAGTGCGTGCCGTCATAATAGGTCTTCGTAGAAATCGCGTTAGTAGAGGATGTGATATTATCCTCCGGATTTGTGATCAGAACTGCAAATCCGTTCATATCACACGCAATCGGCTTTCCTTGCACCAAATGGCCTGGTTTCGTTCCGCGCACGGTATATACAAAACCAGTCGGGACATTGCTGAATTCAATAGATTCACCCGTACCCGAGGCTGTTATCCCGACAGAATTTCCATTCTTAAGCACTTCGTAATTCACACCGACCTGCGACCCAGTCAACTTGATAAAGGGCTGAGGCTCCATCCCCGATACGACATCATAAACATTTATATCACCACTCCCAGGCTGAATAATACTGATATGCGAGTTACCGTTGAATATGAATTTTGAATCTATGATAAGTTCTTTATTCGAAAAGTTCGGTTTATACACCAATTCTATATTACATCTGGATTCTGATGAATCGATTAGATTCATTTTAACAGACTGATTTTCCGAGTTAAATTCCTGGATGACCTGTTTAATAGTAGTCTCGTCAACTATAGTATCACGTTTACATGACAGCATACACGTTCCGCCTTCTTTACTTAATGTAAGGCTTGATTCGGATCCGTATGTGATCAATGGGTTTTGCTGAATGTACTTATGAAATTGAACCTTAAATATACCATCATGTTCTTTAGAAGCAGTCTTGTATGTAGCCCTTACAGTATATAAACCGGGAGGCAACCGTTCAAACAGCAATTCTTTTTCAGGTTCTTGTAATTTTGACGCAATAAGTTTTCCTCCATTATACAACTCATATGTAACCAATGGCTGGGTATTGGTCAAAATGAGAGCGTCGCCATCAACAGAATTCGATTTCGCCTGCACATCCCAATCAGTCAATACACCCCCATAATACTGGTAAATACTGTGATACGACGCCCCCATTACATCAAATCCTGTATGATTATAAATAGTATTTGTTGTAACATTCGGAGCGCTATAGATTTTAACATGATAAATATAGGATGCATCATTAATAGTTTCCCGACTCTCTGCAATAATCCGCATGGTTTGAGGATCCCAGTCCGGGAAATCGCCCGCATTGAACCGATCAAACATTTCTGACATACCTACTAATTCCAACGGTGTACCCGTGTAAAGATCCAATTCAACAACTCCACCATTTATATCGATCGGCAACTCGGGAGTCATTATCCCTTTATGAAACTGATAAAACAGCGGCCAATAAAGTCCCGGAGATACCGTGTTTTTCATTTCCTGCCCTGTGTCATCTATAACTTTAAAATACCCTTCCCCAAAGGCTCCCGTAAAAATGAGATCAGCCCCGGTTCCCACTGCTGTTCCAACCAATTTATTATACTTATACAAAGAATATGTCACCTTTGGACAAGAATCATGAACAGTTATTGTAAATACGTCATCGTGAAAGATATAGCGTGCAGAGCATGTCACCACCCGCGGTGTCGGCTGCACATCGGTTTTGTCAGTAATATCTGTAGCAAAATCAACCGGCCCTTCCCTATCCGGCAAATCGGAAACAACACCATAGCTGGATTGCAGGCACCCGAACACGGCTGCCAGCAAGAATATTATTCGTTTCATAGCATTTCCACCTTAATTATACAACTGATATTTGAATTCCTGCTCCAGATTGCCTCCGGTATAGATCTTTGCCAACCGCCTGAAAGTATCGTAAGTATATGTTTGCTTACTTCCCGAAGGGTCGGTAACCGAAGCAAGTCCCGTAAGCGGCGTATAGGAATAAGTCGTGACAACTGCCCCGGGCATATTTCTCAAGGCTGTTTCCTGAACAGTTGTCAGGCTATAATTATTCAAAGTCGCGACATTCCCCAACGCAGCCGACACATCATTGTAGGAGACATTACGAACCACGGCGAGCAGATTGAAACCATTACTACCATACAAATATGTGGTTACGGTTCCGGCCCGATCCGTAATCTGGTTGAAGCGCGAAGCACCCGGCACAAATGTTTGTTCCAGGATGAGGTCATTTTCCTGCTCAAAAGCGGAGGAATATGTCTTCGGAGTGTCAAGATGTGTCATCCACAGCTTTATTAACCGGGGAATCACCAGCGTAGGAGTTACCTTGAGTCCGAAGTATTCGTATTTTTTCACTTCAACCGTCTTGTATTCAGTCTCCCCGGGCATCATAACCTGGGTGTGAACTTTTTCCGGGAAAGGTGAGCCTGCGACATACCCCTCTCCCGATGCATAATCGATAGTTTGTTTTGTATATTTTCCCGTCGCATCGTACGTTTTTATTTCTTTCACATAATCGGTATTATAATCGTACTTATAATCCGTATTAATCGACATCGAACTTCCGTCGCCAAAGAAGTTAACCTTTGAACTTGAATTCATCAGACAGGATTCCGTAATTATTTCTTGTTGATACCAATAATAGCGTGTCATACGTATACGCCAGCAACTACTCACAATGGTATTATAATTATAAATTTCCATGTATGAAGGCACATCGGCATCCGTGGGTTTTGCCTTAGCCTGGTATACGGTCTTGGAGAGCAATTTTCCGCGCGCAGCTTTTCTCGATCCCGGACGCATATAAAAATACCGGTAGGGATCATTGACTACGATACCTCCCGGAGCCCATTCCGAGGTCGCGGTTTTATAATTATAAACCGGCCTGTCGGCACAACTTCCCATCGTGTAATTGGAATAATCATACTCACAGTAGGATCCGTCCCGATATGTTTCGGTCGCGGTTTTATATTCAATATGGTAATCCGTATCTATACATTCGAGCATATCGGAAGCTCCCATAAAGTTTCGTTGAATGGAATAGGTATTCGGGATTGCGGTCGTCGGGACTTGTGTTGCCCGATATCGCGGAGAACGCAACAGGACTCCGGAACTTTTACCGTCCGCACCTTTATATTTATATGTTCGGATACGCACCGTATCCGTCCAGCGTCCCTTTTGCGGATCATAATTGCAATCGATGATCTGTTTGATCCGTATTCCCCCCGCAGTCTTATTGCTCTCGTAATTTTCGAGATAAGGTTCCCCATATTGCAATCCGGACTTAATTAGCGCCGCCGAATAATCGTTGGGTTCATAGATAAACTCCGTTTTACCTCCGGTCGGATAATAGACCTCCTGCAGGGCACCGCACAAGGCATACTTAAAATTGGGATTACGTTGTGTAGATGTGATCGTCTCCTTGTTATTATCCAGCAAAGTAGTAGGGAAATAGCTCAGGTATCCCCTGTTGTCCGCCCCATTGCTATATCCCCAATGGTCGATCCCGAGCGTTCCTTTATACGGAGTCCAATAATTAGCCATGCTGTTATCATCCTTATTCCAATAATTGAAGGAATAATATCCTATATCCGAAATATGGACATTTGTCAAAACAGGCACTGGATTAGGCCGTCCCTCTGTGTGTCCGAGACTCACGGTTCTGACCACAGTGTTATTCGAAAGATCTTTTACCACGATGGATTCCAGCAACCGTTCGGTGGTCATCTTTGTCAGGCTTGTTCCCTGCCTGTCATAATACGACTCCCGGTTCCTAATCCCCGAATAGTTGAAATCCACTGAAAAAATACTCGGTAGCGAAATCCTTTTGAGATAGAGGCTTTTTTGCGTCTGCTCACTCAAGCATGCAAAGTGAACCCACTTGAGTTCCTTTTCAGGATTTCCCGCATTTCCCTCGTCGTCGATAAGGTAACTGGTCGGACGGGCAGTAACAACATATTCGTCCGGTTTGTCGTACTCCAAAGTAAGTTTTCGTCCGCTCGGGGAGGTAACGGAGACCAACGGCCACATGACCTGGGGCCCATTGTATTTATTGAGCCAAGTGCCGAATTTATAATTATACGAAGTAATGTCATTTGCCGTATTGAGATTTTCATTCCCGCCGAAATTATAGGTATAACCGTCTTTGGTTTTAATCGTGAAACCTGTAATTTTCGCATATGCAACCGTCGGTTCTACGATATAATTTCCTTTGGGGCCACTCGTCTCGAAAACGACGATCTTATTTTCTCCCCAAAATATGAATTTTCCGGAATGTCCCATAAAATTAAAGCTGAAAATATCCGGTTCAGCCTCGACATTCTCCCGCCCCATCGGATAGAAATAATCCGATGTATTCCAAAACGGATATGTCGAGGATATGATACTGGGAACCGACCATCCGTTCCGACACATCTCATAAAACCCATATACATTGTCGTTACCCGTAGCCATAGCCTCATCGGGCAGATGATTTATCTGCCTTGTAATGCATCCCCCGGCATTCAGCACCCAGCCGAGGCCGACCGAGCCGGCCGGGTCGTTTGGTTTCTGACCGCTGAAAGCATACTTTAACGATATCGGAATATTGAATTCATGATCTTCATAAGTATATACGGGTACTGTAACATCTATACTGCCCGTATACAGCGACACGGGCGTATTCCCATAGCGCATAAATTGGCTCATCGATGCCGAAGGTTCTACCACGACACCGTTCGCAGGGTCAACCCACTGGGAATAACCGCATATCGGAACTATACCGAGAATAAGCGGCAATGCTGTGATTCGCCCTAATATTTTACAATTCGATAAACTCATAATCACTCAGGTTAATAGTTGACAATTCTATTCATTACAAGCGGGATTTTCCCGTGGGATCAGGCAAGGCCGCAAGGCACCTCGCATTCCGAACAAACTGGTGGAGTATCCATACAGAATACAGGTCAGGTGATACAAGAAATTCGTTATTTGCCAGGCATTCGCCCTATTACCCCATTATCCCGCCGAGGCGGAACATGGGCATATACATCGAGATGAGGATCAGGGCGACCAAAAGGCCGACCAGCAGGATCAACGCCGGTTCGAGCAGCGCCCCCATGCGCTTGATCCGGTGTTCGAGTTCTTCGGCGAGGGCGTCGCCCTGGCGCCGGAGCATCTCGGGTAGGCGGTTGGTTTCCTCGCCCACGCGTACGAGGGCGGCGAGTTTCCGATCGTAGAGGCCGGGGAATTTCGCGATGCCCGACGAGAAAGCTTCGCCCTGCTCCAGCCCCCGGCAAATGACTCCGAACGACTCCCGGTAGGGATAGAAACCGATCACGTCGGCAAGCATCCCCACGCCTGTGAGCAACGGCACTCCCGAGGAGGCGAGCAGGTAAAGCAGTTTGCAGAACTGCGCCTGATAATTTTTACGGATAATCGTACCCGCCACGGGCAGGTGCAATAAGCATTCAGAAGTCCATCGTTGTACTTCCTTTCGGTTTCGATTGGTGTATAGGACGATATATGCGGCAATCCCCGATCCGACGGTCATGCCGGCATAAGCAGGAAATGATTTCGACAGGGCGATGATCCACCGCGTGAGGGCAGGCAGTTCGCCGCCCATGCGGGCGTAGACCTGTTCGAACATCGGCACGATCACGGCTAGCATAAAAGCGACGACGGCGACCGCCGTGCAGAGGATCACCAGCGGATAACTCACCGCCGAAGAGACCATCCGCCGCTGGGCGGCGCGTTTGCGGTAGTAATCGCGCAGGAAGTCGAGCGTCTCGGGCAGACGCCCCGTCTGTTCGCCGATGCGGACTACGCCACAGTCGAGGGCGCGGAACACCCCACTCTGCGCCATGGCCTGCCACAACGCGGCACCACCGACCACCGCGCCGTAAAGCCGCTCGAGCAATCCTTTCACCCGCACGTCCCGTTCGCCCTCGGTCAGGAGCGCGAAAGCGTGCGAGAAATCCAGCCCGGCGGTCAGCAGGGCATGCAACTCGGCATAGAGGACTTCGCGCCGGGCATCGGTAATCTTACTCTTCGTAGCCATAACCTTTCTCTATTTCGTCCAATGCAGTGCGGTACGACCGCGCCGGTGCCGGCACGGGGAACCCGGCCGTGAAACCCGCCCCGAAACCGACCCGCACGGTATCGGGCGCCGCAACGTACTCCTCCAGGCGCAACAGGCCTACTCCGTCGGACAACGTGTCGAAAAACGACCCGGCACGGTATACCAGCACCGAATCCCGGAGTATGAGTTCTGCCTGCCGGCCACCGCCATACAACGTCAACCACTCCGGCGCCGCAGGGCAGACGCTGTCTGCTGCCGTAATAAGCGACAGCATGCGGTAATACCCGCCCACCCTGCGTCCGGCTGCCAGCAACGCCTCCGCCCGCCGTGCCTGCAGCCGGGTAAAAAGCGTCATCCCGTCCATTACGGTCAGGAAAACGATTCCCGCCACGAGCATCATCACCAATGTTTCGACGAGAGTCGAACCCCGCAGAAGCGGGACACGCCGCAGCGCCGGGCGCCGCAGAACCCCGGCCCGGCACGCCCGGAAGGGAATCCCCGATTGCGAAAGCTCCCGGCCAGTCCGGCCGTATCCCGTCATTGCACACATAAGACAAGCTGTTTATGTACGATCTTTTTCCTGCTGCCCCCGACCTGCGCCGTGACCGTGACGACCTGCATGTCCGCGAAATCCCGGTAAAAAGCGATGCGGATTTCGATGCTGCCCCATCCGTACCGCTCGGCATATTCGCCGCAGGGCCACAGTCCGGTGGCGTATTTCCCGAAAGCCTGCCCCACGCGGTATTCCGCCTCGGCGACGAGCAGCGCATCGTCGTCTCGCACCGTCAGACGCGGCACCAGTTCCATGGCCGCGGCAAAGGCCGTCAGGAACAGCACCGCCGCCACGACGGCTTCCAACAGTGAAGCCGCACGCAACCTCCGGCGCAGGCCGTGCGCAAGCCGTCCGGTTACTCGACACATACGGCCTCCTTTCTGCGTACGGATGCAAGCCAGAGCGGCTGCGCCGTAACGGGGTTTTCGAGCAACGTGAAATCGTAGAGCATATCTTTATAGTACCCCTGAGGCGAGAACCAGACCGCCTGCCGCAGGAGGGCACGCCCCGAAACGACGCCCTGCAGCTGCGCGATGCCGTCCACCCAGAGCAGGCCCCGTACGCGGGCCGTGCGCGACTGGCGGTAAGAAGCCGTCACTTTCTTGCGGCCCACCGTGTCGCAGACGATCACATACCCGTCGACCCGGGCGCGGGCACCGAGCTCGGCATACCGCCCCGAATAGATGCCCGAAGGGTATTCCAGCGCGGCGCGTGCTTCGACCACGACCGTATCGCGGGCGAACAACTGCGCCGCGATGCGGGCTCCGCAGCCTACGGTGACCTTGCGTGCACAGACCAGCAGATGCCCCATGCGGCAGGCGGAGTCGATGCGCAGTTCGTCGGCATAGAGCACGATACGTCCCCGGAGCGAACAATCGCCCGCTTCGGCGTCCTCGAGCCCGAATACGGCGGCCGAGTCCCGCAGGAACGAGTGCCACAAGCTGTCGGGCAGGGTTCCATGGGGGATGCGCGGCCGTGTCGCGAAGAGCGCCGCGATGCGGGTTGCGGCGTCCGCATCCGGTTCCGGGAGTCCGCTCGCCGACCGGCCGATCGCCGCACGGGGAATCTCCGTCCCACAAAAGTAATCGGAACCCACCCTGCCGTATACCAGCCCGTTCCGCGGCAGGCCGAGCGATCCTTGCAGCTCGGTCTTCCCGGCGAGCGTTACTGCCGAACGTCCGTCGGCATAGAACAGCGTTTTCGCAGCGTCGGGCCAGGCGCCGCACAGGCGGCAGACCCGCAGCAGCGAGTCGGAGGTGGTCACCGTAACCGTTTCGTACAGCCCCCATGGGCGGACTTCGACAAAGACGCGCGATAAAGGCAGGGAATCGTAAAGCAGGTACCCATCACGGCCGGTAAGTTCCGGGCACGCAGGATACAGCCGGTAGAGCGCACAGGCCGATTCGGCATCGGCCCGCGCCTGCCGCAGGCGGCAGCTGCGGGCGAAAAGCAGCGTCTCGTGTTCCCACAACGCGAGCAGGCCCGCTATTCCGGCCAGCATCAGCACCGTAGCCACGACGACCGTAGGCAGGACATTGCCCGGCAGGTATGTTCCAGGAGGTTTCATTTCAGTCGCATAATTTCACGCCGTAGGTAACCCCGTCTTTACACAGATAGAGCGAATCCCGGTCGCAGGCCGTGAGCACGAACTCCCCGGCAGCTTCGCTCCGCGACAGTTCGTACTGCCGCTCTCCGACGGTCAGGATATAGAGCACCCGCCCGAGCGAGCGGACGGTGGCCAGGTGGGCGATCTCTACCCTCCCGCGCCGGGGTGCCGCGGCTTTGGCGGCAGGTAGGGGGTGCACGGCCGCACGTGTAGCCACTACGGGCCGCGCAGTACCCTTCAGGAACGGGTCGTGGTAGTCAAGCAGCAGCGTATCAGCCGCAACTACCGGCGCGGCGGGCACCGGAGCTATCGGCCCCGCGGCGGCGGAGGGGGCACCGGCAGGGGCGCAAATCTTCCAGGCCACGAGGCCCCAGACCGCAGCGACGGCCGCCAGCAACAGGTATGTCGTCCAGCGCGACTTCATGGCAGCTTATTCGGATTGCGGCGGCTCCTGCGGCTCCTCGGCAGGCAGGACGGTCAGCGAACGTATCTCCCCGGGAGTCTTATAACCGCCGTTGAACCCTGTAACGCACCATTCGTACTCCCCGGCGGGGAGCGACAGCCGGCAGCCGAAACGGCGGGCGAGCGTATCGGCACGGATCACCGTATCGGCCACGACACGTCCCGCGGCGGCAAACGAAGGCGAAACAGCCGTAAATTCATAGCCTGTGGCGTATTCCACGGCCGCCCACCGGAAATCGACAGCTCCGGCTGCGACCGAAACCTTGTCGGCAGGTGCGACAACAGGCACCCGGTCGTGCGAAATATCCTCTTCGAGCACTTCGCAGCCGACTGACAGCAACAGAAACAAAAGGGGTAAGAGTTTTTTCATGGCATTATTTTTTGAGTACAACCTGCTGGATATACAACGTAAGGGTCAGCTGCAAGCACCGCGTCCGGCGGTCGGCGGAGCACTGCCAGCCGAGCGAACGCAGGCGGCATCGGGGCAGCGTGCATTCGAGCTCCCCGACGACCCGCAGCAACGGCGCATAGCCGCCCGCCAAGGTCAGCTGCGCGGTGTGCACCGCCAAACCGTCCCGGGCGAGGGTCACGAGCGGCTCATAGCCCGTAACCTGCACGCCGACGCTGTCGGCGGCCTGCCGCACGGTATCGAGCAGCAATCCCGAGAACACGAGTTCGGAACCCTGTACCACGGCAGCGACCCGTTCCCCGGGCGCTGGGGCCGGAGCCATCGCCGCAAGCTGCACGCAGAGCCGCCGGCATTCGCGCCACGTCCCGAACGTATCCCCCAATGCGAACCGCCACGCCGCCCAAGGCAGCACGACAGTCAGCGACGCCAGCAACACGGCGCCCCGGTATTTATACGGCAGTTTCATAGCGCAGTCTCTATGCGGAACGACAGGCGGTCGCCATCGCGCTCGCGTTCTACGCCGGCCAGCCGCACGCCGCGGCAGTATCCCGTTTGCGAAAGGCGTTGCACGAAGGCCGAAATATCGGCCGCCGCGGGGGCCACGCCGCGGATGACGACGGTATTCTCCCGGCATTGCATCGGTTTGCCGGCTTCGAAGCGCCCGGTAAGGGGTTCGACATCCAGCGCCGTGAGCACGACCCGTTCGGGCACGGCACCCCCGACCCTGTCGCAGAGAAGGGAACGCGGGACGCCGGAACCGGCCGAAAACCAGGCCAGGAGCTCCCGCTGCCGCGCATCGGCCGAAGCCGCCCCGGAGGCCGTCCGTTCACGTGCCGCCAGCGCGGCCTGCAATGTCTGCCGCCGCGCATTCAGCCGCGGGGCGAGCACGGCATTGGCCGCAAGCAACAGCAGGCACAACCCCAGCACATGAAACCCCAGCCGCCTTACCAGCGCCTGGGCGACGGCCGATGCTTCGGGCGTCAGGCGGACGAGCATACGCCAGCCGAGGGTATCGCCCAACTGCCGGGCATATACCCCTGCGGCCTGTCCGAAGTCCGCCGTGGCGTCCGCACAATACACGGCGACCGGCACGCAGCCTTCGGCGGCCAGCACGGCCAGCACGGACTGCAACCGCTCCCGCCGGACAAAGGAGGTCGCGCCGCCCGCCGAGCTCCACAGAAAGGTCTCGGGATCGGCTTCGACACGGGCAACGACCTGGCAGCCCTCCGGCTTTGTGACGACCCCCTGGCCGCAGACGACCAACACGGCGAGAGTGTTTTTCGCCGCCGCCCGCCCCGTCGGGGAAAGGGTGCCGCACCGCCACATGAAGACCTCGGTGCGGCATTCATCCGCAGAGGTAAATTCCGCCCGGACAAAAGCGATCCGGTTCAGTATGCGTGGCAACAGTTTCATTCGATAACGGTAGGTTTGATGAACACATTGAGCGTACGTTCGACCTTGTTGCGTTTCTCCTTGCCGAAGAACCATTTGATAATCGGCACGCGCGCCAGGAACGGAATGCCCCGCGAGGATTTCTCCAGCGAGTTGCGGTCGAGGCCGCCCAGAAGCACCATCTCCTCGTTCTGCACCTTGACGATCGACTTGAAGCTGCGCGTGGCGGTTCCCGGAGGAGCGTTCTCCTGCTCGCGTCCCGTGAACTCGGTCTGCTCGAACTCGATTTCGAGCGTGATGTGCCGGTCGGTCGAAACGTAGGGCGTGACCTTGACCGAGAGGTTCGCATCGACCGATTTCCACTGGTAGGACTCCGAGGAGATGGGGTTCTGCGTACCATAGTAGTTGTTCTGCACCTCCTTGTAATACTGGGTTTCGCCGCTGGTGAGTGTCGCCTCGTGGCCGTTGAGCGTCGAGAGCTTGGGCGTGGATTGCAGCCGCACCGTGCCGTTCTCCTCGAGCGCCTGCAGGCTCAGGTAAAAGTTGGGGCTCACACGCCCCAGGTTCACCGTGCCCTGGATGCGCTGCAGCAGGTTGTTCACAGCCCCAGCGCTGTAAGTCATGTCGAAACCCGGGCCCAGCGTCCCCGCGGTCTGCGTCGGGGAAGTGCCGACACCGCCGCCGAGGCCGATCTCACGGATGTTGCTCCGCTGCACATCGGCGATGATGATCTCCATCGTGATGAGCGGCACCGCCTTGTCGACCGACTTGACGAAGGTTTCGACACGCACCACGTCGCGGCGGTCGCCCGAAAGGATCAGGCTGTTCAGGTCGGGGAAGGTCTTGATCTCCACGCCGGACTTGAGCGCCGCGGGGATCGCATCCTCGAGTTTGGAAACGGCGCGAAATGCCAGCGGTACGACCGTCACCGATGCCAGCCCGTCGCCCTGCGCCGCACCGAAGACATAGATGCCCCGCTCGCAGTAATAGGAGTACTGCGATCCTTTGAGCAGCACCGCCAGCAGGGTCTCGAAATCCGTGTCATCAACCCAGATGCCCGTCGTGAGGCTGACGGGCGACTTAAAATAAACTTTCAAGAGATTAGCAGGACAACGCAACGAATGGCTTAAGGTGCTGGTTTATAATCAATAGCGCATTGATTTGCGTTATACAGAAATTCGTTCGAAGCGGTTTTACGGCCTATTGCTGAATAAGAATCGTTACCAGATCATTACGCGGTACTTGCTTTGAATTTTGTTTGTAACGCATTCTTTTACTGCTACTTGCGTTATTCTTCATCTTGACAAACGGCCCGACAGACATTAATTTTGTAACCAAAAATCGGGTTTATTATGCGAAGCACGTTTCGGGTCTTATTTTACGTGAAGAAAGGCAGCGCCCGCCCCAACGGCGATCTGCCTTTGATGTGCCGTCTTACAGTAGATGGCGAGGTCAAACAATTCAGTTGCAAAATGGACGTTCCTCCGCGTTTATGGGATGTCAAGAACGGCCGGGCGACGGGCAAGAGCGTCGAGGCCATGCAAATCAATCTTGCCGTCGATAAAATCCGCGTCGAGGTGAACCGCCGCTATCAGGAGTTGATGCAGTCGGACGGCTATGTCACGGCCGCCAAACTGCGGGATGCCTACCTCGGTATCGGAGTAAAGCAGGAAACGCTGTTGAAACTCTTCGAACAGCACAATGTCGAATACCGGAAAAAGGTAGGTTTCAGTCGTGAGATCGCCACGTGGAAAAAGTACTGCTGCGTGTGTAAGCGCGTGCGGGAGTTCCTCGCCCATACCTACCACCGGGAGGACATCCCGCTGAAAGAACTGAACCTTACCTTTATCAACGATTTCGAGTATTTCCTGCGCACGGAGAAGAAATGCCGCACAAATACCGTGTGGGGCTACATGATCGTCTTGAAACATATCGTCGCCATTGCCCGCAACGACGGGCGCCTGCCGTTCAACCCGTTTTCGGGCTATATCAACTCTCCCGAAAGCGTGGACAGGGGTTATCTCTCGCAAGAGGAGATCAAGGCCGTGATGAACTATAAAACGGCCAACAAGGCGCATGCCCGCATCCGCGATCTGTTCGTCTTCTCCATCTTCACGGGGCTGGCTTATGCCGACGTGAAAGGGCTGACCACGGACAACCTTCAAACTATGTTCGACGGTAACCTGTGGATCATCACGCGACGTAAGAAAACCAATACCGAAAGCCGTATCCGCCTGCTGGATATTCCCAAACGCATCATCGAGAAATACGCGGATCAGCGGCTCGACAACCATGTCTTTTATATGCCGTGCAACTGCCATTGCAACGACATCCTGCGCGAGATCGGCAAGCAATGCGGCATTAAAAACAAACTGACCTTCCACCTCGCGCGGCATACCTTCGCCACAACCATCACGCTCTCGCAGGGTATGCCTATCGAAACCGTCAGCCGCCTGTTGGGGCATACGAACATCAAGACCACCCAAATCTACGCGAAGATCACCAATGAAAAGATAAGCCGCGACATGTCGGCGCTCACCGAACGCCTCGGCGACAAATACCGTCTGGCGGAGTAACAGCCCTTCCGCCCTTGTGCGCCCTTCGGGATTTACGGAGGATCCCTCCGGGCGCACAGGGGCACGGGCTTCCGGGCCGTCGGTTCGCTTTCATCGGCTTCCCCTGCTGACGGACATGACGGCGGCACCGTCGCCCACCCATCGGCCGCTTCGCGCCCGCGCCTTTTTACAAAAGGCATAGCCTATTAGGGCATTTTCTTTCCGCATTGCTCCGCAACGCTGAAAATGCCCCATTAGGCCAAAGGGGCGGCGCCCCTCTGGACACCCCTTGCGGCGGCAACTCCGCAAGCCGGACGGCCGGGACAACTCCGAATCCTTATCCGCTTCGCTCCGATGCCGCCGAGAACAGATTATCCAAACCACCTGAAACTATACCGCTATGGGCTATGTCGTATTGCATATCGAGAAGGCAGCCGGAACGGACGCCGCCATGTCGGGACACGTCGAGCGGAGAATAACACCCGCCAACGTCATAACGACACTTACCTACCTGAACGAAGAATTAGTAGAGTTCCCCAAAGGAGTTACCAACCGTACCGAAGCGATCCAGCACCGGCTGGACAATGCAGGACTGGAACGCAAGATCGGAAAGAACCAAGTAAGGGCGTTGCGTGTCATGCTCTCCGGAAGCCCCGAAGATATGAAGCGTATCCGGCAGGCCGGACAGTTGGATGCTTGGGCCAAGGATTCCTGCGGCTGGCTGCAAAAGACCTTCGGAAAGGAAAACGTCGTGTCGGCAGTCCTGCATCTGGACGAGAAGACGCCGCATATCCACGCGACCGTCGTGCCGATCACACGGGGCGAACGCAGAAAGGCTAAGCTGGAGCGGGAGAAGAACGCCCAAAGCGGAAAGAGAACCTACCGCACTAAGAAAGACCGCCCGCGCCTATGTGCCGACGATGTGATGGCACGGGACAAACTCAAAGCCTATCAGACCACCTATGCCGAAGCGATGGCCAAATACGGACTGCAACGCGGCATCGACGGTTCGGAAGCCAAACATATATCCACGCAGCAGTATTACCGCGAGGTGTTCGTCCGTAAAAATGAAATGGCCGAACAGATCGAAGCGATGATCGGACAAAAAGAAACGCTGACGGTAGACATTGCCGCACTCCAAGCACAGCAACGAGCCGCACAGACAGACTGCAACGCTATCGACGAACAGCGGCGGAAGAAGAAAGAAGAACTGGCAAAAGCCGAAACGGAGTTGGCGCAGACCCGATGGGAGATCAAGACCGACAAACTCAAAGGCGTGGCCGTGAATGCCACGACGAAAGCCGTAGAAAGGATCGGAGCGTTGTTCCACGACCCCAAGCCCGCGAGGTATGAAAAACAGATTGCAGATTTGCAAGGGGTAATTGCCGACAAGGATAAGTGCATCGGGCAACTGCAACAAGAGATCAAGACCATGCAGGCCGGACACGATAAAGAGGTGGCCAACCTTAAACAGGAAGCACAACAAGTCATAAAAGCCTTGATGCGTGTCGATGAGTTGTGTCCCTATGTAAAGGGGCTGTTGAAATGGGAAAATTACTGCAAGGATGTCGGGTTGGACAAGGAGCGGACCAAAGCGTTGTTTACGATGCAACCTTACAGATATACGGGCGAGCTGCATTCGATAAGGTATAATCATACGTTTCGGGCGAACGATGTCATTCTCCAATTCAAACCCGACAAGGACGGGCCGAGCGGGTTCCAGTTCACCATAAACGGAAAGGACTGCGACGAGTGGTTCAGACAGCAACGAAAGGAGTTTTACGAGCGGATAGGAATTGACATCGAACAAACGGAGCAAAGGCGCGGGATGAAGATGTAACCACGAGCGGGACGGAACCAAAAGGCCGTCCCGTTGTTGTTTTAGGACGGCGTATTCCGTTAAAGCCAGAACATGGGCTATTCGGGCGGCATAAACCCTACGGCACAAAAAGTGCCCGCAACATATTGCGGATTCGAATTTTTTGTGCTACCTTTGGGACAAGCGATCCGCTGTAAAGGCGTGAATCGCGTTGCTGTTTGCGTAAACGTAGGAAATTTACAGTCTGCGGCAACAAGAGAGTCCTTGTCGGGTCGTACCACGCCTTGACGGGGCAGTACATTTAAGGCAACTACACCTGACGGGCGTGGGCCTCTTGTGTTACGAAGTCAGACGGGTTTCCTACGACCTACGCAGCGTAAGTAACGCAAGCCGCATACCTTTCTTGTAAAGGACAGCGGGGTTCTTCAGAGCCGGGTTCACGTTTCGTCATTCTTTTATGGCATCAGTCGGGTCGCATAACTAAAATTGAAAAAGATATGTTACCTTTGCGGATGAAAACGGCGCCATAGCCGTAACATATTCATAAGGTTAGGACAACCTTTATACCAGCGGTAAACTTGCGACTATTATAGCGATATAATAGGTTTTAGGATTGGTGTAAAATTTGTCTGAAACCCTTGTCATGCCTGCGGCTTTGTGCCGTGGGCGGGCACGGGCGTAAGGGCAGTTACCAATCCAAGGCTCGCAAGGCCGACCGTTGGGGCTGTACCTGCGTTCCGTGCTTTTTTATGTGTTTAGGCCGGAACGAGGATTTTAATAACGAACCCTTAATAATACGATGTTACGGCCATATACTCCCAATCGGAAAGAATCACGTTCCGCCGACCCTCGGTCGGTGCGGGGTGGGGCGCCGTCATTCGCTGTAACGAGAACGCTCGCCGTCGATAATAATCCCGCTTTAAAGGCACCTAAATCTGGTAACGGCGGGCCGTTCTCCGAACTGGGTGCGGGACATTGGAATTCTTCATGTCGAAGTTGCGTCACTATTTTTTTCATCGACAGTCCCGCACCCGTTTTTCATCATGCAGGAACCGCTAAAAAAGAGAGTGACAAGGGAAGTGATGTAGCTATCATGTCAAGTAAGTCCGTTGCGGTTCCTGCTTTTTCTGTAACAATGCTTCCGAAATCTCCTGCCTCCATAGGCTCGCGTTTCGGAAGCCGAGGGGGCGGACGGAAACGATAAGCCGAAGGATGCTCTTTTTCGTTTATCGTGGTGTGAGGCGTACCAGTCCGTTACCGCCCCTCTTTTTCGATACTTCAATTTTACGATAACGGGTGCGGGATACTCGAATCTTAGCTTCATATTTTCCCACTACTGACTTTACTGTTTCCGCACCTGTTTTTTTACGATATATTTTGTATTCTCACAATAATTTAAGATTTTTGTTAAATGCAATGCCGAAACTCGATACGGACTTACATCATCACTGTCACACAACCATCGCCTAACGTATTTGGCATTGTCTTTTTAATAGAAAAAGGGATGACCAACCACGATTAGTTAACAGACAATCGTTATTTTATTGCAATTACAATTCGGTCGTCCCTTTATTTTGTATTCTCGAAGTGCCTATAACCTTTGCGTACGTTTAAGAATTGTTCTATAAACCCATAACTACTGAACCATGCCACAAAAATCCTATACGCTGGGGAATCTGCTTCAAGACTGTTTGGATTGCGACATCCGCAAAAGCGACATCCGGCAATTTTTCGATGATCTGAAAAAGAAGGCGCATTTTGTCTATGCAATCTTGTGCGGTGCTCCGAAATCGGTATTTTGGATTACGCTGGACGATGAAGAAAGCCATCCCGACGAAAAGACATTTTCAGTTGCGGAGTTTAACGACAATTACGAAAACTTCGACAGCCGCATCGATTCTTTCCGGGTTAATTTCAATGCCTATTTTTTTCGCGAGCAATGGGCCACGAAGTTTCCCGAATGGGAATTGATGGAGAACCCTTTCAACGGGGAGGAGCGTTTCTGCGCTACGAGCCGCAAGGAGCTGACGGTAGAAATTTTCGTAACGGAATATCCGCATTTGTTGGCTTACCTGTGCCGTCGGGCGGTTCTGGAAAACGCGCCCTTCGAACTGACGCGCGAAACGATTAAACATTACGGATTCAGCCGCGAAGATGTAAAACTCCTGCGCGATTGTATTGCAAGCAACAACCGACGGATCATCGACGAGTTGCGCGAGGAATACGAGCGGCTGAAAGCCATAGACTGCCTGCAGGTAGTGCCTCCAAAAAGGCGGGGGCGGAAGCCTAAAGCCGAAGTGTCTGCCGAAATCCAGCCCATAGCCAAAAAACCGAGGACGAGGATCAGTCGAAAGAAATTCGTGCCGACACGAAGCGTAAAAAGTTAGGCGTAAACCATCGGAAAACGCAGAGTACTCCTCACCAATTAGCGGAGATGGTTTTCAATATAACAACGAGAATAATTTGCAAATATGATTATCCGTATAACGTCCGTTAATATTTTTTAACATAACACGAAAAATCATGCGTAAAATTTATACAAAGACATTTGTGTATTTTGCTGAAATTCAATATATTTATAATGAAATAAACAATCGAAATATCATTATGGACATACTGAACTTCACGTATTATTTTTTAATATATAATTTGATATTTAATTAAAATATATTTATCTTTCATTTCATAACACTACTTTTTAACATTAAAATATGCCGCTATAACACTGCTTTTTCTATCAAACCAAAGATACGGCGTCACTCCGGAATCTTTACTCTTGTTCAACTAAAACCCACTTATTTATGAGGAAATTAACCAACCGAGCACTTTTCATCTGCTTTGCTCTGATGACGTCCTTTTGCCTCATTGCGCCGGCTACCGCTCTGCGTTCCTACGCGCAGGAGGGGGGGGGCAGCACCCTTGAAGGCCTGATCAAAGACGACTCCGGGCCGCTTCTCGGAGCAACGGTGATTGTGAAGAACACGACGCGCGGAACGACAACCGACATGGACGGCAAATTCCGTCTGGAAGGGTTGCAGCCCGGCGACGTACTGCAAGTAACCTACGTAGGATACGACCCCTACGAGGTGACCTACACAGGTCAGACGACACTGGACATCCTGATGACGACGACCGCCAACCAGCTGAACGCAGTCGTAGTGACTGCCATGGGTATCGAACGTCAGTCGAAAACACTCTCCTATGCTGCCGAAACGGTCGGCGGCGATGACGTGGCCGACATCAAGTCGGTCAATATGATCAACGCGCTGCAGGGCAAGGCCGCCGGTCTGCAGATTACCCCGAACTCGACGGGCGCGGGCGGATCGTCGAAAATACTCTTCCGCGGTAACAAGTCGATCAACGGCTCGAACCAGCCGCTGGTCGTCGTCGACGGCGTCCCCCTGATGATGAACATCACGTCCGATCAGGTCGACAGCAACTGGGGCGCCCAGCGCGACGGCGGCGACGCCATGTCTACGATCAACCCCGACGACATCGCCTCGATCTCCCTGCTGAAAGGCGCGTCGGCCGCCGCCCTCTACGGTGCGGTAGCCGCCAACGGCGCCATCATGATCACGACCAAATCGGCCATGGCAGGGCGTCTGGCGGTGAACGTATCGAGCAACACGACCATTGACACCCCGCTCTCGCTGCCCGAATTCCAGAACACATACGGGGCGAACGGCCAATACAGTTGGGGCGACAAACTCGCGTCGAAGGCTCCCGATTACGCCGAGAAGTTCTTCCGTACGGGCTGGACGACCAACAACTCGATCTCGATCAACGGCGGCGCCGAAGACCTGCGAGCCTACTTCTCCTACGGCAACGTAACATCCGGCGGCATCACCCCTGAAAACGACTACTCGCAACACACGCTCAACGCCAAAGTCGGTTTCGACCTTTTCAACGACCACATCAAGGTCGATTTCAACGCCAAATACGTGAACCAGCACATCTCGAACCAGCCGGCCGGCGGTTTCGTCTTCAACCCGCTCGTCGGCACCTACACCTTCCCGCGCGGCGGCGACTGGAACGGCTACAAAAGCAACTTCGAGACCTACAACGGCGAGCTCAACGCCAACGTCCAGAACTGGGTGACTACCACCGACGAGACCAACAGCAACCCCTACTGGCTGCTCAACCGCGAACGCCCCGTCGTCGAACGCAACCGCTACGAATTCGGCGGATCGATCAAATACCAGATCATCGACGGACTTTCGCTCACGGGCCGCATGCGCTACGAGCGCGCCGACGAACACTACGTACGCAACCACTACGCGTCGTCCTACGGCAATAAATACACCTACGGCAAAATGGACGACAACCGCTACTTCAGCGAACAGCTCTATGCGGACCTGCTCGCCCAGTACAACCATACGTGGGACGATTTCTCGCTCAACGCCACCCTCGGCACCAGCATGATGCAGACACGTTCGAACAACGTGAGCCTGCTCTACGAGCAGAGCAAGTTCGTCGCTCCGGGCAACGGCGGCGCCTACTATCCCAACATCTTCAACCCGTCGAATTTCTACATGAACGGCACGACCATGGGACTGGAGCGCAAACGGCTCAACTCGGTCTTCGGAGCTGTCACGTTCGGCTTCAAAGAGGCGCTCTTCCTCGACGTGACGGCCCGTAACGACTGGTCGTCGGCCCTCGCTTACACCGACGGCTACTCGTTCTTCTATCCTTCGGTGGGCGCCAGCCTTCTGCTCAACCGTTTCGTGGACATGGGCCGGAATATCGACCTGTTCAAATTCCGCGGTTCGTACTCCATCGTCGGCAACGACGTCCCCGTCTACAAGACCAATCCGCGCTATACCTACGGCGACCAAGGCGCCATCAACCCGCCCGAATCGGTGCCGTTCCGCACGCTGAAACCCGAAAAGACCCACTCGTTCGAGGTCGGTTTCGACGGAGAGTTCTTCCAGCACCGTCTGCACGTAAACGCCACCTATTACAAGACCAACACCAAGAACCAGTACTTCGAGGTGACGCTGCCGTGGGAGAGCGGTTACAAATCGCAGTTCGTCAATGCGGGCAACGTCCAGAACCAAGGCTTCGAACTGACGGCCGGCTGGTTCCAAGACTTCGGCAACGAATTCACATGGTCCACCGATCTGAATCTCTCGTACAACGACAACAAGATCATCGAGCTTTTCGACGGTATCCAAGACGGCGTAACGGTCTCCAACTTGGGCGGCGCCAAAGTGATCCTCTATGAAGGCGGCCAGTATGGCGACCTCTACGTCCGCACGCTCAAACGCGACGAGAGCGGCAAACTGGTGACGGAAACCCCCGAAGGCGCCGACTACCAGATCCCCGTAAACGGCGGCGAGCAGAATTCCGACCTGAAATACATGGGCAACATGAACTCGAAGTGGAACATGGGCTGGAACAACACGTTCCGCTACAAGGACCTGACACTGAGCATGCTCATCGACTTCCGCATCGGCGGCAAGGTCGTTTCGATGACCGAGGCCACACTCGACGGATACGGCGTATCGGAACGCACGGGCCGGGCGCGCGACCGCGGCTACGTGATGCGCGAGGGCATCAAATTCTCGAACGTCAAGGCTTACTACGACGTGGTGGGCGCGACAAGCTTCAACTCGGTCTACAACGTCGAGGATTACGTATACGACGCGACCAACGTCCGTATGCGCGAGATTTCGCTGGGCTACACTTTCCGTAACCTGTTCGGCCAGTCGAAGAACCTGACCCTTGCGTTCATCGCCCGCAACCTTTTCTTCTTCTACAAAGACGCCCCGATGGATCCCGACGTGTCGATGGGTACGGGCAACGGCCTGCAAGGCTTCGATGTCTTCAACCTGCCGACCACGCGCAGCTTCGGTCTGAACGTGAAACTGAATTTCTAATCAAAAGCGTTTACACATTATGAAACTCAAGAATATTCTTAGAAACGTTACCGCAATGGCGCTTCCCCTCGCACTATTGGGAAGTTGTACGGGAGATTTCGAAGAGCTGAACACCAATCCCTACGAGATCGACCCCGAAGAACTGCCGTTCGAAGCGCAGTTCTCCACTCCCCTCTCGTTCAGTTACCCCACCCACCAGAACCTGTTCCAGTACTGGACCTCGTTGTCGATCGACAACTACGGCGGTTATTTCGAGGTGCCGCACAGCAACTGGACGATGGCGCGTTACGACCTCGCCCGCGGGTTCTGCGGCGGCATGCACGAGAACTTCATGCAGAAAATATTCAACAACACCCGCCGGCTGATCAAACAGTGCGACGCCGCCGGACAGCATGACTTCGCAGCCGTAGCCCGCATCGTCGAAGCGTATAACCTGCTCCAGTATACCGACACCTATGGCCCGGTTCCCTATTCGTCGGTCCTCGCAGCGGACGAACTGGCCGAACGCCCCAGCAGCTACGCCTACGACAAACAGGAAGATATCTACAAGGCGATATTCGCACAGCTGGACAAAGCGCTCGAAGGACTGGATACGGAGACCGCAGGTCTCGCATCGTTCGACTGCTGGTGCAACGGCGACCGCACGCTCTGGAAGAAGATCGCCAACCAGCTCAAGCTGCGCATGGCGCTGCGCATCGTCAAGGTAAACCCCGTCGATGCTGAAAAATACGCCAAGGAAGCCATTCAGGCCGGAGTCCTCGAAGACAAGGACATCCTTATCAACAAGTCCTACTCGAACGAACTGCGCCGTATGATGGACTGGCTGGATTCGGGCATCGGTTCGTCGATCGTAGCGTTCATGAACGGCTACAACGACCCGCGCCGCCCGCTCTATTTCACCACCAACGTCCGCCATCTGGTCAAGAAGACCGCCGAACCGACAGGCGAGAAAGACCAGAACAACGAGGACATATACAACGAAAGCGACATCCTGATCCGCAAGGGAGCGCAATACATCGGAGTTCCCGTAGGCTGCGAATTGGGCAATAAGAACGGCGGCAACGACAACCAGCGCGTCTACTACTCGTTTCTGGCCGGCGGATATGCGACGCCGCAGCCCATCATGTTCGCCGCCGAAGGCTGGTTCCTGCGCGCCGAAGCCAAACTTCGCTGGACCGACGCCGGGCAGCAGAGCGTAAAGGAACTCTATGAAAAGGGTATCGAGGTTTCCATCCGCAACCAGAAGAGCTACCGACAGTCCGACGCCGCGGCAGCATGGACCGAGAAGAAACTGACGGCCCCCGACTGGGCGGCTATCGACGATGCGGCTATCAGCAGCTACATCAACGACGATACCTCCTCACCTGAGGGTTATACGGACCCGTGGAAGCCGGAATACAACTCCGATCCGACCACCAGTATCACGGTGAAGTGGGACGAAGGCGCTTCGAATGAAGAAAAGCTCGAACGCATCATCACCCAGAAATGGATCGCCAACTTCCCGCTCTCGACCGAAGCGTGGGCCGATTACCGCCGCACGGGCTACCCCAAACTCTTCCGTCCGAAGCAAAATCTGGCCCCCTCAATCATCGACACGCAGCTCGGCCCGCGCCGCCTGCTGTACAACGAAACGGAACTGAGCTCCAACACCGTCGAGGTGAACAATGCCATCCAGCTGCTGAAGGCTGAATCTTCCGAAGTGAAAGGCGACGGCGACACCGGTGGCACCCGTCTGTGGTGGGACCGCAAGGACAAAGGCAATTTCTAACCCCGCCGATCCGTTTCACTCATAAACCGGGACTCCGTCGTTATACGACGGAGTCCTTTTTTCCATCCGACACATCCGAATCGGGCTCCGGCGCATTTCCGACCACTATCATGCGGCATACCATTTTTTCATGCCCCCGAATGGCTCGTACCGGAAACGGACAGATGATTTGCAAATATCAACTATTTTGTATTCATTTGTAATGAAGATAAAAATTAAGGTTAAAAACTTGTTTTAGTTGTAGCGGTAGCGACAGAGTTGTGAAACACCGTCGCTACATTTTTATTACCGGAAAATAGGCTATATATCAATTATTTTTCGTAATTTGCAGAAAACCATTTTAATCTTATTGCCCATTCGTCATCAAAGCCATCTAACACGGTAACAAGAAATAAAAGGGAAGAAGGTACGAGGCTCATAACCTCGTGCCTTCGTTTTGTATTTAGCACTTAAATCGAATATTTTTGCAAGTTCAAAGAAAATTCCTACCTTTGTTTTTGACAAGGGTTATTTGACAAGATGATTACGCAAAGTAGCGAATTTCGCACATTCTCCAAATCGTTACTAAAACCCCTGTAAAATCTTCTTAAAAGTCTGTTTGTCAGATTGATATATTTATCAACTGATTTATTAAAATAATAATTGAGCCGCAGCTGGTCGCACAGGTCGAGGATGATGTCCTGCACGTTGCCCCGTGTGATATGCGCCGTGATGCGCCCCAGCGAATCCACCTGCAATTCGTTGGGCGAGAACTGCCGGCGGCGGGTATAGGCCGGGGCGGACGGTTCGCCCGGGGACTGTGCGGACGGTTCGCGGAACACAGTCCAGACATCCGAAGCGTCCCTCTCGGCGACAAGGCCGTTGACGCAGGCCAGCGTCCGCAACGCCCCGTCGAAGGGCATGGCGCGCACGTAGCCCGAAACCTTGTAATCGTATAGGGGTTGGGGAACGATGATGTTGCGCCCCGAAAAGGTCGTGACCTTTTTCGCCACGTCGATCAGCCGTTCGCCCCGCAGGTCGTAGAAGAGCGTCGTGTCGGCCGCATTGTAAAAAACATCGGGGTCGGGCCGGGGCTGCGGCGAGGCTGCGGCCGCAAAGACCGAGACGATATTGCCCGTGGCCTCGATGTCGAGCCGGTATTCGCGGCAGAGGAAACGCAACAGGTCGTCGACACGCGCCCGGGTAAAGTTGCACGACACGGGGATATCCTCGACGCTCCGCACCGACAGGTTCACGCCGCTCGCACGGGCGATGTTGCGCAACAGTTCCGCGAGGGGCAGGCGCCCCGCCGTGACGTCGACCGTGCGGGCGAACGTCGAGTCGCGTTCCACGAGCGCCTCCAACTTGCGGTCGATACAGGCAAAGCGGATCGAATCGGCATCCTGCGCAGCACAGCACAGGGGAAAGAGCAAAAACAACAGGCAAAGGTATTTCATAGGCTAATAGTTCAGCAAGGGTATCAGCTCCTCGAGCGAGGTTTCGCCCCGCAACAAAAGCCCGACAACGGCATCGCGCAGCGAGGAGATGCCCCGGGCCGACAGCAGGGGGCCGATGTCGGCATGGCCGCTGCGAACCGCTGCCGAGAGTTCGTCGTCCATGGGGATCACCTCATAGACCGCACGCCGGCCGCTGTAACCCGTATAAAAACACCGCTCGCAGCCGACAGGTTCGAAGTGCACACGGAAATCCGTACCCGACAGCAGGCGGCGGACTTCGTCCGTCATCCCGGTTTCCCGCTTGCAGTGCGGGCACAGCAGGCGCACGAGCCGCTGGGCGACGGTCATCACCAGCGTATTGGCCACCAGGTAGGGGTGCACCCCCATGTCGGCAAGGCGTGCCACGGCACCCCAGGCCGTATTGGTATGGATCGTGGAAAACAGCAGGTGTCCCGTCAGCGACGAGCGCACGGCCATCTGAGCCGTATCGGCATCGCGGATCTCGCCCAGCATGATGATGTCGGGATCCTGCCGCAGGAATGTCCTCAGCGCACTGGCGAACGTTAGGCCGATCTCCTCCTTGAGCTGCACCTGATTCACCCCCTCGAGCGTGTATTCGATAGGGTCTTCGATCGTCAGGATGTTGTCCGACGTACGGTTCAGCCGCCGCAGCGTGGCATAGAGCGTCGTGCTCTTGCCCGAGCCTGTCGGGCCGCAGATCAGCACCATGCCGAACGGGCGCGCAATGGCGCGGCAGTAGTCGTCGTACTGCTGCGACGTGAAACCGAGGTTCTTCAGTTCCAGCAACTCTACATGACGTGTCAGCAGGCGCAGCACAACCTTCTCGCCGTAGATCGTGGGCAGCGTCGAGACGCGTACGTCGAACTTGTTGCCATCGCGGTCGTAGAGGATGCGCCCGTCCTGCGGAAGCCGTTTCTCGGAGATGTCGAGGTTCGAGAGAATCTTGATCTGGTTCACCAGCGGCGCGTACTGACTCCGATCCACGACATAGCGTTCGGCCAGTTTGCCGTCGATACGAAGGCGCACCCGGCAGCGTTCCTCATAGGGTTCGATGTGGATGTCGCTGGCGTAGTCGCGGAACGCCTCGCCGATGAGCGACAATAGGAAACCCCGTCCAGAAGCGATGTCGGCAAGGCGAGATGCCGCAGGCTCGCCGGCAGGGTTTTTCGCCGTAACCGGACGGTAATACTGTGCCTGCAAACGCTGCAACTCCCCTTCGGCAACAGGCTCGACGGCGATCCGCCACCCGTAGAGCACCTCCAGCTCCTCGGCTGCACGTGCATAATCATGGCCGGCAACGCCGTAACAGCGAACCTCGCTCCCCCTGCGGGCGCAGGGCACGAGCCGGTATTCGGAAGACTCGGCGGCAGTCAGCAGTTGGATCACCTCGGTCGGAATCGTACGGGTCAGTTCCATAGTCCGGCGGTTTTACATGCGACATACACGGCGAGCGTCAGCGCCATAAATCCGGCCAGGGGAATGGTCGCCGGGCGCCTGACGGCCCACCACACCAGTGCTGCGAGGCTGGCCGCGAGCAGGAAACGCACATAGGCGCAAGGTGCGAACAGCGGGGCGACGGCCGCCATCATCACTGCATCGCCCGCACCGAAGTCCCGACTGAAAAAGTCCCGGAGCGGCCTGCGGCGACACAACTGGTACAGCAGCATCGCAAAGCCCAGCGCGGCCAGCACCCCGACATTCACCATCGCACGCCACAGCATCGGATACAGCCCGGACACGCCCCAGCCGACCGCCACGGACAACGCCCCCAGCACGGCCAGCCAAAAGACGGAAACCTCCCGCAGACGGAAATCCTCCCACACAAGGCGCAGAGCGGGAAACAGCAGCAGGAAATATGGCCAAAGGGGTGGCATCGGATCAGTCTTTGACGGTTTCTTTCAGTTCCTTGTCCTGGTTGATCTCCCAGACGTTGTACGTCCCGTCCCCGTCGAAATCGACGACTGCCGTGGCCGTGGCCCGGAAGCCGTGTTCCGTGGCCTCGACGATCTCGATCAGGTAGTTGGCCCGGCCGCCGTCGGTGACGAGCTCCTGCTGTTCGAAGCCAAGTTCCTCGAGCGAGGCCGAATAGCGGGAATATGTATAGAAATTGCTCTTCTGCAACGTGTGAAGGAACGTCAGCTGCTGCTGCGCTTCCGTCGCCTTCGCACGCGAAATCAGCGGCATCAGATTCGGCAGCGCGATCAAAACCAATATGCCGATAATTACCAATACAACCAGGAGTTCCGGAAGCGAAAAAGCACGGAGTCTCGGGGAAACAAGGGAAGGGGTACGCATCATGGTCTCGGGTTCTTTTATAAGGCAAAATTATAATGCGGCCAAGGGATTATGGCACAATCAGGCATAAAAAACAGCCTTTCAATTCCAGCGTAAAACATTGATTATCAATACACATTCCCGACTAAAATCTTATCTTTGGCTTTCCAAATTCCAACCGTCTGATTCTTAACGATATGTATATCAAGCATGTTATCCGGAAATGGGGGTTCTTAAATAACTTACTATAAAAAAAGGTTATTGTATGCTCCAAAAAAACCATTCGCCTTAACGGAAATACAAGCTGAAAATTTTTTTACCGATTAATCCCTAACTCCAAACCCGATGATATACATCCTGATAATTTTCGTTATGGACATCCTGCTTGTCCTGGCCGGATACCAATATTTCTGCCGTCATTTCCGGAATACCTCAAAGCTGGCGACGGCCCGTTTGAATTACATCCGGATCCTGATTGACACCGTATACACCTATTACCACTATCCGGAACTGATGCGTAAACACCTGCAAAAGGAGATGGCCATCAAAAAATTGATGGCCTATCATGTGGTCGACAATAATTGCGGGCATTTCTTCCCCTCCCAGACAAAAGTAAGTACGAACGACCAATTATTATATATGCTTCACAAAGAAGGGTTTACACCCCGAGAATTATGTATCATTTTCGAACTTAACAACATAAACTCGGTTTATGTCAAATGCCACCGGATAAATAAAAAACTCTACACGAATGGAATATAAGAGGTATATCTCTGAAAAATAACGACAGGCAGGCGTCAGCCGTAAAGCCGGAAGTTTTTACTTCCGGCCTTTTCATTAACGGCCAGCGCATTTTCCGGCCCTCGGCATACGAGGATAAAAAATTAACTATCAACGCATTACAAAAATCCGCAGCAGATGTAAGCGGCCGATAAGATTTTTTACATACAGCTGTCTGACAATCAGCATCATACATAAATTTTGCAAGGTTGCATTTCCCAGTAGTCGGGGCGCGGCAATCCCCAAACCCTCCTATCTTTGCATAAAAGCACTCCCTATGGGAGCCTCCCCACACTTCCACTCCCCTTACATACACCCAAACAATTCTGTAAATTATGAAACACTTCCTTCAGACAGCCTTGATCTCCCTGCTCGGTATTTATGCGCATGCTGCTTTCCCCCAATCGTTCGACAACCTGACCGATCCTCCGCTCATGCAATACAGCCCTACCCCGCAGACATGGAGCTTTATCCGGTACGGGAATACGCCCGTCGACTATTATACGGGTACGGCACAAGCCGATGTCCCCCTCTATGAGTATTCCGATCCGGATTTCCAATTCTCCCTGTCCGCAGGTTATGCTTCCAACGGATTCCTGCCCCAACGCCAAACCGGTATTTTGGGTCTCAACTGGTTTTTGAATTGCGGAGGCACCATTACGCGCGAAATACGGGGACTCGACGACTTCGGCCCAAGTGGCAGCAGCACCGGCCACGTCAACGGGTTCCTGTGCGGTACGATCCCCTATGACGAATCCAACCTGATGAACCTGACTTTGGGGCACTATTCCATGGAAGCACAGGCGTACACGGACGCCAGTTCCCATGAGAGCGAAGTCAATGCGGACATCTTCCATTTCAGCTTCATGGGACATTCCGGGACATTCCATTACGACGGGACACGCCAGGTCAGGATATACAACACCCAAGAAGGACACGGGACATACCGGATCAAGATGACCGATTGCCAAAGTAACAGCGAACATTCGACGATAACCATCACGACAGGCGACGGATATACCTATGTCTTCGGCGGTAAGGAGTCCGCTCTGGAACGCATGGTCAAGGGCACCCTCGGAAGTTTCGGGAACTACCAGTTAGCCGCCGGGCCGGCGAATCCGGTCGTAAGCTGGATGCTCACTTCGGTAATCGCCCCCAACGGCCGCAAGATCAGTTTCACCTACGACGGGGCGAACCACGGCGGCACCTATATCAACCGGAATACCAAACACCCCTACTATGTCACCTCGTTCCAGCTCGGCAACGGAACGGGCGAACAGACGCCGTCCCATCACCGGCAGGCCAGCATCACACGCACGACCTACCTTACGAAAATTTCGGTCGGCAATGCCCTGAACATCGAACTGACGTACCTGCCTAAAGGATGCTACGATATCAATGATACCCCCGCTTCCGGCAACCCGAGCTACGACGGCACGATCGCCCAGGAGCTGAAGAAGCTGGACAGGATTGATGTCACCTGCAACCGGGAGACACTGCGCACATGCCGTTTCGGATACAAGGTCAAAAACGACCGCCTGATCCTCAAGACCATCGACGTCTCCGGAACCGGCACTTACAAAATGGACTATCACGAAGAGTACGATTATCCGGGACTGACCACGGCAGATATAGATTTCTGGGGATACTACAATGGAAAGGGAAACGACTACGACTATATTAATCCAATGATTATTGCGACACCCGACCTGAACATGAACGAAAGTATTTCGCTGCCATTCAAGAATCCCGACTGGACGTACAGTATAATCGGCTGTCTGCGACGGATCGTATATCCGACCAAAGGGTTCACGGAATTCGAATACGAGGCGAACAGGGCGCAATATATCGTACTCAGACGGGATTACCCCCAACTTGAAAGTGAAATCACCCCGGTACCCGATCCGGAGCCGCAGGAACCCGGAATATATCCGGGAGATAAATATCAGGCTGCCCTAAATGATTATTCCACGCTTTTCAAGGATTCGGATGAAACCGGCGGGGTGAGGATCCGAAAAATCACAGATCATGACACGGTCGAAAGCTACCAGGCACGGGAATACGAATACACCGATAATAATGCCCGCCCATCAGGGATCGTAATGTATTTTCCGCGATTTTACGGACAAGTATTGGGGAACCATATGATAAACGTACCGCTGTTGCAGTACCCGGCCAACACATTCGACAAATCGCATATCGGCTATGGGACTGTCCGGGAAATCTATGAAGACGGCTCCTCCGTCAGATACGAGTTTAATAATTACAAGACACATCCGGACAACTACAAGGGGCAGGTCAGGAAATTATTTATAGACGACCCTGAATATTTGGACATCAGACACTCCTCGTTTTACGACAACATACTCCGGGAGCCCAATTCCCTCCACTACCAGCGGGGCAAACTCCATACGAAAACAATGTATAACGTGCATGGCCAGAAAGTAAAATGCGAAGAAATCCAGTATCAGGATGACGATTCCGGATATTCGGGCTATGTAGTAGCCAGCGGCCCTTATGTATATTCCGTAAAAAAACCGGCCGGCAATTACCAAATAACCGGCAAAATTACGACCGACTATTTCGGAACGGCCGCCCTAAGTACCTCGATATCGTATTCATATAATCAATACGGGCAGCCCAACCACACGATGCGTATACCGCCCGATAACCATTGTTATTTTACGGATATCAAATATCTGCACGAAACGGGCGCTGTTCCAAACCCGGAAACATATCCCCTGGACTACCCGGCAGAAATCATCAATTATTCCGCACCGGAACCATCGTCCGACTATTGCAATATCACCTCGGCGACTAAGTGTGAATACACGACTTCAAACGGCATGACCAAACCTTCCGTCGTCAGCAAAGCGGAACTGAAAGAACCTTTGAAAACGCGCCGTGCACCTGCACTTGATCTCTCGGGATTGAAATATACACCAAAAACCTATTACGACACATACGACGCCACGGGCAACCCGCTCCAGATAAGGGATGCCGAAGGAACTTTATACGGCTACGTTTGGGGATACGGAGGTTTATACCCCGTCGCAAAGATCATGAATGCGTCCCAAGACAAAATCAGGCTGGCCCTGGGTATTTCGGGCAACCGGCCGCTTGACGGCGGGCTCACCCAACAACAAATAGACAACCTATACGCCATCGAGGGAGCTTACATTGACATATACGAATACCGGCCCTGTGTGGGTATAATCAGACATTTCGATCCGTCCCGTAAAGAATTCCGGTATGAATACGACCTTTACGGGCGCCTGACCGGAGTTCACGATAGGATGGGCACCCTACAAACGTATGAGTATCATTTTTAATCCGCTACTACCATGAAAAAATATATATCCCTGCTGCTTGTCCTGTTCTTTGCAGCCCACAGCCCGATCTATGGGCAAACCTCGCCTTATATGTTCGTAAGCCAGTCACCCTCGGCACCACCCGAAGGAGGAACATTGACATACACACTGGCCTACTCCGCTCCCGGAGATCAGGGAAGGGTCTTGTTGGTTCCCGGCGAAGTAGAACTTCTGGAATATACATCGGACTCGTCGGTCGTCACCTCCGTAACGAATACGGCCGGTACGTTTTTCATCGGACTCGCCATGACGAATGTCGATTACCAGAGCAGTGGAAAAATCCGTATGCATATAAGAGTGGCTGAAGATAACGCAAAACTTTGGGTAATGCTTATCTACCAACAAGATGCATTCGACGAATTTTTCGGCGGAATAATCGAGTTCTACGGATCCGGCATTTACCGGCCGAAAACACAACCGCCGATGATCTCGTCTTACCGTCCCGCATTAGGCGGTTCCCTGCCACTCGACGGTTCGGGAACGGTCTATTCCTGGGAAAAGAAAAATGCAAGCGACCCGGCTTGGACGACAATGCAGGGTCAGACCGACTTATCATGCCAACCGGACATCATGGGTGAAGAAACGGTTTACTACCGCCGCAAGGCAATCAAAGGCGATCAGGTTGCCTATTCGAACACGGTAGAAATCCTATCCAAGTTAAGTGCGGGGCTCATATCGCTCACGATGCCGGCAGACAAACAACACCTGCTTATTAAAAACATCCAGGATCCGTCCGTCGCACGGGAATACGTTTCGCTGGAAAGCAGTAACGACCTGAACACATGGCAAAAGATCGCAACGGAATCGCTATCGGCAACCCTTGCCATACCGCAACAGACGACTTATTACCGCCGTACGGCCAAAACCACGACAGATGAGGCCGTCTATTCGAATATCGTATCCTACAACACGGACGGCGGCGTATACATTTCCACCAAGACGGCGACGGACAGCATGGGTGGCAGTTACATCGAGGACGTCACCTATTACGACGGGCTCGGACGTCCGCAACAAACAGTCAACGTCCTCGGCTCCCCATCGGGAAAAAACCTCGTAACCTTCTTCAGTTACGACCCCAAAGGGCGCGAGCAGAACGAATACCTGCCGTTTCCCGTTGCTCCGGAAAATAATTCACCAGCGGGTACAGGTATCCTGATCGACCAACAAGACCGCTATTATAAGGCGCTGCATATCAGCACTACGACCTTGTACCCCTATATACACAGGGAATACGACGAAACCCCGCTCGACCGGCCGGTAAAAGCATTCCGACCCGGGAAAGAGTACCAGAACCTGATGGATCATTTCTGCGAAAACCGCTACGGCACGAATACCGGAAACGAAGTCCTTCTGCTTTCACTCTCGTCAGACGGGACATTGGAGAGCCAAACCGGGTCGCACGAAGCGAATACACTCTACAAAACGACGGCCATCGACGAAGACGGCGCGGTCGAAGAAGTGTTCACAAATTCCAACGGGCTGAAAATACTTTCCCGCCGATGGCTTTCCCCCTCGGAACATGCCGATACCTACTACGTCTACGACGACATGGAGCGTTTGCGGTGGGTAGTCTCCCCCGAGGGAAGCGCACGGCTCACGGCCGGCAGCAAATGGGCCCCGGACAGCGGCAACGCCCGGAAATACTGCTACCGTTATCTTTACGACGGGGACGGCAATGTCACCACCCGCCACATCCCGGGACAGGATCCGGAGATTATGACCTACGATGCCGACGGGCGCATGCTGACCCGCCAGACCGGAGCGATGAAGGCGCAGGAAGTTCTGCTCGCCTACACCTATGACCCCATAGGCCGCCTGTCGAAGGTTACCCTGCGGCAAACTACACAGATCGGCCCCGTGGATCCGACAGATCCCATAAGACCTCCCGTCAACCCTGTGGATCCGCCAGCCCCAGTCACCCCCGACCCTGTTCCCATAGATCCGGTACTCCCTGTCGATCCCGAAGACCCGCTCCTCCCGGTCAACCCCGAAGAGCTGCGCAGGCCGGTGACGCACGCCCTGATTGCAACCGGCCGGAATTCGCCCGGCACAGCTTACGCTCTCACGGCGGGCAACAACCTCTTGGAACCGCACGATACCGAGCGTTATATTTACGACGAATACCGGCTGGATTCTCCGGCATTCGGCACACATGCGTTCCTTCCCGTCGCCGAGGTGACCGACGAAACCATCCGCAGTACAAACGTCCGCGGGCTGAAAACGCATGAGGAGATTTTCGAAACATTCGACAAATCCGTATTCTCCCCGGCCAGGAAAGCCCCCCTGTCCGCACGCCGGACATTCTACTACGATGCCCGCAACCGGGTAATCCAGTCGGTCGAAACCACCCCGCTCGGTTACGGTTTGCGCATCAGCTACAAATACGACTATTCGGGAAATATCTTGATCCGCGACGAGCAACATAATATTTCCGAAGGCGAACCTCTGAATCTCCGTTATGCCTACACCTACGACGGGCGGGGCAGACAACTGCGCGAGGTAGTTTCCATAAACGGCAAGGTCTGCGCCGACGTTGCGTCCGCATACGACGAGTTGGGACGCCTGCAAACAAAAACCGCCGGAAACGGCTTGGAGACCGAACACAAATACAACATCCAGGGCTGGCTCTCGGGAATCACGCACAGAATCAAAGCCCCGCCGGTAAACCTGCAAACCGGGGATACGCTCCGGATTCGCAACATTATTTTCACCGAACAACTCAATTATTTCAAACCGCAGGCCGCCAAGCCCCTGTATTCGGGAAATATCGCGGAAATATCCTGGAACCGGGGACGTGACGTCATGGGGGATAACACCTATGCCTATTCGTACGACATGCTGGGGCGCCTGACCGATGCCGAGTTGTATAAACGCGAACCGTCCGAAAATTTTCCCGGATTTTCCCCGCTCAGGGACAACACCTTTACCGAGCGCAGGATGGAATACGACCTGAACGGGAACATGCGGAGTTTCGAGCGGTACAACGGCGATGAAATTCACAAGTATAAATACCTCCTCGACGGCAACCAGCTCGTCCGTGTAAAACGCTATCCCGGCACAAAAGACTCGGAGGGAAAGGTAGCCTTCGGCATTGAGGAGGCAGACAATCCCTTCGAATACGACGCGATGGGAAATCTGGTATATGACGGTCAGAATCAACTGAAAATCTCATACGATTTCCTCAACCTGCCGCAAAAAATCACACCTGCGGAGCTGCATTCGCAGGCGGGAAAGCTGTTTTTAGCAAATTATTGTTATCTTTGGAATGGCGAGAAGATCGCCTCGGCTGACGTACGGGGTAACGGATACTTGTACATCGGAAGCGTCCGTTACAGCTTAGACTCGGCAAAGCCCGCATTCGAGAGCGCTCCCTTTGCCATGGGACGCATTGGCAGACTGGATGAAGAATACGATACCCGCTATTTCCTGAGCGACCATCTGGGGAGCGTGAGGGCGATCGTAAACCAGAACGGGGTCGTTACTGCTGAATACGACTACATGCCATACGGCATGCAGCATAAAAACAGTTCTTTGGCAACATCTGATACTAACGAATTCAGGTACAACGGAAAAGAGCTCCAGTCCAGGTTCTGCGTCGACCTATACGACTCGCAGGCCAGATTGCAGGGTATGAACGCACGGTTCAACTCGATAGACCCCCTTGCAGGGGATACGCCCCACGTAAGCCCGTATGTCTATTGTGCCGGGAATCCTATTTTTCGCATAGATCCCACTGGTTTGGCATCCGAAACGCCCTATCATTATAATTGGGAAACCGGCCAATATGAAGATGCAAACGGGCACGGTGTCGTTTGGGGCACAGTTTGGTATTACTTAAAATCTTCGGCAAATGAGTTTGTTGAAAAACAAGTACAAAAATTTGAATCTCGCTTGAACAATGCGGTCAATAACGGAAGTGTTGCGACTGCATCCGTAGCTATGACTGCCGAATTTATTTTTGGAATTGGCCCCGATAAAAGAAATTTCGACGAAGAGCATATCATGACCCAATCGCTAAAGAACTCATATATGACAAAAATAGCATTACGAAAATTCTGGGCAGCATATTCAACAGGTCATACTCCTACTCATTACAGAGTGGATTGGGGGCCAGTCGGGCTTTTTTATGAAACAGGCGTTATCAGTGAAACATGGCATGACAGGGGATTCTCAACCCCTCAGTTTACCGGAACAGCTACTTACTTTTTTAATATTAACGGAAATAACTTAAATATTACAGTCAAAGACGATAAAAACGAGCGTTCTCTATTATTTCACTTTCCAGGCACAGACCGTCACACACGGGATGAAAACAAATTCATGGGAAAAACATCTCAAAGTTACACTTTTTCAGTACCCTTATCGGAGATACCCCAATTAATAAACTAAATAATTAATATGAAAAAAATTATTTTTCTTTTTTTAATCTCCTGTTCTGTTGGATCATGTCAATACAATTGGCCTATTACAGCAGGATATATAATCACATCTGATATTCCGATGCCAGATTCTTGTGATACTAAATTCGGAGTTTTAATTTATAAAAATGATTACACGGAATACATTGCCGGCTCAATTAAACATGTCTATTACAACGATAAAATTATTGTGGCGCAACAAGACTCTCCGGCACAGCCTACATGGTATATTATCCAACCCCGGGAATACGATTATTTGAACGGCGCATGGGATGACAGGATCATAGGCCCAGTCAGCACCGAACAACGCGACAGCGTGCTGAGAAAGGCCAACATCCGCATGCAAGACCTGCGGCATAACGATTACACGACATGGCGCTTCCCAAAGGATTAAAATGGTCACCTCGACAGACGTCCGGGGTAACGGATACTTGTATATCGGAAGCGCACGTTATGAACTGGCGGGGGCAAAGCCCGAAATATTCGAAAAAACCAGCAACAAGTAGATGCCCAAGGTAAAAAAGTCGGGCGTAATCGACCCGATTTGCAATGGGATAAAGATGGAATACATCACAACTATGAGGTAGATCGTAATGTAAAAAATAACGCCAAGCACGAACGCGTAATCCGTCAGAACGATCCAAATGCAATTTATGAAAAAGAAATTATAAAATAACTCAGCATGATAAATAGAAGATTTACATTGATTTATGCAAATATGAGCACCATAGAAGCGGCTATTTTAGATTGTTATAAAACAGGTGTCAAAATTTTGAAAATCCAAAATGCCCCCTTGGAAGTTCATCTCGAAAAACCAATTCCTTATAATGATAGAATAACAAAGATCACTTTGTGGCAACCGAAAAATGCATCGGGGACAGTTTTGTTCGGGAACCAATATGACGGATTCGATGTCCTTGGCCATATTTTGAGAAATCAATATAAACTTGAACTTACGAGAATTGCCATAAGTTGCAATATCGAATCCGAAGAAGATGATTATGCTCCTTTCTATAAGTTTGAACATTTATATGCAGACGGACGGAACCGTTACGTCCGTGTGATGTGGGATAATCGTTGGGATTTTTACGAAAATCGACGTACGAATTCTTTGTGATTAATCACACAAATATGTTATACGACCGAGAAATGCATAAAACAGGTATTCCCGATTAAATTATTGAATAGTGACGGGAAGAAATATAGCAGAAACCTATTTTTTGTGATTAATCACAAGGATATGTTTGTTGTTGCTCTAAAATTTCTTAATTTTGCAACGTTTTACATATGATGATCTCGTAGCTCAGTTGGATAGAGCAGCGGCCTTCTAAGCCGCCGGTCGCGCGTTCGAACCGCGCCGAGATCACGTCTTAAGAAGCGTTTTTCATACTATATGGAAACCGCTTTTATTATTCTAATTCTTATAAAATCATAGGGGGGGGGCGACGCGAATGGCGGATTTCTATTTGTTTGTGAAAAATCATACAAATTGTAAGTTTGCAGGAATCATTCTTCTGCCATATATTTGCGCTGAAGGGCAGAGAAATTATTTTCATTAAGTTTACTCTTCATTGTAACCCCAGACGCAGGTCTGGGATTCTTTTCTTCCACCGCCCATTTTTGGACAAAAAAGTAACTATATTTCAGCTCTATCAGCTCGCCTGGTACGTGTTTTTGTACGATAATAGATCAATATGCCATTTTCAATAGTCTGACAAGTGTACAAATCAATGGAATTCATACCAATCAGTCCGAAGGAGATGATGAAACAGTCTTTCGCCAAATTATACCGTCTTGCTCCTATTACTGTATATAGTCTTCATCATTATATTTCAATTTTGCGCGTAACCCGCTTATGGGTAACCCGTAATTTTACACTATACGTACCATCTTTGCGTAAATTTATGGACAACATTTCTGCAAAAAACAACCTATTTTTCTGCTTTTTTAAGAGATTGCTCCATAATTGGAAGTCTGTGCCACACATAAAAAACACACATAGCGAATTTATTAACACGCTAAATGTGAAGCAAATATAGGCACACACATCCTTGCCCGGATATACTTACATGTTTACAATAGCCCGCAGCTCAGAAGGCTGCTGCTCTATCCAACTGAGCTGCGGAACCATCGGCAAAACCGCACCCTGCGGTGACGATTTGCGCCGCAAAGATAGGAATTTTTTTCACAACAGCCCCCGGCTGAACGAAAAATATCACTTCCCGCAGGGGTGCAACGGCCTGCAACCCCGCGGGAACCCGATTAGGGGCACGACCCTGCACAGCCACAAGCCCGCCCTTTTTCCGGCAGTTCCCGCCGCGGCCCGCCATGCACCGTATCCGGCAGAAAAACAGCCTGTCGCACCGATTTTTCGGCGAATTATTTTGCCGGGCGGAATATTTTGTCTACATTTGCAGGCTTAAAAGCCCAAAGTGGGTGAGCGTTTTTTAATTAATTACAACAAAATTTTATAGCAAATGGCTGTTAAAATTCGTCTGGCACGCCACGGTAAGAAAGGTTTTGCTTTCTACCACATCGTTGCCGCAGATAGCAGAGCGCCACGTGATGGTAAATTCATCGAAAAGTTGGGAACCTACAACCCCAACACGAATCCTGCTACGATCGACCTCGACTTCGAGAAAGCATTGGGTTGGTTACAGAAAGGCGCACAACCTACGGATACTTGTCGGGCCATCCTCTCGTACAAGGGCGTATTATACAAGAAGCACCTGTTAGGCGGTGTCGCCAAGGGCGCATTCTCGGAGACCGAAGCCGAAGCCCGCTTCAACAAATGGCTGAGCGAGAAGGCCGGCAAGATCGAGGCCAAGAGCAACAAACTCGCCACGGATGCCAAGTCGGCCGAGAAAGCACGCCTGGCTGCCGAAGCCAAGATCAAGGAGGAGCGCGCAAAGGCCATCGCCGAGAAGCAGGCAGCTGCCGCAGCTGCTGCCAAAGAGGCCGAGGAGGCTGCCGCCGCCGAAGCTGCAGAGGCTCCCGCAGAGGGCGCAGCAGAGGCTCCTGCCGCAGAATAACACCAGGAAAGCTTCTTTCCGGAATCCCGGTAAATTTCCCGCAACGGGAGGTTTACCGGTTTTTTTCATTACTTTTGCAGATAGTTCCCACGCGGGCGCATCCCGTGCGGGAATCGTCCGGCAAGGCACAGCGAGGCGCTGCACGGCACGACAAGGCGGCAGCACAGCAGGGCCGGGTGTAACGGAGCGGCCGGGATACCCACTTCCCCCGTTCCGCACCGCGATACGGACATAAGAGAAAAAAAACGAACCGATATGAGCGTTACTATTCCCGCAGGCAGGATCAACAGGCTTTTCGGCACCGACGGCGGTGTGATGCTGTCGCTCTATGCCGATTTCCCGGCGCAATTCGATACCGGCACCCCGCTGCTGGTCACGATCGACGCCCTCGAAGTGCCGCTCTACTGCGAGCGCTTCGAACGCCGCGGCACCTCGGGCGCCGTGGCCTCATTCGCCGATTTCGACACCGAGCGCCGGGCTCAGGAGCTCGTCGGGCTTGAATTCCGTATCGAATGCGAAGAGGAGGACGACGACGAATTCTACCTGGAAGACCTGATCGGTTTCGCCGTGACCTGCACCGAAGCGGGCGCGGACGGCGCAAAGGGAGCGGCCGCCTTCACGGGTTCGGTCACGGACTACTACGACAGCGACGCCAACCCGCTTTTCGAATTGGAGATCGGCGGCCGCACGGTACTCGTCCCCGCCGCCGAGGAGTTCATCGCCCATATCGACTTCGGGGGGCGCACGATGAAACTGGTGCTGCCCGAAGGGCTGCTCGACCTGTAAATAACAATATTACTATGGCACGTGTCGTAATCGGACTTTCGGGCGGCGTGGATTCATCGGTCGCCGCATACCTGCTCAAACAGCAGGGGCATGACGTCGTGGGGTTGTTCATGATCAACTGGCACGACACGACGGGAACGCTCGAGGGCGACTGCCCGTGGCACGACGACCGCGTCTTCGCCGAGCTGGTCGCAAAAAAACTGGACATCCCGTTGCACGTCGTCGACCTCTCGGCGGACTACCGCACCCGCGTGGTCGATTACATGTTCTCGGAATACGAAAAGGGACGCACGCCCAACCCCGACGTGCTGTGCAACCGCGAAATCAAATTCGACGTCTTCCTGCGCGAAGCGCTCCGGCTGGGCGCCGATTTCGTCGCCACGGGGCACTACTGCCGCAAGGCCGAGGAGACGCTGCCCGACGGACGGACAATCTATAAACTCCTCGCGGGCACCGACCCCAACAAGGATCAGAGCTACTTCCTCTGCCAGCTCTCGCAGGAGCAGTTGCGCTACGCCCTGTTCCCCGTCGGCGACCTGCTCAAACCCGAGGTGCGGCGCATCGCCGCCGAACAAGGATTGGCCACGGCCAAGCGCAAGGATTCGCAGGGCATCTGCTTCGTGGGCAAGGTCGACCTTCCGGCCTTCCTGCAACAGAAGCTGGCCTCGAAAAGGGGTAACGTCCACGAGATACTCCCCACGTGGCCGAAATACGGCCCCAAGGCCCGAATCCCGGCGGGCACACCCGATGCCGGACAGGCAATCCCCGCCCCGGGCGGACAGCACGCGGCCGACGTACCCCCCACGACCGAACAGCTTGCGGCACTGGCCGCCCCGTGGCGCTACACCGTCCGCGACGGCAAGAAAATCGGCGAGCATGGCGGGGCGCACTTCTACACCATCGGCCAGCGCAAGGGGCTCGGCATCGGCGGGCGCAAGGAATCGTTGTTCATCCTCGCCACCGACACCATGCAGAACGTCATCTATGTCGGCGAGGGCGACAGCCACCCCGGCCTGTGGCGACAGGCACTGCATATCGCCCCCCGCGAGATACACTGGGTCAACCCCGCGCGCACGATGCCGGCAGGCCAAAGCGCCCGCTTCAGCGTCCGCATCCGCTACCGCCAGCCTTTGCAGAAGGCCACGCTCTTCGTCCGCGACCAGGGAGCCTACATCCTCTTCGACACCCCCCAGCGGGGCATCACACCGGGGCAGTTCGCCGCATGGTACGACGGCGACGAGCTGGTCGGTTCGGGGGTGATCTCGGAATAATCCCGCTCCAGCCCGGATTTTCACCTGAAACGCCAATAATCCGTATTTCAGGAAAAGTCGGTTTGCTTTCAGCAACGCATGCGATCTGTACCTTTTGGTGGCAAAAACTTTTTTTGCGAATTCCGCCATGTACTTTTTTCCGCAAAAAGTACCAAAAACTCTCCGACGGATGCCTCGCCTGCTTCCGGCGCCCTAACGCTGGAAACGGGCGCCTAACCGCGGGTTTGCAAGCAAACCTGCCCCGTTTCTCGCGCTTTTAGTCCGCCGTCCGCCGACGGCTCCGCCATCGAGTCGGAATCCCTGCTGTCGCGTCTCCCCGCTTTTAGCCGTACCGCGAAAATTCCGGACAGGCGTATTTTCCGCATTCCGTTTGCAGCGGAGAAAGAGCGGCCGCGGCTCCGCGCGCCCGGAACGGGTGTGCGAAAAGCGCAGTCTTTCGTGCCCGTTCAGCGAGGAGCCGTGGCTGCTCCCGTGAAAACGGTTTGCGGATGGTTTTGGGTACCTTTTGCCACCAAAAGGTACCAATATGTCTTTTCCGCAAAAGGAAGCAGGAAGCACAGCACTCTGTTATAGCTGAGCAACACTCATGTATAACAGACCAACACAAGTGGCACGTTTTTTAGTTTTGTATCGAAAAACGCCGCTGCATGAAAACGCCTGTCGATATATATGTGATTGAAGCCGTCCGCCGGGAGCGCATGGCCCAGCATGTGTCGCAGGCCATGCTGGCTTTCGGCATCGGCGTATCGAAAAGTTTTATCGGCATGGCGGAAAGCCCGAAGTACGAGATCAAATACAACCTCAACCATATCAACGAGATCGCCCGGTTCCTGGGCTGCTCGCCGCGCAAGTTCCTGCCCGAGGAGCCGTTATAACCCCGGCCTATGTCGCTGCGCCGCATCATAACCGTCCTCGCCGCAACCGGCCACGCACGCCTCGTCCCGGGCAGCCGGGCTTTACGCGCCTTGCAACGGCTGCCACGCATCATAACCGCCCTGCTGCTCTTCCTGGCAGGCATCCCCGCCCATGCACAACCGCGCACGGGCATCGTCTACTGGGATCTCGACCATCTCTACGACACTGTCCCCGCCCTGTTCTACAATGACACCGACTACACGCCCTCGGGACGCCTGGCGTGGGACACGGAGCGCTACCGCCGCAAGATACGCCATACGGCGGCCGTCATCGACTCGATGCGCATGCCGCTCGTGGCGCTGTGGGGCGTCGAGAACGAAGCCGTCGTCCGCGACATCGCAGCCGCCTGCAAGGGCGATTACAGCTACCTGCACCGTACGCTCAATTCCCTCGACGGCATGGATTTCGCACTGCTCTATTACGGCGACCTCTTCGAGCCCCACTACGACGAGCCGGGGCGCCGCTACCTCTACATCGAGGGCCTCCTCTACCGCCGCGGCAAACCCATGCGACGGGGATCCGGACGCGTCGTCCGTCCCACGCGCACCGACACCATAGGGCTCGTGCTGTGCAGCGACACCCGCATGGCCGAATGGGTCGTCCGCGACCTGCGCGAAGAGCGCCCCGGGGTGAAGCTGCTCGTCGCGGGACGCACCTCGTCTCTCGCCCCCGGAGCCTTCGGGCTGCGCGACGCACTGGAGCGCCCGGCACGGCTCGGGCGGGGCAACGTCCGCCGCCGGGGCGGCTGGCAGATGCGCGATCGCATTCTGGCCGACACGGCGCTCCGCACCTCGGCGGGCGATGTCTATGCGCGCCGTTATCTGATTGACCCCAAGACGGGTACCCCGCTTCCGACCTACGAAAAAAGGCGGTACAGGGGCGGTTACGGCTACGCCCTGCCGGTATTCGTTTACTTGGAGTAGATTTTTTTGGAATTCCGGAAAAGTTTTTATATATTCGCATTCCCAACGGCGAATATGAATTCTTTGACGAGGCGGTAACAGGAATGTCACCGCAATTTTCGTCTGTGAAAAGCGGCAAGTTGACAAAAAATTTATAAATTTATATACCAATTAAATTAACCAAGAAAAATTATGGCAGACGTTAAACGAGTCTACACCTTCGGCAACAAGGAAGCCGAAGGCAACGGCAAAATGCGTGAGCTGCTCGGCGGCAAGGGTGCGAACCTCGCGGAGATGAACCTCATCGGCATCCCCGTCCCCCCGGGCTTCACGATCACCACGGAAGTATGTTCCGAATATTACGCCCACGGCAAGGACGCCGTGATCCAGATGCTCCGTCCCGAAGTGGAGAAGGCGATGAAAAATATCGAAAAGCTCACCGGGATGAAATTCGGCGACAAGGAGATGCCGCTGCTGGTGTCGGTACGCTCGGGAGCCCGCGCTTCGATGCCCGGCATGATGGACACGATCCTCAACCTGGGTATGAACGACCAGGCCGTGGAAGCCGTCGCCAAGCGTACGGGCAACCCCCGTTTCGCATGGGACTCGTACCGCCGTTTCGTACAGATGTACGGCGACGTGGTGCTGGGCATGAAACCCGAATCGAAAGAAGACCACGACCCGTTCGAGGTACTCATCGAGGAGCAGAAGCACAAGCGCGGCGTGAAGAACGACACCGACCTGACGACCGACGACCTGAAGGAGCTGGTCAGGAACTTCAAGGCTGCCGTCAAGAAGCAGACCGGCGAGGATTTCCCGGCATGCCCGTGGGATCAGCTCTGGGGCGCCGTATGCGCCGTATTCGGTTCGTGGATGAACGACCGTGCCATCCTCTACCGCAAACTCAACAACATCCCCGCCGAATGGGGAACGGCCGTAACGGTACAGGCCATGGTATTCGGCAACATGGGCAGCAACTCGGCGACGGGCGTAGCCTTCTCGCGCGACGCCGCGACGGGTGAAAACCTCTTCAACGGCGAATACCTCATCAATGCCCAGGGCGAGGACGTCGTGGCCGGCATCCGCACCCCGCAGCAGATCACCCTCGAAGGGTCGAAGCGCTGGGCGGCCGCACAGAACATCTCCGAGGAAGACCGCCGCACGAAATACCCCTCGCTCGAAGAGGTCATGCCGGTGGTTTACAAGGAACTCGATGAGATCCAGCACCACCTGGAGCAGTATTTCAAGGACATGCAGGACATCGAGTTCACGATCCAGGACGGCAAGTTGTGGATGCTCCAGTGCCGCAACGGCAAACGCACCGGCGCGGCCATGGTCAAGATCGCGATGGACATGCTCCGCGAAGGGCTGATCGACGAACGCACGGCCGTGCTTCGCTGCGAGCCCGCGAAGCTCGACGAGCTGCTCCACCCCGTATTCGACAAGAAGGCCATCACCAATGCACAGGTCATCACCAAGGGCCTTCCCGCATCGCCGGGCGCCGCGACGGGCCCCGTGGTATTCTTCGCCGAAGATGCCGAGAAAACCCTCGCCCAAACCGGTCAGAAAGCGATCCTCGTGCGCATCGAAACTTCGCCCGAAGACCTCAAGGGCATGCTCGACGCCGCCGGCATCCTCACCGCCCGCGGCGGTATGACCTCGCATGCGGCCGTCGTCGCACGCGGCATGGGCAAGTGCTGCGTATCGGGCGCCGGGGAGCTGGAGATAGACTATAAAACCCGCACGATCAAAGTCAACGGCTTCACCGTCAAGGAGGGCGACTGGATCTCGCTCAACGGTTCGACGGGCGAAGTTTACCTGGGACAGGTAGCCACGATGGCCGCCGACCTGAGCGGAGACTTCGGCCAGCTGATGGATCTGGCAGGCAAATACGCCGTGCTGAAAGTCCGCGCCAACGCCGACACGCCGAAGGATGCCGCACAGGCATTCGGATTCGGCGCCGAGGGCATCGGCCTCTGCCGCACGGAGCACATGTTCTTCGAGGGCGACCGCATCAAGGCTTTCCGCGAGATGATCCTCGCCGACGACGAGGCCGGACGCCGCGTGGCACTGGCCAAGCTGCTGCCCATCCAGCGCGGAGACTTCGAAGGCCTGTTCAAGGCCATGAACGGCTTCCCCGTGACCGTCCGCCTGCTCGACCCGCCCCTGCACGAATTCGTGCCGCACGACGAGAAAGGCCAGAAGGAGATGGCCCGTGAGATGGACGTCCCCCTCCAGAAGATCGTCGCCAAGGTCGAGTCGCTGGCCGAGTTCAACCCCATGCTGGGACACCGCGGCTGCCGCCTGGGCAACACCTACCCCGAGATCACCGAGATGCAGGCACGCGCCATCATCGAGGCGGCCATGAACGTCCGTGCGCAGGGCATCCCCGTGCACGTCGAGATCATGGTTCCGCTCGTGGGCAACCACAAGGAGCTGCGCTACCAGAAAGGCATCATCGACTCGACGGCCGAACAGGTATTCTCGGAGCGCAACGACAAGATCGACTACATGGTCGGCACGATGATCGAGGTTCCCCGCGCAGCCGTGACCGCCCACCAAATTGCCGAGGTCGCCGAGTTCTTCTCGTTCGGCACCAACGACCTGACGCAGATGACGCTGGGCTTCTCGCGCGACGACATCGGCAAGTTCCTGCCGATCTACCTCGACAAGGGCATCCTGAAGAACGACCCGTTCCAGATCCTCGACCAGAACGGCGTGGGACAGCTGATCCGCGAGGCCGTATTCAAGGGCCGCGGCAAGCGCCCGATGCTCAAGTGCGGCATCTGCGGCGAGCACGGCGGCGAACCTTCGTCGGTCGAATTCTGCCACTACGCGGGCCTGAACTACGTGAGCTGCTCGCCGTTCCGCGTGCCCATCGCACGCCTGGCGGCCGCCCACGCAGCCCTCAAGGAGAAATAAGCCTTCACCCGGCAACCGCCGGAACACCCATACCAGCGAAAGCCTGCGGCGTGCATGCCGCGGGCTTTCGTTTTTAGCGACAAAAAAGTCCGGTTCGTTGAAAAATTTTTGCCGTGGCGGATAAGTTTTGTATATTTGTTCTGGCAAACAGTATTATTCGCAACTTTTGTTAAATTAAAGCAACAGACATGAAAAAGATTTTTCTTACGGTGATCGTCGTGCTTTTAGCAGTAACGACGGTTTCGGCACAGTACAAGGGCGACTGGGGAGTTGGCCCCAAAATCGGGGTATACACGAATGCGGGTGCCGACGGAGCCATCTTCGGTATCGGTGCGGCCGGACAGTACAGCATCACCGACAACTGGCGTGTAGCTCCCAGTATCCTGGCCCTTTGCAAGACGGATTGCTCGGTGGATATCAGCGCCGACGTACAATACCTGTTCAACATCGCCCCCGACTGGCATATCTATCCGCTGGCAGGTATCAGCGCCAACGACATCGGCGACTGGTCGTGCGGTATCAACCTCGGCGGCGGCGCGGACTTCTCGATCACCCGCAACTGGGACGTTTCGGCCGGCTTCAAATGGATGATCCAGACCGCCAAGGATTATGTACCCGGCTTTGTGAAGCGCAGGAACCCCATCGTTATCAATATCGGCGCGACGTACAGGTTCTAAGCCCCATCCCGAGAGGAAACAAAATCCCGGCACTTATTCGTAAGTGCCGGGATTTTTCATGTCCGCAACCCCGATCCCGGCTATCCCGTGCCGGCTGAATAGCTTCCGCCGGATACAGGAAGCGACGGCGGAAGTTGCAAAAGTGTGATCCGCAAAATCCGAAAAACACATATCACGGCACGAGTGTTGTACGTCGTTCAGGCGACAAGGCAGTGCATCGGAGAGGTCGTCCCCAGCCGGGATGGGATCCTGTGACTAATTGACAACCACTTGATTATTCATATAAAATTAAACTAAAAGCCATGAAAAAAATTCTTCTGATCGCAACCGCGGCATTGTTTGCCTGGACGGCGTCCGCCCAGGACAACAACTACCGCAACACCCGTGACAACAACCGCAATGCGGCCCAGGCAGGCAATTACCGCAGCACGCCGGACAATTACCGCAGCGCCGTGGGCCCGCGCGTGAACTTCTATACCAATACGGGCGACGCTTCCGTCGGGATCGGTGCCTACTACCGGTACAGTTTCGATTCCCACTGGCGTATCGAACCGTCGATCTATGTCCTGACGGAAAAGGACAGTTCGGTCGACATCAATTTCGACGCCCACTACGTATTCCGCATCGCCGACTGGTGGGGCGTCTATCCCCAGGTGGGCGTTGTCGCCAATGACATCAAGGACTGGGCATTCGGCATGAGCGTCGGCGGTGGTTTCGACTTCAACGTCGCGCGCCGTTGGAACATCTCCGCAGGTCTGAAATACGAGCCCATGTTCGACAGCGGCCGCAGCAATCCGCTCGTCGTCTTCGTAGGCGCAGCATACAGGTTCTGACAAGAGCAGTTCCCGACGTAGAAGGGTCTGCCAGACAAGTCCGTTATTTACGATTTCACCCCCGCCAGAGCAATCTCGGCAGGGGTGAATTGTTTTGAGGAACTTGTCAGGCAGCCTTTCCCGTTTCGTCATGCGGCAAAACCGCCGGCTCCCCGGGGCTGTGCCGCTGGCAACAGCCGGGGCGAACGTCCCGTTTGCCTTTGCATGGCCGGAACAACTTTTCCGCCGGACGCAACCTGCTGCACAGGCGACAGGCCGATCCCGCGGACGCATGGCCCCGGCATACGGGTCATTTGGTCTTATACGCGCAGCGGTATTTGCCCTTTGCCAGGTTCATCAGCTTTCCTTTCAGCAGGTTGCGGCGCAGGGGCGAAATCCGGTCGGTGAAGACGATGCCCTCGATGTGGTCGTATTCGTGCTGGATGACCCAGGCCTTCAGCCCGTGGAACTCTTCGTCGTGCTCGACGAAATCCTCGTCCATATAACGCATCCGGATCGCCAGCGAGCGGGGCACGTCAGCATGGATGCCGGGGAACGAGAGGCATCCCTCGTTGTAGGTCTTCTTTTCCTCCGACAAGGCATAGATCTCGGGGTTGATAAAGGCGCGCTTGTAGTCGGCGCACTCCGGGTCGTCCTCGCCCCAGGGTGTACAATCGACGATAAAAAGGCGGATATTCTTGCCGATCTGCGGTGCTGCCAGCCCGACGCCCTCGGCTTCGCCGAGCGTCAGGAACATGTCTTCCACGAGTTTCTTCACCTCGGGATAATCGGGCGTGATCCGCTCGCAGGGCTTGCGCAGCACGTCCGAACCATAAATTACTATCGGATAAATCATTTGTTAAACTCCATATAACTCTGTAAAATAATCGTGGCCGAGATCTTGTCCACCAGCGCCTTGTCCCGGCGCGCCATCTTGCCGATACCGCTTTCGAGCATCGTGCGGTGCGCCATCACCGAGGTGAAACGCTCATCGTGGAAGACGACCTCCTTGTCGGGCCAGGCCTTCCGCAGGCGCACGGCCAGCGGCTCGATGAAACGCCACGTTTCCGAAGGCGTGCCGTCCATGCGCGAGGGCTTTCCCACCACGATGGTACTAACGTCCTCCGAGGCGAAATATTTTGCTAGCCACGCCTCAAGTCCCTTCGTATCGACCGTATCGAGCCCCCCGGCGATCAGACGCAGCGGATCGCTCACGGCAATCCCCGTGCGCTTCGTCCCGTAGTCTATGGCAAGTATCCGTCCCACGCACTAAAGGTTCGGGCCGGATTCGCCGCCCATATAACAGTAGTTCCTCAGCAGCCAGCCGGCCAGCATTCCGGCCGCCAGGCAAAGCAGCAGCGCCCACCAGGGGAAACGCCGTTTTTCACCCTCGACGATGCTGTCGGAATCGAAAATATTGAACCGGCCCATAATCGCCCCGCTACAGGTTCATTTTCCGGAACAGCTTGCGGTACGAGCACTCCTCTTCGACGAGCGAAGGCAGCGACTCGATCATGACGCGCTCCTGCTCCATCGTATCGCGGTGGCGCACCGTCACGGTGCCGTCCTCGAGCGTCTGCCCGTCGACGGTCACGCAGAACGGCGTACCGATGGCATCCTGGCGGCGGTAGCGCTTGCCGACGGAATCCTTCTCGTCGTAAACGACGTTGTAATCGTATTTGAGGTCGTCGACGATCCGCTGCGCCACCTCGGGCATGCCGTCTTTCTTCACCAGCGGCAGCACGGCCACCTTCACGGGCGCCAGCGCAGCCGGCAAACGCAGCACGACGCGCGAATCGCCGCCATCGAGCTGCTCCTCGGTGTAAGCCGCCGACATTACCTGCAGGAACATGCGGTCGACACCGATCGAGGTCTCGACGACATAGGGTACGTAGCTCTCGCCTGTTTCCGGGTCGAAATACTGGATCTTCTTGCCCGAGAATTTCTGGTGGTTGCCCAGGTCGAAATCCGTACGCGAATGGATGCCCTCGACCTCCTTGAAACCGAACGGGAAGTTGTATTCGATGTCGGTAGCGGCATTGGCATAGTGCGCCAGTTTGTCGTGGTCGTGGAAACGGTAGCGGTCGTCGCCGAAGCCCAGTGCACGGTGCCAGGCCATACGGGTCTCCTTCCACTGCTGCCACCACTTCATCTCCTCGCCGGGACGTACGAAGAACTGCATCTCCATCTGCTCGAATTCGCGCATACGGAAGATGAACTGGCGGGCCACGATCTCGTTGCGGAACGCCTTTCCGATCTGCGCGATTCCGAACGGCAGTTTCATGCGGCCGGTCTTCTGCACGTTCAGGAAATTGACGAAGATACCCTGTGCCGTCTCGGGACGCAGGTAGATCGTATTGGCACCCTCGGACGTCGAGCCCATCTGGGTCGAGAACATCAGGTTGAACTGGCGCACCTCCGTCCAGTTGCGCGTACCCGAAATCGGGCACACGATCTCGCAGTCGACGATGATCTGGCGCAGTTCATTCAGGTCGCTGGCGTTCTGGGCGGCCACGAAACGCTTGTGCACCTCGTCGCGCTTGGCCAGGGTCTCGGCCACGCGGGGCGAAGTCTCGCGGTACTTGGCCTCGTCGAACGACTCCCCGAAGCGCTTGCGGGCCTTCTCGACCTCTTTTTCGACCTTTTCATCCTGCTTGGCGAGCCAGTCTTCGATCAGCACGTCGGCGCGGTAACGCTTCTTCGAGTCCTTGTTGTCGATCAGCGGGTCGTTGAACGCACCGACATGGCCCGAAGCCTCCCATGTGCGGGGATGCATGAAGATCGCGGCATCCAGCCCCACGATATTCTCGTGCAGCTTGACCATCGAATCCCACCAATAACGCTTGATGTTATTCTTCAGCTCCACGCCGTTCTGCCCATAGTCGTAGACCGCGCCTAACCCGTCGTAGATCTCGCTCGAGGGGAATACGAACCCGTATTCCTTGCAGTGGGCCACCAGTTTCTTGAAAAGTTCTTCCTGCGTCATTTTATCTTGTTTTTAAATTATTTTCCGAATTACAAAAGTACAAAATAATTGGGAACTACGTCTTTCCGTAGCGAATTTATTTCTATATTTGCCACGGCGGCCTGCCATGGGCCGCCGACATAAGAGACAAAAAAAGTGCATCGGCTTTTTTCTTCCGGCAGAAAATTGGACACTTTCCCGGACGGTAAGGAACGAAGGTTGATGTTCTCGCTGTTTTTCAGCGCGGGCATATTCTACCATTCTACCGTTCGGGTCGTCCAATACCTCTGCCGTGGATGTAGGATCGAGTCCGCGCTTTTGCGTCCCGCCCCGACGAAACGACCCAAACAAATGACGGGAACGATGAAACTTCTGATTGCGCTCATTGCCATCGCTATCATAGCAATATGCGGCAATGCCGGAAGTAAGAAATAGTGCTACACCAGCCCGGCGCGCAGGAACGAGAAATCGCCTTCGCGCGCTATGATTATGTGATCCAACAGCCGGATGTCGAACAACGCCGCAGCCTGTGCGACACGCTCGGTGAGCACCTTGTCCTGCGGACTGGGCGCCGCAGCCCCCGAGGGGTGGTTGTGAATCAGCACCAGCTGTGTGGCAAGCAGTTCCAACGCCCGTTTAACAACCAGCCTATGGTCGACGACCGTTCCCTGCACCCCGCCCTGGCTTATGCGCTGGCGCTCGATGATGCGGTTGGAAGAGGTGAGGTAAACCGCCCAGCACTCCTCATAGGCAAGCGTTTCCAGTTGCGGGCGGAACAGCGCCACCACGTCGTCGCTCGTCGCAATGACATCCGCCTCCGCAGCCCGCGACGCCGCGACGCGGCGGCCGAACTCGGCGGCAGCAAGCAGCAGGCGGGCGCGCCTGAGCCCCAACCCGCCGACCATCCGCAGGCGGGCTGCATCTTCCGACCCGATACGCGCGAGCGCCCCTCCGGAGGCCGCAAGCAACGCCCCGGCCGTCTGTTCGTCATCGGTCAGCACGGCCAGCAACTCCGCATCGCTGAGGGATTCGACGCCCCTCGCCGTCATCTTATCGGTAATCGTCTTCATAGGGAAAATATCAGGCAGGAAATCGGGTCTATATCGCGCAGTATGCGGAAAAGTTATCGGTCACAAAATCGAGCCGCATATCGTAAGCATCCGACCGGCCCAGGGCATCAGCCGGACTTTCCGCCGGCACCGGATTATAACCGAAAGTTATTGCGTCAGCCGGTCGACCCTGTCCAGCAGCGACGCGCACTGCTCGTCGGTCATGTACTCCGCCACGGAGAATGCGGCATGCTGCTCGGCCTCTTTCTTCGATTCGCCCGAGCCGTGCCCCACCTCTATGCCGTCGACCAGCACCGTGGAGTAAAATACGGGGTGGTTCGAGGAGTACTCCTTGTCGTTGCCCGTGCGGAATACGATCTTGAGGTGGTTTTTCTGGCACCACTCGATCAGCCGGCTCTTGAAGTCGGTCTCCGACTCGGTCAGTTCGTCGAGGTTCAGGGCCTGGAAATAAATTCGGTTGATCAGCAGCCGGTTGGTGAACTCATATCCCTGGTCGAGGTAAACGGCGCCTATCATCGCTTCGAAGGCATCGCCGTAGATGTGTTTCTGGGTAATGCTCGTACTGGCGTTCGAGATGACATGCCGATCCAGGCCGATTTTCACGGCCAACTCGTTGAGCGACTGCCTCGACACGATCTTCGACCGCAGCTGCGTGAGGAACCCCTCGTCCCGGTCGGGATATTCGATGAAAAGGTAGTCCGAGGTAACGGCCTCTATCACGGCGTCGCCCAGGAATTCGAGCCGCTCGTTGTTGATCGGGCGCCCGTCCTCCAGAACCAAAGAAGCTGACTTGTGAATCAAAGCCAGCTTGTAAAGTTCGATGTTGTTCGGGATAAACCCGAACATATCATCGACAACCTTATAATACGCCTTATCCCGCCCGAAATTCCTTCTAAGGGGGCGCAGTATGAAATCGAACACGGCCCGGACGGTTTTAGGGTAATCAGATCTTACGGAAAATGACCGTGGAGTTATGTCCGCCGAAACCGAACGTATTGCTCAGGGCACACCTCACTTCGCGCTTCTGCGCCTTGTTCAGCGTGAGGTTCAGGTTCGGGTCGATCTCCGGGTCGAGGTTCTCACAGTTGATGGTCGGGGGAACCACGCCGTGCGTGATGGCGAAGATGCAGGCCAGGGCCTCGGCAGCTCCGGCAGCACCCAGCAGGTGACCGGTCATCGACTTGGTGGAAGAGATATTGACGTTATAAACGTGGTCGCCCAACACACCGGCGACAGCCTTCAGTTCGGGGATGTCGCCCGCGGGGGTCGAGGTACCGTGGACATTCACATAATCGATATCTTCGGGTTTGATGCCGGCGTCCTTGATGGCGTCGCGCATCGACTTCATGGCACCCTTTCCTTCGGGATGGGGGGCGGTGAAGTGGTAAGCGTCGGCAGAAGCGCCGCCGCCGATGATCTCGCAGTAGATCTTGGCACCGCGGGCCTTGGCATGTTCATACTCCTCGAAGATCAGGGCACCGGCGCCTTCGCCGATCACAAAACCGTCGCGATCCTTGTCGAACGGACGCGAAGCGTGCTGCGGGTCGTCGTTGCGCGTGGAGAGCGCCTGCATGGAATTGAACCCGCCGACACTCGGCTCGTTGACCGCAGCTTCGGAGCCTCCGGCCACCATCACGTCGGCCTTGCCATAGCGGATGGCGTCGAACGCGGCGATCATACCGTGGTTCGAAGATGCGCACGCAGACACCGTGCAGTAGTTGGGCCCCATAAAGCCGTACTTCATGGAGATGAAGCCGGCGGCGATGTCGGAGATCATGCGGGGAATAAAGAACGGGCTAAACCGCGGGGTTCCATCCCCTGCGGCCCAGCCCAGACACTCATCGAAGAAAGATTTGATTCCTCCGATGCCCGAACTCCAGATCACACCCACCTGCTCCTTGTCGACGGCCTCGAGGTCGAGCGCCGAATCCTCGACGGCCTGCGTGGCCGCGATCAGGGCATACTGGGTGAAAAGGTCGTACTTGCGTACTTCCTTACGGTCGAAATAGAGGTTCGAGTCGTAATTCTTTACTTCACAAGCAAACTTCGTCTTAAACTTCTCTGCATCGAAATGAGTAATCGGTGCGGCACCGCTGACTCCCTTCTCCAAATTCGAAAAATACTCTTCAATATTATTACCGAGCGGGTTGATCGTACCGATGCCCGTAACAACTACTCTTCTTTCTGTCATAAATTTAAGGCTATAAGAGGCTGTGAAAGCTCTTTTTATAAATTATTTCTTGTGCTCTTCGATATACTTGATAGCGTCGCCAACGGTAGCGATCTTCTCAGCGTCCTCGTCCGGAATCTGGATATCGAAAGCCTTCTCGAACTCCATGATCAATTCTACGGTGTCGAGCGAATCAGCACCCAGATGGTTGGTGAAGCTTGCTTCGGGTACAACCTCCGATTCCTTGACACCCAGTTTGTCGACGATGATCTCGACAACTTTTGATTGAACTTCTGACATAATTTTAATTTTTTAGTTAAACAATTATTTGGAAATAGTTCTTTCGTATTTCCGGGGTAATTTTGCGCAAAAGTAACACTTTTTTTATTACTTTTGACAAAACAGACCTTTTTTTTATTCACAACTTTTTCGACATTTAGCACATTTTTCAAATTAACCGATTCAAAACCATAGGCTTATGAAATTGCTTCTGATCTCGAATTCGACCAACGCCGGAGAGGAATACCTCCGCTATCCGATGCCCGAAATCGGGCGTTTCCTGCAGGGCGTCAGCGAAATCGTATTCGTCCCCTATGCCGCCGTGACATTTTCCTACGCCGAGTACGAAAAAAAGGTGCAGGCACGCTTCTCGGAACTGGGTATCCGCGTGCGCTCGGTACACCGGGCCAAAGACCCCGCGCGCATGGTACGCGAGGCGGAAGCCCTGTGCGTCGGGGGCGGCAACACCTTCGCGCTGGCAAAAAAGATGCAGGAGCAGGGGCTTATGGCTGCCATCCTGCGTAAAATCAAGGCCGGGACTCCCTATGTCGGCTGGTCGGCGGGCAGCAACGTGGCATGTCCCACCATCTGCACCACAAACGACATGCCCATCGTCGAACCGCAGTCGTTCAAGGCCGTTGGGGCCGTAAAGTTCCAGATAAACCCCCACTACCTCGACGCCAACCCCGAGGGGCACGCCGGCGAGACGCGCGAGCAGCGCATCCTCGAATACATCGAGGCCAATCCGCGGCGCTGGGTCGCCGGGCTGCGCGAAGGGTGCATGCTCCGCCATGCGGAGGGGAAACTCGAACTGATCGGCAAGCGCCCGATGCGCATGTTCCGCAAGGGCATGGAGCCCTTCGAAGTACAACCGGGCAGCGACCTGTCGTTCCTGCTCTAATCCCCGGCCGGAAGCGCTTCTGGCCGCAATCAAAAATATTTATATAAATAGGTATGAAAGTTCTGATAGCGGGCATGGGCCTCATAGGCGGCTCTTTTGCCCTCGCGTTGCGCGACCGCGGCATAGCGGACGAAATACTCGGTGTCGAGAGTTCGGAGTGTAACGCCGCCGAGGCACTGCGGCTCGGGCTGGCCGACCGCATCGTGGCGTTCGAAGAGAGCATCCCGCAGGCCGACCTCGTGGTGCTGGCCACCCCTGTCGATACGATTCCCCTGATGGCCGTAAAAGCCCTCAACCGCGTAAACGGCAGCCAGGTGGTGATGGATTTGGGTTCCATCAAGGCCGAATTGTGCGAGGTTATCTCGATGCACACCCGCCGCGGGCGCTTCGTAGCCGTCCATCCGATGTGGGGCACCGAATACAGCGGGCCGCGCGCCGCACAGCACGGCGCCTTCACGGGGCGCAACGTCGTATTGTGCGAAGTGGAGCGGAGCGACCCCGACGCGCTGGCGATGGCCGAGCGGATCTTCCGCACGCTGGAGGCGCCCGCCGTCTACATGGGCGCCGAGGAACACGACCTGCATGCGGCCTACGTGTCGCACATCTCCCACATCACCTCGTTCGCGCTGGCGCTGACCGTGCTCGAGAAGGAACGCGAGGAGCGGCACATCTTCGACCTGGCGGGCGGCGGGTTCGAGAGCACCGTGCGGCTGGCCAAGAGCTCGGCCGCCACGTGGGTGCCGATCATGCTGCGCAACAAATACAACCTGCTGGACGTGCTGCGCGAGCATATCCACCAGTTGCAGATCATGCGCAGGATGATCGAGCGCGACGACGCCGAAGGGCTGAAGGCCGCCTTCGACCGGGCCAACTCGATCCAGCGCATCATCCACTGACAGGCATGAGTACGACGGCCGAAACGGGACGTGCGGGCGAACGGGCCGCGGCGGAATACCTCCGCCGTGCGGGGTATGAAATCTGCGCCCTCAACTGGCGCAGCGGCCGCTACGAACTGGACATCGTGGCCCGCAAGGCGGGGATCGTGCATTTCGTGGAGGTCAAGACCCGCAGGGCTGGCTCCCTGACGCCGCCCGAGGCTGCCGTCACGCCGCAGAAGTTCCGCGCACTGACGCGGGCGGCCGTGCGTTACCTGGCCGCAACGGGCGGGCAGGACGAGGCGCAGTTCGACCTGGCGGCCGTGGACGTGATGCCCGACGGGCACATGGAGGTACGCCTGGTGGAGCAGGCGATGGAATACAACTGGTAATTTTGCATTTCCGACAAATTATACTACCTTTGTCGCACTGAAAATGAAAGCCCTGCGTACAGGGCCGGAAAACCCGGGCCCGCCCGGCGAACGTTAACGTATAGTATTTCAACACCGCAAACCGTAAACACCGATGTGGTTATATAATTTCGGTCTGACACTCTATGTGTGGCTCATCCGGCTGGTCGCACCGAGGCATCCGAAGGCACGGCTATGGATAGACGGGCGCAAAGACCTCTATAAACGCATGGCCGAGACCATCGACCCGACCGACCGCATCGTCTGGGTGCACGTCGCGTCGCTCGGCGAATTCGAACAGGGGCGCCCCATCATCGAACGCATCCGCAAGACCCATCCCGAATACAAGATCCTGCTCACGTTCTTCTCGCCTTCGGGCTACGAAGTCCGCAAGAATTACCAGGGCGTGGATTACATCTTCTACCTGCCGATCGACACGCCGCGCAACGCCCGCCGGTTCCTCGATGCGGCGCATCCCGAAATCGCAATCTTCGTAAAATACGAATTCTGGCTTAACCTGCTGCGCGACCTGCGCCGCCGCAAGGTGCGCACCTATATCGTCTCGGCCATCTTCCGCCGCAACTCGATCTTCTTCCGCCCCTACGGCGGCATGTGGAGGCAGGCGCTGGAGTCCTTCGACGTGATGTTCGTGCAGAACGAGGAGTCGAAAAAGCTGCTGGCCGGGCTGGGCTTCGACAACGTGATCGTAGCGGGCGACACGCGTTTCGACCGCGTGGCCGAAATCGCCGCCGCAGCCAAACATATCGACATCATAGACCGGTTCAAGGGGGACAAACGCCTCTTCGTGGCGGGTTCGACCTGGAACCCGGACGAAGAGCTGCTGATCCGCCTGATAAACGACAACCCCGACGTGAAATTCATCGTGGCACCGCACGAGATGGACGAAGGCCGCATGGCACGCCTCGCGGCCGAGGCCAAGGGCGGGACGCTCCGCTACACGCAGTGCACGCCCCACACGGCCTACGGGTCGAAGCAACTGCTGATCCTCGACACGGTGGGGATTCTGGCGTCGGTCTACGGCTACGCGACGTGGAGCTATATCGGCGGCGGGTTCGGCGTGGGGATACACAACACGCTCGAAGCGGCGACATTCGGGCTTCCGGTGGCATTCGGCCCCAACTATGCGAAATTCAAGGAGGCGCGCGACCTGGTGACGCTCGGCGCCGCCCGTTCGGTGAAAAACTACGACGAACTGCGCACGTGGTTCATCCCCTTGCGCGACAACGAGGATTTCCTGCTGAAAACAAGCCGTATAGCCAAAGACTACACCACCCGTCACCAGGGCGCCACGAACATCATCGTCAAGACCATCTTCCATTAGCAGTCCCCCAAGAGGGGACTATCGGCGTCCACCCCGGAAAGGCCACGGAAAGGCCACGGAAAAGCCGCGGAAAAAGCCACGGAAAGGCCGCGGAAAAGGTTGCCCGGCAAGCCGGCTTAAAAAATCACCCTCGTCAGAGATGCTTCTGACGAGGGTGATTTTAATTCCGAGAACCGGCGGGCAGCCCCTTTATTTTTATGCCCGGCACCGGGGCATGTCATTCATAGAGCGACTTGCAGTAGTCGCGCAGGGTCTCCCAGGGATAATAGGGGCCACCGCCGACCGGCAGTTCGGCATCGCGCTCGTTGTGCAGCACCCGCACCCGCACGTCGCCGGTCTCGGGGTTGCGGAAGAAGATGAACTGCACGTTGGTCGCCATGGGCGATACGCGGTGTATCTGCCACACCCCGGCAGCTTCCTCGGCCGTCCATACGCGCCCGGAAGCCTCCCTGACGCCCAGGAGCGCCACCAGCGGAATGACGTTCACGTCGTGGCCGAAACGCAGCGAAGCCGAGAGGTTCTCCTCCCCCGCGACGACCCGTTCGGCAGTCTCCACGATATTGCGCAACAGGGGCTTGGCATCGGCGATGATCGGGTCGCCGAAACGCTTCGACGGGCCGAACATCACGTAGCGGCGGAAATTCTCGGCTTCCCAGGCGGCGTATATCTCCTCCTCGGTGAAGAGGTCGTAGAGCGAGATGCCCAGGTATTCGACGTCCTGCATGATGGCGGCCTGCGCCAACAGCTGGTTCATCAGTTTCGCCGGCCTTTTCACCTCGCGTTCCACGAAGGCGGGGTCGGAGAAGAGCGACGCCATCAGACGGGCGGGATGCGTGCGGGCATCCTGCAGGCTGTCGGCCACGGCACCGGATGCCTTTCGCTGGGAATTCAACCCTGCGCCGTTGCTCATATAAGGGATGTAGCGCTGGCTCGATTCGCGGGTCATCCGGATTTCGGGGTTCAGCTCCTTGAGACGCTCGTTGAAGGCCGCCATGCTCAGGATGCAGCGCGGCACGAGCGTCGAACGGCTCTGGACAAAGCACTCGCGGCCCTCCTCGGTCGAAAAGACCTCGGGATAGGCTTCATACATGCGTTCGGCGATGCCCCGGTGTTCCGCCACGCCGCGGGGCGAGAGGTCACCGTAACGATCCCGGGCATCGGCTGCGATGACTTCGACCTTAGCCAGCAGGTCGCGCCCTTTGGGGGTCAGCACCCCGGCCGAGTCGGCTTTGCGCAGGATACCCAGCGGCTCGGCATAGATCTTCTCCGAAGTATGCCAACGGCTGCCGTGGCGGCCGTAGTGGCTGATGTAGAAGGGAACATAGCCCTTCGGGGCGGGTACGGCGGGGCCGGGCAGGTACTCGTACGAGTGGTAAATCCCGCCCGCCCGCTCGGGCATGGCGGCGATCTGCTCACGGGCGGTCTGGGCCGTGGCGCCCCAGAGGCCGAGCAGCAGGAACGCCGCAAAGAGCCTCATTTTCATGGTCAGTTTATTCATAGTCAGCATTTATGTGTCATTATTCCCAGTACGACCCTGTCGGTCTCGTTCATGCCGTCGCGGCCGATGGCCGTGAGGTTGCGGATGCACTTGTCGACATCCTCTTCGATGATTCCCTCGACGGGCGTCACGCAATGGCCGTCCATCGCCATCATGGCCGAGATCACGGCGGTCGAGACGCCGCTCGTGAGCTTCATGGAGCAACTCGGCTTGGCTCCGTCACAAATCATGCCCGTAAGGTTGGCGATCATGTTTTTCACCGCCGCCGCGACCTGCCCGTAGTCGCCGCCCATCAGGTAGGTAATGCCGCAGCTCGACCCCGTGGCGGCCACCACGCAGCCGCACAGGGCCGACAGGCGGCCGAGGCTCTGCTTGATATAGATCACCGTGAGGTGGCTCAGCACCAGCGCACGGATCGTCTGCTCCTCGGTAGCGGCGGTCTGCTCGGCGTAGACCACCACGGGAAGCGTCGCCGCGATGCCCTGGTTGCCGCTTCCCGAGTTGCTCATCACGGGGATCATCGCCCCGGCCATGCGGGCGTCGCACGCCGCGGAGGTATAGGACAGTATCCGCGAGAAGATGCTGTCGCCCATAATCTTCCGTTCTCGCTCGCAACGGAGCGTACGCCCTACGCAGTGGCCGAACTCCCCGGCGAAAGCCTGCTCAGCGGCAGCCTTGTTCAGGCGGCGTGTTTCGAGGATGAAGCGCAGTTCGTCGAGGGGCGCCGTCGTGGCGAACTCCCACACCCGGCGCAACGTGAGGGGCACTTCGCCCCCATCCTCTTCGGCCGCCGAGGCCGTACGTTTGTCGAGCGTCACCTCACCGTCGCGCTCGAGGTATACGAACGAGGTATGCCCGCCCGCAATCACCGCTACGGCCCGGTGCCCGGCGCCTTCGGCTTCAACCTCGATATAGAGTTTCTCGGCGATACCCTGCTTCAGGTCGATACATACGCGCTTTTCATCGATATAGCGGCGGCCCTGCTCCACGGCCCCGGGCGTCACATCGCGCAATACCTCCAGCCGGTACTCCGAACGGCCGACGAGCGCCCCGAGCGCCACGGCGATCGGCAGGCCGATCATCCCCGTACCGGGGATCCCAACGCCCATGGCGTTTTTGAGGATATTGGCGCTCAGGCGCACGGCGACCTTTTCGGGACGCGAGCCGAGCAGTTCGGCGGCACGCGCCGTGCACAGCGCCACGGCGATGGGTTCGGTACACCCGATGGCGGGCACCACTTCGCGGTTGATGAGGGCGATAATACGCTTTCGTTCGTTCTGGGACAACATGGATGTTTTTTTTCGGATGTTACAAAGATAACTATTTTTCGCTATTTTTGCATCCGACAAGTAAGACGCCGCCATGGAAAATCCGAAAAAACGCAACTGGAAAGTTCTCACCAGCGAATACCTCGCCCGCAAACCCTGGTTTACGGTACGCCACGAGAGCATCGAACTGCCCGACGGGCGCCTCATACCCGACTACTACGTCTTCGAATATCCCGACTGGGTGAACGTCATCGCCATTACGAAAGAGGGGAAATTCGTCTTTATCGACCAATACCGCCACGGGCTGGGCGAAACGGACTATGAAATCCCGGCGGGCGTGGCCGAGCCCGACGATGCCTCGATGCTGGCCGCGGCACAGCGCGAACTGGCCGAGGAGACGGGGTACGGCGGCGGCCAGTGGCGCGAGCTAATGGTCGTGGCGCCCAACCCCTCGACGCAGAACAACCTGACGTACTGCTACCTGGCGACGGGCGTGGAACGCCTGGGCGAACAGCACCTCGATGCTACGGAGGACATCCGCGTACATCTGTTCTCGGGCGCCGAGGTTCGCGAGCTGCTCGAAAGCGGCCGCATCCGGCAGGCGCTGATGGCCGCACCCCTGTGGCGTTACGCCGCGGAATACGGCCTTTAGCCCCCGAGGAAGGCGGCCGGAGATACGGACGTACCACGCTATTCGCAGGACGGGCTCCTCACCGCCCGGGCAGGTTTTTCCGGATTTGCGCGGAATTTGCAGGCTGAGGGGAAACGGAAAAATAAAACCTGCACACCATGTATCTATCCATCGCCATCAAACTGCTGGTCGGAATGCTGGGCGTGATCTTTTTCCTGCGCATATCGGGGAAGACCCAGATGGCACAGCTCACACCCCTCGATTCGGTAAACTCGTTCGTACTCGGGGCGCTGGTCGGCGGCGTAATCTACAACCCCGACACCCCGGTATGGTATCTGGTATTCGCCTTCGCGGTGTGGACGGCGGCCAACGTCTCGCTGCGCTACCTGATGCGCTTCCACCGCATCCGCAGGGCGATCAAGGGCGACTCGGTGATGCTCGTCCGCGACCGCCGGCTGGTGATGCGCGAATTCCGCCGCAACGGGCTCGAAATGGAACAGTTCCGCACCATGCTGCGCGAAAACGGCATCTTCTCGATGTTCGACGTCGACGACGTGCGTTTCGAAACCAACGGACGGATAACCATATCGCGCCGCAACGAACCGCCAGAATCGTACCTGCTCGTCAACGGGGGCAAGGTCATGGAAGACGCACTCGAACGCAGCGGCAAGGGCAAGCGGTGGCTCCTGCGCCACCTCCGGCAGGCGGGATACCCCGATGCGGAAAAACTTTTCTGCGTGGAGTGGACACCGGGACGCGGATTCTATATCGTCCCGCTGGAGGAACCCGACGGCCGGGATGCGGCAAAGGAGACGCTTTCGGCAGACTAAGGACGGAACAGCCGGAAACGGTCTTCAGGACAACACCGGGGAACGCGCCCGGGACAACCCGGGCGAAAGGCCGTGACCGAACCAAAGCCGGGGCGCGCCATCCGACCGGCCTTAGCCGCATCTGCGGACAAATAAAAAAGGGACGGCCTAAAAGCCGTCCCTTTTCCATTCCAGGGGCACACCGCTATTTGCCCACCGTCTGCACCAGCGCAAGGAAGTAGCGGCCGGGGTCAAGGCCGAGGGTCTCGAGCAGCTCGGCCTCGGGGGCACTGCCGCGCGTGATCGACTTCAGGCCATGGCCCGCGGTGTAGAGGTTGACGTTTTCGGCATAGCCCGCGGCATCCTGCCCGCAAAGGTAGCGGACATGCCCGGCAGGAATATTCTTACCTTCATAGACCGACATGTCGGCCACATAAGCCAGGTTGAGCGGCGCCGTGAACACGAACGGCTGTGCCCCTGCGACGCTCCGGCGGTCGCCTTCCGCCACACGCACCAGTTTCTGCCCCTTGGCATCGTAACGGTAAACGCCCTCGGGGAAAAACGCATAAATGCGGATGGGATACAACGCCAGTGCCGAAGGTGCCGTGAGCCGTCCGTCCTGCGGGCGGTTGATGCCGCCGGCCGCCCACATCACGCCCGACAACTCCTCGAGCGAAAGGGCTTCGGGAGCATATTCACGCCAGGAACGGCGGTTCTGCAACGCTTCGTTGACCGTCATGCCCGATTTCGGGTCGGGCTTCAGGAGTGCGATCTCCGGCCCGTGCTTCACCGCGGTCTTCGTTTCGGGGGTCTGTGCCTGCTCCCCGGCCGTCTGCGTGCCGCCGCATGACGCAAGCAGCAAGGCCGCACATGCAAAAATCTTCATAGTCATCTCTTCTCAATTTTACAGGTTTCCGGACAAATATAAAAATTCAGCCGGAAAAACGCTATCTTTACACCGAAAAAAATCTGCCGGGAACATGAAAACGACAAGCATTTACACCCTCTTTTTCTCGCCTACCGGGACATCGCGGAAAATCGCCGCAGCCGTGGCGCAGGGGATGGCAGGGACGGAAGGGAGAGCCACACGGGCGTCCGCCGGAGACAACACGGCACCGGAATCCCCTGCCGGGCAAACCCCGGAAGCGGGAACCGCCGCGGCGGCACCGGAACCTGCCGCCGGGAACGGGGGCGAAACGAAAAGCATGCACGGGGAACCGACAGTCACGGCCATCGACCTGACCCATCCCGCCGGGTACCCCGCCCCGCTGCCGGGCGAAGCCGTCGCCATATTCGCCGTGCCGGTTTACGGAGGGCACGTGGCACCCGCAGCCGTGGAACGCCTGCGGGAGATCCGCGGCGAAGGCACCCCGGCCGTTGTTCTGGCCGTCTACGGCAACCGCTCGTTCGGCACGGCCGTCGCAGAGCTCGCCTCGTTCGTCGCGGAGCGGGGATTCGTGCCCGTAGCGGCAGGGGCATTCGTCGGCGAACATTCGTACAGCACGCCCGAAACCCCGATCGCGCAGGGACGCCCCGACGCGCAGGATCTGGCTGCCGCCACGGCATTCGGGGCTCAGATGCGCGAAAAATTAGCGAAAACAGGGTCTTCCCCCGGCAGGAACCCGGAAACGGCATCCAACACCGCAGCAACCACCCGGGCAACCCAAACCGGCAGCATGGATGCAGCCAAGGCCCCCGCAACGGGCGCCCTTGTCCCCATCGACCCCGCGAAGCTGCGCGAACCGCGTACACCGCTCCTCCCGAAGCTGCGCTTCATCCGGTTCGTACTGGGCTACCGCCGCCGGCAGAAACGCAACCCCGTCGTCCTGCTACCCGAGGGAGATGCCGCACGCTGCACGCAATGCGGCCGCTGCGTCGCACTGTGCCCCACGCAGGCCATCGCACGCGGCGACGAGCTGCACACCGACCCGGCACGCTGCATCCGCTGCTGCGCCTGTGTGAAAGGGTGCGCCTTCGGTGCCCGCACATTCCGCACGCCTTTTGCAGCAGCCCTCGCCCGGAACTTCACGCGGCGGAAACCACCCGTAACCTTATTATAACCCGTACGGCAGCATGATCGAACACCTCACGCAACCTTCGCCCGCAGAACTGGACGCACTGACCGCCCTCTGGGAGGCCTCCGTGCGGGCGACGCACGATTTCCTCAGCGAGGAGGACATCCCCTTCTTCCGGCAGATGGTTCGCAACGAAGCACTTGCGGCCGTAGACCTGTATGTCATACGGGACACCGACGACAGGACAGACCGGGCCTGCGGGTCTGGCGGGACAGACGGGACAGACAGGGCGGACGGGAACAGGGGATCGACCGCGGCAAGCCCAACGGGCGAAACCGGACGCGACAGCCGGGCAAACGAGTTCGGCGGGTTCACCGCCTTCGCAGGCGTCGCCGGCGATATGCTCGAAATGCTGTTCGTCGCCCCCGGGGCGCGGGGCAAGGGATTCGGCCGGCAACTCGTGAACCACGTCACACGGCACTGCGGCGTGCGGCGGGTCGACGTCAACGAGCAGAACCCGCAGGCCGCGGGTTTCTACGAACGGATGGGATTCCGCACCGCCGGGCGCGACGCGACCGACCCGTCGGGCCGGCCCTACCCCATCCTGCATATGGAACTCGGACACGCCCCGCACACAGGGCTCGTACCGATTCCGAGCCTGCTGACCGACCGGATCGACATCGACTTCCAGGCCGAAGTGCCCGGCACGGATACGGAAAAGCAGCCCTGACGGAAAGTGCTGTCCGACAAGCCCGGTTCTTACGATTTCACCCCCACCCGAGTTATCTCCGGCAGGGGTGATTTCCATTTTCGGGGAGCAGGCCGACAGCCCGTCCCGCACCATCGGCGGGGAAGCGGGAAAGAGTGGGATTCCCGGATGAAGAGGACGCAGCTAACGGCGCTATCGCATATATCCCGTAACGGTCAGCGGGGCATCGCCCACCTCGGCCGTGACCTCCGTCGTTTCGCCGCGGGCGTTCTCGTAGCGGAACGTATAGGACTTGCCTTTTTCCAGCAGGAACCTCAACGCATCGTTCATGTCCTGCCTCGGCCCGGCCGTACGGCCTCCGCCCATTTGCTCGGCACCGCAGAAGACATCGACATTGGCCGCCACGCGGGCGTCCGAGCGCCCTTCGTGCGCCGCACTGTCGTACATCACGAAAGTCACCGTCGTATGCCTTCCCTGCGCCACGAGGGCCTGTTCGTAGGATGCATAGAGGTCGCGGTAACGCTGCGAGACATCGACCCCGTGCACCTCACGCGAGTCCTCGCTCCACACCATCGGAAACCAGTCGCCGGTCGGCCGGAACGACACGGCGAAGATGCCGTGCGTACGGTCGTCGAGCGCCCGCCCGGCATCCGAAAGGAACCAGGCATGGTCGAGCCCCGAGGGGTAATATTCCGTGAAATACCAGCGGCCGCCGATCCATACCTCGACCCAGCTGTGGTTGCCGCGGTCGTCGTGCCACGCGGGAGTCCCGGCGAAACGCGCCGGGATTCCCGCCGCGCGCAGGGCGTCGACCAGCAGCACCGAAAGCCCCGTACAGGAGGCCATATGCTGCCGCATCGACTCGGCAGGGCTCTGGTTGGTCTTTTCGCGGGCGGTGTTGTACTCCACCCCGACGTCGGCCGCGATATTCCGGTTCACGGAGTCGATCGCCGCGCGGATGTCGCGGCAAAGCGCCACGCGCCGGGCGAAGCGTGGGTAGAAATCCGCCCGCCAGCTGTCGCGCACCTCGTCCACAGCGGCATAGGGCAGCACCTCGTTCAGGAAGACGGAATCGGGCAGCGCACGTGTCCAAGGGTAGTCCCGGCGGGCACGGTAGGCATATTCCACATTCTCGCGCAGCAGGTCGAGGCGCATCGTGTCGCGGTCGCCCCGGGGCATGTGGGCGATCAGAAAGGCCATCCCTTCGCGCTGCTCGCGCGGGGTTTGCCGCAGCAATTGCCGCAGGCTGTCGGCGCGCGGGCAGCCGGCCAGCGCGGCATCCAGCAGCGGTTCGTATCCGGCGGGGACACCGCAGCCGTAACGGCCGCAGGCACAGAGACACGCCCCCAGCAAAAGGAAGATGATGCGTTTCATGGTTCGAGCAGGGTAAGTATTTGTCGGATGAGCCGTTCGTCGGCACAAAGAAGATCGTATTCGGAAACATCGCCGCAGCCGCCCATCGAAACATGCGGGTTGCGGAAAACCATGCCGCCCGGACGCACGCTGCGGGCGCTGAAATGCACGGCATCGACGCCCGTGGCCGCCAGCTGCCGCACATTCGAGGGGTTGACGCCGCTGCCGGCCATCAGTTCGATGCGCCCGGCGGCCTGCGCCACCAACGCCCGCAGCGTGTCGATGCCTTCGACGGCCGTATTGCGGCCCCCCGAGGTCAGGATCCGGCGGCATCCGGCAGCCACCGCCGCTTCGAGCGCCTCCTCCAGGTCGCACGCCATGTCGAACGCCCGGTGGAAGGTGGTCTGCATCGGCCCCGCCTCGGCGACCAGGGCAGCCGTACGCTGCACGTCGACCCGCCCGTCGGGGGTGAGCACGCCGAAGACCACGCCGTCGGCGCCACATTCGCGGGCGAAGCGCACCTCTTCGAGCATTTGGCGGAATTCGGTATCGGAATAGAGGAAATCCCCGCCGCGGGGACGCACCATCACGCTGAGCTGCAACCCTCCGATACGGCGCGCCATACGGATGGCGGCAGCCGAAGGGGTCGTGCCGCCCTCGTAAGGGGAGGCACACAATTCCACGCGCGTGACACCCGCACGGCGGGCAGCCTCGCACGCCTCGACGCTGTAGGCGCAAAGTTCGGTCGTCATACGGCAAAGGTAAAAAATCCGCACCGGAAAAACAAGCCCGCGAAAACGGCCGGCCGGGCAGGCGGTCAGCGCAGCACGACGGTGACGGACATCGGCCCGTGGGCGCCGAACACCAGCGCCTGTTCGATGTCGGCAGTCTTCGAAGGGCCCGACATGAAACACCCGTAGGCGAAGTCCCCGACTTCGGGGCGCACGACGGCTTCGTGCATCGTATCGACCAGCGCATCGCGCGGGATGACGACCATCAGCGCCGTGGCGCCGAAATAGAGCGCCTTGTGGCGGATGTCCTGCGGGATCCACACGGCACCGTTCTCGGCGACGCCGAACGCCCCCGAAACGACCCCCAGGTCTATGTCGACCAACTCGCGCGGGTCTTCGACCCGGTCGGGATTCACCGTGGCGAGCGTCACTTCGGGCAATGCCGAAGCGACACTCTTCGCATCGGGGTAGCAGCGGCGTACGACCTCATCGAGCGTCGTTGCCCCGTCCAGCCATACGGCCTCGCCCCCGGCCGCCCGGAGCCGCTGGGCGAACATCGCCGCAGGGTCGTCGAAATGCTGGGGTTCGTAGCCGAAGTCGGGGTATGCGTATTCGGGCATTCCCGCCGCGGCGATCCGTTTCAGTATGTTTTCCTTGCTGTTATTCATCTTTACTCGTTTTTCCGGATTTTACCTCGCCCCGCTTCCACAGGGCATTGAACGTCTTGGGGGCAAACGGCGGCATGTCGCGGCCCGGGGCGCTCCACGGATTGAACCGGTTGTTGAGCACGGCGTGCGGGAGATGCTCCGCGACGCGGGCCAGCGCGATGCCGCCGTAGAATCGTCGTCGCCCTCCCATGATGAAGTCCATGCCTTTGACCGTCAGTTTCTTTACCGGGTCGGCCAGATGCATGGGCGCCAACTCCTGCCGCCATGCGTAAATCTGTTCCCCGAGGTCGATCATCGCCGGGCATACGTCCGAGCAGGAGTAGCACAGCGAGCAGGCCGAGACATTGCCGTGGTGGAGCTTCGGCGAACGCAGCATCGACAGGTTGATGCCCAGCGGCCCGGGGATGAAATAGGAGTAAGAATAGCCGCCCGAGCGCCGGTAGACGGGGCAGGTATTCATGCAGGCACCGCAACGCAGGCATTTGAGCATGTTGCGGTGCGCGGCATCGGCCAGCCACTCCGAGCGGCCGTTGTCCACGATCACGACGTGTATCCGTTTGCCTGGTGCAGGCTTGCGGTAGAGCGACGTGTAGGAGGTGACGGGCTGCCCCGTCCCCGAACGCGCCAAGAGGCGCGTGAAGACCGCCAGCGCCCGCATGTCGGGGATAACCTTCTCCAGCCCCATGATGGCGATATGCAGGTCGGGGAACGACGTTCCCATGTCGGCATTCCCCTCGTTGGTACAGACGGCCAGCGTCCCCGTGGAAGCCACGGCGAAGTTGACGCCCGTCATGGCGATGTCGGCACCGAGGAATTTGGGCCGCAACTGGCGGCGAGCCTCGTGCGTCAGGTAGGTGGGATCGCTGTTGCCGTGCTCGGTGCCGAACTCACGTTCGAAAAGCGCGCCGACCTCCTCACGGCGTACGCCGATGGCGGGCAGCACGATGTGGCTGGGCGGCAGCTCCAGCAACTGCATGATCCGCTCGCCCAGGTCGCTCTCGACGGCATCGACGCCCCGCTCGCGCAGGTAGGGCGTAAGCCCGCACTCCTCGGAGAGCATCGACTTGCTCTTGATGAGGTTCCGCCCGCCGTGCTCCTGCACCAGACGCCACACCGTGGCGTTCATCTCGTCGGCGTCGGCGGCCCAGTGCACCGCCATGCCGTTGGCCGTGGCGTTGCGTTCGAACTCTTCGAGGTAATGCCCCAGATGGCTCAGCGTATGGCGCTTGATCTCGGACGACATGCGCCGCAGGTCTTCCCATTCGGGCACCGTGCGTGCCATCTTGTCGCGCTTTTCGCGTACGGCGTAAAGCGCCTTGTCGTGCCACGCCGTGCGTTCGGCGTCGGCGATGAATTTCGCGGCGGCTTTGGAGTGGGTGCTCATAACTTCGAATTGAGGATTTCAACGGCATGGATGGTACGGATCGGGAGTTTGTCGTGGTCGATAACCCCCTGCATGTGCATCAGGCACGAAGAGTCGGCACCCGTAATGTATTCGGCACCCGTAGCCATGTGGTCGCGCACCTTGTCGCGCCCCATGCAGACAGACACGGCGTTCTCCTCGACGGAGAACATGCCGCCGAAACCACAGCATTCATCGCGGCGCGACGGCTCGGCGATGTCGATGTCCCCGACCAGCGAGAGCAGGTTGCGCAGCTTCGACATATAGGGCACGTTCAGCTCGCTGGGCGATGACAGCCCCATTTTGCGCACCCCGTGGCAGGAGTTGTGCACGCTCACCCGGTGCGGGAAACGTGCATCCAGCTTCGCGGGCTTCACCACGTCGTGGATGAACTCGCAGATCTCCCAGATACGCGAATCGACGCAGGCATGCTCGCGGTAATTGTCCAACAACCGCGGATAGCCCTCGCGCACGAAAACCACGCAGCTGGCCGAAGGCCCGACCACGTAGTCGTACTGCGCAAAAAGCGCATCCATGTGTTCTGCCAGCGCCCGGGCGTCCTTCTCGAACCCGGCATTGGCCATCGGCTGCCCGCAGCAGGTCTGTCCGAGGGGATAATCCACCTCGCAGCCCAGCCGCGAAAGCAGTTCGTACGACGCACGTCCCACCCCGGGGTAGACGGCGTTGATATAACAGGGTATGAACAATCCTACTTTCATGTTCGTCGGTTTAGTATGCTGTCGCGTATGCACCCCAAAGATAGCGGATTTACGCGAAAATTGTCCTCCCCCGGGCCATTTGGGCTATAAAACAGATGTAACATGGCTAATAACCAACGTCATATAAATCAAACAAAATAAATTATCGAACTTCCAAATCCCGGCCGCAATAACATATTTAGCTCTACAATAGAAATAAATAGACGCATTACATGTGCCGCTAAGCTTTTTTTCGTATTTTTGCTATCGTCACTTTTAAATTCAATCCTATTATGAAATTAACCACACTATTCATGCTGGCCATCACGTCAGCCATTACTTTGGTCGGTTGTTCGGACAACGATGATCCCAAAAATCCGGTAGCCGTTACGGGCGTAACCTTGAACACGTCCTCTCTCAGCCTGCATAAAGGTGAGTCCGAAACGCTTACCGCAACGGTAAAACCGGAAAATGCCGAGGATAAAACAGTAACATGGAGTTCGTCGGACATTACCTGCGTTTCGGTAGACAATACGGGTAAGGTAACAGCCATCGCCATCGGCAAAGCCACCGTCACAGCCGAAGCCGGTCAAAAATCGGCGACCTGCCTGATAACAGTAACGGGAATTCCCGTAGAGTCGGTTACGTTGGACAAGGAAACCCATGAAATGCAGGTCGGAGAAACCGTAACCCTGAAAGCGACCGTGCTTCCGGACAATACGGACGATAAAATCATCACCTGGACTTCCTCTAAAACAGCTGTCGCCACAGTAAACGACGGTACGGTTTCAGCCGTTGCTGCGGGGAAAACCGTCATTACAGCAAAAGCGGGTGAAAAAACGGCAACGTGCGAAATAACGGTAACCGCCCGTCCCTCCACACCTGCTATCGGCGATTACTACTACTCCGACGGCTCTTATTCCTCCGCCCTGGAAACGGGGAAAGACCCGATCGGAATTATATTCTGGGTCGGCGATCCCACGAAAGACGATGCGATCCTGAGACAGGAACATCCCGGATGTACTCATGGATTGGTTGTAGCCCTGCACGAAACCGACAGTCCGTGGCAGGCATATTACTCCGATTACGATGCGACGGTCAGCGCATGGCTCGGAAACAACCTCACAGGCTATACCTCCCTGCTCGCCGGTTATAAAATGGACGACAACCTCAATAAAATGCTGGGATATAACAATACCAAGGCCATCGAGGCATTCAATGCGGACGAAGCCAACGAATGGTGGGAGGTCGAAATCGTAACCTATGTCCAGGAATATCGCGACAAGACCAAAGCGCCCGAAAATTCAAGCGACTGGTACGCCCCCTCGGTAAAAGAACTCTCATTACTTTGCACGGGAGTCTTCGACGGGAATATCGACGATCTCGGGTACGAGGACGAACCCGACACAGCCAACAGCCTCGCGATCAACGAAAGATTGGCGACAATCGGGTCTGCAAGCCAATTAAGCAACATTACCTACTGGACGGCTTCGGAAGAAGACGGGCGTACGGCAAAAATCATAAATTTCAAGTCCGGCATTGTGGCCAGCAGCAATAAGGGCAATGACAGCAACTTGATCCGGTGCATACTGGCATTCTGAAAACAGCCTGATCCCTGTCTGTCCACAGATACGGGCTGACAGAAAAAACACCCCGGATACGAATTCGTATCCGGGGTTTCTGCTCCCAGGAGTATTTCACCTGGGCTACGCATGCCTCTATTTCACTTCGATCTGGCGCGTGGCGGCGGCGAGTTCCTCGACCTTCTTCTTGGGGATGTCGATGGTCATCACGCCGTTTTCGACCTTGGCCGAAATTTTCTCGCGCTCGATGTTGTCGGGCAGCAGCAGGCTCTGCTGGAACTGCGTATAGGAAAATTCGCGGCGCAGATAGGTACCCTTGCGTTTCTTGTCTTCCTCCTTCTCCTCGGATTTCTTCTCCAGGGAGATGATCAGCTCGTTGTCCTCGTTGATGTGGACTTTGAAATCCTCACGGGTCATGCCCGGAGCGGCGACCTCCACTTTGTACTGGTCTTCGTCTTCGATGATGTTGACGGCAGGAGCCGTGGCGTTGCGGCGCTCGGCGAGCCAGTTGTTATCCAGAAATTCGTTGAAAATGCTCGGCAGCCAGTTCTGATTCGTTCTTGCAGGTGTCATAATCTTGTCCTCCTTGTTTTATTTTGGTTTAACTTTGTTTTCTTTCGCTGCCCCTTCCGGAGCGGTTTCACCCGTAAAAGGTCAAATCCTGTGCCAGCCGCATGAAAATGAAAAAATGTCATAAATTGTCACAAACCCTGTAATTCCGACATGACAAACCGGCAAAAAAATCTTCCGCCAGCGACGGAACAGGCGGCTTTTTCGCAATTGCCGAAAAAAGCGTACCTTTGCCGCATGGATTTCGCACGGATATTGACCGAACGCTACGCACTCTCGGACGAGGGCACGGGCCTGCTCATGCAATCCGCCACGCTGACGCAACACGCCCGCAAGGAGGTCATCATCGAGGAGGGGCAGCGCGACCCGGACGTCTGCTTCGTGGCCGAGGGTTCGGTGCGCACGTATGTCATGCGCGAGGACAAATGCGTCATCGTCTCCTTCTCGTTCGAAGGCGACCCTGCAACGGCGACACTCGGCACACAGCCCGGCGGGCTGTCGCGCCAGACGATCGAAACGATGGAGCCCACGACCCTGGTACGCATCCCGCGTGCCCGCATGGACGCCCTCTTCGCCGGGAATGTCGAACTGGCCGACTGGGGACGGCGCATGGCCGAGGAGCAGTTGCGCCGCCACGAGGACTATTTCGCCGACTATGCCTGGCGCGACAAACGCGAACAGTACGGCCTCATGTTGCGCAAATATCCCCAGCTGATGCAGCGCATCGCCCTGAAAGACCTCGCGGCCTACCTCTTTCTCACGCCCCAAAGCCTGAGCCGCATCCGCGCCGGGGTCAAATGACACGGAAATTACCATAAGATAACTTTTCCCGGCGCAGAATGCCTTACTTTTGCACCACCTCAAAAAAAAGAGGTGCAACTATGTTACGCGACAGTATCGATTACAAAGGCACGGCGGTCGGCAAACTCTTCCGCCGCTTTCTTTTCCCCACGGTCATGGGGATGGTCTTCTCGGCGGTGTTCGTCATCACCGACGGGATATTCGTAGGCCGCGGCATCGGCAGCGACGCACTGGCGGCAGTCAACCTCACCGCCCCGCTCTTCACGCTCGGCACGGGGCTCGGGCTGATGTTCGGCATGGGCGGCTCGGTGGTGGCGTCGGTGAACCTGGCACAGGGCAAACGCCGCGTGGCCCAGATCAACATCACGCAGTCGCTGGTCATACCGGCCCTGCTGATCGCGCTGCTCAGCGCCCTGCTGATCCATTGCCACAAACCGTTGCTGCTGCTGTTGGGCACGCCGCCCGAGCTGATGGTTCCCGCGCGCGAATACCTCGTGTGGTTCACGCTCTTCCTCGCGCCGCTGGCCGTCTTCAACATCCTGATGTTCATCGTGCGGCTCGACGGCGCGCCCCGGTTCGCCATGGCGTGCAACATCATGGCGGCCTGCATAAACATCGTACTCGACTACCTCTTCATCTTCGAATTCGGGTGGGGGCTCGCAGGCGCGGCCATCGCAACGGGCATCGGCTATATCGTAGGCTCGGGCGTGATGCTGCGGTACATGCTGCGCAGCAGCCGCACGCTGCATTTCGTGAAGCTCAAAACCAGCTACAAGAGCCTGCGCCTCACGGCCCGCAACCTGGGCTACATGACCTACATCGAGTTCCCGGCGCTGCTGAGCGAACTGGCGATCTCGTGCCTGATGATCGTGGGCAACTATACGTTCATCCGCTACATCGGCAAGGACGGCGTGGCGGCGTACAGCATCGCCTGCTATATCTTCCCGATCATCTTCATGGTCTACAACGGCATCATCCAGTCGGCACAGCCGATCATCAGCTACAACTACGGCGCAGGGTTGATGCGGCGCGGCAGGGATGCGTTCAGGATGGCACTCGGCTCGGCGTTCGCCTGCGGGCTGGCGGTATTCGGGTTCACATGGCTGTTCAGCCCGTGGATCGTGGGGCTGTTCCTGACGCCCGACGCCCCGGCCTATGCAATCGCCGTGCGCGGCCTGCCGCTCTTCGCCGCCGGGTATCCCTTTTTCGGAATCAACGTCGTCACGATCGGCTACTACCAGAGCATCGAGCGGGGACGGCTTGCGACGGGGCTCACCGTGCTTCGGGGCATCGTGCTGATGGCTTTCTGCTTCCTCGTGCTGCCGCGGCTGGCGGGCGTCGCGGGGATCTGGCTCGCGGTACCGGCGGCCGAACTGGCCGTGACGCTGCTCCTGCTCGTACTGCTGCGCATCGGCTACGGGTTGAGGCAGTAAATGGAGAAACGTGAACAATCCCGGCCCGCATTTGAATAGATGCAGGCCGGGATTGCCGTTTCACGCCCCGAACCCTTGCAGGCGGCAGGCACCTGTCCCGGGCGTACGCACTGCGCCCCGCGAAAACAACCGTAACATCAGGATCACTCCCGGCGGTATTTCTCCATGAATTCGGTGGGCAGCATCCCGAACTGCGCATGGAAGCACTTGGCGAAATAGGAGGTCGAAGTGAAGCCCACCATATAGCATATCTCCGTGACGCGCAGGTCGTTGGGTTTGGAAAGCAGCTCGGCGGCCACCCTGAGGCGCGTGGAACGCAGGAACTCGTTGGGCGTAGTGCCCGTCAGCGACTTGATGCGCGAGAAAAAGAGCGTACGGCTGACATTCACGGCTGCGGCGATGTCCTCGACCGAAAGGTTCGAATTGGAGATGTTATCCATGACATACTGATTCACCTGCGCCATGAAACGGTTGCCCGAAGGGCTCGCCGCATCCCCGTCCATGACCAGGTAGGGCATCTTCGAGAATTTCAGGCGCAGCCGGCCGCGGATGCCGATAAGCGCCCGTATCTGGCAGTCGAGGTAGTCCACCGACAACGGCTTTTCGAGGTAGGCGTCGGCACCCGCCTCCAGCGCACGCACCTTCGCCGCCGAAGAGGAGTCCACCGAAACCAGCACCACGGGGAGGTGATCCAGCGCCGGGTCGTTGCGGATCGCCGCGCAGAGCGCCACGCCGTCCATCCCTTTCATCGCCACATCGCTCACGACGGCCGCGATGCTCCGGCTTCGGAGCAGGTCGAGCGCCTGCCGCCCGTCCGTCGCACAATGGATCGTATAGCTGCCGGAGAGATGCCGCACGAAAAAGTCCGCGAAGTCGGCATTATCCTCGGCCAGCAAGATGTCGGGCAGCCGCTTCTGCACCTCGGGCTGCACGGCCGCCACGGCCGGCTGCCCGGCAGGCACTCCGGAATCGCCATCCGACCCGGGGACGGGACGGGGTGCACCGAGCGGAACCGTCACCGTAAACTCCGTCCACTGCCCCACGGCACTTTCGACCCCGAGCACGGCGCCCATCCGGGTCGCCAGGCTCTTCGCCACGGCGAGCCCCAGCCCCAGCCCGCTGCCAGAGACACACTTGTCCGACGTATAGAAAGGTTCGAATATCCGTGCCTTCTCCGCCCGGTCTATCCCCGCGCCGTCGTCACGGACACGCACCCGGAACACGTCGCCGGGCACCTCTCCGCCGGGGCCTTCGAGCGTTATGTCGATGCGGCTCTCGGCGAACTGGTAGGCATTGCCGAGTATCTGACCCACGATCTTCGAGAAGTGGTCGCAGCACATCTCGGCCGTGAGGGCTTCGCCGGGCAGCCCGAGGTGCACCGCGATACCGCGCCGCGGGACGGCATCCCCCACCGCCGCGACCACCGTCCGCAATACCTCCCGTACGTCGACGCGCTCCGGGGCACGGGAAGCAGCATGCTCGCCCTCCTCCGCGCTTTTCAGGTTCAGGATCTGGTCGACCAGCGTCCGCAGCCGCTCGCAGTTCTTGCGGATGATGTCCACGTCGTCGCGCAACCCGGGCAAATCCCCGGCGCGCTTGGCGATCTCCTCGACGGGTGCGGCAATCAGCGCAACGGGCGTACGTATTTCGTTGGCCACCTCCGTGAAGAGGCTGACCTTGGCTTCGAGCAGGTCGAGCTTGTTCTTGCGGGTGATCGAGGCGATCTGCTCGCGGTGCGCGCGGCCGATCCTGCGGCGCAGCCACAGGCCGCCGCCCGCCACGGCCAGCAGAGCCAGCACGCCGTAGGCCACGACCATGGCGCGAGCCATCCACCACGGCGGCAGCACGAGGATCTCGACCACGGCCTCCTCGCCGAACTGCTCGCCGCCGGTCGAGGCGCTCACGACGAAGCGGTAACGGTTCGGCGGCAGGTTGGTGTAGGAGACATGCTGCACCCCGGCCCCTTCGTCCAGGCCGGTGGTGATCCATTTGTCGTCGAAGTTCTCCAGCCGGTAACGGTAGACCGTCCTCAGCGGCGAGGAGAAGTTGAGCGCAATGAAATCGAGGCTGAACGACATCTTCCGTCCGCGCAGGCGCACCGAGCGCTGGCAGTCGATGGTATTGGACAACAGTCGTCCGTCCACGGGCACGCTGCGGTTGAAGAGCTTGAAATCGGGGAAGACGACGCTGAGCTTGGCCGAATTCTCGCGGCGCGTGAAATCATAGGGATAGAACTTGTTGATGCCGTTGTTGCAGCCGATGTAGATATGCCCGGTCGAGGACTTGATGCCCGAATTGGCATTGAAGATATTGGCCAGCAGTCCGTCGTCGGAGGTGAACTTGTAGATCGACTGCGGGCCGTTCCCGGGGCTGTATTTCAGCAGCCCGCGGTTGGTCGTGAGCCACAGTTCGCCGCCGTTCTGCACGATCTGGAACACGGCGCAGTTGCCGTAGGGCAGCATGTCGAACTCCCTGGAGAGCGTGTCGGCCGCGATGTCGTAACGGCAAAGCCCGCAGCCGTGGGTGCCGATCCACAGGTTGTCCCCCTCGACGGCCAGGCAGCTCACGAAATCGGAAAGCCCGCCCCCGGAATCGTGCGAACAGAGGGCGAACCGGCCGTCGTCGAACCCGTAGCGGATCAACCCCTTGCCCAGCGACGCGAACCACAGGTGCCCGCGGGCATCCTCGCAGATGTCCACCACGTCGCTGTTATGTCCCAGGCCGAATGCGCACGTGATGGTCTGCGAAACGTCGTCGTAACGGCAGATGCCCATTTTGGTGCCGATCCACAACTGCCCCCGCGAATCGCGGAAAACCGAATAGACGTCGAGATTGTCGAGTCCCGTGCCGGCCTGCGTGAAGTGCTTCATCTGCCGCGTGCGCAGGTCGATGCGGTAAAGCCCGTCGCCATACGTCCCGACCCACAGCCATCCGCCGTCGATGGTGAGCGCATGGATGTTGAGCGCCCGGTCGCGCGGGTCGACCGCCACGGGCGTATAGCTGCCCGTACGCGGGTTGTAAAGGCTCAGCCCCCCGTCGTCGCTGCCGATCCAGATATTCCCCTCGGGATCCTCGCAGAATTTGCTGATGATATGCCCGCACCCCTCGCCGGCCTCGATGAGCGTGAAAAGCGAACTGAGCGGCGAGAGGTAGTTGATGCCGCCGAAATAGGTTCCGATCCACACGCCGCCGTCACGATCCTTGAGGATGGAGTGAATGAATTTGTCGTTGAGCCGTCCGTTCCGGTTGGTCGTGCCGTTGTCGACATGCTCGAAACTGCGGTTCTTGGTATTGAAATTCACCAGGCCGTGATCCGTCCCGAGCATGATTATCCCCGGGGCGTATTCGATCATGCTCCGCACGCGGCCGTACGCCTCGCCGTCCTCCGGGCGGTTGCAGGTGAACGTCAGCCGCGAAAGTTCGAACTTGTAGAGCTCGCAGGCATACCCCGCGATCCAGATGTCGCCGAACGAATCCTGGCACATGGTACTGATGCGCGAGATCGGCTCGCGCGTGAGCGTGTCCTCGACCCGGAAGGTGGAGAAACGGTTGTTCTCGGGGTTGTAGCGGCTCAGCAGCGAACCGCCGCCCGAAGCCACCCAGATGTTGTTGTCGTGGTCGAGCAGGATCTTCACGATGACGTCGGACGAGAAGGCCTCGGGGTATTTCGCGGCGTTATAGTGTTCGAACGTGCCGCTCTTGAGGCTGTAACGGTAGAGGCCGTCGCCGAGCGTCCCGATCCACATGTTGCCCGCGACGTCCGCCGCAAGCGAATAGACCAGCAGGTTGCGGCGCTCCCGGCCATCGCTGCCCAGGATGGGCAGGTGGACGAACGACTCGTCCTTCGAGTCGAAGATATAGACCCCGTCGCTGGTTCCGACCCATATGCGGTCGCCGTTGGGGAACCCTTCGCCGCAAAGGCTGTAAATACAGTTGTTTTCGAGCGTATTGCGGCGGCGGTAATCGGAGCGGTAGTTGGTGAAATCGTAGGAGTTGAACCGGTCGAGGCCGTCGGCCGTGCCGACCCAGACATACCCCTTGTCATCCTGATAGAGGCACTGGATGGTGTTCGACGACAACCCGCTGTTGTCGGTATAATACCTGAATTTGTGCTCCATACCGCTCCCGGCACGCAACACCAGACACATCGCGACCGCACATACCGCACATTTCACCCTCGATTCCATAGCGCCGACCCTTTAGAGAACTTTATAATCTTTATCATTCCATCCCGTAAAACCGACGCAACCTTTCCCGGGGCGGAAGCATCCGATGGGAAAAATACTTTCTTTCCTTAATATATACAAATACAAGGCATCATTATACCTATTTCGGGCAGCAGAAATGCGCCGTCCGGCTCCGAAGCGGAAGGCATTATCCGTCGGGGCACCGCCCCTACGCGCCGCAGTCCGCCGCCCCGCCCCGAAGACATGACGCCCCCGGGCGGACGGCCGATGCCGTCCGCAATGCAGGCGCAGAATAAGGGGCGCTATCCCCGCAAACAACGGGGAGTACCCGGAAATCAGCCGGGAGGGGGGGGGAATTCGGGATGCATGGCCGCCGGATGTTTACCTGATCCGACCGATGTCGTCCAGCGGCCAGTCGTCGGTGCGGAACGGGACAAGGGGCTGCCCCATCGTCGTCATGACATTGGCTTCGGGGCAGTAATTGCGGAAGGCGTAGCGCACCGCCACCGGGTCGGGCACCCGGTCGGAGCTCACTTCGATCCGGTTGTCCCAATATTTGAAATTCGCAACGGCAGGGTGGAAAACCCGGTCTTCGCCCGCAATCTCGAAGCCGCCCGGACGAAGATAGCCGTCCGGGCCGAAGGCCACGAAGCTGTCGACGCCGTTTTGGGCCCGGACGGGCAGGTTGTCGAAAGTCAACACCAGTTTATTGCCGTCGCGCTCCATCGACTTGTATACCGGCGCCGGGGCGGGCAGCCCCGTCACCCCGTAATCGTTCGCCAGGGCGAGGAACGCCAGCCGCTCCCCCACTTCGCGCTTGCGCGCCGGATGGATGCAGGTCGGGTTGCCCAGGTCGGTCGTGGCGGCGATCCCCGAGTGCGGGATTTCGGCCAGCGCCCGGTACTGCGCCTCGATCACCAGCGGCAGCGAACGCAACTCGTCGCCCTCGTAGCGGTAAGGCGCCAGCTGCGTATAGTAGAACGGCATCTTCCCGTCGCCCCAGGTTTCCCGCCAGAGTTTGACGAGCGAGACCTGCAATGCCTTGTAATCGTACCAGTTCTTGCGGTTCGACTCGCCCTGGTACCAGATGAACCCTTTGGCCGTATAACGGCAGACGGGCAGGATCATTCCGTTGTAGAGCCGCTGGGGAATGCTGTTGTCGTAGGTTCCCGACTTGGCAACGGCATGGTCGATGCCCGGCGTCGCGTCGATGGCGTCGACGGTCATCCACGCCTCGATGGTCGAACCGCCCCAGTTGGAGGTGATGAGCCCGACCGGAATGCCCAGCGCCTTGTAGAGCATACGCCCGAAAAAATAGCCCACGGCGCTGAACTGGCCGACGGAGGCGGGCGTCGCGGTCTGCCAGGCCGCATCGCAATCGTCCAGGGGTGTCTTGGACGAGACCCTGGGGACGGTGAACATCCGAATGCCGGGGTACATGCCCGCATCGGCGATGGCATCGACCGCCCCTTCGACGGGTTGGAACATGAATCCGCTCACGGGCATCTCCATGTTGGACTGTCCCGAGCAGACCCACACCTCGCCCACGAGGACATTGTCGAGCACGAGCGGTTCGCCGTCGCTGAGGGTCACGGTATAGGGGCCTCCGGCTTCGCCCGTGGGGAGCTTCAGCGCCCAGCGGCCCGAGGCATCGGCCCGGGTTTCATGCGTGCGGCCGTCCCACGAGGCAGTGACCCGTACCCGGCTGCGTGGCGATGCTTCGCCCCAGAAATTCACTTCGGCATTGCGTTGCAACACCATATTGCTCCCCAGCACGGCGGGGAGTTTCACCCGCGCCGGGAGCTGCACGGCTAGCAATAGCGCCAGCACGACGGAAAAGAGCCGTTTCATCGGAAAAAGTCGTTTATTTTTTATCGGTCTGTTTCTTATCGACGACCACGCGGTCGCAATTCCGCGTGATGAAATTGCGCTTTTCGTCGAGTACATAGGGATAATCGTCGGTGTATTCGATGACGTTGTCGCGCGTGAACACGAACCCGTCGACACAGTAGAGGTTGACGATACGCGGGTCGAACACGCGGAAGGTGTTGCCCTCGACCCGGATGTTGCGGTGGTAGCGGCTGGTCTCGCGGTCGGGGATGCCGCTGCCCACGGCAATACATGCCGAGCCCCAACCGGGACTGCCGTAGTTGCCGTTCTCGAAGAGGTTGCGGCGGATCACCACGTCGCGCACGCCCGACTGCTCGTACCAGTAGTTGGCGTCGCCTTCGATCAGGATGGCCGCCCCGGCGATGTGGAAGTAGTTATCCTCGATGACCATGCGGTTGCGCGAGCCCAGCAGCAGGCCGCGAGCCCGGTTGCCGCGCATGCGGCAGCCCTTGATGAGCACCTCGGGATATTCGTCGTCGGCCGCCACGACATGCATGGGCTCGACCCCGTCGGGGAGCGGCTCGGTGAAGGTGACTTCGGTGTAAACCTTGTTGAGCCGCCTGACCGACTTCACCTTCCGGCGGGCATAGGTCTCCACGTTGTTGTTGTCGACCAGTTCGAGGGTCATCCCCGGCACGATGAAATCCACGCCGTACTGCCCCGAGTTGCGCCAGCGGAGCAGCAGTTTGTCGGGGCCCCCGACCTTTTCGACGGCCATGTACAGCCCGTGGATATTCGTCGCGTCGTCTTTCTGGTTCTCGAACGTGCAGTCGATCATGCGGATGTACCCGCCGCAGTTGACGTAGTGCGTGGCGTCGGCCGTAATGCTGATCATGCGCCCCTTGCCGGGCGAGGGGACGATCACCAGCTTGCGAAGCTCGATGTCGCGGCTGCGCTGCGCGATCACACCCATGCCGCCGCAGTGGTAGAGGTTGACGTCGCGGATGGCAACGCCCCGGCAGTCGGCGAGCGTGAAACCGGGGTTGTAACGCGCAGCCGCGCCGAATACCATCACGTTGCCGACCGTGGCGGTCAGGTCTTTGCGCAGGATGCGGATGTTGCCGTTGGCGCATTTTTCGGCCGGGATCGTCCGGTTCGACAGCCAGTAGTCCGTGGCACGGAACGCCGGTTCGCGCCGCACGGCGTCGAACTCCAGCAGGTTGGAGAAGGGGTACACCGTACCCTCGGCATCGCGGAAACGCAGGCAGCCGTTGACGATGTCGCAGAGGTAATCTTCGGGGAACTCGATTTCCAGCCAACCGTCGCCCTTCGCCACAACGGTGCCCTCGGAATTGAACGTACGGGTGAAGTCGATCGTCAGGTCGCGCACCGTAATGTTCTCACAGTCTTCGAGGCTGAACGGCGAGATGAAGCCCGTGAAGAGCAGTTCGGTGCCGTTGCCGTCGATCTCGAAGTCGCGCATACCCACCAGGTCGAACGCAATGCGCTTGAGGCTCTCATCGTTGTTGCTGATGAACTGGTACTTTTCGACCGCCCGGTCGGGGCGCATGCGGAGCCGGCCGCCGGGCAGCACGAGCCGCGAGGCGCCGACCTCGGCACAGTGTTCCAGCGCGGCCCGCACGGCGGGCACGGCATCCGTCCCGGCAGCGCCGGGCGCGAGGAAATCTTTCAGGTAGACGGTTTTTTCCGCCGCAGGTGCCGCATATACGGCCAGGATGGCCAGCAGGGCGGCGCAGCATTTTCTCAGGGTTCGGTTCATAAGGGTCGTATTTTTCGGATAGAGTTATTTGTTATCAGCCGGTTCGATCTTCAGCGCGAAGCCGCCGCCGGGCGCCACGGGTATTTGCAGCCGTGTCGCGGAGGTCACCCGTTGCGTGGAGATCGTATATCGGGTGGGTTCCGCGGCCGAGCGGCCGTCGTCGGCGAGCAGCGTGGCCGTATACTCCCGCCCGGGGTCGAGCAGCGACAGGTCGACATCGAGCGTGCGTGGCGTCCAGCCGGTAAGCCCGCCCACATACCAGCAATCCTGCCGTTTGCGTGCCGTGACGATATATTCGCCGATTTCGCCCGCGAGCACCCGCGTCGTATCGAACACGACGGGCAGCGAAGCGATGAAGCGCGTGCAGGCCTCGTCGGCCATGTAGCGCGTCGGAGAGTCACAGAGCATCACCAGCGGCGCGTCGAAGACCACGTAAGCCGCCACCTGGTGCGCCCGCGTGCCCTGGCTCATCGGGTTGCGGTAGTCTATCCGGAAGCCTTCGCGCGTGGCATTGCGGTAGGCGCCGGGGGTGTAGTCCACCGGGCCCTGCACCATGCGGATGAAGGGGAAGGTCACGTCGTAGAGCGGCATGTCGGGATTGCTCCACTTGAGTTCCTCCAGCCCGAAGACGCTTTCGAAATTGACGATATTGGGATAGGTGCGGTTCTGACCCGTGGGTTTGTAAACGCCGTGGATATCGAGCACCAGGCGGTGCGCGGCGGCGACCCGGGCAAGGCGGTAGACCAGCTCGACGGCCTTCTGGTCGTCGCGGTCGATAAAGTCGACCTTGAAGCCGCGGATACCTAATCCGGCATAGTAGCTGCACGCCTCTTCGAGCTTGGCGTCGAGCACGTTGCCCACAACCCACAGCATCAGCCCGACACCTTTGGCGTCGGCATAACGCACCAGTTCGGGCAGGTCGATCTGCTCGACCACGGACATCACGTCGCCGGCCTTCGGATCCGACCACCCTTCGTCCAGCACGACGTATTCGAGCCCGTAGTCGGCCGCGAAGTCGATATAGGCCTTATAGGTTCGCGTGTTGATGCCCGGCTCGAAGTCCACGCCCGTCAGCCCCCAGTCGTTCCACCACTCCCAGGCCACCTTGCCGGGCTTCACCCACGAGCAGTCGCCTATACGGTTCTCGGCGGCGAGGGCATAGACCAGGTCGTTGGTCGGGAGTTCGCGGTCTTCGTCGGCCACGGCGAGGATACGCCACGGATATGTCCGCGTGCCCTCGACGCGGGCGATATAGTCATGGCGCGTGGCGACCTTCTCCTGGCAGCGGCGCTCGTGAAGGTAGCAACTGTCGGGCACGGCGGCAAACAGCCCCCGCAGGCCGCCCGCCGAGGGCGTCAGGAACATGCCGGGATAGGCTTCCAGGTCGGCTTCGCAGACCAACACGCGGCCGGCGGCGCCGCAGTCGGCGGCCAGCGGCAGCAGGACGGGTTTTTCCGTCCCCAGCGCGCTCAGGCGGCACTTCTCATACTGGCTCTGGTAGGCGTTGCACAGGCCGTCGGAATAGGCGGCGAACACCCCGGGGTCGCCCGCGAAATTGAACTCGGCCACTTCACCGGCCACGGTTCGTTCGCCCGGCAGATGCGTTTCGATACGGTAGGCGCAACCCTGGTCGAAGACCCGGAAAGTCACGGCATAACCGCCTTCGAAGGTAAGCCGCAGCTGGTTGTAATGCTCCGTGAAGCGTGCCTGCCGGTAGAAGGGGGCCTCGACGACCCGTTCCACCGTTTCGCGCCGCGCATCGGTCACCTTCGCACCGCGTCCCAGCACCGTACCGTCGGCGAAGTGCAGCCCGATGGCCGAAGGCAGCAGCACGGGCGTACCGTGGCGGGTCACGGTATAGGTCAGCGAGTCGGCCGCACGGATCCCGACGCAGAGCGTCCCGTCGGGCGAGGCGACTTTGAAATCAGTCCCGGGGCCGGACGAGCAGGCGGCCGCGAAGGACAATGCAAACGAAATGGCGAAGCAGCGGAAAAGGTTCATAGGTAAATCGGATTGTTAATCGGTTAGTTTCACCCGTATCGTCGCGCCGGGTGCCGCGCGGTATATTTTCGGTTTTGCGCCGGGCCGGGCCACCGTAATGCGGAGCCTGCCGCCCGCCTCGCGCCGGGCCGTGATGTCGAAATCGGAGCCGAACGCCCGGATATGGCGCAGGGACATGCTCTCCCAGGCAGCGGGCATGGAAGGCGTGAGGTCGAACGACCGCAGCCCCGTGGGGCGGATGCCGAACAGGCCCTCGGTGATGATGCGGCAGTAGAGCCCGCTCTCGGCCGAAAGGTGGCGCTGCGAGCCTTCGGGCCACGCCTCGATGGGATAAGGCACATGGTCACCCAGCAGGCGCCGCTGCGAATAGCGGTGCAGCAGTTCGGTCGCACGGTCGGCCTGCCCCACGTTGTAGATCCCGCGCAGGGCGTAGAGCGTCGAGCGATCCCAGAACGTCGAACCGCCCTGCTGGGTCAGCAGGCCGTCGTCGGTCATCAGCTCGGGGCCGAGCAACGCCCGGACGGTGCCTTCGCTGCGCTCCTTCAGCCCCACGATCAGCGGCATGCAGATCCACGAGCGCAGCAGCGTATTGCCCGCATAGTAGCGGTAGGTGTCGTACCCGCCGACCTCGCCGCCGAAGTGCGCGTCGATAGCTCGGGCGAGCGCCCCGGCCTGTGCGGCATAGCGGGCGGTCTGGGCGGATTCCACACCCAGCTCGCGGCCGAGCGACACGGCCGACAGTAGTGCATCGTAATAGAGCGTCGAGGTGCAGAGGTTGGCATCGCCGGTGGGGAAACGCCCCTCCAGTTCGTCGGTGTCGGAAGCCACGACGCCGTCCGCCGTAAGCTGGCGGCGGCAGTATTCGAGGCACCACTCGACGAGCGGCCACAGCTCGGCGGCCTCGGCACGGTCGCCGCGCGCAAGGGCGTAGCGTGCCGCCCCGCAGGCGATCATCGCGGCGTCGCCGCGGTCGCCCGCGCCGTTCCAGATGTCGTCGCCCTCGGCGATGACCGAGCTGGGCAGCGGTTCGTATGCGGGGTTCATGAAGCGGGCGAAATGGCGGAACGAATTGAGCGCCGAGGCATTGCCCACCCCGTAGCCCAGGAAGGGGAAGAAGGGGTTGACGTATTCGGCCTGGTCGTTGGCCCAGATGGCCGCATAGTAGGATTCGCCGCCGGGGGCGTGCATGTAGCCGCCCTTGGTCGCAACGATGCTCTCGGCAGCCCGCAGCTTGGCATAGCGGAATTGGGTGTCGATCACCGAGTCGGGGGTTTCGAGCACGAGGTTCGCGTCAATGCACTCCCTGACGAACGCCATCCGGGCGGCGAATTCGGCCGCCACGTCGGGGTGCAGGGGCTCTCCGCCGCCCGGGTAGGCCTGGAACACGGCGTCGAACGCGAGCGAGTCCCCCGCGGCAAGCGTAAAGGTGCCGCTGCCCGCGATGTCGCCCCGCACGACATAGCTGCCCGTGACGCCCTTGGCCGGATCGGTCGTCACGACCTGCGAGAATTCGGGTACGGAAACCGTCAGCGGCTTCGCCCCGACGTTACGCAGCGTGTAGCGCTCGCACATGAGCGGCAGCGTGCGCGAAGGGAAGATCGTACGCGTCATCTCCACGACGGGCTCGGGTTTCATGTCTCGCGCCGAACCGACGTTCATCTTGCCCACGCCCCAGCGGCTCCGCACCTCCAGCGCACCGTCGATGACCACCTGCCCGACCCGTTCGTCCTGCAAGGCCAAGCCGTTGACGCCCAGTAGCGAAGGGATGTCCGCGGCCATGCGGTACATCAGGCTGGCGTGGGTGTTGTTAGGCAGGGTGCGCAGCAGGGGGAACACGAGCGAACGCTCCTGGCGGAACGCCCCGCGCGAGTCGACGCCCCAGCGGAGCACGAAGGCCATCCGCTCGCCGCTCATCTCGATGTGGTCGTCGTGCGGGATGTCGCTGCCGACCTTCCACACGATGCCCCGCCCGTCGGGGGCGATCTGCCAGCGTTGTCCGCATACGGCAACTGCGGACAGCATGAAAATGCAAGTCAGTAAGGTTCTTCGGGTCATAATTCGGTGTTTTGTGATTGAGAGCCCTAAAGATAGCAATTATTCGTCAATTCCTACGGCGTGAACCAGCCCGCAGCCGCGTTTGAGCCGCAGCCGGAGCGTATGCTCCCGCTGCCCGGCAAAACGGGTGTTCTGCAACTCGTAGAGCGGCAGCCAGCCATAGGCTTTCACGCCGCCGTATTCCGCCTCGACCAGACAGTTGCAATAGCGCACACCGAACTCCTGCTCGGGTTCGAAAATTCGCGCAACGGGAACCGTACAGCGTCCGCGGCGGTCGGTCGCGGCCCCGGCCTGCGGCTCGGCGGTCACCGTATAGGTGTACCATCGCACGGGATAGAACCGCACGACAGCCCCTTTGGCCGGGCTTGCGTCGGCATCCGCCACCTCGACCCGGATACGGTCGGGCAACACGTCCGCCACCAGGTCGTCGATGTCGACATTGCGGTCGGCGGCATGGTCGATCATGCGGACGGCATAGTCGCTCCAGAGCTCCTCGCCATAGGGATAATTCATGATGCACCGCACGCCGGAAAACGCCTGTCCGTTGACGGGGTTCTTGTCCGCGTCGACCTTCATGGCATAGATGTCGGGGACGCCCCGCGCATGGCCGAACTCGTGGATGATGCCGTCGATGGCGTTCTTCTCGAACGGGCTGTTGAAACGGTCGTTGTGCGTGCGCGAATGGTAGATGGCCTGGATCCCGTCGCCGTACCAGCCGCCGCCCGTCTCGCGGGGATCGGATTTGTAACCGTCCATCACCACCAGATAATCGTGGTCGGGATGGGGCTTGCGGATCTGGTCGGCCGACACGCCGTCGTAGATGTAGAAGGCGTCCCAGTCCACCACGAAATCATAGACCGCACGCAGCTGCGCCCCGTAGTTGAAAGCACGGTTGACGCGCCGGAACATATCTTCGGTCAGTTGCACGACCCGGTCGCGCCCGCCCAGCGAATCGACCGATTCGCGGTCGATGCCGACCTTGACGCGGAAGGTATAGACCGGTTGTGCGGCAGCGCGGAACGCGGCGGCCACGACCAGGGCCAGGAGGGCTGTTCGCAAGGTATTCATCGGCATCAGTTTCTAAGCGATTCCTCGATCAGGGCCAGTTCCCCGGGCGTATAGGTCGCCGCCACGACATCTTCGCCCGCGGCCTTCGAAACGTAGGAGAGGAAGAAGAGGAATTTGTCGTAGGGCGTCTCGAGCCCTTCCTGCCCCGAGTCGCCGAGCGCGTAGAGTTCGCGGAACGCCTTTTTGTAGACGTCCCACCCGTAACGCTCCTTGATGCGCAGGAAGGTGTAATGCAGGGCATCGCCGTTGTTCTTGGGGATGCCGGCGCCGATGGTTTCGTCGTAGAAAATCTTGTAGTAGTTGATTACATCGGCACCCCGGTAGCAGATGTCGCGCTGCGACATCGTACCGTCGCACGCTTCGAGGGCATAGGACATGCGGAAATTGGCGAAAATCTCGTCGTTCCAGTTCCAGCGTCCCGTACCCGAAATGTTTCCCTGCGAGAAGACATGGCCGATCTCGTGGATGATGCCGAAGCCCCAGTCGCCGAACTCGACCGTGCGGTCGAGCAGCTTCGACACGGCGACGTGGCTGTTCCACAGGATCGGGTTGCCGGCCAGCGCCCAGTAACCGGGTTCGATGCCCGGCGTGTTGAGGATCATGATTTTGCGCCCGTCGAAGGGCACGTCGCCCACCAGGTCGCGGTACGCCTCGTACGTGCGGTCGAGCTTCGAGAGCCAGGCGTCGATGTCGGCATCGGAGACGGTCACCTTGTCGCGGTCGAGCCTCAGCACGATGTGTTCGCCCTCGCGGGTATAGAGGGCCTCCTCGGGTGCCGGCGTGACCTTCACGTTGTCGTACCACACCGTCCCCGAGGCCTTGCCTCCGTTGTAGGTGCCCCAGGGGAATCCCAGGCCGCAGCAGACGACGGCTTCGCCCTGCCGGTCGGACACGAAATCCAGATACACTTCCGTCCAGTCGTTGGTGCCGTAGGCGAACTCCGAGGCGTTCCACGACTGTTCCAGTCCCTCGGGGTCGAGGTAGAGCACGGCGCCGCGGCCGTCCTGCACGCTGTCGCACTTCATCAGCGCACTCAGGCGGTAGAGCTTGCCGGGATGCAGCCCCGTAAGTTTGTGTTTGATGGCCAGGGCGGTCTTTTCGGCGCTGGCGATCTTCACGCATCCGCCGCCGTCGGCACCGCCGCCGGGCAGGTATTCGACCGTGCCGGGCACCTCCCCGGCATTATGGTTCCAGTAGCGCGCGAACCTTTCGGGCCGGTCGAAATTGTCGGAGAAGACCTTGACCTTCGAGCCGAAGGCGCACAGGCACAGCACGCACGCCGCGATGGCGGCGAGTAGAAATACCACTCTCTTCATTTTTCGCATTGGGTATTAATTGCCGCCCGGCAGAGGCGACACATCGCCCCGCGACGGGATACGGCGGTTATTATTGCAACTGTTTGCGGATCGAAGCCAGCTCGGCCTCGGTGAAATACTGCGTCTTGACATCCACGTCGCGCCCGGTCAGCCGGGTAGCGTGCTTGGAAAGGAGCGAAAGCAGGTATTCGAACTTGTCGTATTTGCCCGAGGGCGCCCCGCCCGTGGTCGTCAGTTCGCGGAAAGCGGCCTTGAAAGGTTCCCAGCCGATGCCGCCCGGGCCGGCCAGGCGCCCAAGCATGTAATGGATGCCGTTGTCGTTGACCTGCGTGTAGACCGTATTGTCGTAATCCTTCTTGTACATGTCGAGGATCTCGCGCCCGGTGTAGACCCGTTCGTCCATCCAGACCTTGCCCTGGTTCTGTTCCAGGCCGTACTGCATCCGGAAATTGGCGAACATCTCGTCGTTCCAGTTCCAGCTCGAATTGCCCAGATTGAAGACGTGCCCCAGTTCGTGCATCAGGCCGAAGCTCCAGGTGCCGTGCTGCGCCAGCTCCTCGAAGGTCGAGGTGACGGCCGAATAGTTGCTGCTCCACAGGATGGGATAGCCCGCCAGCGCCCAATAACCGCTTTCGAGCCCGCGCGACGAAAGGATCGCCAGCTTGCGCCCCTCGTGCGGGGTCGCCCCCACCAGGTCGGCATACGACTCGTACATCCTGTCCAGGTTGGCGATCCACTCGGTGATCTGCGACGCCGAGGCGTAGACCTGCGAGGGTTCGACGAAGAGGCGGATATGCTCGCCTTCCTGCATGAAAAGTTCGTCGGTGACCTTCACCACGCTCACGTTGTCGAAGTAGGCCGTGCCGGTCGAATAGCCGCCGTTGGTCGTCCCGCCGTAGCGGAACCCCAGCGCGCAGACGACCTCGGCCGTCCCGTCGTCCTGCGAAAGGAAGTCGAAATGGAGCGACGTCCAGTTCTTGAGGTTGGTGCCGTAGAGGAATTTCGAGGCGCCCCAGAACTGCTTCTGGGACATGTCGAACAGGATGGCGCCGCGCCCCTCGTCCTGCGGAATGTCCGAATATTTGACCTTGGCATACATGCGGTACATCTGGTCGGGTTCCAGCCCCGTAAGCTTCTGTTTGATGCCCACGCCGCAACGGCCGTTCTCGGGGAACTGCTGGATCTTGATGCAGCGGCTGTCGTTGACGCCGGCACCCTCGACCACCTCGACCGTCACCTTGCCGCCGTTGTGGAAATCGACGCGCGTCCAGCCTTCGAGGCCCTTTTCGAAGCCGCTGTTGACGACCTCGACGGCATTGGGATCCACGACGGGCGGCACGGGAGGTTCGGGGCCGGGCTCGCCGTCACCGTCGCCGCCGCACGACCAAAGCGCCGCGGCCGACAGGACTACGCACAAAAAGAATCGCATTTTTTTCATAATCGGTATATTTAAAATTCAATCATTTCAGGGTTTTCAGCGCGGCGATCTGTGCCGGAAAGGTTACAGGCCGGAGCAGCCCCCTGCCAGCAGGGCAGCGATTGCCAATGGCCGGGGGATACCCTGTGTACCCCCGGCCATCGGCCCTGCCAGACCGTCAAAGGTCTGCACGGTTGGACAGCACCACTTCGATACCGAATCCGCCCGTCGCGCCGTACGCACCGTCCATAACCCGGAGGTTGAAATAAATATCCCCCGTGTCAGTGTCCAGATAACTGCCGGAATCGACAATCTGGTCATAACCGTCAGCTCTTTCGTTGGGACGATCCGAGAAATCGACGAGTACCCGCCGGTTGGGATGTCCTGCGACCGTTTCGTCCGAAATATTGAAGTAAATCAGGCCGCCTGTCCACGTCTGGTTGTAATTGATGATGTACTTCTGCTTCTTCGCATTCCGCGACTCGGCATAGCCGTCCTGTCCTGCGATGAAAATAGCCGGTTTCAAAACGCGGTTGCTTTTTTCTTCGCCCCAGACTTCCTTGTCGTAGGTGCCCTTGAGCGTCTTGTTCACCTCGATGTAGAATGTCGACGGGCCGGTTACGATCGTGCCGTCCACCAGTTCGCTGCTCTTGAGGGTCAACGGAACCATGTATTTATCGGCGCCGTCGTAATCCAATTCCGACAGATCGAGCTCGAACGAGAGTTCGCCGTATTGGCTGCCGGCCTGAATTTCAGTCGGGGTAACGACCACCTTGGCGGCATCCAGCGTCTTGAATGCAGTCCCGTGCTCCGTGTTGTAGGTTTCGACCTTCTCCGGTTCGAATACGAAGTCGACAGGCTGGCCGACAGTCATCGGGGAGTTCATCTGCACCCTGATTTTTCCCTTGCCCGACGTTTTTGCGAGGTCGGCGGCGTTCGTTACCCATATTTTGAGTTCGGACATCTGAATCAAGACATAAACCGGCTCCCGCTGGACGACCGAATAGTCGTCGGAATGCATTTCGAGCGGCAGCAGGTAGGTGCCCTCACCGCCGATTGCAGCGCAATCGAATTCGATGCGGCTCTCGATTTCCAGCGTTTCCGTATCGAAATCCGATTCCTTGATTTTATAATACTGCTCGGGCAACAGCTGGTAAGAGGTGCCGTGCTCCTCGTTATAGGCATCGACTTTCGATGCATTGACCCGATAGCCGATTTTCGCCACCTCCAGCGTGTTGAAATTGGCCGTGGCGTTCAGCGTAATTTCCTGCGGCAGCGGAATGGTCGGAATGAACTCCAGCTGCGGCATCTGTTCGGGCATCTCCACCTGCACAATCGGCTCGACGATGTTCAAACGCAACAGCGCCTGCATCATCGAACCGCCGTCCTCGACGGGCGTGGAGGCATTGGAGATACGGATGGGGAGCAGCATGTTGTTAGCCGCAGCCATGCCTTTGGCCGCAATCAGGGCTTTGGGATGTATCCGCACGGAAATATCGACGGACTTGACCGTACTTGCAAGTTGCGCATTCTGCGGAATGTCGTAGAACTGTGCTTCCAGCAGTTTATAGTCGGTGTTGTACAATTCGTTGTATTCGGCGAGCAGCGTTTCGTCCACCACGATATCCAATTCCAGTTCTTTCGACAGACCGGCAGTTCTCGAAACATTGATGACGGTTTCGTAGTCGTCATAGATGGATATGGTATTGACCGTGTACAGCCCGTTCTGTTCGAAAACCGGGTCGGGCAGAATATTTATGTCCGAATACTCCACGTCGCAGCCGGTGAAAGGCAGCGCCAGGGCCGCGAGCGCCAGTATCTTAAAAAACTGTTTCATAGCGAATTTTCCATTTTTAAGTTTAACATGTGTCCGGCTGCGGCCATCAATAGTAGGGCGCCTGCACCAGCTGCGTGTTGAGCATGACCTCCGACGACTTGATGGGCAGGAAGTAGTGCTGGATGTCGAAGCGCTTGTTGGCCACCTTGGTCAGGGTGAAGAACGCCGGGTCGGTGGCACCCGTACCGCGCGACATGTCCAGTCCGTATTCGTCGTGGTTGAACTCGCCGTCGGGGCCATGGGCCGTGAACCAGCGGCGCACGTCGAAATAGCGGTTGCACTCCCACGCCAGCTCGATCTTGCGCTCGTGGCGGATCATCCCGCGCATCTCGTCCTGCGAATAGCTGCCCTCGTAGGCCGGAATGCCGGCACGGGTGCGGATTTCGTTGAGGTAATAGAGCGCTTCGTCCTGCCGGGAGGTGCCGTAGTACTCGTTCAGAGCCTCGGCGTAATTGAGGTAGACCTCGCCCAGGCGGATGATGGGGAAAGGCACGTTGAGCATACGCGTCGCCTCGCTGGTCTGCTTGTTGCTGCGGTAATCCAGCGGGAGGTTCTTGCGCACGGAGAATCCCGAGGTGTTCTTGTCGCCCGGGGTGCTGCCGTTGCCGCTCAGCCCCGAGTACCAGAAATCGACCACGCCGTAGCCGTCGGCATCCTGGTAGCTGTCGGTCTTGTTCTCGTAGGCGTACGACAGGCGCTGGTTGGGGAAGTGAACCGAGGCATAGAACCGCGGCTCGCGGCCGACGAACATCCAGAACGTATTGGCGATGGTGCCGTTGCCGGCTTCGGCCGAGAACTTCTTGGAGGCGAACCACTCTTCGAGCGGGCGGCTCGGGCTGCCGTCGGCCATGAAGAAATCGTTGATCATGCCGATGGCCAGCGAATAGCGGCCGTTCCAGCCGTACCAGCGCGCCGGCAGGGCGCACATGCCGTACCACTGCACCGAGTTGGGGTGCCCCCAGATGATCTCGGTATTCTTGCCGGCGCCCCAGGTGGTCGTCACGGCGCGGAGGTTATCCACGATCTCATCGAACGTAGCGTCTGCGGCTGGTTTGAGCAACTGGTATTCGGTCATGTCGATGACCGTCTTGGCGGCATCGGCGGCATCCTTCCACAGCTCCTTGTCATAGGTCTGGGGCATGAGCACCGTGCCGTCGTGATTCGTCCAGTTCTTGTAGGCCGAATTGCCGTTGAAGAGCGGGCTGGCGACCATCAGCAGCATGCGCGACTGGATGGCCCGGGCAGCACCGATGGTGGGGAGCCCCAGCGTGAATTTCTCGTCGCGGGCGGCGGGCATACCGTTTTCACAGGCCCAGTCGATCTCGCCGTTGATCCAGCGGACGCATTCGCCGAGCGTGTTGCGCGCCTGCGAAGCCCCGATCTGGTCGGCCGAACGGCTGGTCTCTACGATGGGGATCGGGCCGTAGAGGCGCAGCAGCAGGTAGTGGTAATAGGCACGCATGAAGCGGGCTTCGGCACGCATCGTGCGGCGGTCGATCTCGCCCAGTTCGGCGCACTTGTCCACGTTTTCAAGGAACAGGTTGCAATGGCGGATGGCCTGGTAGTAACGCACGAAGAAATAGAGGTTGTAGCCCGTATAGCCGTAGTAGTTGTCGGGGCTCATCTTCCCCTCGGCGATATTGCGCACGTGCGATTCGAGAATGTAGGCCGATTCGTCGGTGCACCAGAAATAGGGAATCTGGCCGCTGTAATGCATCTCCTGCACCATGAAATCGTCGCTGTAAATGCGGTTGTACCACTTGGTGGTCTCGATCTTGGACGAGAAGATCTTGTCCATCGAGTTCAGGTCTTCGGGATCCTGATCCAGATAGTTGGCGCAGCCGGTAAACAAAAGGAGCGACGCGAGCATTAAATATACGATATTCTTTTTCATTCTTTAGGCTGTATTAGAAGGTTAAATTCACACCGACGAAAACCTGGCGCTGCATGGGATAGGCATCGGCACCCGTCTCGGGATCCCAGTAGTCGGAGATAAATTTGCTGACCGTAAACAGGTTCACACCCGTGGCATAGATGCGCAGCGAGCTGCACCGGAGCTTGCTGGCCCAGGCCGAGGGCAGCGTATAGCCGATCTCGACATTCTTCAGGCGCAGGTAGCCGCTGTCGCGCTGCCACCAGGTCGAAGTCTTGTAGTTGTTGGCATCGGCGCCGTAGGAGAGGCGGGGCGAGAAGGCGTGCGGATCGGGGTTGTCCACCGTCCAGCGATCCTTGAACATGGTCATCACGTTACCCATGAACTTCGGGCCGCGGTCTGCCTGGAACGGGTAGAAATACCAGCCGCCGCTCAGGTAGGAGGAACGGTTGGTTCCGCCCTGGAAGAGGAACGAGAAGTCGAAGCCCTTGTAGTTGAGCGACGCTCCGAAACCGTAGACGATCTCCGGCATCGCGGGGTTGCCGATCCACGTCATGTCGGCCTCGGTGATCTTGCCGTCGTCGTTGAGGTCTTCGTAGCGGATGTCGCCGGCACGCAGCTGCTGCTTGTCCAGGCCGAACTGCGTATAGTAGTCGGGCATGTTGTCCAGTTCCTCCTGCGAGAAGAGGTGCATGGCACGGTAGCCCATGGTCAGTCCGTAACGCACGCCGCGCTGATCCTGCCACGGATAGGCATAGTACTTGCCGTCGTCGATCACCTTGTTGCGGGCAAAGGTGAAGTTTCCGCGGACGGAGACGGTGAGGTCTTTGCTGAAACGCTTGACGTATTCGGCCGAAACCTCGAAGCCGCGGTTCTCCATCAGACCCATGTTGGCGTAGTTGGTATAATCCTTGGGAAGCCCCGAAATCTCCGAGAACTGGGGTGCGAGGAAGATGTTTTCACGCCGCTCGTAGAAGAAGTCGGCATTGATTTTCAACTCGTTGAAAAACCCGGTTTCGATACCGACGTTGTATTTGGTCGACACCTCCCACGTCACGTCCTGGTTGGCCATGCGACCTTCGCCGATACCGCCGGCACCCTGGTCGAAGTTGACGCCGAGGTTGCCATAACCGTTGGCGCCGCTGTTGATCGTAGCCAGGTAGATGAAACGCGTACTGGGAATCTGGTCGTTGCCGACCTGCCCGACCGACGCACGGATCTTGAACCACGTCAGCACCTCGCTGTTGCGCAGGAAGCTCTCCTCGGAGGCCACCCAGCCGATAGCCACGGCGGGGAATACGCCCATGCGCTTGCCCTTGGCGAAGTTCTCCGAACCGTTGAAACCGATGTTGGCCTCGATCAGGTAACGCTTGTCGTAGGCATAGGTAAGACGGCCGGCAAGGCCGAGCGAACGGTTGGGCAGCGACTTGAGGTAATCGCTCGTAGCCTCCTGCAACCGGTAATCCTTGGCGAAGCCGAGCAGCAGGCCGCCGACCTCGTGCTTTTCGCCGAACGTCCGGCTGTAATTGATCGCCGCCTCGACATACTGCGTACGGGAACCGTTGCCGGACTGTTTGTAATTCAGGTACTCCTGTTTCTGGTCGGCCTGCCACTCGGTGCGGATCAGTTCGCCGTCCTGATCGCGTCCCGTGGCCTCAAAGAAGTTGATGTTGCGCGCACGCTCCTCCACCGAATAATTCACGGCGTCGTAGGCGTAGCTCACCTTGGCCGAAAGACCCGGGGTGATGAACGAGAAATCCTGATTGATCGTCAGGTTGGCGCGAAGCGTATTGCCGGTGGTCTTCTTCCAACCGCGCTGCGTGAGCATGTTATAGGGGTTGTTCAGGCCGTCGCGGCCGGCCAGCTCGCCGTCCTTGAAGCGGACGGGGAAAGCGTTCGGCGCCGCGTTGATGATGTCGCGGTAGATGGCTGCAGACCCCTCGACGGGCTCCATGTTCTCGGTCACGTTGCCCTGCACGCCGAGGTTCACCACCGTGGTCTTGGTGATGTCCATGTCGACGTTGGAGCGGAAGTTATAGCGCTTGTAGTTGACATTCTCGCCGTAACGGCCGATCTTGTCGCTCACCCACGAATATTCGCCGGGTTTGACAGCATACTGCCCCTCTTGGTTGTAGAAGGAGAGGGCCGTGAAGTAGCGGGCGAACTTGCCGCCGCCCGAGATGTTGGCGCTCACCTTCTCCGAAAGAGACACCTTTTTCATAAGGAGCTTCTGCCAGTCGACATCGGGATAGACCTCGGGGTCGGTCTGCATGCGCATGGCCTTGATCTCGTCGGCGCCGTATTTCAGTGCCGCCGAGGCATTCACGGCATCCACCGCCTCGTTGAACATTTCGGAGCGGGTAGCGGCGTCGACGAACGACAGGCGTTTGCTGGCGAACGAGAAACCCTGCTCGTAACGCAGGTCGATCCGGGCCGGGCCGTCGAAACCGCGGCGCGTGTTGACAAGGATAACGCCGTTGGCACCGCGTACGCCGTATACGGCCGTGGCGCTGGCGTCTTTCAGGACGCTGAACGACTCGATCTCCAGCGGGTCGACGTCGTTGAGAGGACGCTCGATACCGTCGACCAAGATCAGCGGATCGGGACTGCCCGTAAAGGTGGCGATACCGCGGATCCAGAACTGGGCGTCGTCCTTGCCGGGCTCGCCCGAGGTTTGCAACGCGACCACACCCGCCAGGTTACCGGCCAGCGTCTGGCTCAGCGACCGCACGGGGACGCGCAGCTCCTCGGGCCGGATCGTGGAGATGGCCCCCACGACCGATTCGCGTTTCTGGGTACCGTAGCCCACGGAGACGATTTCGACGCTCTCCATGCCGATGGCCTCGGGCTTGAGCGTGATCGTCACCGACCCGGCACCCTTCGACGCCACCTGTTGCGCCTCGTAGCCGACATACGATACCACGAGCGTGACGTTGCGGTCGGTATTCTTCAGGTTGAAGGTACCGTCGACATTGGTCGCCGTAGCGATCGTGGTGCCTTTGACCATGACCGTCGCACCGATGACCGGCGCACCGGTCTCATCGAGCACACGTCCGGAGATGCCGGTGGCCTGCGCCCACAGCAACGACGCAGAGAACACGGCTGTCACAAGTAATAGTGCTTTCCGGGAAAAACGGTTAGTAGAAAAACTCATACACACTAATTTTAAGGTTAAAAAATAGGTTTGGTTGGTATCCCGGGGGACGCCCCACAAAAGGGCTATCCCGCTAATAGCGAATTTAGGACGGGGTATCGGGATAAAAGTCCGCAGGACACAACCAGGGGTCTGGAGCTACGATTTTTGCCTATTATGTACGATTTTATCCCGGAATTTTTTGCAGGATACGCACGGAGCATCGTAAAAAAAGGTGCGGAAGGCATCCCGTCCGGGCGGCGGGAGGGACAAAAAAGCCGCACCACGGAAAGCGGTGCGGAACCAGCCGCCGGAAATTCCCGGCAGGGCAGCGAAAAACGGGCGGAGCGGAAGAAGCGTTCCGCTCCGCCCGCTGCGGTATTATTCGTCCCCGACGGTCAGGCGGCCAACGGAGCGGCCATCGCTACCCCATCGGCGTGTCCTGCGGGCGACAGCCGGGAAAAGATTGCACGGCTGCCGGGAACTATACAGGGATAACAGAAGAGCGAGTGTGTGGAGGAAGAGGGCAACCGAAGGTTCCCGGAAACAGCCGGGAATAACCGGAGCGCAAGCGAGGAGTACCGGAAGCGAACGGGGATAACAGGGGACAGACGAGGGCTACCGGAATAGACCGGGAAACAACCGGGCAGGGACTACCGCGGCAGCAGCCTGTCGATGAACAGCACGCCGTCCAGATGGTCGACCTCGTGCTGGAAGATGACGGCCGTGAACCCTTCGACCGTATCGGCGGCCATGCGCAGGGACTCCTCGTCCAGGTACCGGACGACGATCCTCTCCGAACGCAGGACACTGTCCGAGACACCGGGGATGGAAAGGCACCCTTCGGAACCCGGAAGCCGGGTCTGGGAATACCAGACGATTTCGGGGTTGACATAGAAGCAGAACGGCTCACCGGGTTTGTCGAAACGCTGCACGGCGATCAGCCTGCGTGACACCCCGACCTGGGGCGCGGCGATCCCCACGCCCCGGTCGGTCGTGTCGCACACCGTAGCCAGCATCCCCTCCTTGAGCATCCGGAAATGGGCGGACTGCAACTCCTCGCGCCCCAGCGGGACAGCCTTGCGGCGCAGGAACAGCGAATCGCCGGGGTCGGCGACCGTCCACAGGCGCATGATGTGCCCCTGCTGCGAGGCGATCACGCCGCATTCGGCATCGGTAAAGCCCCGCAGGGCACTGCATGAGGCCGCAAGGCACAGGCACACGATAAGCAGATTCTTCATGGAAGGTATGTTATGGCAGGTCAAAGGTAGCGAAAAATGCAGTACGGCGGAAATTCCGCCGCACCGATATTCTACCGTGCAGTAACGTATCACGGCATTTTATCCTATATTTGCCGTATGAACGAAAAATTACTGTTCCGGCGCGCCCGCCCCGCCGACACGGAGCGCATCATGGAGATCATCCGGCAGGCGCAGGCGCAGATGCGGTCACTGGGAAGCCTGCAATGGCAGGACGGCTACCCGGCAACGGCCGATATCGGACACGATATCGCCTGCGGCTACGGATGGGTCTTCGAGAAACCGAAGGCGGACAAGAGCACGGATGCACGGGGAACCGACGGCACGGGGGCTGCGGGGTTCCGGGCAGTAACGGCTGCCGCGCGGAAAACAACGGGCACGGGGAAGGCCGGCAAAACAGGAGTATCCGGCGCTGACGAAACGGCAGCGGCGGCGGAAGAGGCGGAAAAAGCGGGAGAAGCGGGAGGACGAGGAGAAACAGAGCCTGCAAAAGCGGCCGCGGCACAGGGCAACGTCATCGCCTACGGGGCCGTGGTTTTCGACGGGGAACCCGCTTACGACGCCATCGAAGGGGCATGGCTCACCGACGGAGAGTATGTCGTACTGCACCGCATGGCGGTGGCCGACGGCGAGAAAGGCCACGGGGTGGCGACGGAGTTCATGCGGCGCGTCGAAGCGATGGCGTGCGGGCGCGGCACGGGCAGTATGCGCGTCGACACCAATTTCGACAACCGTTACATGCTGCGTATGCTCGGGCGGCTGGGGTTCGTCTACTGCGGGAAGGTACGCTACCGGAGCGGCGAACGGCTGGCATTCGAGAAAACCCTCGGGACATGAGGACATAAAATGAGGGAACCGGCCGCATGGCCGGTTCCCTCTTCAGGATGAGTGCGTCACTATGTCCTGAAACAACTCCCCAGGTGAAATATCATAATAATCACAAAGGTCAGCCAAGGTCGACAGCGTGATATCGGAACATCCGGCTTCTATCCGGCCGACATTCAGCCCGGTATCGAAACGCACGACTTCCTGAGTCAGGTTTAGCCTCCGTCTGGCCTTGGCCAGCCTGTCTGCAACCTGCCCGACAAAAAAGTCATTTTGCCGCTGCCTTTTCATAGTGCAAATTACCGCATTTATACCCTGATTTATAACTACAAATAAGTAGTTGACAGGATGATACCGTTTCCACTGAAGTCCTGTGACGGATAATCCGCCGATTTCAGCCCGAATGCACCACAATCGCACCGTTTCGGAATATCCCGTAACCGATGCCCCGGCTTTCACCAGGTTAAAATGTACCAAAAAATCAAGCCGTGCAAGATAACGCAGCAACCTATCGTACCTTTCGGAATCCCCACTTCCTATACAAATATACACAATAAGCGACTATTTGATCCCGGCGACGGGAATTCAAAATCCGGTTATTCGGCACAACGCAAAAAAAGCGGGCTGCGTCGTGCAACCCGCCTTGCCGGTGCGGCAATCCCGCCCGGGAAGGAATGTTATTGCTCCTCCTGGTAATAGACCTTGTAAAATTTGCCCTTCTCGTCCTCGCCCTGCTCCAGCAGGTTGCGGTTGCCGTGGACATAGATATGGAAATTGCGGTCGAGCTTGATGACGCTCTTATAGGCGCGCGCCTGTTTCCTGACGGCGGAATCGGAAATGGCGAACTCATCCTCGATACGGATCTCGCGCTCCTGCTCGTACTCCTGTTTGTAGCGTGTGAAGCTCTCCATGACCTCGGGCTGGCGGATCACCTTTTCGGAAAAGTCGTCGAGCGAAAAACTGTCCTGCTCCCGGAAGTATTTCATCGTCTCGTTGAGCATCTCGGCCTGGTCGGCCTTCGACACGTCGAACTCCGAGGGAAGGTGCCCGGTCACGTATTTCTTGCACATGGCCAGGACGTTGTGCGTGTTGTGGTAGTTGTCCTGCCGCGGGCGGACATGCAGGAAATCGTCGATCCAGTAACGCGCTTCCGCCCGGTTGGTGTTGTCCACGACGCAGACGGCGAAGCCTTCTTCGCGCTCGGTATCGAACACGAGGCACCCTTTGTCCAGTTTGTCGACGTTGATTCCCTGGCAGGAGGAGATTTGCAGCTGCCCGTCCTGCTCCCCGACATCAAGGAACGTATCGCGGGTCTCGGACTTGAAAAGCCCGACGGCATCGACCGCCTCGCCCCCGAAACGGCAGCCGGTGAAATAGACGACGTAAAATTCGCCGCCCTTGATCTGCGGGTGTGTGCCCGTCTCGTAAAGGTGCCTGGCAAGGCCCACGGAGTTGTCGTAGAACGTCTCCCGGTCGTCGAACACCTTGCAGACGAAATTATAGACTTCGTTGCAGGCCAGGTCGGTTTCGTGGTGGAGGTTGTAGTACTCCTCGGATTTGAAACCTCCGGCGAAATAGGCGGTCAGGGTCTGCATCAGGCCGGTGTCGCCGACCTGACCGGACAATGCGGGGGCGACGAGCAGGGGCTCGTCCTTGGCCTTGTTCCCGACGATATGCACGGCCAGCGCCGCGATCCGGGTATCTTCCGTATATAACATGGCTGTGAACGGTTATTCGTAAAATACGGGACAAAGGTGGCAAAATTTTCAGCCCCGGGCAAGGAATACGGCCGTTATTTCCCGTGGCAGGCCGTTTGCACTCCCGATAATTTGCCTATTTTTGCAGGACGACAAATACCTGAAACCATGGAAAACAGAATCACTTCGCTGTTCGGCATACGCTACCCCATCGTCGCGGGCGGCATGATCTGGTGCAGCGGCTGGCGGCTGGCCGCCGCCGTAAGCGAAGCAGGCGGGCTGGGGCTGATCGGCGCCGGCTCGATGACGCCCGACCTGCTGCGCGAGCATATCCGCAAATGCCGCGCGGCGACCTGTAAACCGTTCGGCGTGAACGTCCCGCTGATGTACCGCTACGCCGAAGAGATCATGGGCGTCATCATAGAGGAACGCGTGCCCGCGGTGTTTACCTCGGCGGGCAGCCCGAAAACATGGACGGCCCGCCTGCACGAAGCGGGATGCAAGGTGGCGCACGTGATTTCGAGCACAAAGTTCGCCCTGAAAAGCCAGCAGGCAGGGGTCGATGCCGTGGTAGCAGAGGGCTTCGAGGCCGGCGGCCACAACGGACGCGAGGAGACCACGACGATGGTGCTCGTACCCCGGGTGCGGCAGGCCGTGGCGATACCGCTGATCGCCGCGGGCGGCATCGCCACCGGGCGCGGTATGCTGGCGGCGTTCGCGCTGGGAGCCGAGGGCATCCAGATGGGAACGCGGTTCGCGCTTTCGGAGGAGAGTTCCGCCAGCGACGCATTCAAGAAACTCTGTATCGGACTGCAGGAGGGCGACACGATGCTCGCGCTGAAGAAACTCAGTCCGACACGCCTGATCCGCAACGACTTTTTCCGTGCGGTCGAGGAGGCGGAGAACAGGGGTGCGACGGCCGAAGAGTTACAGCAGCTGCTGGGACGCGGACGCTCGAAACGGGGCATCTTCGAAGGCGACCTGACGGACGGCGAACTGGAAATCGGGCAGGCAGCCTCGCTGATCCGCGAGCTGCCGGCGGCGGGACAGATCGTCCGCGAAACCATTGCGGAATACGAGGCCGGGCTGCAGGGACTTGTAAGGCAAGCCGGGCAGGGAGCAGCCCTTGCGACCGATGAGCAAGGGTACGCCCGGTAATCCGGTGGGTTCCCGCCGGGCCGGGTTTCAGAACCGGCATCCAGACTCCGAATGCCCCGTAAGTGAGGTCGAATGAAAATGGTTTATCATCGATCCAGACCTCCGGGATCGGGACAGCCAAGGATGGAAATGGCAAGCCCCGGCAATATTTTCAATCAGACCCTGTCCGACAAGACTCGGCAGGCAGGAGTACAGGACATTTGTATGTGCCCAGGATCAGCCTGGAAGTGTAATAATGCGCAAAAATTCGGAGAATATTTTGCACGTTTGGAAATTTTGTTTACCTTTGCACCACGATAATACGGGAAAGAAGTGCTTCCGACCGCAATTATCGGGATGGTGCCATAGCTCAGTTGGTAGAGCAAAGGACTGAAAATCCTTGTGTCCCCGGTTCGATTCCTGGTGGTACCACAAAAGAAACAGAAAACCCTTGATTCCGTTTGGAATCAAGGGTTTTCTGTTTCTCCCAGGGCAAAACAAGCGATGTTTCGGTGCCTATTTTCAAGTAAAACCCGCACAAGTCCGCAACATGGGAAATGCCTTCTGCGAATTGCAGAAGGCATTTCCAGAAAGTTTTACAGAAAAACCGGGTCGTCAGAACAGCAGCGGGCCGGCGGCGCGGGAAGAGGCCTTCATGACCGTGGCTCCGCCCTTGACCGACGCGGGTATCGAAGCGCGCGTATAGACGCTCACTTCGCCCACCGAAGGATCGCTCACCAGCGTGAGCGTATTACCCGACTCATCGAACGACACTTCGTAAGAGCTGCCCCAGGGCGTATTGTCGCTGTATTTACCCGAAAGCATCTTGTTGCCGATCAGGTAGGAACCCGTGTATTTCTGGTATCCGACCTGCTCGATCTGCTGGTAGATTTCGAAGGTCTTATCCGAAGCGAACGACACGTAAGCATCGAATACGCCGGGGGCTGCCCCGTTCCACGAAACGAGGTGCCATTCGCCCACGAGCTGCTTGGCCAGCGGCGAAGCGTCGTCGCCTTTCGACGAAGAGCCGCAGCCGGCGAACATGCACAAACCGAGCACGGCGAATAAGGTATAAAGAGTTTTTCTCATGATCTTATCGTTTATTATAACCAACCACCGTTCGCATTTTCCGTCGCGCGGGCGATGACGGCGAATTCCTTGGTGATCTCCTGACCGCCCATCGAACTGCCGCCGCCCACACTCCCGCCGCCGGCAATAGCCGTGACGGAGATCTTGGCGACACCGGGTTTGGTGCAGTGGATCATCAGTTTGCCGTAGGAGATCGAAGGAGCCTCGGTGATGCCGAGCTTATCCATATTCTCCCGCGTCATCTCGACCCGCAGATAGGTCAGGTTCGAAGCCGAACCGCCGAAATATTTGGTCAGGGCCACAAGCTGCTTGGTGCCGACCTTGGCCCGCAGGCAGGGTGTCCCTTCGACCTGCATGAGCAGCTGGTACGCGTCGATCGACCCGGTACCCATCTTCTTGCGGTAGTCGGCCAGTACAAGGCCGGTTTTCGAACCGTCGAGATAGGTTTCCATATCGTTCACCGAGGTGAGGATCATGGTCTTGAACTCGTCGAGCGTGAATTTCTTTCCCTTTTCCAGCGCATAGGAGAGCCCGAGCGCCGCGACGCCCGAAACGTGCGGGCAGGCCATCGACGTACCCTGCATGAAGCCGTAATCGGCACCGTTGTATTCTGACAACTCGGAAGGAACCGTCGACAGGACTTCTGCGTAGGTCTTGGCCGCATCGGCACTGATCTTATAGTCGCCGCCGGGAGCCGAGATATTGCAGCCCGGGCCGTAATTGGTGTAATAGGCCGGCAGGTAATCGGGCGAGAAAGAGGTCACGGAGATATAATCGTGGTAAGCCCCCGGGTAGCCCGACATGGCAGTAGCATCGTTGCCGGCGGCAAAGATGACCACGCCGCCGCCGACGGCATCGCAGTTCTGAGATTCGATGAAATACTTGATGGCATTGTACTGCACGCCCGAGCCGCGTTCATAGGCGCTGTCCGAAGTATAGGTTCCGGCCTTGCTTCCGAACGAACACTGGATGATCGCAGCTCCGTTGTCAGCGGCATACTTGATGGCTTCGGCGGAAGTGGTGATAGCCCCCGAGGTGGCGTCGTTGCCCGAGAATATCTGGCACGACATGAGTTTCACCCCGTCGTTGCGCCCCGTGCCGCCAGCCACGCCGCAAACGCCGACGCCGTTGTTATTGACGGCGGCCACCGTACCGGCCACATGTGTCCCGTGCCCCGAATCGCCTTTGTTCTCGCCGCCGACCCAGACCTCGCGATCCCAGGAGACGGCACCGCGCGTGACGAAGTTATACCCGTAAATATCGTCGATATAGCCGTTCCCGTCGTCGTCGGCACCCGTAGCCCCGTTTTTCTCCTGCGTATTGATCCACATGTTCGCCACAAGGTCGGGATGCGTATATTTCACGCCCTGATCCACGATGGCAACCACCACGCCGGGGTTACCGGCCGTGATCGCCCAGGCATCCTGGGCGTTGATGTCGGCCCCGGCGCGGGACGTCGAGGCAACGGTCTTGTCGCCGTTGTTGTTGTAGTGCCACTGGCGGGAAAGCTGCGGATCGTTGAACCGCCCCGCGGCTGCGGCGCGGGTGGCAGCCATATCGGCAGCCGTCAGCGGTCGGCGCGGCCCTACCGAGGTCACATAAAGCTTCGTGTTGAACTCGACATTCCGGACTTCGGCCACGGCGGCCAGTTTCAGGGCGGCGGCTTCGAGGTCGGCCTGCTCGTCGAAAGTCACGACATACCACTTGTGCAGGCCTGCGGCACGCGTACGCTCCTCATGGCGGGGTGTGTAGGGGAACACACGGCGCAAGGAGGTGATTTCAAGCCCCTGCAACACTTCGTCGACCGGGGCAATGCCCGAACGGGTCAGTACGGCAGCGTCCCCGGCATCGCCGCGCGTTGCGGCGAAGGAAGCCGCCGTAGCCTCGATGGTCGGCACGGCAGCATCGTCGAAACAAACGATCAGCGACCCCTGCTTGGCATCGTAAGGCGTGTTGATCAGCTTCGCGGCGGCTGCGGTATTCGCAGAAGAATTCCCGCCGTCGGCACCATCCATCGCCGGATCGGCAGTACACGCCGCCAGCAACAGCACGGCGAAAAGTAGGATTTTTTTATCAGCCATAGTCTATCGGTTTTTAGAGGGCGGAGCCGACCCCTCAGAGCCGGCTCCTCCCGATAATTATTCCAACATTGCCGGAATCGGTTACTTCAAGGATACCTTCTTGCCGATCATCACGATCGCCCCCGGAGCCTGGGGCATACTGCCCTCGCTGAAGGTCGCGACCGCATCGGCCACGCCCAGGTCGGGCTGCATACCGTAACCGCCGAATGTTGCACGGTTGACAGGTTTGCCGGTCTGCTCGCTCCAAAGTACCTGAATCAATTCGGGCCCGCGCAGTTCGACGAAATTGTTGGCCGGCCGTACCTCAAGCTCCCGGGCAACAGCCGCGGCAGTTACCGCATTGGGGTCGTTTGCGGGATTTATCAGCATCAGGTAGTCGAACTGTACCAGATCGGCAGCCAAATTCGTGAATTTGCCCGTGGCTGGATCATAATTGCCGAAACCACCCCAATAGATACCTTTGAAGGTGTAGCCCTGCGTCACATAATTCGGGTTCGGAACGAATGCAAGGATTCCGTCATCGACATAGCCTGCATAGAGACAACCCTGGCTGCCATTTATTCCCGTGGGATTCTCTTCGTAGGTGAACATGTTGCCGACATGATAGGTCTTGAACATACCGATGTGGCAGGTCGGCATCGGGCTGACCAGTCCGTTGTACTTTGCCAGGAACGTGTCGTCTTTCGTATCCAGATTCGAAGCAAGGTAGGACGAAAGTCCCTTGACTTTGACGTAATTAGGATCGTCAGCATTCTCACTGAACGTGACCTTGCCGAGGTATTGGCGGTTGGTGGCATCATTTTCGTCGAATGCATCCACGGCATAGTAATTCCACGTCGTATTGAAGAGATCGTCTTTGCTCACCTCACCCTTGACGTCGTCGAATTTATACTTCTGCTGCATGGGGTCTTCCTTACCGGCGGTAGTCTGCTCGACGGCATAGACCTTGGAGAAATACCCGTTGAAAGCCGACACCAGGAGCGTATAGCTCGTACCGCTGTTCAGGCCGACGAGGAACGGAACCAAAGACTCCTTGCCGTTGATCTTCGCGAGTTCTTCGTCCGTGAACGCGTCGCCCGAGGATTTGGCGACCTGTCCCAGCTGCGCCGAGCTCAGGCCTGCCAGGTCGGAAGTCTTGAACAGACCCCAATAACCCGACTGGATATTCTGTCCGAACAGGATCGCCTTGATCGAATTCTCGGGGGTATAGCCCAACGCCTCTTTTTCCCAGGAAAGTTCGGTTCTTACCGAAAGGATAACCGCATTCTGGGACTCCTCACCCGACTTGACGTACCCGAACGAGAGGAACGAACGCCCTACCAATTCGCCGACCGCGTTGTACATATTGCCGACGACCGAATAAACGCCCGTATCGTCGAACGAAGCGGAAACCGTGCCGGAAGCCGTGATTTCGGTGGAAGGGGTCTCACCCGATTCGATCTCGCCCGAACGGACGTCGGCCAACGCGTCGCTCATCGAGCCGTTGAAGAACGCGTATTTCACCTTGGCCACGTCCGCACCGAACTTGAAGCCGACCTTGACCACACCGGCCGCAGGCTCGGTGTTCGTCAGTGCGAGCGTATAGTCGTATGCCTTGGCACCCGGAAGCATGATCCGTTGCAGACCGCTGCCGTTGGCGCCGTACCACCCGCCGGAGACCGTGAAGTTCACCATGATGCCGGTGGCCGGGAAGGTAATAATACCGTCCTTGAGCGTACCGTAGAGGCTGGCCGACTCGCTCACGGAGGAGAAGTTGGCATTGACCTTCGAAGCAATTTCGATCTCGCCGTCACCTCCGAGCGTCACGCCCGTCGTCTGGTAAGGGATCCACACGGCATCGGGGTTGGTGGCGTCGATAATGATATTGGGTTCGGTGCAAGCCTGTGCGGTTCCGTTAAAGAGGGCCCGGATCAAATCCTGCGTAAAGGGATTCATGCGGTAGTAACCGGGTTTGTCGGCCCGCTCGTAAATCTCCACGTCGACCTCGGCGTTGGGGTTGGCGGTATTGAACAGCGTCGAAATGATGTCGTCGCGCCACTTGCCCTTGGTCTCGCCGCCTTTGCCCGTCAGTTTGTTCCACTTCACGCGGGTCACGCTGAAGGCGAAGCCCGTGGCTTTTTCACCATAGACGGAGGCGTACTTCTTGTCCTTGATATTGACCTCGCATTTATACGTGGTACCGATTTCGGCCTGCGGGAACTGAATGCTGAAGGTCGTCTCCTCCTGCCCGTCGGCAAATTCGATCTGCGAGGGAACGAAGATTCCCTCCTCACTCGACGTTACGGCCACGGGAACTACGATCGCACCCTCGCTCTTCAGGCGGCGTACGGTGAACGTCATCTCGGTCGGAGCCGCGGGGTCGAGTTCCTTGGAACCTATATTCTCCTGCGTAGGGAAATAGACGCTGTAACAATCGGGATCTTCGGGTTCCCCGGGGTTGAAGTTCTCGTCGTCGTTACACCCCACGAAGAGGAACGCCGCCAGGAACACATATAATAAACTCTTGAGTGTTTTCATATTTTGTCGATGTTATCCGGTTCAAAACTTATTTAACTACGCATCCGTCGGTCAAACCAGCTCCGCTGCCGTTAACAGGGAACGTACCCTCGTTGTTGTTGTCCTTGACAGGGTCGATAGCCGCATTGGCGTTGGTCTCCCCGGTGGGGATACGCATCAGCAGGATACCGTCCGTCGCCGCGATGTTGAACGCCCAGGCATCGGGGAAGTCCGACTTGCCGTCCGTCGTGCACCGCACGAGGTTCTTCTTCAGACGCATGATGTCGGTATAGGCATGGCCCTCGCCCCACAACTCGACGCGGCGCTGCCACCAGATCTCGCTCTGGAAAGCCTCGGGAGTCGTGGCGGCGCACGAATACGAAGGATCGCGGTAGGTCTTGACCCAATTCTCGAGCAGGGACTTGCCGCCGCCGAGGTTGCCGCCCATGGCCATGGCCTCGGCCTGGATGAGAAGCATCTCCTCGGCACGCATGATACACCAGTCGCCCGCGTTGATGTCCGTACCGCACTTATTTTCATAAGGCGCGAACTTCACGTTGGTATAGGGCTGGAAGGCACGCTTGACATTGGGAATCGCCAGCGAGCTGATGGCCGAGCCGGTCACGCCGTCCCAGTCCATGTGGTCGAGCAGCGGCGATTCGAGGCTGGCGTTGATCCACCATCCCTTGCGCACGTCCGTATCGGGGATCATGTTGTAAAGCAGCGAATTGATACGCTTATACAAACCCTGGCTGGTGGTATAACCGCGGGCAAAGGAGCAGAGGTGTCCGCCCCAGGTGATATTACGGTAGTTGGCGGGAGTGTCGGCAGCCTTGTAGATGCCGGCCCAGATCCACGACGGGGAGTTGGCACTGTTGAAACCGGGAGCCGACACGTCATCCTTGGAGAGGAACGTGTAGCCGCTCAGGGCAGCTTCGGCATCGGTGGCAGCTTCGCCCCAGTTGTTCATCACCAGATTCACGCGGGCACGCATTCCGTAAGCCACGTTCCGGTCGGCGGCGGCCTTGCTCGTGCGCTGGAAACCCTCGAGGTCGGCGATGGCCTGCGTCAGATCGTCGTAGATCAGCTTGTAGATCTCGGCATTGGTGGCACGGGGGTTCGCACCGGCACGCTCGGCCGGCATGTCCCACGTCACGATGGGTACCGTCGGTTTGTCCTCGTTACCCTTGTAGGTGAACTGAAAACGCTGCGCCAGCGTGAAGTTGGCAAACGCACGCGCCACCAGCGCCTGGCCGCGGTAATAGATAAGCGTCTGGTTTTCGGTATCCGCGGGGATCGTGGACAGGATGTCGTTGGCCTGCTTGTTCAGCTTGTAGCAGAAATTCCAGGTGAACATGGGCACGGCATAGTTGGCGTTGCGATCCGAATACTCGAACGCAACCGAAAACCACTCGTAGTCGCTGTTGTCCGATACCATGTCGGCACCGTTGCCGTCGGTGGCGATACATACGGCAGGATAGCTGAAGTCGTTGTGGAAAGGCGTGGCGCTACCTCCGGCCCAGTTGGGCAGGAGCTTCGTGAAGATCGAAGACAGGGTGTTGATATCCGCCTGCAGACGTTCGGGGTTGTCCTCCACGACCTCCTTTTTCTGATCCTCGGTCACAATACCGCTCTCGGGGAACGTATCGAGGTCGGAGCAGGAGACCATAACCGCCGTCCCCAGGGCAAATACCCATATTTTATTGATTGCTTTCATATACACGTTGTTATTTGATTGTGCCAAAATTAGAACGTCAGGTTAATACCGCCCGAAATGGTACGCAGGGCCGAATAGGAGGTGTTGTCCGCAGTACCCGTACCGCCGAATACGATGCGGGGGTCGAGACCCTCGCGGGCGGAGAAGACGGCAAGGTTGTCACCCGAGAAATAGATGCGGATGCTGCCCAGGCCGATCTTGTTCGACCACTTCTTGGGAAGGGTATAGCCTACCGTCACATTGTTGACCGAAAGGTAGTCGGAGCTTACGAGGAAGCGCGACGAATATTTCTGGTTCGAATCGTCGGACGAGTTCAGGCGCGGGACATTCGTGTTGGGGTTCTCGGGCGTCCAGGCCTTGAGGGCGTCCTTGTGGAAGTTCATACCCAGGTTATCGCCGTAGTGCATCAATTCGTGGTAGGTGTTGTCGTAGAGTTTGCCACCGAGCTGGTAAGCGAACTGTGCCGAGATATCCACGCCGTAGAAGCTCAGCGAAGTGGCGAAGCCGCCGCTCACCTTGGCCAGCGTGCTGCCCTGGCGGGCCTGACGGGCGTTGTCGTAAACATCCGTGGTCGAATAATCGCCGTTGTCGGGGTCTACGTACCAGAGCGACTTACCGGTGTTGGGATCGACACCCGCATAGGTCTTCAGGTAGGAGTCGTACATCGAGCCGCCCACCTCGCGGATCGCCATCGAGTAAACCAGTCCCGTCTCGGGCACGTCGCCGTCGAGCGAGAGGATCTTGTTCTTGTAGTGCGTCATATTGAGATCCAGATCCCACGAGAAATTCTTATAGCGCAGCAACCCGGCGGACAGCTGGATCTCGACACCGGCGTTGCGCATCGAACCCACGTTGATAGGCTGCCGCGAGTAACCCAGCGAAGGAGGTACGGGTTTGTAGTAGAGCATGTCCGAGGTCTTGCGCGAGAAATACTCGACGCTACCGCTCAGGCAGTCGTCCCAAAGGCCGAACTCGACACCCACGTTGAGCGAGTGCGAGGACTCCCACGTAATGTTCTTGTTACCCTTGTAGTTGAGCGTCAACGAGAAATCGCCGTCGACACGGCCTACCGAATACTGATCCTGGTAGGGATAGTAGTTGCTGTAACCGCTGGGATCGAGCAGGTCGTCGTTACCCTGGATACCATACGAAGCCTTCAGTTTCAGCATGTTGAGCCACTTCACATCCTTCAGGAAGTTTTCCTTGGTCAGCAGCCATGCACCACCTACGGAACCGAAGTTACCCCAGCGGTGGTCGGGATGGAAGCGCGACGAAGCATCGCGGCGGTAGGATGCCGAGAAGAAATACTTGCCGTCGTAGTCGTACTGCACACGCGAGAGAATACCCATTGTAAAATAGGTGTCGGTGTAGGACGAAACCTGCGGGGTCTCATAGATCGTGTTGTCCAGCTCCCCTACATTGGGATTGTAAAGGTCGGTGTTGCTGCCTGAGAGGTACTGCATCTTCAGCGAATAGTTCTCGAAGCCGACCAGCACGTCGAAGTTGTGCTTCTGGGCGAACGTTCTCTTGTACGAAGCCAGGTACTGCTGGTTGACGCCGAACGTACGCGACTGCGCAACGGAGACCGAACCTTTGCCGATATAGGAACCGTAGTAGGAGTTATAAAGGTGGTTCGCACGGCGGTTGATGGCGCTGGCACTGATGTTGGCCGTGACGTTCAGCCCCTCGACGGGCGTCACGGTCGCAAACCAGTTGCCGTTGATCGCATCAGTATAGGTGCGGTGACGATCCAGGTCGATCGAGATCATGGGGTTGGCACCGCCCGAGAACGAGCGTATCTGGTTGGTATTCACACCCGAGTCGTAGATCTTATTGCCGTGTTCGTCGTACATGATCTTCTTATCGGCATCGCGCACATACATCGGGTAGATCGGGGCAATCATGTTGGCCAGGTAGAACAGGTTGCCCGACGAACCCCAGTCGGTCTGCCCCGTAGGGGAGTTGGTAATAGCGTGCGAGAAACCGATATTGCCACCGACCTTCAGCCACTTCTTGGCCTGGTAATCGGCCTTCATACGGGTCGAATAACGGGTGAAGCCCGAATTCTTGATGATGCCCGAATCGTCGAGGTAACCGGCCGAGAGGTAGTAGTTGAGGCGTTCCGAAGCACCCGCGACGGAGACGTTGTACTCCTGGCGCAGGTTGCCGCTGCCGAACAGCTCGTCGTACCAATCGTCGGGGGTGTAGTAATACTGCCCGTCGGAGTAGCCCAGTTTGGCGTTGGGATTGAGTTTGCCGTTGGCACCGATCAGCGTCTGGCCTTCGGGAAGCGTGTAGACGTTGTAACCCGTACCGCCGTTCGTCGAGTCGAACAGGGCGGAGTTGGCAAACGCGCGCGAATCCGCCGCCGAGCTCCCGGCATAGAACTTACTGTTGTACAAAGCTTTGTAGCCCAGTTCGTAATACAGGCCCGGATCGGAAATCACGTCGTAATTGGGCACACCGCGGGAGTTGGTACCCCACTTGGCGTCGAAGGTCACGGTCGCATCCTGCGACTTGCCGCGCTTGGTGGTGACCAGCACGACGCCGTTGGCACCGCGGGCACCGTAGATGGCCGACGCGGCGGCATCCTTCAGCACCGTGATCGACTCGATATCGGCACTGTTCAGGAACGAGAGCGACCCGTCGTAAGGGGCCCCGTCCACGATATAGAGCGGAGCACTGCTCGCCGACATGGAGCCGATACCGCGGATACGGATCTTGGCACTCTCACCCGGCTGTCCGTTCGACGAAACAGCCTGCACACCGGCCACGGCACCCGCCAGGGCGTTCGAAATGTTGGATACCTGGCGCTTGCCGATATCCTCGGCCTTCATCACGGAAGCAGAACCCGTAAAGGCCTCTTTTTTGGCCGTACCGTATGCTACCACGATCACGTCGTCGATCGCCTGCGTATCCTCCTTCATCACGACGTTCACACGGGTTTTTCCGGCGACAGCAATACGCTGGGGCTCATAGCCGATGAAGGTCACCAGCAGAACACCCTCCCTGGGAACAGAAATCGAGTAAGCGCCGTCAGCACTCGTCGTCGTTCCGACCGTCGTTCCGTCCACCATGACTGTGGCACCTGCTACCGGAGCACCGGCAGCGTCGGTAACTGTACCGGAAACCTGCTGGTTCTGGGCCATTGCAACGGCGCAAATCCCCAAAACAGCAATTAACGATAGTACAATTTTTCTTACCATAAGCGTTAATTTTAATTGGTTTTTTAAAATAAAAAGCCAGTAGCCTTTGAGCAGGATTTTACGATTCTGGTAAGATGCTGAATATCACATATATAGATGATTGAACGCAAGGTTGCGATCCGGTTTTGAAAAGGCACGGTAACTTGAAAGTTACCTGAGGGTACGGTGTATAAAATTTATTTACAGCATATTAATGGCTGCTTGCCGAGCACCTCGAGTTACCAATGCATAACCAAAAACGGCAAAAACGCGCTGCAATATTCAAAAGGTTAACGATACCTCCGGACATCGCGGCAATACTCCGGATGCCGTAACGCTATCCCGGGCATCATAAGCCCCCCTGCCGGAATCCCGGCAGCGACAGGGAGGGGCTATCAATACGCACACTGCTCACCGGACGGTACGGGCATAAAAAAACCCGGAAGCATCACGACTTCCGGGCCCAGAAAATAAGTATTAACCACTAAAGCGGATTCTGGTCGGCCGCATTGATGTATGGATTGCTGTTCAGCTCGATCGACAGCGGAATCTGGTAGGTGAATTCCTTGCCGGCAGCCTTGACCAGCTTGTGCGTGTGGTTGGAGGATGCCGTACGGTCTACACCGACGTTGAAGCGCTTGTTGGTAAAGAATTCGTGCCCCTCACCCCAGAGTTCGATACGGCTCTGCAGGAAGATCTCCTTCAGCAGTGCTTCGCCCGTATTCGAGGACTTTGCATAACCCGAATCGCGCTTCGACACCAGGTCGTAAAGCGTCTGCTGGGCTGCGGAACTGTTGCCGCCGCGGGCTTCGGCCTCGGCCTTCAGCAGGTATGCCTCCGACAGGCGCATGTAGATTTCGTCAGCCTCGTAGGTCGGGGTGTTGAACTTGACGTTCGAATAGGCCGGATAGGTGAACTCCCCGACCGTGGTCTCGGTCGCATTGAAATTCTTCTTGCGGTAGTCGGTAGCTGCGATCTGTTTGTAGAGCTGGTCGTCGATAGCCATGTAGATACCCTTGTTGTTGGCATTGTCCACAGCCGTGATCGACATGAACGATGCGAAGGAACGGTTGCCGAGCGACGTGGAAGCAGCCCACGTGTAGCCCCAGATGGTCTCGGGAAGCGAGGTGCTCTGGAAACCCGAAGTCGTATACTGCTCCTCGTTCATGAGCGAGTAGCCTGCCGAAATCACCGCCCCGGCAGCATTGGCTGCCGTGGTGTAATCGCCTGTGGTCAGCGCCACGCGCGCCAGCACCATGTTCGCAACCGTCTGGTCGATGTCCGCCGTCGAACTCTTGGGATCGTAGCCTTCCTGCTCGAACAGCGCGATGGCGTTCTGCAAATCGGTCGTGATCGTGCTGTAAACCTCGGTCGACGGGGTGCGTCCCTTGGCACCCTCGACGGTCAGATAGAGGGGGACACCCGCCTTATCCTTGCCGCCGTGCATGTAGTCGTCCTGGTAAACGCACATCAGGTAATAGTAAGCCAGCGCGCGGTAGGTCAGCGCCTGAGCCTTATATACCAGCGCCTTGCCCGTAACATCGTCGGGGATCAGGTCGAGGATCTGGTTCGACTGATAGACGATCTTGTAGTAACAGTACCAGCGGTCTGCCGTATAGGCATTGGTCTGGGCGCGGATGCTTTCGAACATATATTCGTCGGCAAACCAGTTGGTCAGTTTCGTGAGCACCATATCGTTGCCCTGCAAATCCATACCCAGATTCCAGACCATGAATCCGCGGTCGTTGGTCGTTGCCTGGCGGTTGCCGGTATGCATGTAGTTGACGGCTCCCTGCATCATGGGGGCGAGCACGAGGTCGGCATTCTCCTTGATCAGTTCGCCCAGCTGCTCATCCGACACCTGGCTGCCCGAAGGCTCGGTGTCGAGCTCGCTCGCACAGGATGCGAACAGGAGCACCGTAGCTATTGCGATGTAATATACTATGTTTTTCATACGCTAATATCTCGTTTATTATAAGTTCATCGTAATACCGAAAGTAAAGGTCTTCGCCTGCGGGAACCCGAATGCGTTCTGTCCTGCGTAAGCGGTACGCGGGTCGAAGCCCGTATGCGCGGAGGTGAAGTAGAGGTTGTCGGCGGCGAAGAAGACACGCAGCGACTCGATGCAGATCTTCGACGTCCAGCGCTTGGGCAGCGTATAGCCGACGTTGATCGTCTTGAGGCTGAAGTAGGAAGCATCGCGGTAGAGGTAGTCGCAGTTCGAACCTACGAAATTCCAGGTGCCGTTGAACATCAGCTTGGGGAATTTGGCATTGGTATGCTCCGGCGTCCAGGTGTTGCCCACGAGGTCTTGCGAGACCGTAAAACCGGCACGTCCCGGACTATATACGTTGGCCGAGTTGCCGTCCCACTGGCGGCCGCCGATCTGGTAAGCCGCAGCCAGCATGAAATCGAAGTTCTTCCAGCGGAACGAGGTGCGAAAACCACCCGTCACGTCGGGCAGCGCATCGCCGATCTCATACTGCGTGGCTTCGTTGATATTGAAGGTCTTTTCACGGCCCGTAACCTTGCCTTCGCCGTCCACGACATCTTTCCAGAACGTCTCCTGGCCGGTTTCGGGATCTACGCCGGCAAACTTGAAGAGGTAGAGGTTGTAGTAGGACTTGCCTTTGCCGCGCAGGAACCTACCGCTGATGTAGTCGCCGCCCAACGCCGGGTTGCCCAGCTCCGAAGGATAGTCGATCAGGCGGTTGCGTGCGAACGAGGCGTTGACCGCGAAGTTCCAGTAGAGATCCTTATGCTTGAGGATGTCCACGCCCAGGTCGATTTCGAAACCGCGGTTAGCCAGGATACCGACGTTTTCCAGGCGGCTCGCAAGGCCCGTCGACGACGGGGTCGGACGGTTCCAGATCAGGTCGTGCGTACGGCGGTTATAGTAGTCGACCGTACCGTAAAAACGGTTCCACAGGCGGAAGTCGATACCCAGGTCGATCTGGTAGTTGCGTTCCCACGAAAGATTGCGGTTACCCGTGCTGGCTTGCGTAATGCCGATCTGGCCGTTGGTTTCCCCGATCGTCCAGAGGTTGGTGTAGGGATACGAAGCCGAAAGCTGGTTGCCGGCCACACCGTAGTTGACGCGCAGTTTCAGTTCGTCGACCCACGTAGCGTTGTCCATGAAGCTCTCGCCCTTGATACGCCATGCGGCGCCCACAGACCAGAAGTGGCCCCACTTGTCGTACTTGAAGCGCGACGATCCGTCGTAGCGGTACGAACCCGAGAAGAAATACTTGCCGGCGTAGTTATAGTTCACACGTGCGAAATAGCCTTCGATGGCGGTCACCACGGTGCTCGAGGTCGAGCCGTTGCTATACTGCGAAACGGCGTTGCCCAGTTCGGGGATGCCCGGGTAGAAAATATTTTTCTTGTAGGCGTCCACGACACGCTGGTCGGTCTTGCCGAACTCGTGGCCGATCAGTACGTCGAAGTTGTGGTTCTCCTTGATGGTCTTGTTCCAGTTGAGCATCTGCTGGGTGTTGTACGAGAAATAGTTGTCGTTGTACTTCTCGACAAGACCGTTGTTGGTCGACGTGGCAGCCGTACCGTATTCATTGTTATAATAGAAGGTATCCATCCGGTACACGTTGTCCAGCGTGAAGTTGGCCGTGAACTTGAAATCCTTCAGGAATACGACCTCGCCGTAGAAATTGGCGTAGAGGTTGTCGCGAACCGAGTTGTTGATATCGCGGCTCATCGACTGCACGGGGTGCGCGAAGTTGTTGAACGAGTTGAACTGATCCTGCGTCGGGCCGTAGGGCGAAAGGGTCGTGCCGTTGCCCTGCTCGTACATCTTCGTGCCGTCGGCATTGTAACGGATGTTACCGTCCAGGTCGCGGGCGTAGTACGGCACGGTGGGGTTCTGCCACATCGTCCACAGGAACACGTTGCCCGTGTTGGCGCCCGAATAGCCGGGGCTGTCGATGTCGCGGCGCGAATAAGAAAGGTTCGTCCCGACCTTCAGCCACTTGGTGGCCTGTGCATTGAAGGCGGCGCGGCCCGAGTAACGCTTGAATCCCGACATGATTACATACGAGGGGTCTTCGAGGAAGCTGCCCGAAACATAGTAGTCCATATTGTCGTTGCCGCCGCTGATGCTCAGCGTGTATTCCTGACGGAACTGCTTGGTGAACAGGTAGTCGTCGTAGTTGTCGGCATAGAGCAGTTTCGCGTCGGAATTGAGCTTGCCCGTGGCGGGGTCGATCAGCGTCGTACCGTCGGGAATCTTATAGGCCATGTAGTTTCCGAGCACGGGCATGAGGTTGGAGTTCGCCGCATTGGCAAGCGCAGCATGGCTCGCCCCCGGATTATTCGCCTCAAGGTAGTTATAAAGCCCGCCGTATACATATTCGTAATAGTCGCCGGGGTTCTGCATGGTCTCATGCTCTTTGATACCCTGCTGGTTCCAACCCCACTTGGCTTCGAACATGATGTTGGCCTTCTGGTTGCGCGTTCCCTTCTTCGTGGTGACGAAAACCACGCCGTTTGCGGCACGCGAACCGTACAGCGCATTGGCAGCGGCATCCTTCGACACGACGATCGACTCGATATCGAGCGGGTTGATCGTCGAAAGCGCCGACGAATAAGGCACGCCGTCGACGACGATCAGTGCGGTCTGGGTTCCGTTGATCGAACCGATACCGCGGATGATGATCGAAGCGTCGTCACCGGGCTGTCCCGTAGAGCTGTACGACTGCACACCGGTAACGGCGCCTTCCAGCATTCGCGAAGCGGAAGCAACGGTGGTCTTTGATATTTCACCGGCCGAAACCGATGCGATCGAACCGGTAAAATCCTTCTTCTTGATTTCACCGAAGGCCGTGATGACTACATTGTCGATCGCCTGTGCGTTCTCCTTGAGCGTCACCGAAACATGGGTGTGCCCGGCGATCGCGACGGTCTCGGTGTCATACCCGATGAACGAAACGACCAGTTTCCCGTTTGCAGGGGCTGCAAGCGAGAAGGTGCCGTTCGTACCTGTCGTGGTACCGATATGCTGGCCCTCGACCATGACTGTGGCTCCAGCCACCGGAGCACCGGCGGCATCGGTAACTGTACCGGAAACCTGCCTGTTCTGGGCGGATACGTATAACCCGCATACCAAAACGGCAATTAACGATAGTACAATTTTTCTTACCATAAGCGTTAATTTTAAATTAATTTTAAAATAAAAAGTTCACAAGCAAAGATAAAGGATTGCTAACTCATTTACAAATAAATTATTAAAAAAATTTAACACGGTTACAGCTATCTTTCAAATTAAGGTTGCCGGCTTACGATTTTTCGCGTATAAGGCCTGTGGCGATTACAATTTGCAATCGCCATTTCGGAGCGTTTTTTGTTGATTTCGGGATTTTCCCCAGCCGGAAGGGGATGCAAGGGGTGAAAAAAGTGACTTAGTAGAGCCTTTCCGACTCGTTCGGCATGCCCGACGGCGTCCAGTCGGGGCACAGCGAGTTGATACGTTTTGACAGGCGTTCCATCTCTCCGCTGATATGCGAATGGGTGATATTCGCATAGATCTGCGTTGTGCGTATGTTTTTATGTCCCAGTAATTTACTGATTGTTTCGATGGCGACACCCTGCGAAAGGGTAATTGTCGTGGCAAACGTGTGCCGGGCCGCATGGAACGTGATCTTTTTCGGAATCCCCGCTTCGGCAACGATCTTGTCGAGGCATTTATTGCACCACCCGTTGCTCGGAAGGTCGAATATCCGTCCGGAGCCCGATGCGGGCATGTATTTCAACAGGATATTGTACGGGACGGTAAACAGCCGCACATTGACCTCCGCCCCTGTTTTACGACGTGTCGTGTTGACCCACAGCTGTTTGTTTATTTTCTGAATATTCTGCGGCACCAGGCCTCGGATGTCGACATAGGACAATCCCGTGAAACAACTGAACAAAAACGTGTCCCTGACAAGTTGTAAGGTGACATCCTCGTTCTCATACTGCATCATTCGGTTTATTTCATCCATGGTCAGGTAGTTGCGTGTTACGAATTCGCTTTGTAATTTGTAATTGGCAAAGATATCCTTGTCCATATATCCCTTGCTGCGGGCCAGCATGAGGATGTGTTTCAGGGCGATCATGTAAATCCAGATCGTGTTTTTTTTATACCCGGCTTCCTTTGCGATATAGGCGTGGAAGCCCGTGAGGAATTCTCGGTTGAGCTCCTTGAACATCAGGTCTTTCCGGTCGTACTTGTCCCAGATGTAGTTTGCCAGATGCTTGCAGACGCACCTAATTTATAATATGTGGCCTTGCTGCGGCTGATGCCGACCATACGGTTGAATTCTTCGTTGTGCTGCCTGAAAAAGGCGAGCACGGTCTCCTGCCGGAGATTGGCGCCGAAATACATCTCTTTGACCATCAACGGGGTTACGAACGATTGTTCGTAGAATAACTTGTTGTAACACCTTTCGATGTGGTAGTGGATATTCGAAAGCTGTTCGTTGATCCTGCCTGCGGCATTGCTCCGCCCGGCGACACGCCCCATTCCGACATCCCAGTGTTCGGGTGCGACCGAGAGGCGCGTGGAAAACTGCGTCCGCTCCCCGTTGATCGTGATGCGCCCCATGATCGGGACGTTTCCATTCCGGAGAGGCGCGTTTTTCTTGATGTAAAACAATACATTAAACGTGTTTCTCATTGCTCAAATAACCTTTTGTGTTTAACCTAATAACAATATGCAAACCGCATTAAAGGTAATGATTAAGTAACCCCCGAATAACGTATTATTCAGCCTAAATATCTTATTGTATAGATGTTAGCCCGTGTGAGACGGTTACTTTATAGTAACACTACAACAATCCGGCAAGGCATTTACAGAGATTTAAAAGCCTTTTAATCAGTATATTATGTCTTGATTAGCCGATTTTGCGCCAGAAAAGACCTTGTGCGCTGAATATCAAGATATTATATTATTCAACGCACTTTGGCGGCTTTTTATTTTAAAAAACCAATTAAAATTAACGCTTATGGTAAGAAAAATTGTACTATCGTTAATTGCTGTTTTGGTGCTCGGCGCATATGCATTCGCCCAAAACAAGCAGGTCTCCGGTACAGTTTCTGACGCAAACGGGAATCCCGTTGCGGGCGCTACTGTCATGGTAGACGGTACTTCGATCGGTACTACGACCAACGCGGCAGGCCAGTACTCACTTTCGGCTCCGGCTGACGGCACCCTTTCGGTGACGTTCATCGGATATGTGGGGCAACAGCTCCCCATCGCTGGCAAATCGCGCATCGACGTGACTATGCACGAAGATACGCAGGCGATCGACGACGTGATCGTGGTGGCGTTCGGTACCTCCAAAAAGGAGGCGTTTACCGGTTCCGCGACCGTCATCAAGGCGGATGACATCGCAAAGTCGCAGCAGTCGAACGTCGCCCAGTCGCTGGCCGGTAAGGTTGCCGGTGTCCAGATATCCAACGAATCGGGTAAACCGGGTGCCAACCCGATCGTCCGCATCCGTGGATTCAGTTCGATCAACGCCGAGAAAGACCCCCTGTGGATCGTGGACGGAACTCCCTACGAAGGAGACCTGAACAACCTGAACCCCAACGACATCGAGTCGATGACCGTTCTGAAGGACGCAGCATCCAACGCCCTTTACGGTGCGCGTGGTGCCAACGGTGTCATCATGGTCACGACCAAAAAGGCCCGTGGACAGGAAGCCACCGTCACGGTAGATGCCAAGTGGGGTGTGAACTCGCGCGCGATGCAGTCATACGACTACATCAAAAACCCGGCCCAGTATTATGAAACATACTACACGGCCCTGAACAGCTACTACCGGTCACAGGGCATGAGCGAGAGCACGGCACACGCCATGGCCAACAAGAACCTGGCCGCCTCGAAGAACGACGGCGGTCTGGGCTACATGGTTTACAGCGTGCCCGACGGCCAATCGGTTATCGGCACAAACGGGAAACTCAATCCCAATGCTACGCTGGGCAACCGGGTCGTTTATAACGGACAGGACTACCTGCTTACCCCCGACGACTGGGAAGATATTGCTTTCCGCTCTTCGATGCGTCAGGAGTACAACGTGAGCGTATCGGGCGCCACGGATCGCAGTACGTTCTACGCCTCGTTCGGCTACCTGAATAACGAAGGTATCACCGAAAACTCGAATATGGAACGCTACACCGCCCGTCTGAAAGCCGATTACCAGGCCAAAAAATGGCTGAAGGTCGGTGCCAACGCCGGTTACGCCAACTTCACCTACAATTCGCTGAGCGCGGACGGGCAGGGAAACTCTTCGGCCAACCTCTTCGCCTTCACCTCGTCCGTAGCCCCCATCTATCCCCTCTACGTCCGTGACGGGCAGGGAAATATCATGAAGAACGACGCCGGCATCACGATGTACGACTACGGAGACGGAATGAACGCCGGTTTGACCCGTCCCCTGCTGCCGAATGCGAACGGTCTGGCGGATTCCCGCCTGAACACCGACCGTTCGGAAGGCAATGCCTTCAACGGCACGGGATTCTTCGACATATTGTTCCTGAAGGATTTCAAATTCACTTTCAATGTAGGTGTTTCGCTCGACGAAACCCGCCGGACAACCGTACAGAACCCCTATTTCGGACAGTTCGCCGATGAGAACGGTATCATAGGCAAATACCATACGCGTGATTTCTCGCACAACCTTCAGCAGATCCTCAACTACACCAAAGTCATCGGCAAGCACAATGTCAATGTAATGCTCGGCCATGAATACTACCAGCGCAGGCAGTACCTGCTTTACGGCAGCACGGCCAACATGTTCTCGCCCGACAACGACGAACTGGCCGGTGCGGTAATCGACAAGCAGAGCGCAACCTCGTATGTCATCACCTATAATAATGAAGGCTATTTCGGCCGCGCGCAGTACGATTACGACGGTAAATATTTCTTCTCGGCTTCGTACCGCCGCGATGCCTCGTCGCGCTTCCATCCCTCGCACCGCTGGGGCAACTTCTGGTCGGTAGGTGCCGCATGGATCGTAACCAAGGAGAATTTCATGTCCGGGACGCACGGCTGGCTCGACATGCTGAAGGTCAAGGCATCGATCGGTTCGCAGGGTAACGACAAGATCGGTGACTACCGTTATGTGGATACCTACCGGCTCGCTTCGTCGAATGGAGAGATGTCCGTGGCATTCCTGGAGAAAGGTAATCCCAACATCACCTGGGAGACCAATACCAACTTCAACGCCGGTATCGAATTCGGCGTGCTCCAGAACCGCATATCGGGTAGCATCGAGTACTTCAACCGCAAGACGACCGACATGCTGATGGCATTCCCCACGGCACCGTCGCTGGGTTACTCTTCCTACTATGCCAACGTCGGCGACATGTCCAACAAAGGTATCGAGGTCGACCTGAACTTCACCCCGATCCGCAGCAAAAACGTGCAGTGGGACATCAACGTCAACCTGACGCACCTCAAGAACAAGATCATTTCATTGCCTCCCGAACGCCGCACCAAAGAGGTGGAAGGTTATTACGGCTACGCCGGCAGAAGCTTCTTCTACGGCCAAGGGCTGCCGCTGTATACCTTCTATATGAAGAAATACGCCGGCGTCTCGGAGGACGGACGTTCCATGTGGTATAAGGATGTAACGGACAAGGACGGGAAGCCGACGGGTGAACGAACGACCACCACAGCCTATTCGGAAGGTAGCGATTACCTCTGCGGCAATGCGATCCCCGACCTTTACGGCGGCTTCGGCACGAGCGTTTCGTTCTTCGGGTTCGATTTCGGCATCAACTTCAACTATCAGATCGGCGGCAAGATCTACGATTCGGGGTATGCCGCAGCGATGAGCACGCCGACCTCGACCGGCAGCATCGGCGTGAACTGGCACAAGGACATACTCAACGCATGGACACCGGAGAATCCGAACTCGAACATTCCGCGTATGCAGTACGGCGATTCGAACACGACGGATACCTCCGACCGTTTCCTGATCGACGCAAGCTACCTGACCCTGCAGAACATCAACTTCGGCTATACACTGCCGTCGAAGTTCACCCAGAAATTCGGAGTCGGCAAGATGCGTATCTACCTCGCCTGCGAAAACGTATTCTATTGGTCCAAGCGTAAGGGACTGGATCCGCGCTACGCAGACAATACGGACAACCAGGGCGTTCTGGGAACCTCGAATTACGCAACCTATTCTCCGATACGCACCATCTCGGGCGGTATCAATATCCAATTCTAATCCATAACCAGCTAATTATTCGGATATGAAAAATATACTGAAAATATCTATAGCAGCCCTTGCTTCGGCTGCACTGCTTAGCGGGTGCATCAAGGAAACATTCCCGACCGACAGGGCCACATCCGACCAGCTCGCAGGTTCCGCCTCGGCCCTCGAAGCGATGGTGAAAGGTATCCCCACGGCGCTTATCCAGGTTAAGTCGCTTACCGACTACGGCAATATGCACTGGAATTTCTCCCTCCCGGCCATCCACCTCGCTACCGATTCAGCAGCAGGCGACATGGCCATAACGGGCGATACGGGCTACGACTGGTTCAGCCAGTGGGGCGCCAACGATGCTCTCGCAGAGAACTACGCGGCCAATCTCCTGACCTGGAACAACTATTTCACTTGGATCAAGTCGACCAACGACATCATCAGCACCATCGACCCGGAAGCTCTCACGACCACGACCAAGCATATCCTCGGCTTCGCTTACGCTTACCGGGCTTCGTTCTACCTCGACCTGGTACGTCTCTATGAGTTCAAGGAGAATAAATACACGTCCGCAGACGGAGTGCTCGGCCTTGCCGTACCTATCGTAACCGAGACCACGACCGAGGCCGAAGCTAAGGCCAATCCCCGTGCGTCGGCAGCCGACGTCTACGAGAAAGTGATCTTCCCCGACCTCGAAAAGGCGGCGACATACCTTTCCGATTACTCGGCGACAGATCCCTACACGCCCAGTTTGGCTATGGTCTATGGGCTCCAGGCACGTGCTTATCTGGAACGCGGTACTGCCGACAACAATCCCGATGCTTACAAGAAGGCCGCAGAGTATGCCCGCAAAGCCATCACCACGAGCGGTTGCACACCCCTGACCCAGGCACAGTGGGAGGATCCGACGACCGGTTTCAATAGTGCGACGGCAAACAAATCGTGGATCTGGGGCCTGCCGATCACCAGCGACAACGTTTCCAACCTGCTGAACTTCCAGGCCCACATCGGTAACGAGGAGTCGTGGGGATACGGACACCAGGTAGGCCGTGCCATTGACAAGGCCCTCTACAACAAGATCGACAACAAGGATTTCCGCAAGCATTCGTGGCTCGATCCCGACCGCAATTTCTACGCGTACAAGAGTTGCCGCCCCAACGGCAGTGCATACTTCGCAACGCTGAAAGACTATGTCAATATCAAGTTCCGTCCCGCCCAGGGCAACTATACCGACTTCAAAGTCGGCGGGGCTACGGATATTCCCTGCATGCGCGTCGAGGAGATGTACCTTATCGAAGCGGAAGCTACGGCGCAAAGCAATATCGTCGCCGCCCGTGAACTGCTTAACGAATTCATGAAGTACCGTTTCACCGACGGCTCGTACGATTGTAGCGAACGCACGCCGACACTCAAGAGTTTCATCGAGGAGCTGATCCTCCAAAAACGCATCGAGTTCTGGGGCGAGGGTATCATCATGTTCGACCTGAAACGTCTGGATATGTCCATGACCCGCGGCTACAAGGGTACCAATTCTCCTTCCGATTATCGTTTGAACACCGACGGCCGCGCTCCCCACTGGAATTTTGTCATTACCCGTGGTGAAATCCAGAACAACCCCGCCGTAGTCAACAACCCCGACCCCTCGGGCAAGATAACGCCTTGGACGGATAAGTAACGGCAATATGCAAAATTTGCTTTAATACCAAAGACCGAATAGTATGAAAACAATCAAATATATATTGTACGCGCTCACAGCGACATTCGTGCTCGCAAGTTGCTCGGACGACATTAAGTATACTCCCGGCGAAGGCGAAGACACGGACTGCTACGGCGTTTATTTTCCCTCGCAGGAAAATGCCGGCGACCAAGAGCTCGATCCGGCGGAGCCTACGACCCTGACCTTCACGGCCATGCGCAAGAACTACAACGATGCGATCACCGTGCCTGTGGAAGTCAGCAGCACCCAGGACGGCCTTTTCACGGTCTCGGAAATCAAATTCGAGGCCGGACAGGAAGCAACCACGTTCTCGGTGGACTTCCCCGGAGCTGAGGTCGGTAAGACCTACGATTGCTCCATCGTGGTGAAGGACAAGAAATACGCACTGCTTTACGGAGAATATTCCAACGGGCTCGATTTCAGCGTCACCCGCGTCCAGTGGGATCTCGTGAAGGGCCCCAACGGTGAAACCAAAGGCACGTGGCGCGACGATTTCTTCACGGCGATAATGGGCTCCAACATAAAGGAAAACGGTGTCCCCAATGCAGAAAAGGAAGTCGAGATTTACGAACGTGCCGACATGAAGGGTTACTACCGTATCAAGGATATTTATGACGAAGCCTACATGGCCAAAATCGTCGGTGGAAGGTATTCCAACGTTCCCTCCGTTCCGACCTATACCATCATCGACGCGCGGGATCCCGAAAAAGTATGGTTCCCGGTACAGCCGACAGGTTTTGAGATCAACGACGTAGGTTACGAAGACAACGGCGCATTCGTGATCGTTTCGTTCTGCCAGGAGAATTATCCCGGCATGGCTTCGGCCACGATGTACGGCACGCTGGAAAACGGCGTCCTCACCTTCCCGCCGAAGGCGATCCTTCTGACGACACCTTCGCTATGGGAAGCAACCAGCTACTTCAAGGCCAATACCGAAATGACCCGCCTGTTGTTCCCGGGCGCGGTAAGCTACGATTACTCGGTAGCCTTCGAGAAGTCGGCGCCCGCAGACGGCAAGGTCGCCATCACGGCTACGCTCGGCAACGACGTCGACAAGGTGAAATATGCCTTCTTCGAGGGTGCGCTCAGCGAGTCGCTCGCTGCGGCCAAATCGGGAGACATCGACGCAGGGACGATCCCGAGCGAGGAGATCACGGCTTCGGGTACGATCACCGCCGTCATGGAGAAGACCGGCATCTACACCATCGTCGGCAATTCTTATGACGAAAAAGGCAACCTCCAGAAATACGGGTACGTATCGTTCGGTTACGTCAAGGCCGGCGAGGAGAAACCCGTCATAATGAGCGTCCGCACAGAGCTTACGTGGGAGTATGAGTCCCAAGGCTACACCCCGGAAAACTCGATCAAGGGGATCCTGTTCGGCGAGGAGATCGCATCGGGGTACATCGGCCTGTTCACGACGGCTTCGACCCAGGACATGAACGAATCGCAGCTGATCGCGGGTGTCAAGGCATCCGGCAAGGCACTTACCACAGCTCAACTCGAAAAGATTAACGGCACAGGTTACGCTCCGTTCTATACGGGTCTGTCGGCAGGTACAAGTTACACCCTGCTGGTATACGCCGACAACGGTTACAACGGCAAACTGTTCGCCGTAGAACAGACTACTGCCGGCAAGGCAGATCCGCTGCAGCGCAAATACACGATCGACGACCTCTATGTGTTCAGCGATAAAGCCCAACTGTTCAAGACATGGAACCTGTGGGGAATCAGCAACGACGGCTCCGGTAAAACGGATCGCAGCAAGATCGGCCAGGTCGTCTTCTCGGAGAATGAGACCGACGACACCAACAATCTGGATGCAATCAATGTTGCGGGCCTCTCGCTCGGAGCCAATAACGAAGACACGGTTGTCTGGGAGTGGTACAACGGGATCATCTATGTTCTGAAAGGGCAGCCCATGGGCACCATTCCGTACCTGGGAGCGACGCTCTATCTCAAGTATTACATTCTGGACAAAGAAACGGGCATGGGTTCCGACACAATCGACGGCATGATGATCGGAGGTGTCACGGAAGACGGGTATCTCGCCCTGATTTGTGGCCCCGACTGGTCGGATCAGTATAATTTCGACACCATATTAGTCAAGGCATACACGGATGCCAACTATACGAACTCGATCGGCAACTGGGAAAGCTATACGTCCCCGCTGATGGTGCCGGCGACCGGTAGCAACACGGGAGCAGCCGCACCGCGCAAGGTTGCTTCGGATAAGATGCTGACCCTCTCGAAGGAAATTTCCATCAACCCCTCGAACTATGTCGAACTGCGCGGCCGCGAACGTGCTCACGCCCTGATCGACGAACTGTTCGGCAAGCCCGTCAACCGCGGCGCGAACCCGCTCGAAGGTGAGGTGTCCGTTCGGATCGCAACTCCCGCGATGAGTTCGTTCTCCGAAGGTTTTGCACCCCGGGCAAACACTCTGCAAAGCGGAGGCATGGAGAAAATGCCCCTGAAAAAAATGGCTAAATAATTTCAGTCGTTCACCCAATTAGTGATCAAGAGCGGTCTCCCCTTCCACCGGGGAGGGGAGACCCTCAAAAAATAACTCGGATTATGATTGATAAAAAATTACTACTCATTGCGGCGTTTCTGCTTGCGAGTTGTACGTCAGACCCTATGACCGACGCAACCGACGGCGGTTCGCAGATACCCGCCACATCGCATAAGATCGTCAACACCTCGATCAACGCCGAAGCGGGCAGCCTGCTCGTTTATTTCGACGACGCAGCCATCGGCAGCCTCGAACAGGCCGCCGAAGCCGCCGCCAAGACACGTTCGGTCGCTACCCGCGCGGGTATCGTCTCCGTGGATGAAATACTTTCGGAGCTGAACGTCAGCTCCCTGAACCGCCTGTTCCCGGTAGACACACGCAACGAGGAGCGCACGCGCGCAGCCGGCCTGCACAAGTGGTACGAATTGCAGTTCGACACCGAAGTCGACCTGGATCTCGCCGCACAGAAACTGTCGGCCGTAGCCGAAGTGGCGAACATCCAGTTCAACACGAAGCTCGAAAAAATGTGGGACGGCAAGGCCACCCCGCTCCGTTCGGATGCGCCCGCCATGTCGGCAGACACACGTTCGATCGCATGGCCGTTCAACGACCCGGAATTGAAGCGCCAGTGGCACTATATCAACAAAGGCGACAAGGCCGTGGCACAGACCGCGCGCGAAGGTGCGGACATCAACGTGGAAGAGGCATGGAAACTCACGGCCGGAGATCCCAAGATCATCGTAGCCGTAGTCGACGAAGGCGTGAAATATACGCACCCCGACCTGGCTGCGAACATGTGGGTCAACACCAGGGAGATGACCGGAACCACGGGCGTCGATGACGACGGCAACGGTTACGTGGATGATTATTATGGGTACAATTTCGTTACGAACGGCCCCATCTCCTGGGATGTGGTCGACGCAAAGGGCGACGGCGACTCCGGCCACGGGACGCATACCGCAGGCACGGTAGCAGCGGTCAACAACAACGGCATCGGTGTCTGCGGAGTAGCGGGCGGCTCGGGCAACAACGACGGTGTACGGCTCATGTCGTGCCAGGCCCTGTCCGGTACGGCAGCCGGCTCGGGCACGACGGCCGTCATGGCAAGGGCATTCAAATACGCGGCCGACAACGGTGCTTCGATCATCCAGTGCTCGATGGGTATCAAGGGCGGTGGCTACACCTCCGACGACCAGTACGCCAAAAATGCCAAAGCGGAGCACGACGCACTCGCCTATTTCATCGCCACGTCGAACTGCGACGCGATAGACGGCGGTCTGGTCATCTTCTCGGCCGGCAACGACGCACTCGACCGTGCCGGGTACCCCGGGGCGTTCCGCGATTATATTTCGGTAACCTCGTTCTCGCCCGACTTCCTGCCTGCAAGCTACACCAACTACGGCCCCGGCTGTAACATCTCGGCGCCGGGCGGCGACGCTTACATTGCAAGCAATTCGACCGCTACGGTACTTTCGACGATGCCTTCGGAAATGAACGAGGGTTCGGATTACGGCTATATGCAGGGAACCTCGATGGCCTGCCCGCACGTATCGGGCGTCGCCGCACTCGGCCTCTCCTATGCCGTGGCAAAAGGCAAGCACTACACCCGTAACGAGTTTATCAGCATGCTCCTCACCTCGGTGAACGACATGGAACGGTATCTCGACGGCACCAAAGAATCGAACGGCACGATGTACCTCGAAAACTACCGTAAGCAGTTGGGTACGGGCGCAGTAGACGCTTATCAACTGCTGATGCAGATCGAAGGCACGCCGTGCCTCAAGGTCGGTGTAGGGGCTGAAGAGCTCATTCCCCTGACGCAGTTCTTCGGCGGCAGCGCAACGAACCTCACCTACACCGATGTTTCGATGTCCGCAGCCGACATGGCCAAACTGGGGATCGAGGCTGCACCCACGATGGCGTACGGCAAACTGAAGATCAAATGCACCAAGTCCGGCGTGGCGAAGATCACGGTTACGGCAATCGGCGGCGGCGACAAGGTCGGCACGGGCAGCGTGATGGGCGGCATGACGATCACCAAGGAATTCGCCGTCATCGCCCGCGGCGTACAGGCCGGGAACGGAGGTTGGTTATAATACGAATTACGATAACAGCAAAAAGATCATGAGAAAGACTATCTATATTCTCTTTGCCATACTCGGCATGAGCCTGTTCGCAGGGTGCGACGACGACAACAAAGACAACAACACGCCGTTGGCCAAGCAACTCGTCGGAGAATGGCGCCTGACCTCATGGACAGGCCAGGCTCCGCAGGTGTTCGACGCCTACATCGCATTCGACGGCGGGTCGTTCACCATCTACCAGAAGATCGAATCCGTAAAGTACCAGAAATACACGGGCAGCTACTTGCTCAAAGGCGATGTACTTTCGGGAAATTACAGCGACAACACCCCCTGGGGAAGCTCGTACACGGTCACGGCAGACGAATCGTCCAACACCATCACGCTGACCAGCACGGCCGACACCGGCGACGTGTGCGTATACACTCGTGCGACGATTCCGGAGTCGGTAAAGAACGACGCGGTAAGCATGCAGGGCGTACGCTCGGATTTCTTCCGGTTGCTCTAAGCCCCGGCTTGTAATATTTCCAAAGCCTTCGGCACTTGCCGAAGGCTTTTTTTTACGCCTGTCCCCGATGCCGCAGTGCGGGTTCGCCATGCGCAAACGGCAAGCCCCCGGTCAACGCCACAGGCACCCCGCAGGCCGGAAAACCAGCTGCCCAGCCACCGCATCATGCGGGAATCGCTTTTTTTTCGGAAACAGATTTCACGCATATCCGAAAAAACGGTTATCTTTACGCAAATTTTTAATATCCGACGATAGGGAAAAATCCGGCAAGCAGGAAGGCACGCGCCGCTCCACTTTGGCACATTTTTCACTATCTTTGAAACAAATACGCCACGCACCATGAATATCACCGAAATTTTGCCCGGCATCCATTACGTCGGGGTCAACGATCGCACAACCACCCGTTTCGAAGGTCTCTGGTCGCTCCCGCAGGGGGTTTCATACAATGCCTATCTGGTTGCCGACGAAAAGGTCGCACTGATAGATACGGTCGAAGAGGGCTTCGGCAGCCGTCTGACAGAGAACATCCGCGAGGCCATCGGCGACCGCAAGATCGACTACCTGGTCATCAACCACATGGAACCCGACCACTCGTCGTCCGTGCGCGCACTGCGCATGCTCTACCCCGACATCCGAATCGTGGGCAACGCCAAGACGCTGCAGATGCTCCAGGGATTCTACGGCATCGACACCGGGACGCTCGAAGTCAAGGAGGGCGACAGCATATCGCTCGGCTCGAAAACGCTCTCGTTCTACATGGCGCCGATGGTACACTGGCCCGAAACGATGGTGACATGGTGTGCCGAGGCCGGCACGCTCTTCTCGGGCGATGCCTTCGGCACGTTCGGCGCCATCGACGGCGGCATCACCGACTCGCAGGTAGACCCGTCGCGCTACTGGGACGAAATGCGCCGCTACTACGCCTGCATCGTCGGCAAATACGGAGGGCCTGTACAAAAGGCGCTCGCGAAGGTACGGGGCCTGAACCCCACGACCATCTGCTCGACCCACGGCCCCGTATGGCAGCGCGAGATCCCGCAGGTGATCGACGTCTACGACCGTCTGAGCCGCTACGAAGGCGAACCTGGCGTGGTGATCGCCTATGGCTCGATGTACGGCAATACGGAGCAGATGGCCGAGCGCATAGCGCGCGAACTGGCCGCCGAAGGCGTGGGCCCGATCGTCGTCCACAACATGTCCTACGCCGATGAATCCATCGTCCTGCGCGACGTGTTCCGTTACGACACGCTCATCGTGGGCGGCCCGACCTATAACGGCGGGCTCTACCCGCCCGTGGCACGCCTGCTCGACCTGATCGCGGCACGCTGCGTCCCGCAGCGCAACTTCGGCTGGTTCGGCTCCTTCTGCTGGGCGAGCGCCGCCGTGCGCTGCCTGGGCGAATTCGCACAGAAGATGAAGTGGGAGGCGATCTGCGAACCCGTGGAAATGAAGCAGGGTTTCTCGCCGGCATGGCATGAGGCATGCCACGCGCTCGCCGGGCGGATCGCCGGGTGCATGCACCGCTAAAACAACCAAAATCTTGGACATAATATGATGAAAATCGCAGTCGTAGGTACGGGTTATGTCGGCCTCGTATCGGGTGCCTGTTTCGCAGAAATGGGACTCGATATTACGTGCGTCGATGTCGACAGGAAAAAGATCGACGCCCTGAACAACGGCCTCATCCCGATTTACGAGCCGGGGCTCGAAGAACTCGTCAAACGCAATGTCGAGGAGGGGCGCCTGCACTTCACGACCGAACTGACGGACTGCCTGGACAAGGTGGAAGTAGTCTTCTCGGCCGTCGGCACACCGCCCGACGAAGACGGTTCGGCAGACCTGAAATACGTGCTCGAAGTCGCCCGTACGTTCGGCCGCAACATCAAGAAGTATACGGTGCTCGTCACCAAAAGCACCGTACCCGTCGGTACGGCGCAGAAGGTCAAGGCCGTGATCCGGGAAGAGATAGACAAACGCGGCTGCAAGGTGCCGTTCGACGTGGCCTCGAACCCCGAATTCCTGAAGGAAGGCGCGGCCATCAAAGATTTCATGTCGCCCGACCGCGTGGTCGTAGGCGTCGAGAGCGAACGGGCGCGCAAGCTGATGACCCGCCTGTACCGTCCGTTCCTGATCAACAATTTCCGGGTACTGTTCATGGACATCCCCTCGGCGGAAATGACCAAATACGCGGCCAACGCCATGCTGGCGACCCGCATCTCGTTCATGAACGAGATCGCCAACCTCTGCGACCTGGTAGGGGCGAACGTCGAAATGGTGCGCAAGGGCATCGGATCCGACGCCCGCATCGGCAGCAAGTTCCTCTACCCCGGCTGCGGCTACGGCGGCTCGTGCTTCCCCAAGGACGTGAAAGCCCTGGCCCGTACGGCCCAGGAACACGGTTATACGATGCAGGTCATCGAGGCGGTGGAACGGGTCAACGAAGGGCAGAAATCCATCCTGTTCGGCAAACTGCAACGGGCGCTGGGCGACCTGCGCGGGAAAACCATCGCGATATGGGGCCTTGCATTCAAGCCCGAAACGGACGACATGCGCGAAGCGCCGGCACTGGTGGTGATCGACCTGTTGCGTAAGGCGGGCGCCACGGTTCGGGTCTACGACCCCGTGGCGATGGAGGAAGCCCGCCGCAGGATCGGCGACGAAGGGGTGCATTACGCAGGTTCGATGTACGAAGCCGCGGAGGGTGCCGATGCCATCGCGCTCGTCACGGAGTGGAAACAGTTCCGGATGCCCGACTGGCCGCAATTGCTCACGCTCATGCGCGACAACATCCTGGTCGACGGCCGCAACATCTTCGACAAGGAAGAGGTGCTCAACGCCGGGCTGCGCTACTACGGCATCGGAAAATAATACTCTTACGGCACAGGCATAACGACACAATCCCCGGAGCTTCTGCTTCGGGGATTGTCCTTGTCGCCTACACCGCCTGCTACACCTACCCCGCGATGCGGCTCCCATCCCGAAAACCCGACGCAGCATAACGGCAAAACGAGAGGCGGTTCCGCAGGGAACCGCCTCTCGCGCATCCGTAATCCGGCCCGCCGTTACTTGCGAACCTTCACAATGATCTTGCGTACATTGCCCTCGCCGATCATCGGCGCATGGCCGTCCTCGGGGAAGAAGATCGTGAACTGCCCCGGGCGCAGCGTATAGAAGGTCTGCGGCTCATCGTCGAAGAAACGGATATCCTTCCCGGCATCGAATTCGCCCAGCGGCTTGCGCAGGTCGGCACGCTCGCTCCACCCGAAGGTCTCCTGCTCACCGCGGATCAGCACCTGGATGTCGATATAGGCGTCGTGTATTTCGAGTTTGGCATCCGCCGGTTTTTTCAGCTCAGGTTCCATTACGTTGACATAGATGTCCTTGCCGTCGAGTTCATGGATCCCCGGCTCCATCGTTTCCCAGTCGGTCGAAGCGATGAAGCCGAAGGCTTTTTCCAGACGCGGGCTCACCGGATAATAGAGCGCGCTGTTCTTCAAAGAGTCGAAAATCATAGTTTATCGGATTAGTTATTCAGTAGATTCTTTTGGAGACGCACCACGACGGGCAGGTGATCCGAATATTCGACCTGCGGCACCTCGTAGGAAACCGGGTCGAAACTGTCGGAGCAGAGGACATAGTCGATGCGCAGCGTATTGAAGAAGCCGCGGAAAGTATGCGAATAGCCCGAACCGCTCTTGCTGAAAGCGTCGTTCAGCCCCCCGGCCATCGTGCGGTAGACATAGGACATCGGCGTATCGTTGAAATCGCCGCAGACGATGCACCGCGCACGCGCGTCGGCGATGACATCGGCAATGCTGTCGACCTGTGCGGCACGCAGGATGCTGTTCTCGCGCAGGCGGCTCACGATGCTGCGGATCTTGACTTCGCGTGCCGTGTCGGAGATGAAATCGCGGTTGGTGATATATTCGTTGTCGGCCGCCTTGATCGCCGTCGAACGCAGGTGGTTGTTGAACACGCGCACCGTATCGTCACCGATCAGCAGGTCGGCCCAGACCGACGTATTGGGGGTCAGGACGATGCCCGAGCGCAGGATACGGTATTTGCTCAGGATGAAAAGCGATGCCCCATACAGCGAATCGGGAGCCTGCGTGCGGCCGAAGGCCGCGCTTTCGTATTTCTCGTCCAACAGGGCGAAATCGTCGGATTTCTCGGCCAGGCGGGCATTGAACTCCTGCATGCAGACGATATCGGGATCGTATTCGCCGATCAGGCGCACGATGTCATCAACATTGCTGGCTCCGCTTTCGCCGAAGAAACTGCGCACGTTATAGGTCATGACCTTGAAAGCCCGGCGGTCGTAGCTCTCCTCGCCGTAGCTGCGGCGGAATTCGGGCTTATAGAAGAGCGAAACCTTGAAGAGGCCGATGACGACCAGCGCCAGCATCGTTCCGGCGCGGAGCAACCGCCAGCGGATGACCCAGTAGAGCGCCAGGATGACCGTAGCGACGTAGATCGCCGGGGCGGCAAGCCCCAGCAGGGGAAAGAACCAGACCCCGGCGGGGTTCACATAAGGGACGAAATAGGTGACGGCCATCGTGGCCCCGACAACGACAGTCAGGAGCGTCATCACCAGGTCGAGCAGCCACATGAGCAGGCTGCGGTGCGGTTTCTCCCCGCGCCGGCCGCCGTAATCGTTCTTATAGAATTCGCCGGACATCGGCTCAGAAGCGGATTATGCCGCGCTGCTTCCACCAGTGGAGCAGCAGGAAACCCCAGAGCATACCGCCCACGTGGGCGAAATGCGCCACATTGCCTACGCCGCGCCAGCCGAGGAAAAGTTCGATGACGCCGTAGATGATGACGAACCATTTAGCCTTCATCGGGATCGGCGGGATCAGCAACATGATGACCGCATTGGGATGCATGACGCCAAAAGCGAGCAGCAGCCCCATCACCGCGCCCGAAGCACCGACCAGCGACATGGGCAGCTCGCCGAACGCCAGCGCCGTGAAATACTGGATCAGTGCCGCACCGATGCCGCAAACCATGTAATAGGTCAGGAAACGCTTCGACCCCAATTCGTATTCCAACGTACGCCCGAACATCCACAAGGCGAACATATTGAAGAAGATATGCTCGAAATTGGCATGCACGAACATATAGGTGACGAACTGGTAGGTGTGGAACAACGGCGCTCCCAGCCACAGGGCGCAATACTCCATGATGGCGTTATGTGCCGGTTGGATCAGGGCCGTAGCCATGTAGACCAGGGCATTGATGATTATCAGGTTTTTCACCACCGGGGGTGTCTGAAAATAGCTGTTCATTGCGTAAAATTTTTACAAAAGTACGTTTTTCCACCGGATTATCCCAGTTTGGTACGGATATCTTCGGGGGTTATTTCTGCAGTTATGGCTTTGCCCGAGGGCGAGAAACTGAAATTGCCCGTGGCAGTGAGCTGGGCGAGCAGTGCGGCGGCTTCGTCGCGCGACATATTGCGGGGAATGCCTTTCGCCCCGCCGCGCGCCATGACGGCGGCGATCTTCTCGCGGCGCTGATCCGCGAGCGACACGGGCGTCGAAAAGGCCTGCAGCAGGTCGTAGACCATCTGGTCGACGGCATCGGCCGGCATATCGGCCGGAGTGCCCTTCACCTCGATCGTCCCCTCCCCCGCAAAGTCGATGTCGAATCCCAGCGACGCGAATTCCACGGCGTTCTCCTCGAGCAGCGCATATTCGTCGCCCGACAACACCAGCCGCTCGGGAAAGAGCAGTTGCTGGCTCACGGAAGCCCCGTTTCCGAGCATCTTCAGGTAATCCTCGTAAAGAATGCGCTCACGGGCACGCCGCACGTCCACCACGACGAACCTCCCGCCCAGCAGTGCGGCGAGGTACCCGCCGCCCAACGGCAGGGGATCGGTAAATTCCGGACGCCCCTCGACCGCCAGCCGCTGCTGCCCGGCCGTAGCCCCGGAAGGGATGAACTCCAGGGCACTCGTCCCGAACCCGGCGCCGGACTCCACCTCGAAACTGCTCCCCGAAACGAAATCCTCGAACCCGTTGGCCGCCGAGGAAGGGATGGTGAAATCCTCCCCCGCCGGCGGGGTTTGCGGAAGGGTAAATCCGCCGCCGGCACTGCGCAGCCCGCCGGGCAGGCTGCCCCCGGACGCACTGCGCCCCGACATGCCGCCTCCCGCAGCGGCGCGCGGGGCGAAGCCCGTCCCCGCTGTGTCGGAAAGCGTCTGTCCGCGATCGTCGTACGGGACGTCGAAGCCCGTGAAATCGACATTGGGATCGGGCGCCGTAGGGTCAATATACTCCTCGCGGAACGGATTGTAGTCGCCGTTGGACATGGCGCGGGGCTCGCTGTAAACGGCCCCTTTGCTCAATGCCGGGATCTCCACGATGCCGTCGCGGTCGAAATCCATCAGCGGCACGGCCCCCGTCTTGGCGAGCGTCTCACGCACGGCGGCGTTGATGATCTGCCAGACGGCCTCCTCGTCGGCGAATTTGACTTCGGTCTTCTGCGGGTGGACATTGACGTCGATGCGCGAAGGGTCGATCGTCAGGTAGAGGAAATAGGAAGGCGAACTGCTCTCGGGGATCAGTTTTTCATAGGCCTTCATGATGGCGCTCGTGAGGTACGAACTCTTGAAATAACGTCCGTTGACGAAGAGGTACTGCTCGCCGTTGCGCCGCTTGGCGGCAGCCGGACGGCCGATATAGCCCCCGATGCGGGCGATCGAGGTGTCGGCATCGACCTCCAGCAGGTTTTGCTTGATATGGCGTCCCACCACGTCGACGATACGTCCCGCCAGCGACGTGGCACAGAGCGTATAGACCGGGGCGTCGTTGGCGTAAAGTTCGAAGGCGATATGGGGGTTGCACAGCGCAACACGCTGGAATTCGGCCTTGATCTGTGCGGCCGAAGTCGTACTCTTGTCAAGGAAACGACGGCGGGCGGGCACGTTGTAAAAGAGGTTGCGCACGAAGAACTGCGCCCCCACGGGACACATCACGGGAGTCTGCCCGGCGAACTGGCCGCCGTTGATTTCGGTCTGGGTACCCACTTCGTCGCCCTCCTGCCGCGTGCGCAGTTCGACCTGCGCCACGGCCGCGATCGAAGCGAGCGCCTCGCCGCGGAACCCGAACGTATTGAGGGCGTAGATGTCTTCGACGGAAGTTATCTTGCTGGTGGCATGGCGGTCGAAGGCCATACGCGCGTCGATGGGCGACATGCCCGAGCCGTCGTCGACGATCTGGATCAAATCCTTGCCCCCGTCACGGAAGTTGACCTTCACGGTACGGGCGCCGGCGTCGATGGCGTTCTCCATCATCTCCTTGACCACCGATGCGGGACGGTTGACGACCTCGCCCGCAGCAATCTGGTTGGCGACGACTTCGGGTAATAATCTGATCTTATCTGCCATTTATTCCTGGTAATCGTTGGGAACCACCGTGATAGGCTGCTCCTGCCACTCTACGTCGGAAATACCCGTCTGGTCGAGTCCGTTGCGCGGGGCGGATTCGGGGGCAGCGGATTCGGTCTGTGCCGGCGCCGTACGGGCGCGCAGGAACACATCGGCGAGCTTAGGATAAAGGATGTAGATGAACAGCAGGACGATAACTGCGGCACCGGCCATCTTCCAGATGCGCATACGCCCCTTGTCATCCTCCTTGGAACGGCGGGCGGCACGGGCATCGCGCTGCGTACGGATATATTGTCCGGGACGGTACTCACGATCCCCGTCTTCGGCCCTTTCGCCGCGAAGTTCGGCACGGCGCTGCTCGCGCGCCTCCTTTTCGGGATCGTAGTAGCGCGGTATGTAGTTGAACTTGTTGGCGTGTCTCTTGAACGGGGTGAAACCTAACATGGCGTGTCCTCCTAATTATTTTTGGTAAAGATACGAATTCTCCGGCAATTTTATTGCCTGCAAAACCCTTTTTTCCGCCTGCGGCGCCCGTAAAGTCCTGCCGAGGATGCGGCGCCAGACGTCCGATGCCCCGCAGCAGGGAGAGAGAGGGGGGGGGCAAGCGGTGCGGAAGGGGAAGCACTCCTCAGACAGGCCAACAATAGCCGCAACCGCCCCGGAAAAGGCGGCGGGGAATACGCCCGCAAACCTCCGTGCACCGCAGCGGAAAGGTCGTTGCGAACGGCGGCGGAATGCCGTGGCCCGCAAAGTCCCCCGACATCCCGCCGCATAGGCAAACCGTTGCTTCCCCTACCGGAAGAAACTCTTCATCCGCTCGAAGATATTCTGGTTCTTGACCGATTCGGCATGCTGGAAACCGGGCTGCTGCGCCAGTTGTTCGATCAGCCGTTTCTCCTCGGCACTGAGCTTCGAGGGGATCGTGATGTCGACCACGACCAGTTCGTCACCGCGGCCATAGCCGTTGACGTCGGGCAACCCCTTGCCGCCCAGCCGCAGCACCTTGCCGGCATGCGTTCCCGGGGCGATCTTGATCTTGGCACGGCCGTCGACCGTCGGCACCTCGACCGTACCGCCCAGCAGGGCTGTCGTGACGGTGATATTGAGGTTGTGGATCAGGTCGTTGCCGTCACGCACCAGCTCGGGATTGGACTCCTCTTCGATCATGACCTGCAGGTCGCCGTTGACGCCTCCGTGACGGGCGGCATTACCCTTGCCCGTGACGGTGAGCACCATCCCCTCGCCCACGCCGGCCGGGATTCGGATCTCCACGACCTCCTGGCCGCGGAGGGTTCCCTCGCCCTTGCACTTGTCGCAGGGTGCGGTGATGACTTTGCCCGTACCGCCGCACGTGGGGCAGACGCCCTGCGTCTGCATACGGCCGAAGAAGGTGTTCTCCACACGCGTCACATAACCCGTACCGTTGCAGGTCGAACAGGTCGAGTAGGAGTTGCTGTCCTTGGCCCCCGTACCGCCGCACTTATCGCAGGCGACGGTCTTGTTTATCTTGAGTTTCTTGGTGACGCCGTTGGCGATCTCTGCGAGGGTCAGCCTGACCTTGATGCGGATATCCGATCCCCGGTTCACGCGCCGCCCGCCGCCCGATGACGACGACGAGCGGAACCCGCCGCCGAAATGTCCGCCGAAAATATCGCCGAACTGCGAGAAGATATCCTCCATCGAGAAACCGCCGCCGCTGAACCCGCCGAAGCCGCCTGCCCCGCCACCCGCGGCACCGCTCATTCCGGCATGGCCGAACTGATCGTAACGGGCACGTTTGTCGGGGTTCGACAGTACGTCGTATGCCTCGGCCGCCTCCTTGAATTTCTCTTCGGCCTCCTTGTCACCCGGGTTTTTATCGGGGTGGTATTGGATGGCCGCCTTGCGGTAAGCCTTCTTTATTTCGTCAGCGTTAGCGTTTTTCTGGACGCCCAGCACTTCGTAGTAATCCCTCTTTTCTGCCATGGCATTATTCTCCTACAACAACTTTTGCGAAACGCAGCACCTTGTCGCCCAGCATATAACCCGTCTGGACAATGTCGACGACCTTGCCCTGCATCTCCTCTCCGGCAGCGAATTTAGCCACCGCCTCGCAGAGGTCGGCGTCGAACTCCCTGCCCTTGACGTCGATCTCGGTGACCCCTTTCTGGCGGAGCGTATCGGTAAATTTCTGTGAAATAAGCGTCACGCCGGCACGCAGCGCCTCGATGTCGTCGCTCTTCTGCATGGCATCGACGGCACGCTGCACGTCGTCGCGCACGGGGAGCATCGCCAGCAGCACGTCACGGCCCCCGGTCTGCACCAAGTCCATCTTCTCCTTGAGCGTACGCTTGCGGTAATTATCGAATTCGGCCTGCAGGCGGATGAATTTATCCTGCCACTCGGCCAGCGCCGCCGTCAGATCCGATCCCGCTCCGGCCTTGTCGCCGCCTTCGGCAACGTCTGCCATTGTGTCAGTCCCGTCCTGCGAGTCGTCTGACACATTGGCACAGGGTTCGCCGTCGCACGAAGGGTAACCTTCACCGGGAACGAATCCTTCGTCACCGTCAACAGCCTCATTATAAGTTTTTTCCTTTTTCATATCTCGTGTTTTTCAGATTTTCCGTCTTATATTCGAACAAATTGTATACCAACCGCCGGGCCATGCCTACCCGATGATAAAAATCGCCGGGCGCCTGTTCATTTCCGGCAGCCGCACCGACCGCCACTCGCGCACGGGGAGCGTACGGATATATTCGCCGGGAGCGGTAATGTCCATCGCCAGCGTCAGGCGCGTCTCGGGGGCAAGGGTTTGCAGGAGCTGTTCCATCAGCTTCACATTGCGGTAAGGCGCCTCGATGAAGAGCTGCGACTGGCGTTCGGACTGCGCACGGCGTTCGAAGCGGCGGATCGCCTGCACCCGTTCGGGCGGCTTGACGGGCAGGTAGCCGTTGAAGGCGAACGACTGCCCGTTGAGCCCCGAGGCCATGACGGCCAGGATGACGGACGACGGCCCGACGAGCGGCACCACGCGGATACCGTGGCGGTGGCACGCCTCGACGACCAGTGCCCCGGGATCGGCGACGCCCGGCACGCCCGCTTCCGAGACAACCCCCGCCGAGCGGCCCTCAACGAGCGGTTTCACCAGCTCTTCGACCTCACGCCCGGCGACGGTATGTTCGTTCAGCTCGCGGAACTCCAGCGTGTCGATCGGCCGCGCGATGCCGGCCTTCGACAGGAAGCGCCGCGCCGAACGGGTGTTCTCGACGATGAAGTAGTCGAGCGAATCCATCACGGCACGGTTCGCCGCGGGCAGCACGTCCCACGGTGCCGTCTCGTCCGAAATCGGACACGGGATCAGATAGAGCGTTCCGTACATCTTATTTCAGTTTTTCGAGTTTGGCCCGGAGTTCCCGCTCCCGGGCAACGGCTTTCGTATACAGCACAGCAAACCAGACGCTCAGCGCCATGACACCGGCGATCACCACCCCGAAAACACCGCTCAGGAAAAATGCGCTCACGACCAGCCCCGCAACCGAAAGCATCAGCGGGGATTTGCGGACATTGCAGCCGATAGCCACATAGCCGCCCGCCAGCACGAGCATCACGATTCCGACCACCAGCCTCTCCCCGTTTCCCTGGGCGTTGACCAGTTCAACCACGCCGCTGGCGAGCGCCAGCAACGCCGCGGCGAACATGGCGCTGCGGGCCTTGCCCAACTGGTTGAGGGCCGATTCGGATTCGAGCTGTGCCGTCAGCAGCCGCGCCCCGAGGCACTCGGCGGCCTCATCGCGCCCGGCGGGGCAACCGCAGGAGGGACACGTTCCGGTTCCGGAAGCGATTTCACCGCCGCAATCATAGCATTTCATAACTTTATTCTTTGAGGTAAATCCGTTTTACGCGCCCCGAAACCGAGGTCATGATCTCATAGGGAATTGTATCGAGCACGCGGGCCATCGTTTCCAGGTCGTTGCCCGGCTCGGGCGAGAAGACCACGACTTCGTCGCCTTCCTTCACGCCGGGAATCCCCGTAATGTCGACCATGCAGCTGTCCATGCAGATGCGTCCGACGATGGGGGCGGGGCTCCCGGCCACCAGCACCGACCAGCGGCCGCAGCCCAGGTGGCGGTCGAGCCCGTCGGCATATCCGATGGGGATCGTCGCCGTCGTAGTTTCGCGCGTGAGTTTTCCGGCCCGTCCATACCCTACGGCCTCGCCTGCGGGCAGGTGCTTGACCTGCACGATACGCGTGCGGAGGGTCGAGACGGGACGCAGCATCCCGTTATGCCGGTAGCCGAAGCCGTAAAGCCCCAGTCCGAGGCGGCACATGTCGAACTGCGCCTCGGGGAAACGTTCGATGGCGGCCGAATTGGCCGTATGGCGGATAACCGGGTAGGGCAGCGAAGCGGCGACGCGGGCGCTCATGCGGTCGAACAGCGCGATCTGTGCCCGGGTATAGGCATCCTCTTCGGGCATGTCGGCACAGTTGAGGTGCGAGAAGACCGAAGCGACATTGACCTGCGGGGTTTCCGCCAGCGCCCTGCACAGCGCCCCGACTTCGTCGTCCATGAAGCCCAACCGGTGCATCCCCGTGTCGAGCTTGATATGGATCGGGTAACGGCTCTCGCCCGCATGCACCACGGCCCCGGCAAAGGCTCGGAGCGAATGAAGGCTGTATATCTCGGGTTCGAGGCGGTTGGCGATCATCTGGTCGAAACTGTCGGCATCGGCGTTGAGCACCACGACGGGCATCGAAATGCCCCGCTCGCGCAACAGCACCCCCTCGTCGGCGAACGCCACGGCCAGGTAATCGACACCCTGGTGCTGCAACAGCTGCGCGACTTCGAAATCGCCGGCACCGTACGAGCCGGCCTTGACCATCGCCACGAGTTTCGTACCGAAGCTGAGCTTCGAACGGAAGAAATTGAGGTTGTGCGTCATGGCGTCGAGGTCGACCTCCAGCACCGTCGTATGACTGCGGCGCGCGAGGGCGTGCGCCAGTTTCTCGAAGCGGAAATCGCGGGCGCCTTTCAGCAGGATGGCACGCCCGGCCACCGCCCTGCGGTCGATGCGCGCGATGCACTCGTCGGTCGAGGCGTAAAACTCCTTGTCGCAGCCAAACAGCCCGGCATGGCGTTTCAGGCGCGGGCCGATGCCAATCAGGAAGTCGACGCCGGCACGTGCGACCATCTCCGCGACACGGCCGTAGAGCTCGCCGTCGGAAAGCCCGCTCTGCGAGATATCCGACAGGACGAGCGTACGGCGGCGGTTCAGCGCCACGCCGTGCAGGTAATCGAGCGCCAGCGCCAGCGAATTGAGGTCGAGGTTATAGGCGTCGTTGATCAGGATCGAATCGTTGATGCCCTCCTTCACCTCGAGACGCATGGGCACCGTGGGCGCCGAGGCGAACGACGGCGCGGGATAGTGCATCGCGGCGCAGAACGCCTCGACGATCTGGGCATTGCGGCGCGATGCGGCGTTGCCGATGACCGACTCCGGCACCTCGGGGAACGACGCGGCATCGAGGGGCTTGCGGTCGGCGAAACGCGCCGCGACCATGCCCCCCAGCGGCTCGTAATAGCTGTGGTAGATGATTTTCGAGGCATTGCGGGCCAGCACCATTTTCTCGTTGCACTTCTGCTCGAGATTGAGGAAATTCTCCTGATGCGCGTCGCCGATCGAGGTAAAAACAACCACGTCGGGACGGATGATGCGCTCCAGCCGCTCCATCTCTCCGGGCTTCGAAATGCCCGCCTCGAAGACCGCCAGCTCCTCGTCGCCTTCGAGCATCAGCACCGAGAGGGGCACGCCCAGCTGCGAATTGTAGCTTTTCGGCGAGCGGTAATATTTCATCCCCGCGGGCAGTTCTTCGGCGATCCACTCCTTGATGACGGTCTTGCCGTTCGAACCGGTGATGCCGACGACCGTACCCCTGAATTGCGCACGGTAGTGCGCCGCAAGGCGTTGCAGGGCGTCGATGGCGTTGTCCACACGCACGAAGCCGCAACCGGCGGGGCACTCGACATCCCGTTCGACGAGGAACGCACGCACGCCGCGCGCCGACATCTGGGCGACGAAGCCGTGCGAGTCGTGGTTGGCACCGCGCATGGCCACGAACATCGGGCAGCAGCCCAGTTCGCACGACAGCGAACGGCTGTCTGTGACAACCGACCGCACTTCGGCATCGCAGCCTGTAAATTTCCCGCCGACAACGGCGGCTATTTCCGAGAGTTTGTAGTTCATCCTGTATCTTATCCGTTTTTCGCCGGGCGGATGGCATCCGGGGCTTCACGAAGCCGGCGGGGCAGGAACATACGCGGAGTATGCGGCTGCCGCGAGCGGAAGCGCCGGAGGCAGCCGTCCTCACGAAAGGTCAAATGTCACGATCGTAATTCCCGCCCCGCCCCGGTCGGCATGCTCGTCGCGGGCGCTTTCGACCTCAGGCACCGTGCGCAGGTAGCGGCGTATCTCCTCCTTGAGAGCCCCCGTGCCCTTGCCGTGGAGAATCGACACCGACCCCACGCCCACCATCAGGGCGTCGTCGATGAAATCCTGCACGGCGTCCAGCGCCTCGGCGGCACGCATGCCCCGCACGTCGATATGGTCTTTGAAGCTGAGCTTGCGGGCCGAAATGCCGGCCGACACCACCGTCCGCGCCGTCTGCGGGCGTGTCGCCTCGCGGAACTCGCTGTTCGAAACCACGGTCAGCATCTTCCGGTCGACCGTAGTCAGTATCTGGCCGAAGGCGACCTGCGCCTTGCGCCCCTTGACCGACTGCACCACGCCGACCATATCCTGTCCGGCCATGCGGACTTTCGACCCGGCCTCCACCTCGCGCGGTTTCGGAGCTTCGGCAGGGGCAGCCCCCGCCGCCTGCGCCTCGCCCCGCTGCGCCTTGCGTTCTTCACGCCGCTGACGGCGGCGTTCGATACGTTCGATCTCGCGGGCGACCTCGGCATCCTTGTCCGCCGTATCGGTCTTCGCCACCGCGTCGCGGAAATCGTCCAGTTCGCGGCGCGCAAGGCGCGTCAGTTCCTTTTCGGCCTGCGCCTCGCGGATCGTCCTGATCGTATTCTCGATCTGCCGGTTGGCATCGGCGATCAGCTGCTGCGCCTCCAGCTTGGCCTTTTTGAGTATCTCCTGCCGCTCGGCCCTGATCTTCGACAGCTGCCCGGCATAGGTCTGCTCCAACTCCTCGACCTTGCGGTCGGTCAAGCGGATGCGGTCGCGCTTCTGTTCCCAGTAATGCTTGTCGCGGGCGATCTCACGCAGCTGCTTCTCGATGTTGATATGGTCGCTGCCGGCCTTCTCGCCCGCCGCGCGGATAATATCCTCCGGGAGCCCGATCTTGCGGGCGATCTCCACGGCGAACGAACTGCCCGGCTTGCCCGTTTCGAGGCGGAACAGCGGGCGGATATTCTGCACGTCGAACATCATGGCACCGTTGGCGATGCCCTCGGTATTCGACGCATAGTATTTGATATTGGCATAGTGGGTCGTGATGACGCCGTAGCACCCTTTGGCCAGCAGGCGTTCGAGGATGGCCTCGGCGATGGCGCCGCCGATGACCGGCTCGGTACCCGACCCGAACTCGTC
>ENA-UEQB01000005-UEQB01000005.1-human-gut-metagenome-genome-assembly--contig:-NODE-5-length-192650-cov-13.965530_pt1 | contig 192650 bp, 146 predicted proteins | sample MGYA00242901_ERZ507918 | MGnify/ENA primary metagenome ERZ507918 (study PRJEB26167, sample SAMN06115405) | human gut metagenome | host: Homo sapiens | place: China:Sichuan | collected 2016-04-06... | reverse complement strand
CTGGACTCCGGCAGGGCTCTGCCCTGCACCCGCGAAGGGTCTTCGACCCTCTCGACACCCATCTCGCGATTGAGTTGAGCACACTTCCAGAGTCTTTTCGCGTGTTTATTGAGCGTAAATTGAAAGGAGATTTCCCATGAGCAATATGTTCTCTCTGGAGGGCAAAATCGCCCTCGTCACCGGTGCATCCTACGGTATCGGCTTCGCCATCGCCTGCGCCATGAGCGACGCCGGCGCGACCATCGTATTCAACGACATTAAGCAGGAATTGGTGGATAAGGGCATTGCGGCCTATGCCGAAAAGGGCATCAAGGCGCACGGCTATGTCTGCGACGTGACCGATGAAGCCGCCGTCAACGCGCTCGTCGCCAAGATTGAGGAAGAAGTCGGCGTGATTGACATCCTTGTCAACAACGCGGGCATCATCAAGCGCATCCCGATGTGCGAAATGACCGCCGAACAGTTCCGTCAGGTGATTGATGTTGACCTGAACGCGCCGTTCATCGTCTCCAAGGCGGTCATTCCGTCGATGATTAAGAAGGGTCACGGCAAAATTATCAACATCTGCTCCATGATGAGCGAACTTGGCCGCGAGACGGTGTCCGCTTATGCCGCGGCGAAGGGCGGCCTGAAGATGCTGACCCGCAACATCTGCTCTGAGTACGGCAAGTACAACATCCAGTGCAACGGCATCGGCCCGGGCTACATCGCCACGCCTCAAACTGCGCCCCTGCGCGAGATTCAGCCGGACGGCTCCCGTCACCCGTTTGACAAGTTCATCATCGCCAAGACGCCTGCCGAGCGCTGGGGCGACGCGGCGGATTTGGGCGGCCCGGCGGTCTTCCTTGCGTCGGACGCGTCCAACTTCGTCAATGGCCACATCCTCTATGTGGATGGCGGCATTCTGGCGTACATTGGCAAGCAGCCCTAACGGATGTGCAGGCATAGGGGAGAAAATGCCGCCCGCAAGGGGGCGTTTTGCGGAAGAAATGCGCGCAAAAACCGCTTTTTCTGCAAAAGCCCCTTGCGTTCCGGCGAAAAATGTGATAGACTGTAAAGCGTTGATTTCTCCCCAAGGAGGTTTGAAGCATGAGTGCATTTGGTGTGGTTCTGACGGTCATCATCACGATTTCCGCTCTGTTCATGATTTTTACGGTTCTGATGCAGAGCAGCAACGTGAAGGGTCTGGGCGCAATCGCTGGCACGTTCGACAGCTATTTTGACAAGCACAAGGCCAAGAGCGCGGAAGCGAAGCTGGCGCTGGGCACCAAGATTGCTGCGGCGATTTTCGTGGCCTGCTCCCTGCTGATGCTGCTGGTCAAGTAATCAGCGGTTTCGCATGACAAAATAGGGCTGACAGGTGACTGTTTAGCCCTTTTTGTCGTAGAAAAGAAAAAGTTTTGCTTCGCGAACAGTGCGTTTGGGGCGCAGGGGATTTCGCCTCTGCGGAGGCGAGGAGGGGGCTTTGCGGTCGCCCCCTCCACCCCTTCGCAGTGCACACCCCTATTTCTTGGATTTTTATGTTGCTTGAGAGAACGAAAAGTACACCAACTAAAAAACTTCCGATTAAAATCAAGTAACATCCGGAGGGGCAGGCGAAGCAGTCCAGAGGGCGACCGCAAAGCCCTCTGGTCGCTCCCGCAGGAGCGAAACCCCTGCGACAATCAAAATCAGCATAAAATCATCAGCATACGAAAAAGAGCAGGTGGACTTGCAACCTCCACCTGCTCTTTTCCTATTACTTAACCAGCTCGCAGAACTTGTCAATATTCCCCTTGACAACCTCCAGACTGGAGCGCCAGAAGTCGGGATTCCGGACATCAATCCCCACGCTGGCAGCGACGTCGGCAATCGTGCCCGAACCGCAGGAGCGCAGCAGACGGCAGTAATCCGGCACAAACGCCGCGCCCTTTTGCAGATACTGCGCGAACACGCCCTTGGCGAACAGCTCGCCGAACGCATAGGGGAAGTTGTAGAAGTTGTAGCCGGACGAATAATAATGGCTCTTGCACGCCCACATGTACGGGTGGCGAATCTCCGGGTCAAGCCCGTCACCGTAGGACGCTTCCTGCGCGCGCAGCATGGCGTCCTTCAGCTCGTCGACGCTCATGGCATGGTCGGCGCGCGTGTCGATGACTTCCGTCTCGAACAGGTAGCGGCTGTAAATGTCCACAATCGTCTGGTTCGTTTCCATCAGGTTGCCTTCCAGCAGGGACAACTGCTCGTCGGGGCTTGCGTCCTTGAGCACCATGTGCGCCAGCAGCTGCTCGTTGAAGATGGACGCGGTTTCCGCCAGCGGCATGGGCGTGTCAATCAGCGAGTACGGCAGCCCTGCCAAGCAGCGGTTGTGCCACGCGTGACCCAGCTCATGCGCGATGGTCGACACATCGGAGAAGCTGCCGGTGAAGTTCGTCATCACCAGCGAACGGTCAGCAAAATGCACGGGGGAGCAGAACGCGCCGCCGGTCTTGCCCTCGCGCGGGTAGATGTCAATCCAGCGCTGCTCAAAGGCGTTGTCGATGAACTTGCCCATTTCCGGCGTGAACTGCCCCATCAGGCGGACGAGCATTTCGCGCGCTTCCTCCACCGTGTAGGTGTGCACGTTTTGCCCGACCGGCGCAAACAAATCGTAGAACGGCAGGCCATTTTGATGCCCCAGCAGCTTCGCCTTCGCCTTCATGTAGCGGCGGAAGTGCGGCAGATATTCGCGGATGGCGGTCAGCATAGCGTCCAGCGTCGCGCGGTCCATGCGGGAGTCGCTCAGCGTCATGTCCAGCACGGAAGGATACCCCTTCGCCTTGCTCAGCGTGCGCGCCTCCATTTTGACGGCGTTCAGGCAGTAAGACATGGGCAGCTCCATCTTCTTGTAGGAAGCAATTTCTGCCTCGTAGGCATCCTTGCGGACGGAGGCATCCGCGTCGTACGCAAGCCCACGCACGGCGGACAGCGGAATCTCCTGCCCGCGGTAATTCGCCGTGTGGGTGGAATCCAGCTTGTCGCGCAGCTGGCTGAACGCGCTGCCGCCGGACAGGCTCATCTCCAGAATCCACGGCTCAACCGCTTCGGGGATGGTGTGGTGCGCGTTCTCGGCGGATTCACGCAGGTGGAACGCGACCTTCTGCAATTTGGGCGACGCGGCAATCAGGTCTTCGAGGTTTGCAAGGCTGCCGATATAGCGCGTGATGGCGCTGCTGACGATGCGGCTGTCGTTGAAAATCACGTCCAGCACGTTCAGGTACTTTGTCGCGTCGGCATTGTTCGCGTCCACCGCCTGCGTCAGGCTGCAGAACGACGAGAGCCGATCAGACAGCGCGCCAAGAACCTCCTGCTGGTCGGTGAGCTTCTCCAGCTTCGTCTGCGGATCGTCGCCGCCGTCCAGAATCGCCTGTTCGACCTTGATTTCCTCCGGAAAACGCTTCAAATCAGCCAGAAACGCCGGGTCATCAAAGCCCTTGTAGAGATAGGACAAATCCCAATTCGGGTTCATGGGGGTTACGCCTCCTTAAATGGTATAGTCATTAACAAGATGATACCCCAAAGCGCGAACATTGTCAATGCCCGCTTGCCATACGCGGTGATTTTTCAGGTGCTCCGGGTCATGCGCGTCCACACCGAGAATGACGTCATTGTGCCATTTTCGGGCGTATTCCCAGAATGGCGCGGACGGATACCCCCGCGTGCGTCCCTCCATCTGGCTGTTCAGCCCCAGCAGATTGTACTCGATGGGCATGTGCTGTTCCTTTGCGCACTGGCAGAGCATGTCCGCCGCTTCCTCGCACGCGCGATTGAACTGGTCGTCCGTGCGGTGGCGCATGAACAAATCCGGGTGGGCGATGTAGCAGAACAGCCCGGTGCGCATGGCGGCGACTGCGGATTGGGCATAGCGCAGCACGCCCTCGTCTGTCTGGCACTCAAAGCCGATATACGGATTGTCCTCCTCGCTGTCGGCGTAGTGCTGACCGAGGATGTAGTAGCCGATGCCCTGCTCACGCATCCGCAGCAGATGGTCGTGATAGCGCGGGAAGTACTCGCTCTCCAGGCCAAGGCGGATTTCAAGCTGCCCGGCGTAGCGCTGCTGGAGCGCGTGGACGGAATGGATGTAGTCCGTCAGCTGGTCAAGCGGCATCCGAATCCCACTGACGAAGCCGTTTGCGAACGGGAAGGGCGCGTGGTCAGCGAAGCCAAGCACATCAAACCCGGCGTCCAGCGCGGCTTCGACATAGGCTTCATCCGTGCCGACGGCGTGCTGGCAGCGGGATGTGTGCGTGTGAAAATTATGCTTCATAATTGCTCCTTGCAAAAAGATGCACCGGCGCATGTGGACGGTGCATCTTTTGCCTGATTACATTTTTTGCAGATGGCGCTGGGTTTTCAGCGCTTCGAGGCACTTCTCCTTGCTGCGCTCAATGTGGCGGTGCATCAGCTTCTGGAAATGCTCCAAATCGCGCTGCTCGATATAGTCCACCAGCTTGTAATGCTCCTCGTGCGCCTGCAGCAGGCGGTTCTCCTGCGAAATCGCCATGGATGAGAAGCGCGTGATGTACTGGTCCTGCCCCTCAATGACGCGCAGAATGCGGTTCTGCCCGCAGATTTCGGTCATCTGGCGGTGGAAGGCGCGCGCCATAGGGGAGAGCGTATCGAAGTCGCGGCTCGCCATTACGCCGTCCATCTCGTGCAGCCGGTCGCGCAGGGCGGCGATATCATCCGCCGTCGCCTTTTGGATAATTGCGGGCAGCGTCAGCATTTCCAGCGCGTTGCGGATGGTGTAGATTTCCTCCACGTCGGCAATCGTGAACGCGCGGACGATCACGCCGCGCCGCTGTACATACTCTACCAGCCCGTCGCGCTCCAGCTTCCGCAGGGCTTCACGCAGCGGCGTGCGGCTGATGTGCAGGCGGTCGGCATATTCTGTCTCAACGATGCGCTCGCCAGCGGGAATTTCCCCGGTGATAATGGCGTGCTTGAGCACTTCGTAGGCGATTTCACGAATCGGGCGGCTTTCCATCATGGGCTGAAAGGGGATGGCTGCCATAGCGAACAACTCCTTGTGGATGGCTTAGAATCCGCCGCGTTTGTGTCCTTTCTGGTCAACACGTCCGCGGACGCAAAGTGCATTTTGTTTGCACTTTGTATACAAGAATAATACAAAAAGCAGCCCTTGTCAAGGGAAAAATCCATTTTTTCCGCAATTTTTGGCGGTTTTTTTGCTGATTTTCGGCTGTACTTTTCTAATTTGAAATACGCGCGCGATTGCAGGAGGAGACGACTTCATCCGTCGCAGGCGGATGAGCTCGGTTCTGCAACGATACCCCAAAAAGTATGGGCGTGTGCACCCGAAGGGGTCGAGGGGGCGATCGCAGACTTCGTCTGTTTTCATGCCCCCTCGTCGCGTCCGCAGACGCGAACCCCGCTGCAACAAGAAAAATCAAGTCACATCGAAAGCAAAAATCACGAAAAAAGCGCAAAGAAAGCCGCCTGCCTTCGCGCATTTGCGAAAACAGACGGCTTCAAAAGTCAAATCAGGCGAATGCAATTATTCCAGAATCTCACGCCGCAGCGCATTGACATAATCCAGCTGCTCCCACGGCATGTCCGCCTTGCCGAAATGACCGTAGTTGCAGTTCGCGCGGTAAATCGGGCGGCGCAGGTTCAGCCGCTGAATGATGGCGTTCGGGCGCAGGTCGAACAGCTTGTCCACCGCTGCCGCCAGCTTGTCGTCCGAAACAACGCCCGTGCCCATCGTGTCGATGAACAGGCTCACCGGGCGCGCGACGCCAATGGCATACGCCAGCTGAATTTCACAGCGCTTCGCCAACCCCGCCGCGACGATGTTCTTCGCAATGTGGCGCGCCGCATACGCCGCCGAGCGGTCAACCTTCGTCGGGTCTTTGCCGGAGAACGCGCCGCCGCCGTGCGGGGCATAGCCGCCGTAGGTATCAACGATAATCTTGCGCCCGGTCAGACCGGAGTCGCCCGCAGGCCCGCCGATGACAAAGCGACCGGTGGGGTTGATGAGATAGCGGGTGTCCGCCGTCAGCATTTCCGCCGGAATCACCGGGCGGATGACGTGCTCCATCATCGCCGCGTAAATGTCCGCGTGGGCGATTTCGGGGTTGTGCTGGGTGGAGATGACGATGGTATCCACCGCCACGGGCTGACCGTCCTCGTAGGCAATGGTCACCTGCGCCTTGCCGTCGGGCCGCAGCCACGGCAGCGTGCCATTCTTGCGCACTTCAGTCAGGCGGCGGGTCAGGCGGTGCGCGAAGGCAATCGCCGTGGGCATGTATTCCGGCGTTTCGTCGCACGCGAAGCCGAACATCATGCCCTGATCGCCCGCGCCGATTTCGTTGGCATCCTGCGTGCGGGTTTCCAGCGCGTCATCAACGCCCATGGCGATATCGGGGCTTTGCGCGTGGATGCTCGTCAGCACGGCGCAGGTGTTGCCGTCAAAGCAGAGGGAAGAATCATTGTAGCCGATGTCCAGCACAACGTCGCGCACGATGGCGGGAATATCCACCTTCGCCGTCGTGGTGATTTCGCCCATCACCATCACCATGCCGGTGGTGGCGCAGGTTTCGCAGGCGACGCGGCTCATTGGGTCTTGGGCGAGCAGCGCGTCCAGCACCGCGTCAGACACCTGATCGCACAGCTTGTCCGGATGACCTTCCGTGACCGATTCCGAGGTAAAGAGTTTCCGCATTTTTGTAGCTCCTTTCAGCTAAGCCAATAAGGGGATGGTTGAGAGCTGCAAAAAACCCGGCGTCCTTGCACACAAGGCAGCCGGGAATCAATCAGAAGCGATTGTCCTTATCTGTCAGTGCTGCTCTGGATAGAGCCTGTGTGCGCACTGTGGGAATTGGCACCACGCACCTGCGTGCCGGTTGCCGTGGCTTCATTGGGCCCGTCCCTCTGCCACTCGTGATAAGGGGGTATTACTTTTGCATCCGATATGCTACCACAATTCTGCCCGTCCGTCAAGGGCTTTTGCATCTTTTCTGTATTTTTTTCGGGAAAAATCACGATAAGAACGAACGTTCTCTTGCATTTGCGGCAAAAATCCGCTATACTACATAAGCCGTTGCAATGACGACCGGGTCCTGTGCGATCTGTCGGTGTGAACCTTGTCAGGGCCGAGAGGCAGCAGCAATAAGCGCTGGGCGGATGTGCTGCGGGGTTGCTCAGTCTGAGCGGCGGTATCTTCTACTTGAATATCAATGAACAGGCTGCATGGGAAAGTGACTTCTCATTGCAGCCTGCTTTTTATCGGCGCGGGATTGTGAAATGGTGGATGGCGAACAAAGCAAAAAACGCTGCGAAACTATTGTCTCTGTGCGGTATGTGTGCTATACTGACCATCGCGCAGAAGCGCAAGTAATTTGGGAGGTATAACAATTATGCGGAAGTTCCTGTCCCTGTTTCTGGCTCTTGCAATGAGCATCGCCTGCTGCACGCTGGCAGCGGCGGAGGATACGGCAGAAGCAATGCAGTATACCGAAGAAAACATCACCATTGACGCGGGTGATCACCAGATTCCCGCAACGCTGACCGTGCCTGTTGGCGCGGAAGGGGAAAAGTTCCCGGCCGTTGTTATGCTGCATGGCAATGGCTCTACCCGCCACGAAGCGGGCAATGCCTATGATTATGCCGCGCTGGCAATGGCGAAGGCAGGCATCGCGACGATTCGTTTCGACTACATCGGCAATGGCGACAGCACCAGCGATTACATCGACTTCACCTATGACAAGGGTGTGGAAGACGCGATGAAGTGCTACGAATACCTCAAGACGCTGGGCACCATCGACATGGATCATGTGGGTGTGATGGGCTGGAGCCAGGGCGGCCGTCTGGCGCTGCTGACGGCTGCGCGCAACGAGGTGTTCACCTCCGTGCTGACGTGGGCAGGCGCCTACGATCAGAAGGGCAATGAGGCAGAACAGTACGCAATTGCCAAGGAAAACGGCTATTACGAAGTGACCTATGACTGGCGTGAACCGCTGAAGCAGTCTCCTGCCTACTATGAATGCGCGATGAGCATTGATTATCCGGCGGAAGTTGCTAAGATCAAGGTGCCGCTTCTGGCAATCAACGGCAAGGCGGATACGACCGTGGTGCCGGAAACCGCGCAGAAGATTGTGGATGCGGCGGTGAATTCCCCGGATGCGGAAGTGCTGCTGCTGGACGGCGCGGATCACACCTTCTGCGTCTTCAGCAATGACGACACGGTGCTGAAGACCTTGGTGCAGGATACCATCGACTGGTTCAAGAAGACGCTGTAAGCGCAAAAAGTCAGCAAGGGCTGCGAAGGAGTGGAGAACATTCCTTCGCAGCTTTTTTTGCGTGTGTTTTGTACAAATTGTGTATTCCGACTGTACAAAAACGGAAAGCAAGGTATAATAATAGGAAAAGCAAGGAGGTCATGCAGACATGGAACTGAACGTGATTCGACAGGCAGACCCGCAGGTGGCGGACGCGATTGAGGCGGAACTGAACCGTCAGCGCTCGCATATTGAACTGATTGCGTCGGAGAACTTCGTATCCCCGGCGGTGATGGCGGCGATGGGCTCGTGCCTGACGAACAAGTACGCGGAAGGGTATCCCGCGCACCGCTATTATGGCGGCTGCGAATGCGTGGATGTGGTGGAAAACCTCGCCCGTGACCGCGCTAAGCAGCTTTTCGGCTGCGAGTACGTCAACGTGCAGCCGCATTCCGGTGCGCAGGCGAATACGGCGGTGTACTTCGCCATGCTCCAGCCGGGCGATACCGTCATGGGCATGAGCCTGTCCAACGGCGGCCATCTCACGCACGGCAGCCCGGTCAACCTGTCCGGCAAGTACTTCCATTTTGTGCCCTACGGCGTGGATGCGCAGGGCTATATTGATTATGACGCCATGCGCGCGCTGGCGCTGGAGTGCAAGCCGAAGATGATTGTCTCCGGCGCATCGGCGTACCCGCGCACGATTGATTTCGAGAAGATTCGCGCCATCTGCGATGAGGTCGGCGCGCTGATGATGGTGGATATCGCCCACATTGCGGGGCTTGTTGCGGCGGGGCAGCATCCGTCGCCCGTGCCGTATGCTGATTTCGTCACGACGACGACGCACAAGACGCTCCGCGGCCCGCGCGGCGGCATGATTATGTGCCGTGAGCAGTATGGCAAGGCGATTGACAAGGCGATTTTCCCCGGCACGCAGGGTGGCCCGCTGATGCACGTCATTGCGGGCAAGGCGGTCTGCTTCGGCGAGGCGCTGAAGCCGGAATTCAAGGATTATCAGGCGCAGATTATCAAGAACGCGAAGGCGCTGGAAGCCGCGTTCCAGGCGGAAGGCATCAAGATGGTGTCGGACGGCACGGACAACCATCTGCTGCTGCTTGATTTTTCCGACACGGAGATGACGGGCAAGCTGCTGGAGACGCTGCTGGAAGAAGCAAACATCACGGTGAACAAGAACACCGTGCCGAACGAGACACGCTCGCCGTTTGTGACCAGCGGCGTTCGCGTGGGCACGCCGGCAGTGACGAGCCGCGGCTTCAAGGAAGCGGACATGGCGAAGGTCGCCAAGTGGATTGCGCGCGTCGTTCGGGAAGGGGAAAATGCTGTGCCTTCGGTGAAGGCGGAGGTGGAAGCGTTTATGAAGAATTTCCCGCTGTATGAGTGACGGGGGTTTCGCTCCTGCGGGAGCGACGAGGGGGCTTTGCGCTCGCCCCCTCGACCCCTTCGCTGTGCACACTCCTGTTACTTGGTTTTTATCGTTACAGAACCGAAGTGCTTTGACCGAAAACAACATTTCCCCCCCTTCCGAAGCAAAACACAATAATAATGAAGGAAAACCCTTTTCTTTTGGGGCGGAAAGTGCTATAATAGATATGTTGGGGAAGAGTCAACAGCGGGGGAATCCGACGGTGGGGCGCGCGTAGACGCGGCTTGTGCGCCCGCTGACGCGAAGTACCCCGACGCGCGTGTCCCCCTCCCGGATGGCGGGGCAAGGGCAAATGCCCCTGATTTTACGGTTTTCCGCGGCGTGGGAAAAAATCCGCCGTTTATTGATTTTTGTGAGGTGCAAGCATGTTGAACGACCAGGAACTCGAACACCGGACGGAAGAAGAAATCGAACAGCAGATTGAAGAAGCGACGCAGGTCAAGAGCGAATACGGCGAGGAGCAGATTCAGGTGCTGGAGGGCTTGGAGGCGGTCCGCAAGCGCCCCGGCATGTACATCGGCTCGACGGACAGCCGCGGACTGCACCATCTGGTGTACGAAATTGTGGATAACTCCGTGGATGAGGCGCTGGCGGGCTACTGCAAGCGCATCGACGTGACGCTGCACAAGGATGGCTCGGTCTCCGTCCGCGACGACGGGCGCGGCTTCCCTGTCGGCATCCACCCGAAAATGGGGCGTCCGGCGGTCGAGGTCTGCCTGACGGTGCTGCATGCGGGCGGCAAGTTCGGCGGCGGCGGCTACAAGGTGTCCGGCGGCCTGCACGGCGTGGGCGCGTCGGTGGTCAATGCGCTGTCGAAGTCGCTGTCCGTGACGGTCTATCAGGATGGGAAAATTTATCAGCAGGAGTACGCGCGCGGCAAGTACCTCTACGACCTGCGCGTCATCGGCGAAACCGACCGCACCGGCACGACGATTCGCTTCCTGCCCGACGTCATCAGCGACGACAACCCCGACGGCATCTTTGAGCGCGGCGTCACGTTTGATTTTGACGTGCTGAAGAAGCGCCTGCGCGAGATGGCGTTCCTGAACAAGGGCATCCACATCACCTTCACCGACGAGCGCGGCGAAACGCCCGTGACGGAGGATTTCCTCTACGAAGGCGGGCTGCGCGAGTTCGTCAAGTATCTGAATCACAACAAGGAAGTTTTGTTCCCTGAACCGATTTATACCGAGGGCGTGAAGGACGGCATCCTCGTGGAAGTCGCCATGCAGTACAACGACTCGTATGCCGAAAACATCTACACCTTCGTCAACAACATCGCGACCCCCGACGGCGGCACGCATCTGACGGGCTTCACCACCGCCCTGACGAGCGCCATCAACGACTACGGCCGCAAGTATAAGCTCCTGCGCGACAACGAGCCGAACCTGAAGGCGGAGGACGCGAAGGAAAGCCTGACGGCGGTTGTGTCCGTCAAAATGGAAGACCCGCAGTTCGAGAGCCAGACGAAATCGAAGCTGGGCTCCGGGCAGGTTCGCGGCGTGGTCAACGACCTTGTGAAAGAGGAGCTGTCCACCTATCTGGAGGAGAACCCGTCTGTCGGGCGGACGATTCTTGACCGCTGCGTGAGCGCCCAGCGCGCGCGCGAGGCAGCCCGCAAGGCGCGCGAGGCCACCCGCCGCAAGACGGTGCTGGAATCGGCGTCCCTGCCGGGCAAATTGGCGGACTGCTCCGAGCGCGACCCCAGCAAGTGCGAAATCTTCCTCGTCGAGGGCGACTCCGCAGGCGGCAGCGCCAAGGAAGGACGCGACCGCCATTTTCAGGCGATTCTGCCCCTGCGCGGCAAAATCCTCAACGTCGAAAAAACCCGGCTGGACAAGGCGCTGGGCAACAACGAAATTAAGAGTATGCTGACGGCGTTCGGCTGCGGCTTCGGCGATGAGTTCGACGAAAGCAAGCTGCGCTATCACCGCATTGTGTGCATGACGGACGCGGACGTGGACGGCGCGCACATCCGCATTTTGATGCTGACGTTCTTCTACCGCTACATGCGGCCGCTGGTGGAAAAGGGCTATGTGTACGCCGCCATGCCGCCGCTGTACAAGGTGACGAAGGGCAAAATGGAAAAGTACGTCTATGATGACGACGAACTCCAAAGACTGCTGGACGAAATCGGGCGCGACCCGAAGCCGGACATTCAGCGCTACAAAGGCTTGGGCGAAATGAGCGCCGAGCAGCTGTGGCAGACGACCATGAACCCCGAAACCCGCACGATGATGCAGATTACGCCGGAGGACGCAATGGCGGCGGATGAAATTTTCACGCTGCTGATGGGCGATCAGGTTGAGCCGCGGCGGAAGTTCATCGAGGAGAACGCGGATTTGGTGAAGGATTTGGATGTGTAACCGCATCCGCGCAATGAGAACCTCTTCCGCCCGCTGCGGCTGGTTTCCCGTGCGCATTATACAACAAGCAATTATCAGACAGAAAACCTGAACAGTTCGGAGAGAAATTATGAGCAGCATTCAGGACAAACTCATCCCGGTGAATCTGGAAAAGGAGATGAAGCGGTCGTTCATCTCCTACGCAATGGCGGTCATCATCGACCGCGCGCTGCCGGATGTGCGCGACGGCTTGAAGCCCGTGCACCGCCGCATCCTCTACGATATGGAAGAACTCGGCATGACGCCCGATAAGCCGTACCGCAAATCCGCGCGCCTTGTCGGCGACGTGCTGGGCAAATTCCACCCGCACGGCAATTCCTCCGTCTACGGCGCCATGGTGCGCCTGGCGCAGCCCTTCAACATCCGCTATACCCTCGTGGACGGGCAGGGCAACTACGGCTCGGTGGATGGCGACGGCGCTGCCGCCATGCGTTACACCGAAGCCCGCATGACGAAATTGACCCCCTACCTGCTCGAAGGCATCGAGAAGGACACGGTCGATTTCTACCCCAACTTCGACGAAACGCTCATGCAGCCCGCCGTGCTGCCCAGCCGCTTCCCGAATCTGCTCGTCAACGGTTCCAGCGGCATTGCCGTCGGCATGGCGACGAACATCCCCCCGCATAACCTCGGCGAGGTCATCGACGGCGTTATCTGCATGATTGACAACCCGGACTGCACCATCGACGACCTGATGCAGCACATCAAAGGCCCGGACTTCCCGACCGGCGGCATCATCCTCGGCAGACGCGGCATCCGCGAAGCCTACTACACGGGGCATGGGCGCATTGAGGTGCGCGCGAAAACCAACATCGAGGAAATGCCCAACGGCCGCAGCCGCATCGTCGTGACGGAAATCCCGTATCAGGTCAACAAGGCGAAGCTGGTGGAGAAGATTGCCGAACTTGTGCACGACAAGCGCATTGAGGGCATCAGCGATATCCGCGATGAGTCCGACCGGCAGGGGATGCGCATCGTCATCGAGCTGAAGAAGGATGTTTACCCGCAGGTTATCCTGAATACGCTCTACAAGCACACGTCGATGCAGGAGACGTTCGGTGCGAACATGCTCGCGCTGGTCAACGGGCAGCCGAAAATCCTCTCCCTGCGCGATATGGTGTACTACTATCTGGAGCATCAAAAGGACGTTGTCACCCGCCGCACGCGCTTTGACCTCAACAAGGCGCTCGCACGCGCGCATATTTTGGAAGGTCTGCTGAAGGCGCTTGACCACATCGACGAGATTGTGTCCATCATCCGCGCCAGCAAAGACCCCAACACCGCGAAAACGACCTTGATGGAGCGGTTCGACTTCTCCGACAAGCAGGCGCAGGCGATTCTGGACATGCGTCTGGCGCGCCTGACCGGTCTGGAACGCGACCGCCTCCAGCAGGAATACGACGATTTGGAGAAGGAAATCGCCCGCTTCCAGGCGATTCTGGCGGACGAACACCTGCTGATGGAGGTTATCAAGACCGAAATCAGCGCCATCCGCGATAAATTTGCTGACCCGCGCCGCACGGAGCTGACCACCATCGACGGCGAAATCGACGTGGAAGACCTGATTCAGGAGGAGGACATGGTCGTCACGCTGACGCGGCAGGGCTACGTCAAGCGCACGCCGAAATCCATCTACCGCGCGCAGAACCGCGGCGGACGCGGCGTGACCGGCATGACGACGAAGGAAGAAGACTTCGCCGTGCAGATGCGCGTCGTCTCCACGCACGACGAAATCATGTTCTTCACCAACATGGGGCGCGTGTACATGCTCAAGTGCTACCAGATTCCGGAAGCTGGACGCACCGCGCGCGGCACGGCGATTATCAACCTCATCCAGATTGCGTCGGATGAAAAGGTGACGTGCATGGTGCCTGTGCCGGGCGCGACGGGCGAACACAACCTCGTCATGGCGACGCGTGACGGGATGATTAAGAAAACGCCGTACAGCGAGTTCGCGAACCTGCGCAAGAACGGCTTGATTGCCATCAATTTGAAGGAGGGCGACGAGCTGATTGGCGTGGATTTGACCAGCGGCGACGACGAAATTCTGCTGGGCAGCCGCAAGGGCATGGCAATCCGCTTCAGCGAGCGCCATATCCGCCCGATGGGACGCGCGTCGATGGGCGTGAAGTCCATGCGGCTGGATGACGACGATATCATCATCGACATGGTGCCGCTGGAGCAGGGCGCAGACGTGCTGGCGATTACGACGCTGGGCTACGGCAAGCGCACCAATCCCGACGAGTACCGCGAGCAGGGCCGCAATGGCAAGGGCATCATCGCCACGAAGCTGACCGACAAGACCGGCGACCTCGCCGCGCTGCTGATGGTCAAGCCGGACGAAGACCTGATGCTCATCACCGACGACGGCACAATCATCCGCACCCGCGCCGAGGACATCCGCGTCTGCGGCCGCAACACGCAGGGCGTTATCGTGATGAAGCTGCAGGAAGGCAGCCACGTCATCGCCGTTGCCCGCGCCGAGCGCGACGAAGAGCCGGACGCGCCCGCGAATGCTGCTGATGCGGATGCCGCCGAAGCGCGCGCCGAGGGCTTCGACACGTCGGACGCGGCGGAATCGAAGGCAGTTCAGGAGCTGCTGCGCCGTGCCGAAGAGGACGCAAACGGCAGCGATTTGGACATGGATCTGGGCGGGGAGGACGGGAAGGATTCCCCGGCGGATGATTCGGATATTTAACCTGATGTACACTTTTTCTCCCGGAGGGGTGACCTTCTGGGAGAGTTTTTGTTTGTAGAGGCGACCCCATTCGCAGCGACGGATGAGGTCGTTCCCCTCAATCAACACGCGGAAACAGTATGAAAACGTCAGCAACTCAATCGCGCGAAAGGGTCAAGGGACGAAGTCCCTTGTGGAGTCCAGAGGCAAAGCCTCTGGTGGGGGTTAGGGGCAAAGCCCCTCGTCTCCCCCCCTTGCGGAATCCCTCGTCTTGTGCTATGATTCACTTATGAACCCATATCGAAAGGGGAATCACCGCCTTGTGGATAGAAATTGAAATGTATGTCCTCCTCTTCTTCGCCTGCTCCTTCCTCGGCTGGTGCATGGAGGTCGCCTGTAAGCTCGTGCAGTTCGGGCGCTTCATCAACCGCGGCTTTCTGCTCGGCCCGCTGTGCCCGATTTACGGCACGGGCGCTGTGCTGATGGCGTACTTTCTGCCCCTGTGGACAACGCAGGTCGAGTCCACATTCCTGCTTGCCCTCGTCCTTTGCGGTACGCTGGAATATATCACCAGCTGGCTGATGGAAAAACTGTTCCACGCGCGCTGGTGGGACTACTCCCAGAAGCGCTTCAACATCAACGGGCGCGTGTGCGCGAGCAACCTGCTGGCGTTCGGGGTGATGGGCGTGTTCGTCGTCAAGGTGCTGAAGCCCTTTGCGTTTGGGCTGTTCGCCAAAATCCCGACTGTCTGGCTGGATGCCATCAGCATCACGCTGACGGCGCTGCTGATTGCGGACGTCGCGATTTCCGCGGGCGTGCTGACAAAGATTCGCGGCGCGGCAGAATCCGTCCGCGCGGATAACACCGAAGCCATCACCAAGGCGGTTCGCGAGGCGCTCATGGCGCAGGGCTTCCTGCTCCGCCACCCGCTGCACGCTTTCCCGGAGGTGCAATTCTACAATAAGGCGCACCTTGCCCGCCTGAAGGCGAAGCACGACGAATTGCAGGCGAATATGCGCGAAAAACGCGAGAAGCTCCAGCAGGAACTTGACCGTCTCGAAGAGAAGCGCAAGGCGCTCAAGAAGGAAAAAAAGTGACCCGCAAGTTAATTTCTATTCTCCTGATCCTCCTGATTTTCTCGTCCGCTGCGCACGCGGATGTCCCTGTCCTTGACCTCCGCGCCCACGACGCCGACGCCCGCTTTCCGTCCGACGCCGCCGTCCTCACCGTCGCCTTTCCCCAGATGACCTTCGCCGATGCCGCCATTCTCGTCTGCGACGGCCACGCCGGGATGATTGACGCGGGCGGATACGCGGAGGAATCCGCCGTCCAGACCGCGCTGGAAGCCCTCGGCGTGACGCGGCTGGATTGGGTCGTCGCCACCCATCCGCACCACGACCATCAGCCCGGCTTCGAGGCCATCGCCCGCCGGATGCCGATTGGGCGCTTCCTCACGTCGTTCCCCGCGAACGAAAACGCGCAGATGCAGCATACCCTCGCGGTAATGGCGGAATGCGGCGTGCCGATTGAAAATGCATCGGATGGGCAAATGCTGACGCTCGGAGGAGCGCAAATCACGCTGTTTCTTCCGGAAAATACCGGCAAGACCGTTAATAATCGCTCCTTGCTTGCCCTCGTGACGCTGGGGGATGCCCGGATGCTGATGCTCGCCGACCTCGAAAGCATGGGTCAGCAGGCGCTGCTTGATTCCGGCGACGATGTGCACGCGGATATCCTCAAGTACCCGCACCACGGCCATGCCGCCATGAATCAGGCGCTTCTGACCACTATTGCGCCCAAACTCACCATCATCACCGCCAAACCGACCCGCGCGCCGTACGCCCTTGCGCAGCTGGACGCCATGGCGATTCCCGCCGCGCACACGGATGAATGCGGCTTGCTGCTGAAAACCGACGGGCAGGTGTGGATTTTGCAGAATCTGATGATGGAAGAATAACCGGCGGTTGATTTGTAATAATCTTCGCGGCGACTTGACAAACCCTGCCCGATTGCCTACAATGGAAGGGAAGTACAGGAAAGGAAGGCTTCTCCGATGAAGAAAATCCAGAAATTGCTTTTGCTACTCCTGATGATGGCAATGCTCCTGCCGACGTTCGCGATGGCAGAAACGCCCGTCATTGTCAATCTGGTTGAAAATCCGGACGCTGAATACCACTTTGAGGACGGCGCGAAGATTCTCGAAATCGTTTTTCCGCGCGTTTACTCCTCCGACTGCATCCTCCTGCGCTATGACGGCATGGTCATGATGATAGACGCATCGACCAAAAACGCGACCATGCGCAACCGCATCTACACCGCCTGCGACACCCTCGGCATCGACCACATCGACATTGCTTACAACAGCCATCCGCACGATGACCATATCGACGGATTTCAGTTCGTCAACGAATACGCGCCGATTTCCAAGTTCTTGATTACCTTTCCAGAAGATTTTAACGCGCGGATGAAGAGCGCGGTTAAATTCATGAAGGCGAACAACATCCCCATCGAGCAGATTGCCAACGGCGATACCTTCACGCTGGGGGAGGACGGCGGCGTCAAGATGACTGTCATTCAGTACCGCAAGTCCTCCTGGGGCGTGAACGACCAGTCCGCCATGCTGATGGTGCAGTACGGCGACCGCCGGATGCTCCTCGCGGGCGACAATGAGAACCGTTCGCAGCAGTATTTCGCGGCGAATCCGCCGGAAATCGGGCTGAACGCGGATATCTTCAAGTACCCGCACCACGGGCAGGTGCGCCTGCGCGATGACTTCCTGGAAGCCATCAACCCGCAGCTGATTTTCATCAACGGCGCGGCGAACGTGATCAAAGGCAGCGTCAACTACTGCGACAAGAAGCACATTTCGTACCTTTTGGGTTATAAAGGGCTGACCCGGATGCGCACAGACGGCAACATTTGGGTCATTGACTACCTGAAGGAAAAGAATGCCGACCGCGACTTGCCCTATACGCCGGAGCGGGACGAGTAACGCACGAAAATACCCGAAAGTTTAGGAAGAAACTGCTATGAAGTATCGCTATCTGCTCATCGACAACGACAACACCCTCATGGACTTCCACGCCGCCGAACACGCCGCCCTCCGCGAGGCGCTCACCGAGGCCGGGATTGAACCGACCGACGCCGTCTGCGCACGGTACAGCGCCATCAATGACGCACTCTGGAAGGCACTCGAACGCGGCGAAACCACCCACGCGGCGCTCAAAATCGCCCGTTTCGCCCAACTTCTGGCAGAATACCCCGCCGAAAACGTCTGCGCGCCCCGCCTCGCCCTGCGCTACAGCCACTATCTCGGCACGCACGCTGACCTCATGCCCGGTGCGGAGGCATTTTTGCGCCGCCTGCATGGGCAGATGAAAATCGTGCTGGTCAGCAATGGTGACAGCGTCATCCAGCGCAACCGACTTTTCCGGTGCGTGTTCACGCCACTGCTGGATAACATTGTCATCAGCAGCGAAAAAGGCGTCAGCAAGCCCGATCCGCGCCTGATTGAAATTGCCCTTGCCGAATGCGGCTGCACGGACAAGGCGGAAGCTGTCATGGTCGGCGATAGCGCGACGGCGGACATCCCCGCTGCCGTCAACGCCGGAATCGACAGTATCTTTGTTGACTGGAAGAACACGGGCTGCCAACAAGCAACTTATACAGCAAAAAATCTGGCGGAAGTGGAGCAAATTCTGCTGAAAAGTTAAATTTCAGTGGACGGCATCATCCACAAAATCAATAATTGTCAGAATGGGGTGCATTCGCGGGAATGCGCCCTTTTTCACGTCCGAAAAATGAAAAAAACGTTAAAAATGAATCGAAGCGATTGACAGCCGGGCGTTTCTGCACTATTATAATAGGTAGAGAGTGAGGGGATTTTTGATGGACGAGAACAAGTGGCTGCGCCGAAAGCCGCAGAGCAACCTCGATTACCTTGGGATTACGCTGATTGCGGTTGCGTTTTACATGGCGCTGCTCAACGCGCAGTCCTTCCTGAACGGTGCGAACCGCATTCTGGGCATCCTTGCGCCGTTCGCGGGCGGCGTGGTGATTGCCTACTGCCTTAACCCAATTGTTAAAGCAGCGATGAAGTACCTCTTCCGCGGACGCGAAAAGTGCCGCGGACTCGCCATTGTGTTGGCGTACATTGTCGGCTTGGCAATTGTTGTACTGCTAATGGTACTGATTATTCCGCAAATGGTTGCCAGCGTTTTCATGTTCTACCAGAATTTCGACGACTATGCGCAAAATTTGCTGAATATGCTCAAGGAACTTGACGCGGAAACGCCGGGCGTGGATTTGAGCCTTGCGGTTACGGCGGTGGAGAACCTGAACGCCAGCATGAGCGACCTGCTTGGCACGATTGTCAAGGCGATTACGAACCGCGTGCCGCAAATTATCAGCTACGTCGGGGGCGTCGCGTCGGGTGTCGTGACCATTTTTACAGCGATTGCCAGCAGCGTCTACCTCCTCCTGCAGAAGGATAAGCTGCTCCGCCACGCGCGGGTGCTGACGCGCGCGTTCCTGCCGAAGAGCGCCGCGGAGACGACCCTGCGGATTTGCCACGACGCAAACCGCAATTTCGGCGGCTTTTTCGCCGGAAAAATCCTCGATTCTGCGATTATTGGTGTACTGACGTTTGTCAGCATGAACATCCTCGGCTTGTCGTACGCGACGCTCATCAGCATCATTGTCGGCATCACGAACATCATCCCCGTGTTCGGCCCGTTCATCGGCGCGATTCCCGGCGCGGTGATTCTGCTCTTCCTCGATCCGTGGCAGGCGTTGATTTTCCTGATTTTGATCCTGATTATCCAGCAGCTGGATGGCAATTTCATCGGCCCGATGATTCTCGGCGATTCGATTGGCATCTCGGCGCTCTGGGTTCTCTTCGCGATTGTCGTCGGCGGGGATCTCTTCGGCTTGGTCGGTATGGTCGTTGGCGTTCCCATTTTCGCCACAATTTACGGCATTCTGCGGTCGGCGGCGCGGCACGGCCTGCGTCAGAAGGGGTATACGGACGTAGAAGAATCTGTATCCGCATCCGTTGCGGGCGACGAGATTCCCGATGACCCGCGTGAGAGCGGACACCGGATGTCGCTGCTGCGCCAGTGGAAAGAGAAAATCATGTCCATCGGCAAGAAAAAGAGCAAGTAAGCACAGAGGGGGAGCGCAATGGCTTCCCCTTTCCTGCGTAATTTCTACCTATTAAAAGGAGACGCGCGCCATGACACCCGAAGTCCAGCATTATTTACTCGCAGGTTTTCTTCTGCTGGCAGCCGTTTTCGCCGTTCCGCTCTTGAAGCGCGTCCTGACGCCTGTAAAAAAGCGGATTAGCGACCGCATTCCAGCGCTTGTGGGGCATCTTCTCCGCTGCTTCCTGCGCCCTGCCGCATGGCTCGTCCGCGTCACGCTCGCGGGTTGGGCGGTGCTAACCATCCCGTGGAGCGCCGAAATCCGTGTTCTGCTCAGCCGTGCAATGCCGTACTACCATGCGTTTGTGCTGGCGATGGTGGCGTGGGGCGTATGGGAAGCCATCCCGGTTATTTGGCAAATGCTGCATCGTCATCAGCACCCTGATCAGCCGGAAAACTACGAAACGTTGTCACGCTTTTTCGAGAACGGATGCCGAACAGTCGTCGTCGTGATGGCGGTTCTGGTCGGTTTGGATGGCCTTGGCGTACCAGTCACAAGCCTGATTGCCGGTGCGGGCGTCGTTGGGCTTGCCATCACCCTCGCGGCGCAGTCCACGCTCTCCGGCCTGATTGCCGGGATCACGCTCGTTGCGGAGCACCCGTTTTCACTCGGCGATTACATCGTGCTGGGCGACGTTGAGGGCACCGTCGAGGACATTTCGCTGCGTTCAACCCGCATTCGCACGCCTGATCAAGTGCTCATTACCGTCGAAAACAGCAAGGTTTGCGCCGAATACATCCAAAATGCGAACGCGCGCACCCAGCGCCTGTGGGCGTTCACGATTGGCTTGGAGTACCGCACGAGTGCGCCTCAGGTGGAGCAGTTCATCCGCGACCTGACGAAACTTCTGGTTTCAGATCCGGACGTTGATGGCCAGAGCGTGCAGGCGGTGCTGGAGGAATTCGCGGATTCGTCCATCAACGTCAACGTCCGTATGATGGTCAACACCCCCGGTTACGGCGATTACCGTGCGCTCAAAGGCAGAATTAACCTTGCGGTTATGCATCTGATGGCGGAAGAAGGGCTGTCTTTCGCCTTCCCGTCGAGGAGTGTTTATGTGGAAAAGAACGCACACTGACCGAACGCGCGGACTTCTGCTGACCGGGTTGAAGGCGGCTGGAAGTGCTGCGGTCGCGATAGCCGTCGCCAGCGCAATACACCTGCAGTTTAGCGCAACGGCAGGGATTATCGCGATTTTGAGCCTGATGGGTACGAAGCGCGAGACAATGAAAGTGGCGCTGGGGCGGCTGATGGCGTACGGGTCGGCGCTGCTGATCGCTTTCGTGTGCTTCTCGCTCTTCGGCGATGGGCTGCTTGCTTTCGGAATTTACCTGTTTGTTTTCGCGTCGCTGTGCTATGCCTGTTCGTGGGGGTACGCGACGGCGATGATTTCCGTGCTGATTTCCCACTTTATGGGCACGGGCGGCATGATGTGGACGCAGATTGGCAACGAAAGTTTGTTGTTCCTCATCGGCACAACCTGCGGCATCCTGACGAACCTGCACCTGCACCCGGACGAAAGGCGCCTGGACGCATTGCTTCGTCAGGCGGATGAGCAGATGCGGGCGGCGCTGCGGGCGCTTGCGGAAGCGGCGGATGCGCGCAACCCCTTGATTTTGCTGGGCGAGACGCTCCGGCAGGCGGATGATTGCGCAGCGAAAAACGCCGAAAATAGCCTGACAGACGCGCCCACGCGCGAGATTCACTATATCAACATGCGCCGTCAGCAGCGGAGAATCCTGCTGCAAGTCACGAAGGACGCACAAAAAGTACAGGGACATCCGCCGCAGGAAGCCGAGGTTCGGGCGCTGATTGGCCGCATTTTTGCCGAGTATGACCGTGAAAACGACTGTACATCGTTGTTGTCCGCCCTGCATGACCTGCTGGTGGAGATGCAGCATCAGCCGCTTCCCGCAACGCGTGGCGAGTTTGAGGATAGGGCGCTGCTGTACGTCCTATTGCGGCGCATGGAGGATTTTCTGCTGCTCAAACGCGAGTTCTACGAAACATATGGTTACGAAATAAATCACCAATTAGAACGTAAATCATAACTATATTTGTGATAAATTCAGCAAGAACGCGTCCACTTGCGCAAGCAGCAGAAAAATGCTATAATATAGGTTGAAATGAACGCGGAGGTGGCGCATGAAGCAGGAAACGGGGCGGCGGATTGCCCGCTGGAGTTATATGGCCGTCGCGGCGGGCTACCTCTGGTGGAACCTCGCGCGAATGACAGAATTTTCATGGACGTTCACCATTATGCCGTATCTGGGCGACTTTGGTATCATTGCCGCCATTTTTTCGCTGATTTTGGGCTGGAAAAAGCGCTCCCCGATTGTCTGGACGATGACTGCGGGGCTTGGATGGATGCTGCTGATGAGCGCTATCCGCGGCGAAAACGTTCTTGCGGCTGAGTGGCAGTACCTCAAGGAGGGCATCATTGCGTTCCTCGTGCTTGCGCCGCTGCCGGGCTGCCTTACTGAAAATCGTTTTCGGCAGTTTTTGAAGGGCACGATAGCCGTCTGGACGACCGCAATTACTTGTCAAGCAGCCATCGGCTTGTGGGCGGCAATCAGCGGTCACGCCGTTTTCAGCATGAAGGGGACGTGGTACATCGGCATGAACCTCGGTGACCACCGCCTGTATTTGAACGCTTACGTTACGACCGCCGCCGCAAAAATGGGCATGACCGTGCTTTTAACCGCGATTTTGTTCGCGCTGAGCCGCACGAAACGGGCGAAAATCGCCTGTGTGATGGCAATTCTGGTACAATGCGGCGCGCTCGCACTGACGGATTGCCGGACGGCGTTCGTGGCGCTTGGCGTCGCTGCGGGGTTCTGCGTGTGGACGCTTCTCGGTGCGAAGGCGCATATGCCGTCGAAATTAAACCATAGGCTTATACTTCCTGTGCTGATGGCAGCGGGGATTATCCTCTGCTATGGGCTGCTGACGGGGGTGTTGACGCTGCTTGCCCCGTCCGTCGCGCCCGGCCCGCTGGACAACGTGAATCTGCTGGAGTTCCCAGCACACCTGATGACGGAAGCATCCGCTGAACAGGAAGTTATATTGGACAGCACACCCGTCCACCGCGGCATTGACACCACGGACGCATTCAACGGGCGCCGGGGGATTTGGAAGGGGGCGCTTCGGCTGCTCAAAGCACAGCCGGAGCTGCTGCTGACGGGCACAAGCGCGCCGCTGGCGGCAGGAATGATGAATTTGTACACGGCACCCGGCACAAAATACTTCCAACATGCGCACAATCTGTACTTACAGACGCTTGTCAGCTGGGGGATTCCTGGCCTGCTGATTCTGCTGGCTGTGATTGCCATGTTCCTCATGCAGACGGCGCGGATTTCCAAGCGCGATCAGCCGCTTTGGGTGCTGATGCTGCCCCTCCCGGTAATTTACCTGTTGGTTTGCGAGTTGGTGGACTGCTTCACGATGCTTTCGACGGGTTCGCCAATGCTCTATTGGCTCTGTCTGCTGATGGGCGCGGTGGATGCACAGGCGCGGCGGCTGAAGCCACAAGTGCTGCCGAAATAACGAATGGTTACAAATTTGCGCTTTGGGAGGTGAAGCCATCCGATGGTCGATATCATCATCCCTGTGTACAATGCACTTGATACGCTTGAACTTGCGGTTACGTCGGCACTCATGCAGGGAGACGTGCGAATCCTCCTTGTGGATGACGGCTCCACCGACGGCACAGCGCGCTTGTGCGACGAGCTGGCGCACCATCCGCGCATCGCGGTGATTCATCAGCAAAACCGCGGGGTGTCTGCCGCCCGAAACGCAGGGTTACAAGCGGCAGCGTCGGAATGGCTGACTTTTCTTGATGCGGATGATGTGCTGCTGCCCGACGCAATCGGCAATCTGCTCGCCCTTGCGGGGGATTCGCAGGCGATTCAGGGCCTTGTGACCCGTTCGGAAGCCCCTGATGTGCCGGAATGCACCGTTCAAACCCTCTCTTCGCGTGATATGCTGGACTTGGCGCTGCGAAATCCAACCGTGCATTTGCACACGCATGGCTGGCTGCTGCGGCGGGAAATATGTAACGAAAGGTTCAACGAATCGCTACGGCTGGGGGAGGATGGCGAGTGGATGATGCGGGTGCTGCGCGGCACGAAAACCGTTTCGCTTGCGCAGGTGAACACCTATTGCTACCATTTGCGGGCGGATTCGGCGGTGCACAGCGCGGCAGACGTGGTGCGCGAATATCTGCGAACGCTCACGGTGGCACAGCCAACATTAAACTATTTGGACATGCCGGATGCGGCAGCACAGTACCGCTTGATGCACCTGCTGCTGATGCTGACGCACGGGGTGGTGCAGGAGAGCGGCTTTCGCGACGGGCTGCGCCAGTGCGGGGCGATTCGCCGCCTGTGCCGGGAAGCCTTCCGCGCGGATTTGCGCCGTGTGCGGTGGCTGCCGCGGTCAAAGGCGCAGGCGGTGCTGCTGATGCTGCGGTGCGGGCTGTATCCGCTGGCACGGCGGGCGATTTTGATTCGGCGAAGGCAGAATCAGCAGGCGTGTGCTTTGGCGGAAAGTGCAATATAATAGGAAGAGATTTTTCACGCCGTAGTGCGCTGCGATCGGCGAGGGGCAAATCAGCAGTAACTTGCGGGTTATCGCGGGCAGGACGACCTTATCCGTCGCTGCGGCGACGCTTTCATCAGTTGGAAAGTAATGGCACATCCGCGCTTGCACGCCGATGATGGCGAAAATGGTAGACAGCGTATTCGCCAATTGACATCAGCAGATTGTAAATCAGCGCAAAATCAGCACGCGGAAGCTGTATGCAAACGTAGCCAACGAAATCGCGCGAATGGGTCAAGGGTCGAAGCCCTTGCAGGGGATCGAAGGGGACAGCGTCCCCTCGCGTCTCCTTCGCTTATGAAAGGAAGTATGACGATGAAACCACTGCGGGTGCTTGTTGTGGGCTGGACGGCGACGACGGGCGGAATTGAGCACTTTTTAATGGCGTATTGTGGAAAAATGAACCGCGAACGCGTTCAATTCGATTTTTTGTGCCGTTTTAGCCCGATTGCGTGCCAAAAAGAAGCGGAAAAAATCGGGAAAATATACACAATTACCCGGCGGAGCAGCGATATAATGCGCTATTATCGGGAAATCAACGACTTTTTCCGCGAACATGGGCACGAATACGATATTATCTGGGACAATGAGTGCATGTTCAACGACATGACGCCGCTGAAAAAGGCCGCGGAGGTGGGCATTCCGGTGCGAATCGCGCACTGCCATAATCCGCAGAATATGGATAAATCAGTCATCGGACATGTGCAGGGCTTCCTCCATCGGGTCAATCACCATTCGCTCAGCCGCTACGCCAACGTCCTTTGGGCGTGCTCGATGGAGAGCGCGAAGTGGGCGTGCCCCGCCATGGATTTGCCCTGTGAGGTCATCCCGAATGCCATCGACGCGCAGATGTTCCGCTTTTCGGAGCAGGTTCGGCGCGAGGTTCGCGAGCAGTATGGGCTGGAAGATTGCCTCGTAGTTGGTCATGTTGGGCGCTTGCAGTACCAAAAAAACCAAACCTTCTTGCTGGACGCCTTCCGCCACCTGCATGAGCGCGAAGAGAAAGCGCGGCTCGTGCTCGTGGGCGATGGCCCGGATTTGACGGAGCTGGAGGCGAAAGCCGTCACCCTCGGCATCGAACGGGAAGTCCTCTTCCTCGGCAATCGAGATGACGTCAACCGCTTGTTGCAGGCGTTCGACCTGTTCGTCATGCCGTCCCACTTCGAGGGCTTCGGGATGGCGGCTTTGGAGGCGCAGGCGGCAGGGCTGCCGTGTCTGTTATCCGCCAGCGTGCCGAAGGAAACGAAGCTGACGCGAAACGTGGAGTTTATTCCGGCGGAAGATCCGGCGATTTGGGCGGAACATATGCTGAACATGCTGGAACGCCACGAAATCCGCCGCGACGAGGCGCAGACCATCGCCGACGCGGGCTACGACATAGGCAGCGCGGCGCAGCGGCTGGAGGACAAGCTCATCGCCCTGACGGAGAGAAAACGGTTTCAGCGGCGCTTCCTGATGACCCCGAAAACGGGCGCATCGGGCGTGCCGGCGCTGAACAAGGCACGCGCGGACATCGAGCAGATCGCCGCTGAAATGGGGTACGCGCCGTTCGTGCTCCACGCGCCGGACAGCGCAAATGGCAGCGTCTGGCAAGCTATCCAAGTCGGCGCAAAGACGCTTGGCGACTGGGTTCGCGCGTTCTACCGGATGCGGCAGGGCGACCTGCTGCTCGTGCAGTACCCGTATTTCCCGGTCAAGGGCTACGGCGTGGCGCGGCTGGCGCTGCACCTGCTGCGCTGGAAGGGCGTGAAAACCGCCGCGCTCGTGCACGACCTCGACTCGCTCCGGCGGATTGGTGGAAGCGCCGCGCGCGGGAGCGACCAGCTGCTGCTGCCGGGGTTCGAGGCGCTCATCGTGCACAGTCAGCGGATGGAAAGCTACCTGCGCACGCAGGGTGTGACGTGCCCGATGATTCTGATGGAAGCGTTTGACTGCCTGTCAGAAGGGGAAATCCCCGTGCGGGAGAAGAGCCGCATGGTCGCGATTGCGGGCAACCTCGCTGCGGACAAGAGCGGATACCTGAAAGATATTGGCAAAGTTCCGCTGGAATGGCAATTATATGGAACAAACTGGGCAGGAAGCGACTCAACGCGCATCGAATACCACGGCGAAATTGCGCCGGAGAAGCTGCCGGAAACGATTTCGGGCGCGTTCGGCATCGTGTGGGACGGCGACAGCCTTGACGGGCTGACCGGCTTGTACGGCGCGTACGCCCTGCTGAACAGCCCGCACAAGCTGTCAACATACCTCGCGGGCGGACTGCCGGTGATTGTTGCGAAAAACGCGGCAGCGGCGGATTTTGTGGCGCGGGAGCAGGTCGGCGTGGCGCTGAACAGCCTGCGCGAGCTGCCGGAGCTGCTTCGCGCGATGCCGGAGGAGGACTACCAGCGCTACGCGGCGAACGCCCGGCGGGTCGGGGCGCAGCTTCGGGCGGGAGAGAACACGAAGCGGGCACTGCGGAAGCTGGAAGAAGTGAAATGAGCAGCAGGCGAACGGGCGCATCCGCATTTGCAATCAGGGCGCGTGCAGCCTGACGGCGTGCTTTCGACCGCAATGCCCGCGCACCGTCCGGCAAAATCCCCAAAACCGAAAATCCTCCCTGCGACCATCCAGCAAATCCGACTGGATGGTCGTTTTTTGACCGAAATTTCCTGCTGAAACGATTTCGCAAGCATGAGAAACGTTTTCGTAAAAAATCCCGCAAACCCTTGAAAACACAGGAATGAAAACGTTTACAACGCGAGGAATGGAGAATCCGGAAAAATTTTTTATAAAAAAACACAGGAAAACACTTGATTTTTTCGCGCAGGTGGTGTATACTCTAACCATCACGAAACCGGTTTAGCAAAAAGCCGAATGGGTTCGTGAGCATCACATGTCCCGGAAGCAGAACGCCAACCCGCCTCGGCGCTTCCAGCAAAGACGAAAGGAGGGGCGCCCATGGCCGTGACCATCAAGGATGTTTCCGCAAAGTGCGGCCTGTCCATCTCCACTGTCAGCAAGGCGTTCAACAACTACGCGGACATCAGCCTCGAAACCCGCGAACTCGTGCAGCGCACGGCGCGTGAAATCGGCTATTACCCCAACGCCATCGCCCGCACGCTCAAAACCAACCGATCCTACAACTTGGGCGTTCTGTTCCAAGAAAAGCGCGGCACGGGTCTGACGCACAGCTTCTTCGCCTCCGTGCTGGATGCGTTCAAGTCGGCGGGGGAGAAGCGCGGGTACGACATCACCTTCATCAACCACCACATCGGGTGGACGGGCATGACCTATCTGGAGCACTGCCGATACCGCAATGTGGACGGCGTGTGCGTCGTCTGCGCTGATTTTTACGCGCCGGAGGTCATTGAGCTGGTGGACAGCAATTTGCCCGTCGTCACCATCGACCACAGCTTCAACAACCGCTCGTGCGTGCTGTCGGACAACATCGGCGGACTCAAGCTGCTGGTGGATGCCGCTTATCAGAAGGGACACCGCAAAATCGCGTACGTCCACGGCGAAAAATCCTCCGTCACGGAGAACCGCATCATCGGCTTCTACCGCGCGATGCAGGAGCATGGGCTGAACGTGAACCCGGACTTCGTCGTCGAGGCGCTCTACGACAACCCCGCCACGAGTATGCAGGCGGTGCTGAACCTGATGAACCGCCCTGACCCGCCGACGTGTATCCTGCTGCCGGACGACCACTCGACCCTCGGTGCGCTGCAGGCAGCAAAACAGCTGAATTTGCGCGTGCCGGAGGATTTGTCCCTGGCTGGATACGACGGCATCCGCCTGACGCAGATGCTTCAGCCGCGGCTGACCACTATCGAGCAGGATACCAAGCGCATCGGCGCACAGGCGGCGGAATTCCTGATTGACCGCATCGAGAACCCGCGCACCGCTGGCAGCGAAACCGCAACAATTCCGGTTAAACTGCTGGAGGGCGAATCCATGGGCATCTGCCCGGTGAAGGCAGACGCCGCCAACAGCTGATTTTTTCCGCAAGAGGAGGCGGAAAAAATCACCCCACATCGTATTCCCGCGGCAGGGAAGCCGCTGGAAATATAGCGGGCACAACCCGCCCATTAAAGAGGAGGAAAATCCCATGAAAAAGCTCGTCGCTCTGCTTCTGTGCCTGATGATGGTCGTTCCGGCCACGCTGGCATCGGCGGAAACCGCCGAGGGTAAGGTGCTGAACATCTGGTGCTGGAACGATGAATTCCAGAGCCGCTTCAACGCCTACTATCCCGAAGTGAAGGAAATTGCTGAGGATAAGTCCACCACCACCCTGAACGATGGCACCATCGTCAAGTGGACGATCAACCCGAACGAAGGCAACAACTACCAGAACAAGCTGGACGAAGCCCTGCGCGCGCAGGAATCCGCCGCGGCTGACGACAAGATCGACATCTTCCTGATCGAAGCTGACTACGCGCTGAAGTACGTCGATTCCCCCTACACGCTGGACGTGAAGGCGGACATCGGCCTGACCGACGAAGATCTGGCCGGCCAGTACAAGTACACGCAGGAAATCGCCACCTCCGCTGATGACAAGCTGAAGGCTGTCACCTGGCAGGCGACCCCCGGCCTGTTCGCGTATCGCCGCTCCATCGCCAAGGACGTGCTGGGCACCGAAGATCCCGATGCAGTGCAGGAAGCGCTGGCTGACTGGGACAAGTTCAACGCTGTCGCTGAGCAGGCGGCTGCGAAGGGCTACTACATGCTCTCCGGCTATGACGATGCGTACCGCACCTTCTCCAACAACGTGTCCGCTCCGTGGGTTGCTGACGACGGCGAAACCGTGGTCGTTGACGCGAACCTGATGAAGTGGGTTGACCAGACCAAGACGTACACCGAAAAGGGCTACAACCACAAGTCCTCCCTGTGGGACGCGACTTGGGCGGCTGATCAGGGCCCGACCGGCAAGGTCTTCGGCTTCTTCTACTCCACTTGGGGCATCAACTTCACCCTGCTGGGCAACTCTCTGGAAACTTCCGTCGCCAACGGCGGCAAGGAAGAAGTCGGCAACGGCGCTTATGGCGACTACGCGGTCTGCCAGGGCCCGCAGGCTTACTACTGGGGCGGCACCTGGATTTGCGCGGCTGCTGGCACCGACAACGTGGCGACCATTAAGGACGTTATGCAGAAGCTGACCTGCGACGCGGCGATCGCCAAGAAGATTACCGAAGACACGCAGGACTACACCAACAACGTGGCGGCTATGAACGAGCTGGCGCAGAACTACTCCTCTGCCTTCCTCGGCGGCCAGAACCACATCGCGCTGTTCGCGGAAGCGGCTCCGAAGATCGACATGAGCAACATCTCTGCTTATGACCAGGGTCTGAACGAATCCTTCCAGGGCGCGTTCAAGAACTACTTCGACGGCAACGCCACCATCGACGAAGCCAAGGCGCAGTTCGAGAGCATCATCTCCGAAAAGTATTCGGAACTGGTGAACTTCCAGTGGCCGGACGCGGAGTAATTCGCATCACAAACCAGCGGCAGGGGCGGGCATTGCGCCCGTCCCTGCTTGCTTTACGAAGAAAATTGCATTCTGTTCCAATGGTGACCTCTGGCAGCGAAATCCCCACGCCCGCCGGATGCCAGAGGTCATCATTGGGGCAAACGAACGTAGGAAGGATTGGTGATTCCGGATGCAGGGAGCAAAAAAGAAAGTCCGCTCCGTCAGCTATGCCAAATGGGGCTATGTGTTCATCGCGCCGTTCTTCATCGTGTTTGCGCTGTTCCAGCTCTATCCGCTCGTCTCGACGATTTATTACAGCTTCTTTGAGTATTTCTTCAAGCAGGGCGGTCTGATTCAGGTCGGCCCGAAATTCGTCGGCTGGACGAACTACTTGTACGTTTTCTCCAAGGATTTGCCCAGATACTTCGGCAACACCATCATCATGTGGCTGATGGGCTTCATCCCGCAGATTATCTTCTCGCTTCTGCTGGCGGCGTGGTTCACCGATAACCGCCTGAAGCTGAAGTGCCAAGGCTTCTTCAAGACCGTCATCTACATGCCCAACCTGATTATGGCGTCCGCGTTCGCCATGCTGTTCTTCGCCCTCTTCGCTGATCAGGGCCCGGTCAACAGCATGATTCAGAGTCTCGGCGGCGAACCCATCCGCTTCCTCTCGAATATCTGGGGCACGCGTTCGCTCGTCGCGCTGATGAACTTCCTGATGTGGTTCGGCAACACCACCATCATCCTGATGGCGGCGATGATGGGCATCAGCCCCGCGATGTTCGAGGCGGCGCAGATTGACGGCGCGACCCCGAATCAGACGTTCTGGAAGATTACCCTGCCGCTGATTCGCCCCATCCTCGTCTACACGCTCGTCACGTCCCTCATTGGCGGCCTGCAGATGTTCGACGTTCCGCAGATTTTGACCAACGGCAAGGGCGACCCGGTTCGCTCCTCCATGACCGTCGTCATGTATCTGAACAACTTCATCGGCACGTCGAAGAACTACGGCCGTGCGGGCGCGGTGTCCGCCATCATGTTTGTTATCTGCGCGGTGCTGTGCGTGGTCATCATGCGCACGACGCGCGGCGATGATGAACGCAAGCCCAAGCCTGTGAAAGCGGTGAAGGCTGTGAAGGGAGGCAAAGCGGCATGAGTCAGGCAACGATGAAAGTGCAGCCCAAGACAAAAGACCAGCAGACCGGCGCTCATGCGGTGCTGACCGCGCGGCGCATTGTGGCGTATGCGGTGCTGATTCTGCTCTGCGCGCTGTGCCTGTTCTTCTTCTACGTCCTCATCATCAACGCAACCCGCCCGCACGCGGATATCCAGAAGGGCTTCTCGTTCCTGCCGGGTTCGTGGACGTCGCTGTGCAACAACTTCACGCAGGTGATAAATAACGCGAACATCCCGATTCTCTCCGGTATGCGCAATTCGCTCATCGTTTCCGCCATGACGGCGATTTTTGCGTGCTACTTCTCCGCGCTGACGGCGTTCGGCATTCACGCGTACCGCTTCAAGGGGCGCGCGCTCGCCCTTACCTTCATCCTGCTGATTATGACGATGCCGACGCAGGTTTCCGCGCTGGGCTTTGTGCAGCTGATGGGCAAGATGAACTTGAAGGATTCGCTCCTGCCGCTGTTCCTGCCGTCTATCGCCAGCCCCGCGGTGTTCTACTTCATGTACCAGTACATGCAGGCGAGCCTGCCGCTGGAGGTCATCGAAGCCGCCCGCATCGACGGCAGCAGCGAGTTCGGCACGTTCAACCGTATCGTTCTGCCGATGATTAAGCCCGCTTTGGCGGTTCAGGCGATTTTCACCTTCGTCGGCGCGTGGAACAACTACTTCACCCCCGCCCTGATTCTGAACTCCGCGAACAAAAAGACGCTGCCGATTTTGATTGCTCAGCTCCGCAGCGCCGACTTCCTGAAGTTCGACATGGGGCAGGTCTACATGATGATTGCCCTCTCGATTCTCCCCGTCATCATCGTCTACCTCTTCCTCAGCAAGTTCATCATTGCTGGCGTCGCGGTCGGCGGCGGGAAGGAGTAAGGGGTCTTTCCAAGGCATAAACAGCGCCCTCCCTCTTCGGTATGATGAAGGGGGAGGGCGTGCTGTATGAGTTTGTCACCCCATGCCATCATGCAGTTGTGACCTGTTAGGCAGCCAACAGCTGCTCTTTCCCTCAAGAAACTTTTACGGCGGGGGGAGTCCAGAGGGGGCTGAAATCCCCGCTCTTTCCCTTTTCAGCCCCCTCTGGGCGCTCTTTGGTTACTTTCTGGCGCGCCAGAAAGTAACATAGTCGCCTCCGCAGAGGCGATGAACGCATCAACTAAAACCATGCTGGTTAAAAGCGGTATTCCTGTAAATCAACGATACCTTTATATATACAGTAACAATCTGCCCAAGGTAGGAAAATCAAATAACCCAACAAAATCGCCCGCACGAGGTTCATCCCCCCGTGCGGGCTTTGCTGTGTCTGGAATCCGTTACCCGGCAGAACCATCCGCTGCGTCTTCCTCAATCGGCACCATCACCACATCCACCACACCGCATTCCTCCAGCGGCATGAGCAGATAGCGGCTTGCGAAGAGCACGCTCGGGTAGGCGACTTTCTCAAGCTCGTCGTCCTGATATGGCGCGATGAATACGCTTTCCTGCGTCTGCGCGCCGCGGCGGAGGGTGAAGTGCTTGTCAAACGTCTTTTCGTCGTAGCGGTCAAGGTTCGTCAGCAGCTTTGCGACAACCTCCATGTCCACGGCGACCTGCGCGTTCGGCAAAAGACCGCTGATATCCGTGGGCTTGCGGTCAATCACCATTTCCGTGCGGATGTTCCAGCCGCCCGTGACCGCGCCGTCCGGCAGATCCACCGGCTCAATCGTCACGCGGAAGAGCGTCGTCGTCAGGTTGCCGCCCGCCTGCTTGATGGCTTTCTCCATGTCGTCGGAGAGGAAGTCCGACAGGCGCAGGATGACCGCGGCGTTTTTGTTGGAGAAGCTGATAGCGTCAATGCCGGCGTTGTTCATGTAGCGCAGGCTCATGTAGCCGAAGCGCAGCGTGCGCGCGCCGTACACCGGGTTGCCGTAGGAGTCGGTGACGTAGCCCGCGTCCTTGTTCAGCTCGGCTTCCGCGCTGATGCGCAGCAGCACCTCGTCCGTCTTTTTGTTCCACGTCAGCGAGGGCGTGAAGGGGCGCGGCTGGTCGTCCGCCGTGTTGCGCACGACGCTGCCCAGCTCGCTGTAAGAGAGTACCAGCTGTTCCTGCGTCGTAATGGTGACGAACATCTTCCGCCCGTCGGAGCGCTCAATCACCTGCTGCACCGGGTTCAGGCGTTCGCCGCCGCCGCCCCACCAAGACGGCTCGCTCGGCAGAATGGTGAACTGCGGCGCGTCGTCCATCAGGCGCAGCGTGTAGTAATCCGCCGCGGAAAGCCCAGTCAGCACGAAGTTGTAGTTGCCCGCTTCCTCGCCGGGTTCGCGCTTCAGGATGCCGCTGACCACGTCGCCATCCAGCAGCCCAATCGACGTGAACGTGAACCGCGCCGGGTCAGCCTCGCCCTCGTTCTTCTGCTGATTCGCGTCGGGGCAGATGGTCAGCGGGATTTTCTGGATGCTGAAGGCAACATCCACCGTCCCCGGCAGATAGATCGGGTCGCCTTCGGGGATTTTGACGTGCATGACGTAGCTGCCGACGTAGAAGGGCAGCCCGCCGACAAGGTTGTTGCCGGAGTAGGTGATGCTCGCCGTTTCGGGCAAGGTCATGCGCGGGCGGTAGGTCATGGCGTTGTAGGTGGTGTTCGCGGTGCGGCTCGGCACCCACTTGACGCGGTGGACGTGGAAGCACTCCTCGCTGAAGGAGAAGCCGTCCGCGTTGCTTTCCGTCAGCGTGACGTTCTCTTCCGCCGATGCGTACACGCGGTAGATGACCACGTCGCCGGTGTTCAGCCCGCTGATGGTGACGGAATTGCCGTCCGCAGCGTACTGCTTGGCGTCGGCGCGGTAGGTGTCGGGCATGGAGGCAGGCGCTTCACCCGCGTACACCTGCACGCCCGCGCTCTTTGCGCCCGTGGTCTTAAAGGTGATGGTCAGCGTGCCGTCTTCGTTGTCGGTGGCGGCAATGTCACTGATTTCCAGCCCGGTCACGGCGCTGCTCGACTTTCCGGCGATGACGGCGGAGTACACCGTTTCGCCGTCGGTGGCGGCAATGTCCTGCCCGGTCAGGTCGCCGAAGCCCCAGAGCTGCAGCGTTCCGTCAAAGTGCGTTGTGTAGCGGTACTGGCTGCCGCCGATGACGACGGTCAGCGCCTTGTTCGGCACGGGGTTGCCCTGCGCGTCGCGGATGGTGACGACGGTGTGCGGCGCGTCGCTTTCCGGCTCCACGCGCACGTTGCCGCGCAGGGTGATGCCGGTCAGGTCGTTCTGATTCCGCAGCACGAGCCGCCCGCTTTCGACATTCAGCGACACCTGTGCGTTGTCAAGTGCAATCGGCGCGCCGTCGCTCAGCAGCGCGCAATTGCCCGTCAGCGTCGCGGAGAGCGCGCCGTTTTCGACGCGGAGGACGCTCGAAGCGCTGTTCAGCTGCACGTTGCGCAGGGTTGCGCTCGCCGCCGCGCCGGAGGAGTGAATCGCGCCGTCCAGATACCCGTTCTGCCCGTTGACGATGAAGCGGCTTGCGTCGCCCGCGTCGGCATTCGGCGCATTTTCGGACAGGTTGAACGTCAGCACCTGCGCGTGAACGGTTTCAATCACGATGGTGTCCGCGTCGGCGCTGATGGAGTAGGTTGCGTCATCGGCAAGGGCGGGGAGGAGCAGCTCGCCCGCGGGGGTCATCAGCAGGGGCATCGACGTACCGTCCAGCGTCACCTTCTGGCGCGCCAGTGGGACGGAAATGGCCCACGCCGTGTAGCCGTCGGGCGCGTCGGAGCAAATCACCACGCCGGAGAGCACCTTCGTTCCGTTCGGCAGCTGCCCCTGCACGCTTAGCAGCCCATCCACCGTGATTTTCGGCGCGCTGCCCATCAGCGGCATCTGCCCGCGGCCGTCCAGAATCGTGTCGCCGCGCACAATCAGCTCATACGGCGCGCCCGCCTCAATCAGCGTACCCGCGCTCGTCGTGCCGTCGAGAATGACCGTCACGCCGCTTTCCATAATTTCCAGCACTGTCCCCTCGGCAATGTCGCCGGACAGCGTGTACACCGTGCCGGATTTGAGCGTGTTGCGCTCGCCGGGGGTGATGCTGCCCGCGTCGCCGCTGGGGGCCTTGGCGGTCTGGCGGAGGGTCATCGTGCCTTCCGTGACGGTCGCCGTCCACTGCATTCCCTCGCCCGGACGCTTCAGCCACAGATACAGCTTGCCGTCGGCATCGGGCGTGACAGACCATGCGTACCTTTCGCCCTCAACGAGGACGCTCTGCACGCCGGACGCGGAGAACGCATAGCGCACGCGTCCGTTCATTTCCGTCAAGTCGGCAAAGAGGTTCGTGCCTTCGACGGAAATGTCGCCCTTGCTGTTGACCGTTTTGATCGAAATTGCGCCGCCCTCGGAGAAAATCACCGCCGCGCCGGATGCAACTTCCAGTTTCTTGATAGATGCCAGCGAATTGTCCGCCGCGCGGATGTAAACGACGGCGTTCGCTTCCACCGTCAGCGTGTCGATGGACGCGCCGCGCAGTTCCAGAATTGCCGCGCGGTTCTTCACCACGCGCACCGCCGCGCCCTTGCGGTCGCCAATCAGCGCGTACTGACCGCTGCGGTAGAACGTCACGTCGGCGCGGTTGAGGTCAACAATGCGCAAATCGTTGGAGAGCGTCGCCACGCTGTAAGCGTCCTCTTCGTCCAGCAGATACCGCCCGTAACGGCACAACGGGTAATCCAGCCCGTTTTCGTCCTGCGAAATGTGCGCGCACCCTTCCACGTCGCACGTCGGAATTTCAGGCGTCGCGGTCGGCTCGTCCGTCGGATTTTCGGGGTCGGGCGTCGCGGTCGGCTCATCCGTCGGATTTTCGGGGTCGGGTGTCGCAGTCGGCGCGTCCGTCGGATTTTCGGGGTCAGGGGTCGCGGTCGGCTCGTCCGTCGGATTTTCGGGAGTGGGCGTCGCGGTCGGCTCGTCCGTCGGATTTTCGGGAGTGGGCGTCGCGGTCGGCGCTTCCGTCGGATTTTCGGGGTCGGGGGTCGCGGTCGGCTCGTCTGTCGGATTTTCGGGGTCGGGGGTCGCGGTCGGTTCATCCGTCGGATTTTCGGGAGCGGGCGTCGCGGTCGGCGCTTCCGTCGGATTTTCGGGAGCGGGCGTCGCGGTCGGTTCATCCGTCGGATTTTCGGGAGCGGGAGTCGCGGTCGGTGCTTCCGTCGGATTTTCGGGAGCAGGCGTCGCGGACGGCGCTTCCGTCGGAGCGGTAGTCACCAAGGCTTCCGTCGCTGCGGGAGGATTCGACGGCTCTTCCGCCACGGAAACGCCCGTCAGCAGCATACTGCTGATGAGAAGCATTGCGCCGATGCGCTGGGTGGTTTTCAAGGTTGTTGCACCTCCTTGAAGGCTTGTCGTTGGGGTTGCAGGGGATTCTTCCTATGTTAATTGCTTTTTGCCGCAAGTAGGGAAGCAGGGGAACGTGTGGGTATCCTGTGGATAAACACGCGGAAGAAGTATGAAAGTGTGACCAATGCAATCGCGAAAAGGGGTCAAGGGGCGATTGCCCCTTGCAGGGTGCAGGGACAGCGTCCCTGCTGGGGTCAAGGGGCAACGCCCCTTGCGCCTCCCCCATGTAATTAGACGTTCGTCAACGCCGTTTCGTTTCCTTCTTCCGCAAAAAATTTTACAATTTGCCGTTCATGATGGCGAGAATCAGGTTGCCGTTGGAGAAAATCGGCGCGAGGGTTGATTGGGCAATCAGGTCGTTCACCATGTCCAGCGGGATGACCGTCTGCACGAGGGGAACGAGCGTGAAGAGCACGAGGCAGACGAGCAATCCGCGGAGGAAGCCGAACGCGCCGCCCGCCAAGCCGTTGAGCTGCTTGAGGATGGGAAAGCGGAACACCGCTTTGAGCAGGTTCAGCACGATGGCGAGGACAATGTACAGCACCAAAAAGCTGACGAGAAAGCAGATGATGTTGATGCTTGCCTGCAAAATCGTCTGGCTGACGTAATCGGAGACGGTGGACAGCCCCGACGAGGCGTACACGTTGTTCTCCAGATTCACGCGCAGCAGCGTGTCCAGCGGCGCGGGCAGGTTCACCTTCTCCAGAATGCTGTTGATGCTCTGGCTGGTGAGCGTCGCGACGTTCGTGATGGCGGTTTCAAGGTCGCCGATGCGGCTGGACGCGTCCGTGTAGTGCAGCAGCATGTTGAGAAAAGACTGGTTGGACTGCACGGCGGCGGCGAGCTTTGGGCTGACCCAGAAGGACGCGAGGAACGACATCAGCCCGCACCCCATGTTCAGCACGCTGGCAATGAAGCCGCGATACAGCCCGAACAGCACGGAAATGCCAATGATGCCGATGATGACGTAATCGACGATGTTCATGTGTTACCTCATGGCGCCGGGGTCTCGGTCGCTTCCGGCGGATCGAGACTGGCGATATAGTCGAAATAGGGCTGACGCGCGGCGGTGAGAATCGGGTCGTGGTCGCCGCCGAAGACGTACTGGGCGTTGATGGCTTCAATGTCCGCCTTGCGCATCGCGGGCGCGCAGTACGGGCAGAAATCCAGCTTGCTGTACGGTTCTTCGTCCAGCTGCGCATAGGTGAAGGATTCAAACGTCACGTTGTCCTTTGTCACAGAGTAGCAGGTGTCGGCGCGGTGGTAGTACGAGCCGCCGTTGGGGTTGTAGTACAGCACGGTGTCGTCGTTCGGAATCGGAATCTGCCGCCCCTGCCAGTCCTCCCAGATGACCATGCGGCCCAGATGCTTCCGGTTGTCCCAGAGCCACTTCATGTTCAGCCCTTCCGTGTTGCGCAGGCGCTGAACGCGGATGCAGCCGTGGCTGGCGCGCGTGCCGAGCTTGGGTTCGTTGTAGGCGTATGACTTTGAGCCGTCGGCGCGCTTGGTGTGCGGCACTTCGTGGAGCAGGTCGCCGTCGTTGTAGCGCAGCCCCATGCCGCAGTAGAGGTTGCCGCTGGTGAATTCGCCCGTGAAGCTGCCGATGATGTACTCGCCGGAGCGCGTCTCGTTAAACGGCTGCTTCGCGTTCGCAAGTCCCGTGGAAACAAGCAGCGTCGAAATCAGGTGCCCGTCCTCGTAGACGTACAGGCGCTGCGTCAGCTTGTCCACCACTAAGCCGTACTTGTCGTTGCTGTCCCACTCCACGGTCGTCAGGGTGTTCGTTTCGACGTAGCCCTGCACCAGCAGGTTCCACGCCTTCACCGTGTTGTCCGCGAAGGAGGAGGAGTAGCACTCAATCAGCGACCAGCCGTTGTCCAGCGTCTCAATCACGCGGATGCCTTGCGTCGCGCGGGTCAGGATGCCGATGGCGGCGCTCTTGCTGTCCGGCTCTTTGCGGATGCGCACCTGCGTGCGGCCGTCGCCCTTGACCACCGTCATTGGCGCGGTCAGCATCGCCCAGACAGCCGCTTCGTCCGTGTAGTCCATCGGCGTGTTCCAGTAGGACGCGGGCGCCTCGGACGGGAATTCATACGGGCTGCCGTAGGACGGCGTGAAGGTGATGTTCGGGGTCGGCGTGGGCGAGGGTGTGGGCGAGGGCGACGGCGTGGGGGATGGTGTCGGAACTGCCGTCGGCGTGGGGGACGGCGTCGGCGTGGGGGACGGCGTCGGCGTGGGGGATGCCGTCGGCGTGGGGGATGGCTCGGCGGTTGGGGTCGCCGTCGGCAGGATGCCGAAGGATGCCGGATTCACTGCCACATGCTCCTCGTTCGAGCAATAGCCGGTGTCGTCCGTCAGCGTCAGGCTGATTGCGACGGTGTCCGGCGAAAGGGCGGTTGCGTCCACCGTCACTTCGTTCGTGCCGGCGGAAATGTCAATGTTCTTTAGCAGCGACCAGCTTGCGCCCCATAGCCCCAGCGTCAGGCGGCCGTTTTCGCTTGCGTAGAAGGAGAGACGCACTTCGCCGTCCTCGGTGCTCTCCAGCGCGGAAATGGAGGTCAGGAAGGGCGCAATCTGCCCCACCAGAATGGCGGTGTCTGCTTCTGACCCGTCGGAGAACTGCGCCACAAGCCGGTAGATTCCTTCCGGCGCGAAAACGCCTTCGTATGTGCCGTTCCACAGCATCTGGTTTTCGCCCGCCGTGACGGGGTAATCCTTGGCGACTGGCAGCACGGTTTCAAGCGTCTCCGCGTCGCGCAGCAGCAGCGTGACCGTGCCGTCCACAGGCGATGTGAACCGCAGCGTGACCGCCTTGCCGGGGCGCAGCGTCTCCTGCAGCGGCTCGATGGAGGCACTGGAGAGCAAAATGACATCCAGCGCGTCCGTATCCTCCGCAAGGGCTGGCAAACACGGCGTGAGCATTGCCAGCATCAGCAGCAGGCAGAGCATTTTCCGCATGGTGATTCCTCCAATCGTAGTGCATATATCATGTAGATAAAATCGTAATTTGCCGCGCGGTTACAAGCGCCAGTCAGGCAGCAGCATTTCCGCGATTTCCGCGACATTTTCCGCCCGCGCCTCGCACGACGTTTCGCCCGCAAAGCGCCCGTCCGCGTCCAGCAGGATGCCGCGAACCCCCGCCGCTTTGCCTGCGCGGGTGTCCAGCGGCCGGTCGCCGATCATGATGCAATCATCCGCCGCCAAGGCGTATCGCTGCAGGCAGCCCTGCACCATTTCCGGCGCGGGCTTGCGCGGATAGCCGTCCTCGTGGGTGAGAAAGCCCGAAATCAGCGGCAGCACCCCGCACTGCGCCAGCATGTCACGGCAGCGCAGGTCACGGTGCGTCACCACATAGTGCCGAACGCCCCGCTCGCACAGCGCAAGCAGCAATTCCGGTATGCCGCAAAGCAGCTTTGGGGCGTCCAGCAAGCGTTCCGCTTCGGCCGCGCGGCATTCCTTCAGCAGCTCATCCACAGAAACATCTGTCAGCGCCGACAGCGCCGCACACGCATCCCGCAGCGTGCCTTTCAGCAGCGAAAGCGCGTTTTCCGCTGTCAGACGCACCCCGTTTTCCGCCGCGATGCGCACGAACACCTCCGTCAGCAGGGGATAGGTGTCCATCAGCGTGCCGTCGAAGTCCCACAGGCACGCGCGGACGTTCGCGAACGCTATTTGACGCGCCACGACTTCATCCGCCGGGCAGAAAACGTATTTCGTCATTTCCGCCGGATGCACAAGCGCGTAGCCTTCGTGCTCGGTCAGCACCGGCGCGCGCGTTGCCGTCGCGGTCAGGAAGTCGAACGTGATGCCCTGCGCTTCCCGGCGGCACAGCGGCGAAACATCCGCAATTGGCAGCGACAATTCTTCCAGCAATTCCCGGCGCAATGCGTCTTCTGGTGATTCGCCCGCCTCCTGCTTGCCGCCCGGAAACTCCCACAAATGCGCGTTTTTGCGCCCTTCGCCCCGGCGGCAGATGAGGATTCGCCCGTCCGGATAGCGCACAATGCCCGCACTCACCCGCATCATTCCGCCAACTCCCGAATCTGTTTGATTTCCGCCGCATAGCCCGCGAGGTCGTTCGGGGTCTCCAGCTCGAACGGCAGGTGCTTGAGCGACGGATGATTGACCACGCGCATCAGCGCCTCCAGCCCGATGTACCCCTTGCCAATCTGCTCGTGGCGGTCTTTGTGCGCGCCGCAGGGGTTCTTGCTGTCGTTGAGGTGGATGGCTTTGAGCCGATTCAGCCCGATTACGCGGTCGAAATCCGCCAGCACATCCTCCAAGTGGTTCACGATGTCGTATCCCGCGTCGCTGACGTGGCAGGTGTCCAGACACACGCCGAGCTTGTCATTCAGCTCCGTGCGGTCGATAATCGCGCGCAGCTCCTCGAACGTCCGCCCGACTTCCGAGCCCTTGCCCGCCATTGTTTCCAGCAGGACGGTCGTTTTCATATCCTGCCACAAAATCGCGTTGAGCATGTCATAAATCTGCTCGGTCGCCACTTCCACGCCCTGCTTGACGTGGCTGCCGGGGTGAAAGTTGTACAGATTGCCCGGCAGGTGGTCAAGGCGCTGGAGATCGTCGAGCATGGTGCGGCGGGCGAAATCGCGGATGGCGGGGTCAGCCGAGCAGCCGTTGAGGGTATAGGGCGCGTGGGCGACGATTTGCCCGATGCCGTGGGCGCTGGCGAAGTCGAGGTAAGCGGCGACGTCTGAGAGGTCAAGGGGCTTGGCGGTGCCGCCGCGGGGGTTGCGGGTGAAAAACTGAAAGGTGTTTGCGCCGATGGAAATGGCTTCCTGCCCCATGTGGAGATAGCCCGCACTGGCGGAGAGATGGCAGCCGAGGGTTAGCATAGGAAACCTCCTTGTAAATGAAAAATAAGGGAGAGAAAAAACAAAAAGCAACACGCGGAAGAAGTATGAGAGTGAACTCAACTCAATCGCGAAAAGGGGTCAAGGGGCAATTGCCCCTTGCAGGGTCAAGGGACAGCGTCCCTTGTGGGGTTTGGGGCAACGCCCCAACTGTTCCGCGTCAAACCTACTCAAAGGAAGAAGTCAACAAGGTGCAGGCAGCGAAGCGTCCCTGCCAGTAACTTCGCGCGTCCTCAGACGCGCCCCCAAGCTGCTCATTCGACTAACTGTGCTGTGTCGCGCCAAATGGCGCGACCAAACTGCCTGTCTTTCAGATGTAGCTGGTCTTTTCCGTAAGCAGGGGAATTCGCCTCTGCGGAGGCGAGTCGGGGGCTTTGCGGTCGCCCCCGACACCCCTTCGCAGTGCACACCCATGCGGCTTGATTTTCATCGTTGCAGGGGGAATCGCGCCTGCGGGCGCGAGTCGGGGGCTTTGCGGTCGCCCCCGACACCCCTTCGCAGCGCACACCCATGCAGCTTGACCGTTATCGTTGGTTGGGAGAAACGGAATTGTCCCCCATCTGCGCCACAATCCTTTCCACATGCCGACGCGCCTGATTCGCAAACTGCTCCGCCTGCTCCGGGGACTGCGGCGCATCGCCCATCAGCCCCACAAACTGGCTGACCTTCAAGCCCAGCGCTTCCTGCATCACCGCGTCCGAACCCTGCGGCGCAACGAGGTAGTAGCACAGGAGCGAATCCTCCTGCCCCATGCGGTGCGCGCGGTCCTCCGCCTGTGAATGCACCGCCGGTGACCAGTCCAGTTCGCCGAAAACGACGCACGTCGCGCGCTGGAGATTGAGACCGCTTGCCGCGCGTAGGCTGATGCACAGCACGTCCGTCCGCCCGGATTGGAAGCGGTCAACCGCGTTCATTTTCGCCAGCGTCGTCTCCCGCCCGGTGATGAACCCCGGCGAAAACGCCTTCAATTCCTGCTTGTAGATGTCCATCACCTGATGGTGGTGTGCAAACAGCAGCACTTTTTCGCCGCCGTCCAGCAGCGCGCGCACAAATTGGCACACATACGGCGCTTTCGCCACGCCCGTGGCCTGCCGCGCGTGCTGGCTGATGGATTCCTCCAGCATCGCCCGCTCCTGCGCCGAAAGCTGGTTGTCCTGTTTCCAGCGCAGCACGTCGCGCATCACGGGCGCCATCAGCTGGGCGTATACCTTGTCGTTCCAGTCCAGCTCCTGCACCAAGCGGCGCTTCGGCGGCAGCTCGCGCAGCACCTCCTGCTTCGTCCGGCGGAGCATCAGCCCCTCCCGCCGCAGGTACGCGCCGAGCAAATCGGGCTTCAGCACAAGCTGATTGCCGTAGCCGCTGCACCACTCGCGCGAAAACGACTCCCAGTCGCCTAAGAAGTGGTAGTCGAGAATGTTGATGACGTTCCAGATTTCGCCGCCGCGGTTGTAAATCGGCGTGCCGGATAGCCCGATAACGCGCTCGCAGCTTTCCGACAGCAGCGACGCGGCGGAGTACTTTTCCGTCCCCGCGTGGCGAAGCTCCTGAATTTCGTCGAAGATGACCGATCGAAAAGGCAGCGTCGGCAGCACGCTCTTCCACCCGCGCAGAAGCAGATAGTGCATGATGTACACGTCCGCTTCCGGCAGGTCGTAGGGCTTCAGCCCACGGATAGTGTGCACGCGCGGCGCTTTGCCGTCCACCCGCAGGAAACGCAGCGTTTCCTCCTGCCAGTTGCGGGTCAGGTGCGCGGGCGGAATCACCAGCGCGGGCAATGAACCGGTGGAGGATAGAAACGCCAGCGCCTGCACCGTCTTGCCTAAGCCCATTTCGTCCGCCAGCAGGCATCGGTCGTGGCTGCACAGGTACGACAGCCCCTCCTCCTGAAATGGGCGGAGCGTCCCCAGAAACGCGCCGTCGGGCGGGGTCATGCGCACGGGCATCGTTGCCATTTTTGCCTGACGAACCGCGTATTCGCGCGCGCCCGTGACCGCTTTTTCCCACAACGCGCGGTCGCTGGACTTGATTTCCAGCGGGAAGCGCATCATCAGCCAGCAGAGGTCGCCCACCGCCCGCCGGTGCGCCGTGAACCGCGCTTCGCCGCGCCGGCTGCCCGCGCTGCCCGGAAACAGCCGCTTGCACACCTCCGTCACCGACGGGTCGCCCTTCACCACCCAGCACTTGCTGCGGCGGTTGTAGCTCAGCGTTCCCAGCGGTGCGCCGGAGGGCGGGTACGGGCGCAGGTACGGCGGAAGCAGTTCCGCTTCTTCTTCATTCATAGTGCAATTCCCCACAGCCGGTTCAGGCATACGCACGAAACCGGTTTTCCGTGAATGACATTGGGTACGGCGACTGTCCGCTCAGTCACGAGAATTAAACTGCTGATTTGCCCGCACGCGGCGTAGCGGGTCAGCTGCATCACAATGCGCTTGCGGTCAGGCTGCCCGCGCTTGATTTCGATGCCGATGCCGCCGGGGCACACAAGGTCGATGCGGCAGCGCGGAGCGAGCGGAACTTCGTGCGCACAGGGGATTTCCGCCTCCGCAAGGGATGCCCGCACGAGGTCGTGCAGGTCGTATTCGCCTTGCTGGATGGGGGCGCGGATGCCGCGGAGGGCATGGAGGATTTCTGCGAGAGAATCCGCCGCCGTGTTTGTTTGTGTATCCATTAGTAGAGACCCGCCATCGCCTGTGTCAGCTGCCCCATCGCCGACGCAACTTCCGCCGTCGTCGGGGCGGGGAGGGAGATGACGTATTCCAGATTCGTGATGGCGGACTGAATCGCGGAGTAGCGCTGCGCGTCGTTTACAATGTCCATGCTCTGCAATTGCGCGTAGGCTTGCGAAAGCAGAATCTTCGCATCGGGAATCAGCGTGTTCTCCACCATCGTGTTGCTGCCGGAGCTGGATGCGCTCGTGTGGTACGGGCAGGTGCCGCTTGCGCCCAAGACCGCGTAGCTGCCGAGGTACTCAATCAGCACATCCTCATATTCCGTGCCGATGAAGGATGCCAGCGGGTGTCCCGACGGAATCGTCAGCACGCCGCGCGTGACCGTGTCCGGGCAATAGGGGGAGGCGAGCAAGCCGCTGACGGAGCAAATCGTCTGCGTCGTGTGCATCTGGCAGGAAACCGTCGGTTCCGTGCCGGCTTTCCAGTAGTCCGTCACGACCCCGTAGCCCATCGCGTCGCTGCGGCAAGCGTCGGTGGCAAGCTGCCCCGATACCGCGCATGTCGTCACCTTCACCAAGCCGTAGTCGCTGGCGCTGCCCTCCAGAATGTCGCGGTTGGACAGCCCCTGATGAATCTTGCTCATGTAGCTCTGCCACAGCGGGGCGGCGGAGCGGGAGCCGGTGGATTTCGACGACAGCGCCTTGTAGTTGTCGTGCCCGACCCACAGGGCGGAGGAGTAGTAGCCCGTCATGCCGGCGAAGAAAACGCCCTTCTGGTCGGAGTTCGTGCCGGTTTTGCCCGCGACGGTCTGCCCCTTGATTTTCGCGTTTGTGCCCGTGCCGGAGGAAACCGCCTGCTTGAGCATGTCCACGACCATGTACGCCGTGGATTCGCTGAACACGCGGTGACGCTCCTGCTGCTGGTGGCCGTCCCAGATGACCTTGCCCGTGCTGTCGGAAATGCCGAGGACGGAGATGGGCTGCTGATACACGCCGCCGTTCGCCAGCACGCCGAAGGCAACCGCCATCTGCATGGGCGTGATGCCGCTGGAGCCGAGGGACAAGCCGAACGGCGTTGCGTCAATGTGCGCATCGTCAATGCCCATCGCGTGCAGGAAGGCAACGGAATTGTCCACGCCCACGAGGGTCATCAGCGCCTGCGCGGCGGCGGTGTTGTGGCTGTTGACGAGCGCCTTGCGCAGCGTCTCCGGGCCGGCGTAGGAACTGCCGCCGTAGTTGCGCGGCCATGAATCCTGCCCGTTTGACCCGCGCCAGCCGGAAATCGGCAGCGGCATGTTCATCACGATGCTCGCGGGGGATGCGCCAAGCTCAATCGCGGGGGCGTACACGGCAATCGGCTTGATGGACGAGCCGACGGGCATGGTCATATCCACCGCGCGGTTGAAGGTTTTCATCGCCGTCGGGCGCGTGCGGCTGCCGACAATGGCTTTGATTTCGCCCGTGTGGTAGTCCACAACGACGGCGGCGGCCTGCGGCTCAACCGTTTCGTCGTATGTGCCGTCGGAATTGCGCGTGCGGTAGACCTTGTCCGCCGGGTCGCGCAGGGTGGGGTAGTTCGTCCAGTTTTCCAGCGTATCCTCGACGGTGGACTGAATGGAGGTGTCGATGGCGAGCTGGACGTGGTAGCCGCCGGTGCGCAGCTTGTTTTCCATGGCGTTGCGGTTGGCGGAGGTGTCCTCAAGGTTGTTCAGCTGCAGCAGAATGTCGATGACCTCATCCACCGCGTATTCGACGTAGTGCGCGTAGGCGTACATGCCGGTGGATGTGTTCGGGTCTTTCTCCAGCACATGCGCGGTCGCCGGGTCAAGCGCCTCCTGATACTGCTCATAGGTGATGTACTGGTTTTCGTACATGCAGCGCAGGACGTAGTTGGTGCGGTCGTTGGTGATGGCGGGGTAATCCACGCCCTCCTTCTGCCGCGTGTAGAAATTCCGGCGCGGGTTGTAGTAGTAGGGCGAATTGCATGTGCCCGCCAGCATGGCGCATTCGCGGAGCGTCAGTTCACCCAGCGATTTGCCGAAATACCCCTGCGCGGCGGTGTACACGCCGTAGTAGTTTTCGCCGAGGTAGATGGTGTTCAGGTAGCTTTCGAGAATCTGATCCTTTGTGTAGCGCGTTTCCAGCTGCATGGCGAGGTACGCTTCCTGAATTTTGCGCTTGTAGCTCTGCTCGGAGGAAAGGAGCGTGTTTTTAATCAGCTGCTGGGTGATGGTCGAGCCGCCCTGCGTGGAGGAGGAGGACAGGTTCGACACGAACGCGCCGATAATGCGCTTGATGTCCACGCCGTTGTGCGTGTAGAAGCGCGCATCCTCCACGGCGATAAAAGCGTGCTGGAGGTATGTCGGCATGGCCTGAATCGACACGATGACGCGGTTCTCCGAGCCTTTGTACTCGGTGATGAGGTTGCCGTTGGCGTCGTAGATGAAGGAGGTCTGCGCCTGATCGTCAATCGCGGCGAGGTCAAGCGTCGGGGCAGTTTCCATGTACCCTTTCGCGATGCCGACCACCGCGCCGACTGCCGCCAGTCCTGCCACCAGCACCAGCACCGCGAAAATGCGGATGACGTTGACGGCAATCGACAGCACGAAGTTCGGCTTCTTCATCTCCGGCTTGAAAATGGAGTGCTTGTAGACCTTTTCCTCCTCCGGCAGCGCTTCGCTATCATCCGCCGAAGCGTTCCAGAAGTCCTCGTGCGCGAACATGTCCGCCTGCCCCGCAACTTCCACGGGGTCGTCGTCGTCCGCCCAGTTCGGGTCGTACTCGTCAGGAGAATCGCCCTGCGGGTTGTCCTGATAGCCGTCCTGATAGGAAAAATCGTCGTTTTCCGGCACAAAGTCCGGGAAATTGCTGCGTTTCTTCACTGCTTCAGCCCCTTTGCGCCGTAAGCGGCATAATGCGCGCCCCGGCGGAATATGAAGGAATGTGCTATTTCCGGCTTCACCCGCGCTATCGTGGCGCATTTTCATCCGAAAATAGCATAATCCGCAGAGCAAACAAAATTGCATCCTATATTATAGCACATATTCGCTCATCCTGCAACGGCAGGTCAACGAAAGGAGGATGCACCATGCCCCAGACAAACAACGAATCAGAAGCGAAAATTCCTGCAAAGCGCCGAAAATCTCCCCGGCGGCGGTGGAAACGCGTGCTGTGGCTGCTGCCTGTGCTGATGACGCTGCTGATTCTCCGCGTCGAGCGCAACGTGACGGACGTCGTGCTGACGCTCTCGCAGGCGACGGCGCGGTCGCTGGCGATTCAGGCGCTCAATGAGGCTGCCTCGGAGATGCTCGGACTCGGCGTGCATTACGCCGACCTGATGACCGTCGAGAAGGACGATCAAGGGCAAGTGCGCCTGATTCAGGCGAATACCCCGGAGATGAACCGTCTGGCGGCGCAGGCGTCCCTGCTTGCGCAGGAAAGATTGACCGCCATGGGGCAGAAAACCGTCGTCGTGCCGCTGGGCAGTGCCATCGGGCTGACGCTGCTGGCGGGCGCTGGGCCGGGCATCGCCGTGCAGATTCTGCCTGTCGGCTCGGTGCAGGCGGCGTTCAGCACCGATTTCACCACCGCCGGCATCAACCAGACACGCCACCGCATTTCCCTCGTCCTGACTGCGAACGTGCAGATTGTCATTCCGACCGGCGCGAAAAACGTGCAGGCCAGCACGCAGATGGCGATGGCGGAAAGCATCATCGTCGGGCAAGTGCCGGATTCTTTCGCCGAGGGCGGCAGCGACAACAGCATCATCGACCTTGCGCCGTGAGGGGGAATGGGGTATAATAGAACCGAAATCCCGCTGATTTCAGCAGAAAGAAGCATTACCATGCGCGTTCTCGACATTGACCTCGACTTTTTCCTCGCCGACTGCTGTCCTCTTGCCGAATTAGGACACCGCCCGTCCCTCCCCGGACATGAGCCGTGGGAAGCATCCGCCGTCCGCGCGTTCCTGGAAAACCAGTGTGGATTGTCAAAAAAACATCCCACGCCCGGCAAAATCTTCGAGACGCACGACGGCGCGCTCCGCTTCTGGGAGGAGCAAATCGCCGCCGGACGCCTGACCGCCCCCTTCGACGTCACCCACGTTGACGCGCACAGCGACCTCGGCATCGGCTATCCCGGCCCGAACTTCGTGCTGTTCAACGTCCTGTCCATGCCCGTCCAAAAGCGGCTGGACTACACCGCCTTCTATGCCCAGAAGAAGCTCGATGAGGCGAATTATCTGCTTTTCGCGCTGGCGATGCGGCGGATTTCGTCGCTGGATAACGTGCGCAATCCGCGTTCGCGCCCGGATATTCCGTCGGTGCTGCTTGATGCGGATGGCAACATCCATCTCAATTCGCTCACGGCGCAGATGTTCGCGGCGAAAAACGGCGCAGAGCCGACCGTGCCCTTCCGCGTGTACGACGACTACCGCGATTTCCGCGCGGCGGGGGCGTATGACTTCGTGACGCTCGCAATTTCGCCGAGGTACGCGCCGAAGGAGGCGGATGGGCTGGTGGAAATTGTGCGTGAATATATTTTTTAAAAATCGTGATTTTAAGTATTGACAAAATAGAAAATATGCGTTATATTATAGATGGTTCTAATGGAATAAAAAACGACCAACGAAAGCAAAATAATGAGGTGGTGCCAATGGGTTAATTGTAAAGAGGACGGTTGTAGTGAATACGAACGACAGTTAAGGAGAAAAGGCATATGAAAAAATATATTGCACTGATGCTTACATTGATTTTAACTTGCACGTTTGCATCTTCTGCACTGGCTGTGACAGTGAAAGGACCTGGAAAAACGGTTACTGCGGCAACAGGAACCAAAAGCTCTGAAAGCGCAGAGCCTTATCTGACGGTGCTGGTTTTTTCGACATCTGGTGATGGATACTTCGTTTTCTGGGTAAGAAATAATTCAAATGATAAGCAAGTAACACCTGCGTATTATATTAATAGTCTTGGGACGAAATCCATCTATTATATGAGGAAAAGTCGAGATGCAGGATATGTGAAGGCTGGCGTTAGTTATTCTGCGCGCTTCAGAACGAACAAATCTGTTCCGGAAGATGCAGAAAGCACAATCCACGTGGGATTTGCGCCGTAAAATGCCATGTGTGCGGAAACGCCTTTGACAGGGCACTTCCGCCTACTTGTTTTTGCGAAAGGATGAGCAAAATGAAAAAATATGTTGCCCTAATGCTGATTTTCCTGCTGGGATGCAATCTTTCGGTTAGCCGTGCGGAAGAAAAAACACTGACAATTGCCACCAACAACTACTACGCGATGATGGAAACCATGGAGCAGTTTGAACAGGAAAGCGGCATCAGCATCACCTGCGAAAAGTCCGTAGACATCATGGACACGATTTCGACCGCCTACGTTATCAAGAATCCCGACATTGATTTGTTTGTTTTCACTGCTTACGACGGCTTATATACCCTCAAAAACATGAAATACTACGCGCCGCTAACCGGCAGCGCGATTTTGCAGGACGCTTTCCAGCATGTCTATCCCGCTCTGCGCCCCGTCTGCACGGATGACGATACGCTGATGGGCTGGATAATAGATGCTTCCCCGATGGGCATGATGGTCTTGACGGAATATCTGGACGAATGGGGAATGAAGTCGCCCGAAACCTTCGACGAACTGCTGGATGTGTGCAACGAAATTCTGGAAGAAGGGCTTCTGCCGGAAGAGACAGGGCTTCTGATGCAGGAATACACCCAGTCGGGCATGATGGACTTGTTCATGAAGTATTACATCATGACCTCCCTGCAGGATGGACGCAGGCTGGACTTTACGGACGAAACGTTTCTGCATTACGTCCAGCGCATCAAGGACGAACTGCCCGCGGAAGAAGAGCCGCGCATGGCATTTGAAAATATTTTCATGATTCCGGGTGCTTCGTCCGCCCCGTCGCAGATGATTCAATTCGTGCCGCGCATTTTCCCGGAGCAGAACAGCGCGGTTGAAACGTATGTGACCATTGCTGTGGTGAACCCCTACGGCAAGAATCAGGAAGCCGCGATTCAGTTTTTGGAATACTGCGCGACACATCTGACAGATGGAAGTTACTTTATCTATGACAACCTGACCGAGCCGATTGAAAATCCGTCGATGGTGGCGCAGCTGGATGAACTTGCGGAAAAAATCGCACTGCTGGAACAGAAAGCAGATAAAGAGCGCGCGGACGAGGACACCCTGCGCGACTTGCAGGATCAGTACGCAAACATGGAGCAGTGGCGTTATTTCTCTTCGGCGGAGGATATTGCCTACTATCAGGAGATGGCGAAATCGCTGTATGTGTCCGAGGGTTCGCCGCTGACGTATGATGACGCGCTTCAGGTGTTGGTGCAGCGCTATCTGAACGGCGCGTTTGATGCGGCGACGTTCGCGAAGGAATGCCAGAATCATGTGGAAATGATTTACGCGGAAATCGGCGAATAAAATCAGCAGAATCAAACCAATAGAAAAACCTCGCGGCATCACCTGTCGCGAGGTTTTTATGTGCAAATCAAATCCCCGTTGCGGATTTCGCGGACGTGGCGATATTCTCCGCGTGGTCGCCGATACGTTCGAGGTTCGTCAGCATGTCCAGATAAATCATGCCGTTCTTCGCGGAACACTTGTGGTTCTTCAAGCGATCCATGTGGTGGCTGCGCAGGGCTTCGGTCGTCGTGTCGATTTCGTCTTCCACGCTCTCCACTTCGCCCAGCAGCACATTGTCCGTCACCTGCGCCTTGAACATGTCCAGCGAGCGCTGCACCTGTGCGCGCACAAGGTTCGACAGGCTTTCCAGCTCCTGCACCGCCTTGGGCGAGAATTTCACCTCGTCCTGATTCTTCAGCTGCGCGGATTCGAGGATGTTCTGGCTGTGGTCGCCAATGCGCTCCATGTCGTTGACGACGTGGAAGAGCGAGCCGACCAGCTTCGTGTCCTTCTCGGACAGGTCAAGCCCCTTCACTTCCACCAGCGAATCGGTGATTTCGCGGTTCAGGTAGTCCAGCACGTCTTCGTTCCGCGCCAGCTCTTCGGACTTCTTTGCGTCCCACTCGTTGAAGCACTCCATCGCGCGCTGGAAGTTGCCCATCGCAATGCCGCCCATGCGCTGCACTTCGTTGAACAGCTGCGCCACGGCAATCGGCGGCGTTTTGAGCATACGCGCGTCAAAGTAGAGCAGCTTCATTTCCTCGGCGGTCGAGCCGTCGCCCTTGATCAGCAGGCACGCCAGCTTCTCCAGCCAGCTTGCGGCGGGCAGCAGCAGCGCCGTCGTCGTGACGTTGAAGAGAATGTGGACAATGGCGATTTGCAGCTTGAGGTTGCCGGGGGAGAGCATCTCGACCCAGCTTGCCAGCGGCAGGCAGCAGGCGATGATGACGAAAATCACCGTGCCGATGACGTTGAAGAGCAGGTGCACCGTCGCCGCGCGCTTGGCGGTGGAGTTTGTGCCCGCGCACGCCAGCAGCGCCGTGACGCAGGTGCCGATATTCTGCCCGAAGAGGATGAAGATGGCGCTGTCCAGCCCAATCAGCCCCTGCGCGACGAGCGTTTGCAGGATACCGATGCTGGCGGCGGAGGATTGCAGGACGGCGGTGATGCCCGCGCCGATCAGCACGCCCAGAATCGGGTTGTTGATGGACGCCATCGCCGTCTGGAAGCCCTCCCACGTCCGCAGCGGCTCCATCGCGCCGGACATGGTGTCCATGCCGATGAACAGGATGCCCAGACCCATCGTGATGGTGCCGAACTGCTTGGCGGTTCTGTACTTGTCGGGAAGATTCGAGAGAATCAGCCCCAGAAACGTGAAGATGGCGGCGAAATCAATCTGCACGGACAGCAGCAGCGACGTGACCGTCGTGCCGATGTTTGCGCCCATAATCACGCCGACCGCCTGCGTCAGGGACATCAGCCCCGCGTTGACGAAACCGACGACCATGACCGTCGTCGCGGAGGAGGACTGCACCACCGCCGTGATGGTGATGCCCGCGAGCATGGCGAGGAAGCGGTTGCCCGTGACCATGCCCAGCAGCTTTTTCAGCCGTGTACCCGCCGCTTTTTCCAGCGCTTCGCCCATCAGCTGCATCCCGAACAGGAACAGCCCCAGTCCGCCGAACAGGGATAAGACATTCATAATCGTCATGATGGTTCGTTTCCTCCGAGCGTGCCGCAATGCAGCAGAATTCCGCCTGTGCGGGGAAAAATCGCATACATACCTACTTTACCACACTTTGCGCTTGTTTTCAACTGAATTTTACAGATTCACGGAGATTTCAGGCGGCGTTCAAAAAGCCGCCCCGAAAGGCGGTGAATGTCAAATTCGCAGCGGATGCCGCTTGGCAAATCAACATCTTGCGCGGAATGATCCCTGCGCCTGACGCACCATATGGTAAAACGTCCCTTCTCCGCTGAGCATCACCCGCTTCACCGGCTCGCCCACCACCCGGAATCCCGCCTTCTCGTAGCAGCGAACGGCGCGCGTGTTCCACGTCCGCACTTCCAGATACATCGGCTTGCCCGGATACAGCCGCTGGGATAATACTATTTCCAGATTCAACTGCACCATCTGCTTGCGCCTTTTCCATTCTGGCGTCCGCTCATTCCACTTAGCGTAGCGCTGCTACGCTGCGTTTCATTCACGTTAGCCAGAATGAAAAATTCGCGGCGCATCTTGGTGCATTTTTATCTGGAAATAGTATAAATCCCACGCCAGCGCCGTCATCTGCGTGCCGTACCCCTGTCCGCAGTGGTCGGGATGCGCCCCGATGCCGAAAAACACCTCGTCGCCCTCATCGGACAGGTTCACGAAGCCCACCAGCGTTTCGCCATCATAAAAGGAATAGAAATTGTTTGCCGGATTCGCAAAACCGTATCCGTGCTTCTTCTGCTCGGCATACGGCGGATTGTTGTACATCGCGTATTCGCCGGGGTACTGCCACGCGCAGATGGCTTCCTTCTCGGCTTCGGTGATCGGATGATACGTCAGCATGGGCGTTTTCCTCCTTGGGGATATTTCTGATTATGCAAAAAACCGGAGGCAGCCTGCGCCGCCCCCGGTCAAATCCTCGATTATTGCAGCACAATGCCTTCCGCTTCCAGCTCCGCGCGGGTGCAGAGCCGCAGCGTCACATAGTTCTGCTGGCAGATGATGTAGCCGCCGCCTTCACGCGTGTCCTTGTTCTCCAGCGTCACGATGCCCTGCGCGATGCAGTCGTGGTCGGCGCAGCTGGCGTCGGTCATCTCGATGCTCGTCTCCGTGACGTGGATGATGTTCACGCACACGCCGTGAATCAGCCGGTAGTACCCGTCCTCCAGCAGCGGAATCGGCTCGTACGTCTTCGTGCCGACCGTCACAAGCAGGAACGCGACGGCTTCCGACGGGTCGCGAACCGCGCTTGCCATCGGGGAGGGCGCGATGCCGGGGTCAGTGCCGCGCGTCGCTGGGTTCAGCTTCGCGAAGCTCAGCGATTCGTTCGATGCCGCCAGAATTGCCTGCGCGTCGGCGAGGGTTTCCTGCGTCGTCGTCAATTCCGCCTCTGTCGCGGCAAGGGTTGCCTTTGTGGCTTCCAGCTCCGTCGTGGCGGTGGTCAGGCTGTCCTTCGTCGCGGCAAGTTCGTTTTCCGCGGTGGTCAGGGTGTCCTTCGTCGCGGTGAGTTCGGCTTCCTTTGCGGTCAGACTGTCCTTCGTCGCGGTGAGTTCGGCTTCCTTTGCGGTCAGGGTGTCCTTCGTCGTCGTGAGTTCGGCTTCCTTCGCGGTCAGGGTGTCCTTCGTCGCGGTGAGTTCGGCTTCCTTTGCGGTCAGGCTGTCATTTGTCGTCGTGAGCTCGGCTTCGGTGGCGGTCAGCGCCGTCTTGGTGTCGGACAATTCCGTCGTGGCGGCGGCAAGGGTGCCCTTCGTCGCGGTCAGCTCGGTTTCAGTGGCGGACAGGCTGGTTTTTGTGTCGGACAGCTCCGTCTGCGCGGCAGTCAGCGTGTTCTGCGTCACCGCCAGCTCGGCTTCCGTCGCGGCGAGCGCTTCCTTCGTGTTCTCCAGTTCATATTCCTTCGCCGGCAGGGATGCCTTCAAGGTCTCCAGTTCGTTCTGCGTGGTGGACAGCGTGTCCTTCACTGCTGCCAGTTTGGTCTGGGTGATCATCAGCGTGTCCTTCGTGGATGCCAGCGTGGTGTCGCGGCTGTTCAAGGCAGTCTGCGTTTCTGCGAGGGTGGCTTCGGTGGACGCGAGGGTGTCCTTTGTGGCGGACAGCTCGGTTTCGCGGTCAGCAAGCGTGCCCTGCGTTTCGGCGAGGGTGGCTTCGGTGGACGCGAGGGTGTCCTTTGTCGCGGACAGCTCGTTTTCACGGTCAGCAAGTGCGCCCTGCGTTTCGGCGAGGGTGGCTTCGGTGGACGCGAGGGTGTCCTTTGTGGCGGACAGCTCGTTTTCACGGTCAGCAAGTGCGCCCTGCGTTTCGGCGAGGGTGGCTTCGGTGGATGCGAGGGTGTCCTTTGTCGCGGACAGTTCAGTTTCGCGCTCAGCAAGCGTGCCCTGCGTTTCGGCGAGGGTGGCTTCGGTGGACGCAAGGGTGGTCTGGGTATCCGTCAAGGCGGCGGCGGTCGTGTCCAGCGTGGTCTGCGTGTCCGCGAGGGTCGCTTCGGTGGACGCGAGGGTGTCCTTCGCGGCGGACAGGCTGTTTTCGGTGTCCGTTAAGGAGGATTGGGTGGAGGACAGCGCGCTCTGCGTGTCCGTCAGCTGATTCCGGGTGTCCGTCAGCGAATTGTGGCTGACGATGAGACCGGCGCCAAGTGCGATGGAGGAAACTGCCAGCACGATGGCGGCAATCATCCAGATGATGGTCTTTTTCCGGGCGGCAATGGGACTCATAGCAATCCTCCTAACAAACGACGAAAATGGGCGGAAAACTTCCGTTTTTTCCAGTTTACCACCGTCGGGGGAAGTTGTCAATCTCGAATTTCGCGGAAGCACAAAAAACGCCCCTCCGCCGACAAAAGCAGAGGGGCAGGGGAAGGCGGATTAGGGCACCACCGCACAATTCGGCGGCGCGTCTGACGATGTCTTTTCCGCCATCTGCGGCATGCAAATTCCTCGATTTACCTCCAGTAAACCTTCGGAATTTGCACTTGCATCTGACGAAAAATCCATTCGCCAGCCGACCACCTCATTTGTGCGGTGTTACCCTTACTTCTTCAGTTCAATCCCTTGCCCCTTCAGCCGCGCAACCACGCCGTCAACAACCGCCTGCACTTCGTCGCGGGTGAGCGTGCGCTCCGGGTGCGAGAAGGACAAGCGAATCGTAATGGTCTTGCCGGTGATGTCGCTGTATGTGCCCAGCACGGTCACTTTCTGCACCAGCGGGGAGTTCTCCGCCTTCACCGCGTCCAGAATCGGCTGGCAGCGATTGACCACGAAGGTCAAATCCTGCTCCATGCCGGGGAAGCGGGACGGCTCGCGGTAGACGATGGGCGCGGGCGCGATGGACGCAAGCGCTTCCATGTCGATTTCGGCAAACACAATCGCCGCCTTCTTGTCGATGTTTTTGCCGACAACCGGGTGCGCCACGCCGATTTCGCCGAGGTCAACGCCGTCCAGCACGATGGCGTTCAGGTTCTTCGGATGCTCATAGGAGTGGGTCGCGGTCATTGCGTGGAAGGACAAATCCTTGTGCAGAATGTCGCTCACGGCGACGCACAGCATGTCGCGCAGGCGGAAATACAGCGTTTCCACGTTATCGACCTTGCTGAAGAGCGTCACGCACAGCTTCTTGTGCTCCTTCGCCAGCTTGTTCTCGTCCACGCCGTCGATGACGTGACCGATTTCAAAGATGCCGAACGACGGCGCATAGCCCGTGTTGCCCTTCACCTGGCACAGCTGGGTGGGAATCATGGAGCGGCGCAGCGTCTCGATGTTGGGGTTGGAGGCGTTGAGCAGCTTCACGTTGTCCTCAACGGCGATGCCGAGCTTCTTGTAGTCGTCGGCGTACTGCCAGATGTAGGAATGCACCTCGTGCAGCGAATAGCGCTTGACGAGGATGTCCTTCAATTTGTCCTCCACCGTCTTTTCGGTGGACATGCGAACCGGGTAGAGCGGGGATTCCGCCGTGTGCAGGTCGAAGTTGTCGTAGCCGTAGATGCGGGTGATTTCCTCGATGATATCCGCCTTGATGGTTACGTCCTTCGTCGCGCGCCAGGAGGGGACGTCCGCGGTGAAGGAATCGCCGTCCCGCGTCATGCCGAAGCCCAGCGCGGTCAGCGTGTGCATGATTTCGTCGGAGGAGATGTTGATGCCGGTATAGCGGTCAACAAACGCCTTGTCAAAGGACAATTGCACCTTCGGATAGTGGAAGGCGTACTCGTCGGTCAGGCGGGAGGTGACGCGCATTTCCGGGTCGTATTCCTGCAAAAGCTTGACGAAGCGGGCGATGGCGACGGTCGTCATTTCCGGGTCAAGGCTCTTTTCGTAGCGGGCGGAGGCGTCGGTGCGGTGGGCGAGGCGGACGCTGCTCTTGCGGACGGACGCCGCGTCGAAGGTGGCGGATTCCAGCGTCAGGCTCGTCGTGTCATCGACGATTTCGCTGTCCAGACCGCCCATGATGCCCGCGATGGCAACCGGCTTGTCGCCGTTGCAGATCATCAGCGTGTTCGGGTCGATGGTGCGCTCCACCTTGTCCAGCGTCTGGAAAGGGAAGCTCTCCGGGAAGCGGCGGATGCGGATTTTCTCCACCTTGCGGCTGTCGAAGGCGTGCATCGGCTGCCCCATTTCCAGCATCAGGTAGTTCGTCAGGTCGGCGAGGAAGTTGATGTCGCGCATACCGCAGTAGTTCAGGCGGATACGCATCGCCATCGGGCTGACGTGGCGGTTGATGTTCTCCACCCGCAGGCAGGAGTAGCGCTGGCACAGCGGGTCTTCAATCTTCATGTCGATGGCGGGCAGATTGCTGTACGCCGCCAAATCCGCCACGGGCAGGGCTTTCAGCGGACGGCCGGAAAGGGTGGAGAATTCGCGCGCCATGCCGTAGTGCCCCCACAGGTCGGGACGGTTCGTCAGGGACTTGTTGTCCACCTCGAAGATAATGTCGTCAATGGGGTAGAGCGCCTTCAAATCCGTGCCGCAGGGAACATCCTCCGGGAGGACCATGATGCCGGAATTGTCGTCGCTGATGCCGATTTCCTTCTCCGAGCAGCACATGCCGTAGGACGTGTACCCGGCGAGCTTGCGCGGACTGATGGTGATGTCGCCCAGCTGCGCGCCCACCTTCGCGAACGCGGTTTTCATGCCCAGCTGCACGTTCGGCGCGCCGCAGACCACGTCGGTCAGCTGCCCGTCGCCCGCGTCCACCTTCAGCAGGTGCAGCTTGTGGGATTCGGGGTGATTCTCTACGCTGACGATCTGCGCGGCGACAACGCCGGACAAATTCGCGCCCTTGTGGAAAATTTCATTCTCAACTTCCGCCGTGGACAGGGAGAACTGGCGAATCAGCGCCATTTTGTCAAGACCCGTCAGGTCAACGAAGTCGGAAATCCAGTTCATTGAGATCAGCATGTTCGTCTTTCCTCCGCATTACTCGTCGTCCGTGAACTGCGCCAAGCGCGTCAGGCTGCCGCTGTTCAGGTCGCGAATGTCCTTCACGCCGTACTTCATCATGGCAAGGCGCGTCATGCCCAAGCCGAACGCGAAGCCGGTGTACTGCTCCGGGTCGATGCCGCCGGCTTTCAATACTTCGGGGTGAATCATGCCGCAGGGGCACAGTTCCAGCCAGCCGGAATGCTTGCACGACGGGCAGCCCGTGCCGCCGCAGATGAGGCAGGAAATATCCAGCTCAAAGCCCGGCTCAACGAACGGGAAGAAGCCCGGACGCAGGCGGACTTTGATGTCCTTGCGGAACACCTCGCTCAGCATCGTTTTCATGAAGTAGATCAGGTTCGCGATGGAAATGTCCTTGTCCACCATGATGCCTTCCATCTGGAAGAACGTGTTCTCATGGCAGGCGTCGGTCGCCTCGTTGCGGAAGCAGCGGCCGGGGAAAATCGCCTTAATCGGCACGCCGTCGTTCACCAGCGCGTCGCGGTAGCGGCGGTAGATGGCGTTCTGGGCGGCGGAGGTCTGCGTCTTGAGCAGCTGCCCGTTGTCCAGATAATAGGTGTCCTGCATGTCGCGCGCGGGGTGGAACTTCGGAATGTTCAGGCTCTCGAAGCACTCGTAGTCCGTCACCACCTCGGCGTAATCCTCCACCGTGAAGCCCATCGACTTGAACACCTGCTCGCACTGGCGCTGCACCAGCGTAATCGGGTGATACGACCCGCGGGTCATGTCCGGCGGCATGGAGATGTCAAATTCGGGCAGGGCGTTGATTTCGCGCTGCAATTCCTGTGCCTTGAGCGCTTCCAGCTTTTCCGCCAAGGCGACGGTGATGGCGGTTTTCAGCTCGTTCGTCTCGCGCCCGACGGTCTTTTTCTGCTCGTCGGTCAAGCTGCCCATGCCCTTGAGCGCGTCGGTCACTTTGCCCTTGCGGCCGAGGTAATTCACGCGCAGGGCTTCCAGATCCACCATGTTGGCGATCTTCTTCAGCTCGGAATCAAAGCTGCTTTTCAGGGCTTCGATCTTCTCGTTCATTCCGGATGTTCCTCCTTACAGTTGGATGAAAAAAGCCCGTCCCATCGTTTGATGAGACGGACTGAATCCGCGGTACCACTCGTCTTGCGGCAAAGGAAAAAATCCGATTGCCGCCGCTTGATGGGCGATAAGGCTGCCCACGCCGAAAAACTCACGGGATGAAGGTTCACGCCGTGCGCCCTGCCGCCTCGCACCACCCGGCGGCTCTCTGATATCCTATTTCCTGCATTCGCCTGTGCCATCTGCTCGCGCCTTTTTCCTTCTGGCGTCCGCTCGTTCCACTTAGCGTAGCGCTGCTACGCTGCGTTTCACTCCCGTTAGCCAGCAGAAAAAATTCGCTTCGCATCTTGGCACATTCTCATTTGGAAATAGGAAGGGGACTTGCACGCGCTACTGTTTCCCGGTCATCGCTTCCAATATTTCGCTGACTTTCGTCGGCACGCTCTATCTTACCATAGCCGAACGACTTTTGCAAGCGGAAAAGCGAAAATAATGCGGAATGGAGGACGGAAACGCGCACCGAAGTAAAAATCTTTCCATCTTACAGGCGAACAAACCGTGAATTTTTCCGATTTATTATTTACAAGCCATTTTTTTGTGCTATACTGTAAGATGCGTTATCATGTAAAGCGCGATTCAGGCGCTTGCGTGAAAGTCCGCGCGCGGGAGGGTGCAATTCCTCCGTCCGCAGGCGCGGCAGGGAACTTCGCGCACAATCGCGCGGAAGAAAGGAAAGGAAGCCGGATGAGCAACAGCCGTCCACCCTATGATGGCGCCGGGGACGCCGGACAGAATCCTCAGCAGCCCGGTTTTTCGCAGGGCAATTATCCGCCGGCGCAGGGCTATGCCCCGAATGGCGGCTACGCGCCCAATGATGCCTATGGTCAGGGCTACGCGCCGCAAAACGGCTATGGGCAGCCGCAATATGGTCAGCAGGGGTATGCGGACTATCAACAGCCCTATGGTCAGCAGGGATATCAGCAGCCCTATGGTCAGCAAGGTTATCAGCAGCCATACGGAGGTTATCAGCAGCCATACGGTCAGCAGGGCTACGAGCAGCAAGGTTATCAGCAACCGTATGGGCAGGGCTATGAGCAGCAGGGTTATCAGCAGCCGTACGCCCAGCAGCCTTATCAGCAGCAGCCGTATGACCAGCAAGGGTTTGTGCAGCCCGGCGGGTATCAGCAGCCCTACGAGCAGCAGGGGTATCAGCAGGGGTACAGCCAGCAGAATCCGCAGGAAACGGATTTGCCGCCGGAGCAGCAGTACGCGCAGTACACCCCCGACGGTCAGCGCGTGTACCCCACGTCGGGGCGCAGCGGCTTCCGGGTTCAGCCGGCGGCGCACAGGGAAATTCCGTGGGATACGATTGCAAAAGTACTGATGTTCGGCGTGCTGCCGATTCTTTTCATCTTGAGCATGGTGTTCGCGTGGACGGCGGTGAAGTGGATCGTCCTCGTCGGCGCGGTGGCGAGCATCGCCGCGCTGTGGCTCCGCGAGCTGGTTACGCCCAACGCGCGGCTGGTGCTGTCGCTTTTGCTGGCGTCGGCGGCGGTCGTCTGCCTCGTCAGCGCACTGGCGACGAACGCGGCGGACAATCAGAACCCCGCGCAGCCGAATCAGTCCGGTCAGATGCAGCAGGGGAGTACATCGGGCAATAACCTCGATGTCAACCTGACCGCGACGGACACGCCCAATCCCGCGCCCACGCCCACCGCGACGCCTGTGGATGACTCCGAGGAGTGCTACGCGCAGCTGCATTCCTTCTTCACGCTGTGGAAGAACAACGCCATCAGCCAAATGGTCAACCTGACGGCCCCGTCGTGGCGCAGCAGCATCAAGGGCGGCACCGACGCGGTGACGCAGAAGCTCTTCGGCGAGGTGCTGACCAACCGCACGCCCGTCAGCTGGGATTTTACGGCCATCACGGGCACATCGAACGACATCGCCCGCATGGTGACGGTGCGCGCCGTCATCAACAAGAACAACACCCTGGGCGAAAGCGTCTACCTGTGGAAGGTGCGCATGGTCAAGGAGGACGGCGTGTGGTACGTTGACCCCGCGACGCTGCAAAGCAACGAGCAGGAAAGCACCGCCACCCCGACCAACGCCCTTGCCACCCAGCCCGTGCTGAACACCAGCCATCCGGACTTGATTCTCTACTATAACCAAAACGGCGGAACGTATTACCACATCGACCCGAACTGCGCGTCCATCAATCAGCGGTATCGCCCGCTGACGGCATCCTTCAAGTGGACGCAGATTGACGACGAACCGTACAAAAACCTGGAGCAGTGCAAGGTGTGCGGCGCACCCCTGCGCGAAGACAAGAGCAACTGATACTCACATATAATATTAGGAGGACAACACGATGGACACCAATGCCAAGCTGTATCAAGACATGACGAAGATTCTCGTCAAGCGTGAGGACATCCAGAAGGCCGTTGCCCAGCTGGGGCAGAAAATCACCCACGATTATCAGGGTCGTGATTTGGTGATGGTCTGCATTTTGAAGGGCGCGAGCGTCTTCTTCTCCGACCTCATCCGCGAAGTCGATTTGCCCGTGACGCTGGATTTCATGGCGCTTTCGAGCTATCGCAACTCCACCAAGTCCTCCGGCGTGGTCAATCTGGAGAAAGACCTGTCCGTGTCCATCAAGGGGCGCGACGTGCTGATTGTGGAGGACATTGTGGACAGCGGCAACACGCTGTTCTACCTCGGCAAGTATTTGATGGGCCGCGGCGCGTCCTCCATCCGCATTGCGACGCTGCTGGACAAGCCCGACCGCCGCAATCCCGAACACAACCTGACGGTGGATTACCACTGCTTCAAGATTCCGGATGAGTTCGTCGTCGGCTATGGGCTGGATTTTGCCGAGAAGTACCGCAATCTGCCGGATATCGGCGTGCTGGACAGCCGCGTGTACGGCGCGGCGCGCGAATAAATCAGCCGATTCTTCCCCAAATAAAGATAAAATTTTTGTAAAGATGGATTTTTCCGCACACGTCATTCGTCTATATGGGTATACGCCGCAACAGGCGGATGGCGCTGGAACGGAAGGAGGATGCTCGCATTGAAGAAGTCTCGCGGGATGTTCGGCTACGTCGCGGTTTTGCTGCTGATGGTGCTCACCATTTCGATGCTGTTCACCAACGGCTTTGGCAGCAATATCCGTGACCGCCGCATCACCTATCCCCAGCTGCTGACGATGATTGAGGAGGGGCAGGTTCGCTCCGTCGCCATCCGCGGCACGTCGCTGGTGGGCGTGACGACAACAACAACGGTCGCCGACGCGGATTTCCCTGACAAGAACTACGATTTTGAAACCACCATCGGCGCTGATTTCATCGTCACCGCGCGGCAAATGCAGGCGGCGAAGCTTGATAAGCCGCTGGACGAGGTGTCCGTCAAGGATTTGGCGTTCACCATCATCTATCGTCAGCCGCTGACCACCCCGTGGTGGTATGATTTGATTCCGCTGGCAATTTCGCTGGTGCTCTGCGGCGTGATGTTCTGGCTGATTATGCGCGCGCAGACCGGCGGCAACGGCAAGGTGATGAACTTCGGCAGAAGCCGGGCACGCATCCATGACCCGAACAAGAACAAGGTGACGTTCGCCGATGTTGCGGGCGCGGAGGAAGAGAAGGAAGAACTCAAGGAAATGGTGGACTTCCTGCGCAACCCCAAGGCGTACATTGACATGGGCGCGCGCATCCCCAAGGGCGTGCTGCTTATCGGCCCGCCCGGCACGGGCAAAACCCTGCTGGCAAAGGCGGTTGCGGGCGAGGCGGGCGTGCCGTTCTTCTCCATTTCCGGCTCTGACTTTGTGGAGATGTTCGTGGGCGTGGGCGCGAGCCGCGTCCGTGACCTGTTCGACCAAGCCAAGCGCGCTGCCCCGTCCATCATCTTTATTGATGAGATTGACGCGGTGGGTCGCCATCGCGGCGCGGGTCTGGGCGGCGGACACGACGAACGCGAGCAGACGCTGAACCAGCTGCTGGTCGAGATGGACGGCTTCGCAATCAACGAGGGCGTTATTGTCATGGCGGCGACGAACCGCCGCGATATTCTTGACCCCGCGCTGCTGCGTCCCGGCCGCTTTGACCGCACGATTCTCGTCAATTACCCCGATATGGCGGGGCGTGTTGCCATCCTGAAGGTGCACGCCAAGGGCAAGCCCCTCGCGGATGATGTGGATTTGGAGAATATCGCCAAGCGTGTGCCCTTCTCCACCGGCGCGGAGCTGGAAAACATCATGAACGAAGCCGCGATTCTGGCGGCGCGCGGGCGCTTGAAGGCCATCAATCAGCAGACGCTGGTGGAGGCAATTTCCCGCGTGCAGATGGGCCCGGAGAAGCGCAGCCACAAGGTGACGCAGCGCGACAAGCGCATGGTCGCCATCCACGAGGCGGGTCACGCTATCGTCGGGCACGTCCTGCCCAACTGCGACGAGGTGCACCTGATTACCATCGTCCCGCGCGGGCAGGCGGGCGGCTACACGCTGTCCCTGCCGACGGAAGAGGACGATTTGCAGACTTACAGCCAGCTGATGGACTTCGTGGCGATGGGGCTGGGCGGTCATGCCGCGGAGCAGCTTTATCTGGGCGAGTTCACCACCGGCGCAACGAGCGACCTGAAAAAGGCGACGGAGGTCTGCCGCCGCATGGTGACGCAGTTCGGCATGAGCGAAAAGCTGGGCCCGGTCTATCTTGACGGCGATCAGGAAGTGTTCGTCGGCATGGAGTTCGGGCAGAGCCGTGGGTACAGCGAAGAAATGGCGGCGCGCATCGACGCGGAAGTCAAGCGCCTGCTGGAGGAATGCTACCAGAAGGCGGTGGACGCCCTGAGCGCCAACCGCGACCGCATGGAGAAGCTGGTGGACGCGCTGCTCAAGTACGACACCATCAGCCGCCGCGAGTTCGTCACCCTGATGGAAACGGGCGCGCTGCCGGATATTCAGGATGCCGACACCCGCACCACGGGCGATGTGATGATGCAGGATATGGCGGACGAAAAGAAGGAAGAAAGTTCCGAAAAGTCCGCCGAAACGCCTGAAAAGAGCGCGGAAACGCCTGATAAGACGGCGGATGCGCCCGAAAATCACCCAACTGACCCCCATGAAGCCTGATTTGCACACCCACACCACTGCCTCCGACGGGCTGCTTACGCCCGCGGAGCTGGTGGCGCTGGCGGACAAGCATCGCGTGACGCTCCTTGCCGTGACCGACCATGACACGTTTGACGGCGCGGCGCAGCTGCTGGGAAAACCCGCGCCGATGCCGATTCTGCAAGGTGTCGAATTGTCCCTGCGCGATATGCCCGGCCTGCACCTGCTCGGCTACGGGCGCGGGACGGATACGCCCCTGCACCGCAAGGTTCGGGCGCTGTCCCAAATGCGGCTCGGACGCGCGCGGCAGATGGTGGAGAAGCTGAACGCGCTGGGCTATCCGCTGGATTACGACGAAATCGCCCGCGAAGCCAAGGTCAGCGTCGGTCGGCCGCATATCGCCCGCGCGATGGTCAGCCACGGCTATGTGGTGGACACGCGCGAGGCGTTTGACCGCTTTCTGGCGGATGGCGCACCGGCGTATGTGGCGGGGGAGCGCCTGAACGTGGCGGAGGCGCTGCCGCTGATGCGGAAAAGCGGCTTCGTGCCCGTTCTGGCGCACCCGATGGAGCTGGAGAAAACCGGCGCGCTGCTGCGCCATCTGCTCGGCGTTTGGCAGGAGCAGGGCTTGCGGGGCGTTGAGGTTTACCACCCGTCCGCCGGACGCGCCACGCCCCTGCTGGATTTGACCGCGCGGCGCATGGGCTTTCTGGTCACCGGCGGCAGTGACTTCCATGGCGATGGCGACCGCCACGGCATGGTCGGCTGCACCGCGCCGATGTGGGCGAGGGCTGCCGATGATGTGGAGAAATTGCTGCAAGCAGTGGAAGCTGCTCAAATCATGTGATATAAGATGAAAAAATACCGAATTGCCATCAGAAAGGGGTGCTGAAACCATGTCCGAATTCAACGACAACAGGCAGCCGCGCCGCCGCCGCACGCAGCTGAACGCGGCGCAGTATGCCGGGCAGCAGACGCTGGACAACAGCATCCCCCTTATCCGCACGGAAGACGCGCCCATGCAGCCGACAAATCCGCCGCGCCGGAATCCGCAGCCGCCCCCGGTGCAGCAGAGCGCCAATCCGCCTATGCAGCCGATGGGTGCGGCTCAGCCGATGGGTGCGGCTCAGCCGATGCGCCCGCAGGGGATGAATCAGCCGGGGCAGGGGAGCCAATATGCGCAAAGCGGGCAAATGCGCGGCTTCCGCGGCGTGCAGGGGACGCCCATGCAGCCGCAGCAGGGCTGGAACAACGGCGTGCAGCCGCTCGATGCGGCGCACCAATTGGAGCAGTTCCCGTGGGGGCAGAACCCGACAAGCATGAACACTGGGCGCAATCAGCCGATTCGCGGCGGGCAGATGATGCCCAATCAGCCGATGAATCCGCAGCGCCCGCAGAATCCGCCGTATCCGCAGCAGAATTATGGCGGATGGCAGCAGCAGCCGATGTATCCGGTGAATTTTCCGCAGTATCCGGCGAACGGCAATGGCGGAAACGGCGGCAATGGCGGCGGCAATCATCCGCCGACGGGGCTGGGGGGCTTCAACCCGGAGCATCGCGAGCCGAAGAAGGAGCCTGTCCGCCGCAAGCCGTCGGGGCAAAAGCTGCTCAAGCGCATCCTGTTCTGCGCGTGCGCGGTGGCGGTAATTTGCGGACTGGTCGCGGCGGGCGGCGCCATCAGCAATGCCATCCAGGAGCAGAACGAGCGGGAAGCGCTGGTCGCGTCGGTGACGGCGTATGACGACAAGTACGTCCCGAACGTGTATGTGGACGGCATCCACCTCGGCGGCATGACCCGCGCGGAGGCGGAAGAGGCGGTCACGGCGCACGCGAATCAGCAGCGCGACGCGTGGAAGGTGCGCCTGATGTACGCCGGTCAGCTGGTGAGGGAAATCACGAGCGCCGACCTGAACATGACCGTCGATGTGCAGGAAGCCCTCGACGCGGCGTGGCAGCCGGGGCACACAGAAGGCGGCATTGACGCGCGCAAAGCCACGATGGACGCGCTGGCGGAAAATCCCTACGAGGGGTATTCCGCCACGCCCAGCGGCGACAATGTGGTGATTGACAACATCCTGCTCAGCATCGCGCAGCAGGCGTACATCCAGCCGGTGGATGCGCATATTATCTTCGATTACAACAATTTCAACAATCCGCTGACGATTCAGCCGGAAACGGTCGGACGCTATATGGACACGACCGAGGCGAAAAATCAGGTGTACCAGATGATGTCGTCCCTGGTCAGCGGCGAGGTGGAGCTGACGACGCGCGAGCTTCAGCCGACCACGACCAAAGCCATGCTGGAGCCGCAGATTCAGCTGCGCGCGACGGCGTACACCCCGATTTCGACCACCAGCACGGAGAACCGCAACCTGAACATTCAGGTGGCGTTCGAGCGCATCAACGGCAAGATGCTTGCAGCGGGCGAAACGTTCTCCTTCAATACGGTTGTGGGCAAGCGCACGAAGGCAAACGGCTTCTATGAAGCGATTGAGTACGCGTACGGCGATCAGCGCATGGGCTACGGCGGCGGCGTGTGTCAGGCAAGCACGACGATGTACCTCGCGGCGGCGAAGGCGAACATGACGATTCTCAAGCGCGAGCCGCACTCCGACGCGGTGGGCTACACCGACTACGGCAAGGACGCGACGGTATCCGACAACCGCATTGACTTCAAGTTCCGCAACGACACGAACAGCACGATTTTCATCGTCGCGACGGTGATGAAGGACAGCCGCTACGACAAGTCGCACAAGGTGTGCGTGGTGTCGATTTACGGCGAGAGCCTCGGCAAGGGCGTGAAGTACGAGCTGGAAACGGTGACGGTGCAGACCCTGCCCGCCCCGACTGAGCCGGAATACCGCAAGGACACGAACCACACCTACGCCACCTATGTTGACCAAGAGTACACCTACCGCAAGGCAACCGACGGCTGTGTGGTGGAAAGCTACCTGGTGAAGTATGTGGGCGGCGCGGAAACCGAGCGCAAGCTGATGTACACCGACACCTACAAGGCAAAGAGCGAAATCATCTACGTCGGCACGGTGGAGCGGACGGAAGAGGGGCAGTAACCAGAGGCTTTGCCTCTGGACTCCAGCAGGGGCGCTGCCCCTGCACCCTGCAAGGGAGTTCCTCCCTTGACCCTTTCGCGCGATTGAGTTGGCGACTTTTTCAGGCTGCTTCCGCGTGTTAATTGGGGGAAACCCAAGGGCGAATGAAACGGGATGAAATCCCTACGCTTGACCCTTTTGCGCGATTGCGTTGGCGACTTTTTCATGCTGCTTCCGCGTGCTGATACGGCTTCATCCGCCGAAAAGGGGGATGAGGTCGTTTTTTTCTCCAAAACTTTGTGAAAGAAAATACAACTTGTGAAAAAACCCCCTTTTCTATTTCGGCAGAATGTGCTATAATAGGTTCGGTGGAAACCCCTACATTATTGCATCAGGAGGGAAAATCCAATGGCGCTTGTTACGACGAAGGAAATGTTTAAGAAGGCGTATGACGGCGGCTATGCGGTCGGCGCTTTCAACGTCAACAACATGGAAATCATTCAGGGCATCACCGAGGCGGCGGGTGAGCTGAAGGCTCCCGTCATCCTGCAGGTGTCCAAGGGCGCGCGCGCGTATGCCAATCACACCTATCTGGTGAAGCTGGTGGAAGCGGCGGTTATCGAGAACCCCGATATCCCGATTGCGCTGCACCTTGACCACGGCGACAGCTTTGAGCTGTGCAAGAGCTGCATCGACGGCGGCTTCACGTCCGTCATGATTGACGCTTCCTCCAAGTCCTTTGAGGACAATATCGCCCTGACCCGCAAGGTCGTCGAGTATGCCCATGACCACGGCGTGGTCGTCGAGGCGGAACTCGGCACGCTCGCCGGCGTCGAAGACGACGTGAAGGTGGAGCATGGTCAGGAAATGTACACCCATCCGGAAGAAGTCGAAGAGTTTGTGACCCGCACGGGCTGCGATTCGCTGGCGATTGCCATCGGCACGTCCCACGGCGCGTACAAGTTCAAGCCCGGTCAGAAGCCCCAGCTGCACTTCGAGGTGCTGGAAGAATGCTCCAAGCGTCTGCCCGGCTTCCCGATCGTCCTGCACGGCGCTTCTTCTGTCCCGCAGGAGTTCGTGAAGGAAATCAACCAGTTCGGCGGCAATATGCCCGACGCAATTGGCATTCCGGAAGAGCAGCTGGCGAAGGCGGCGAAGATGGCAGTCTGCAAGATCAACATCGACTCCGACATTCGTCTGGCGATGACCGCGAGCATCCGCAAGTACTTCGCGGAACATCCGGATCACTTTGACCCCCGTCAGTACCTGAAGCCTGCCCGCGCTGCGGTGAAGGCGATGGTCGCCCACAAGATTGTGGATGTGCTGGGCTGCGCTGGCAAGGCGTAATCGGAGCACAAAAAAGGGCGCTGCTGAAAAACGGCAGCGTCTTTTTTGCTATGGCGCCACCGCACGCCAATTGTATTTATGAAGTTTTTTCGGTTGACATTATGTATTTTTCGCCTTATAATTTTTCATAAGGCTGCGGTGGAAGCCGCAGAACGTGAAAGGAGAAATCCTCATGAAGAAGATGCTGGCACTGGTTCTGGCACTGGCAATGTGCCTCGGCTGCGCTGCACTGGCGGAAGAAACTGCCTTGGTGTACGCGCTTGGCGCGCCCATGCCCGATTTTACCTTTACGGACATTAACGGCGTTTCCCATACCCTCTCCGAAACCTTGAAGGAGAAGGAAATGGTGCTGATTAACCTCTGGGCAACGTGGTGTGGCCCGTGTGAATCGGAGTTCCCCTTCCTGGAGGAAGCCTATGAGCAGTACAAGGACAAGGTGGAAGTCTTTGCGCTGAGCATTGATGAAAACGACGACGACGCAAAACTGACGGAATATGTTGCGTCGCATGGCTTGACGTTCCCGGTCGGGCATGAAACGTTCAACCTCTTTGCGGGTTTCGGGCTCAATGGCGTTCCGACCTCGATTGTGGTTGACCGCTTCGGCAATGTGGCTTTCATCGCAACGGGTTCTCAGCCCTCTACGGACACGTTTGTCCGCCTGTTTGGTCTCTTCCTTGGCGATGAGTACACGCAGACGAATGTGCTGGCGTTCCTGCCGGGCGAAAAGCCCTCGATTCCGCCGACGGATGAAGCGGAACTGAACCGCGCGCTGAATGTGGAAGGCACGGCGGCGCCGCTGTCCTTCACCAATTCTACGGATGAATACACTTGGCCGATGGCGGTTGCGGAAAAGGATGACCGCACGGTTCTTGCCAGCACGAACACGGGCAAGGACACTTCTTCCGCTTCCGTGCTGACCACGGTGGAAGCGAAGGCGGGCGACGTGTTCGCGTTCGACTACAAGACGTCCACCGAAGCCGGCTGCGACCTGTTCTGCCTGTCTGTCAACGGACAGACGGTGAAGGCGTTCGGCGGCGTGAAGGAATGGGCGACCTACGGCTATGAATTCCCGGCAGACGGTACTTACGAAATTGCCCTGTCTTACATCAAGGATTCCTTTCAGGCCGCGAATGAGGACATGATCTGGCTGGACAACGCGCGCGTGGTGGACGGAGAAGAAGCCGCCGCTGTGCTGGCGAACAACCCGGTCTATCCGGAAGGCACGAAGATGACGACCATCTCCTTTGTGGGCGACAACGTGAAGCAGGTTTTCTTCACCGACCCGAAATTTGCGCTGATGTCCACCTTTGGCATGACCAACTATTATGTGATTGACAACACGGAAAGCGCGACGGTGAAGGTGACGCTGGCGAAGGGGCTTGACCCGGAAATGTACGCCTTTGGCTGCGAAGCGGCTCCCGAAAACTATGCGCTGACGGACTACATGACGGAGGACGGCTACGTCATCCCGAATCAGCCGATTGACACCAATCAGGCAAGCGGCTTCCCGTATACCACCTATTTTGTGGTGAAGGCTGGCGCGGAAAACGTGGAAGCATCCGCCATTGCAATCGCTGATGAACCCAACGCCAATGCGTTTGTCGCCATGCTGCAGCAGTATGGCATCAATGTCCCCGGCTGGAAGTACGCCGATGGCACCCTGCCTTCCACGGATGAAGTGGCGGAAGCGCCGCAGCTGCCGATGGCGGGCATGGCGAGCTACACGATTAAGTGCGTCGATCAGGACGGCAACCCCGTGACCGGCACGATGATTAACGTCTGCACGGATGAAACGTGCACGCCCATGCCTGTGGATGAGAATGGCGTGCTGGAATTCACCATGCCTGCGTACCCCTATGTGCTGCATGTGCTGATTGTGCCGGAAGGCTACGAGTTCGACACGACGGTGGAAGAAATTGCTCCCGAAGCGGGCGGCGAAGTGGTGTTCACCTTCCAGAAGGTGTAATCCAAGGCTTCAAGGGGCGGTGTACCTGCGGGTATGCCGCCCTTTTTCGGTGCTGACTTTTTGGCAAAAGAAACGCACCTCACCCGGCGGATTGGCTGGATGAGGTGCGTTTTGTGGCTTGAGTTTTCTATGTGGATTTGCTTGTGTGCCGCAGGGGGCGAAGGGGTGGAGGGGGCGATCGCAAAGCCCCCTCCTCGCGCCCGCAGGCGCGAAATCCCTGCTTACCACGCGGACACTGTATGAAAGTGTCACCAACCCAATCGCGCGAAAGGGTCAAGGGGGGGACTTCGTCCCGTTTCATTCGCCCCGTTTCATTCTCCCTTGTTATTGCAGCTTCAGGTCGCCGTCCTTGATCCAGCCCCACTTGCGCAGGAAGAAGGCGAACAGCAGCGTCAGCACGGCGGGGAGAACGAAGCAAATCAGGATAAGCCCGACCCAGTCCATCGGCAGAATCGCGGCTTTCGTGCCGGCGGCAATGTCGTTCAGCCAGCCGGTGTAAACGCCAATCTGCCCGACCAAACCGCAAGTGCCCATGCCGCTGGAAACCGCCGGGCCGTTCATTTCGAGGTGGAACAGGCACGTCGCAATCGGGCCGGTGATGGCGGAAGCAAGCGTCGGGGGAATCCACACGCGCGGATTGCGGATGATGTTGGGCATTTGCAGCATCGACGTGCCCAGCCCCTGACTGACCAAGCCGCCCACGCCGTTCTCGCGGAAGGACATGACCGCGAAGCCGACCATCTGCGCGCAGCAGCCCGCAACCGCCGCGCCGCCCGCAAGCCCCGTCAGCGAGAGCGCCGCGCAAATCGCCGCGCTGGAAATCGGCAGCGTCAGCGCCATGCCGACGACGACGGACACCAGAATGCCCATCAGCAGCGGCTGGAGGTTCGTTGCCCACTTGATGAAATCGCCGACCGAGCTGGCAGCCGCGCCAATCGCGGGCGCGCACAGCACGGATAGCCCAACGCCGACAAGAATCGTGACCGCCGGGGTGACGAGAATATCCACCTTCGTCTCCTTGCTGACGATTTTGCCGCATTCGGACGCGACAATCGTGATGAAGTAGACCGCCAGCGGGCCGCCCGCGCCGCCGAGCTTATTTGCCGCCATGCCGACGGCAATCAGGCTGTACAGCACCAATTGCGGGGCAGAGAGCGCCGCGCCGATGGACACCGCCATTGCCGGCCCCGCGACCTGCTGGGCGAAGTTGCCCGCGTCAATTAGGAACTGCACGTTCAGCTGCTGACCGAGCGTCTTGATGATTGTGCCAATCAGCAGCGAGGCGAACAGTCCCTGCGCCATGGCGCCCATTGCGTCTATCCCGTAGCGTTTTGCGGAAAACAGAACGTTCTTCCGCTTCAGAAACGCGCTGACCTTTCCCATGTCCTCCAAATCTCCCTTGTACGGGGAAGCCCCGCGAAATTTCCGCCGAAAAACGGTGGATTGCACTCCATTATAGCATATTGACAAGAAAGAAACAAGCATATATCACAGAATGTGTGGATTGCGTGAACAAAGTGCGAAATTTCGCGCAGATCCGATGATAACAGGTGTTTTTGTTGCAAGGCAGTCATAACCGTGCTATAATGAAGCGATTGCAAACGGCTCACGCGCTTGCAGTCAGCGCAGGAGAGGAGGCATCCGGTCAGTCAGCGCCGGAAGAGCACGGATGAGAAAGAAAAATTCCATCATCAATATGATCGTCGGGCTGGTGGGGCAGCTGCTGAACATGCTGCTTTCCTTCGGCGGACGCATGGTGTTCGTCCACTACCTGTCGCAGGAATATCTCGGCGTGAACGGCCTCTTCGGCGATGTGCTGGGAATGCTGAATCTGGCAGAATTGGGCATCGGCTCGGCGATGATTTTCAGCATGTACCGTCCGGCGGCGCAGAACGACGAGAAGCAGCTGGCGCGCCTGATGAACCTCTATCGCACGCTGTACCGCATTGTTGCGCTGGCGGTGCTGGGCATCGGGCTGGCGCTCATGCCGTTCCTGCCGCTGCTGATGAAGGGCGGCGAAGGCATCGAGAATTTGCAGCTGATTTATCTGCTGTACCTCCTGCAAGCTGTCACGTCATACCTGCTGTCCTACAAGAACGCCATCTATCAGGCGTACCAGAAGGCATACATCCGCAAGGCGCTTGACCAAATCATCGGCATCGTGCGCCTGATTCTGCAAATCGTTGTGCTGGTGACGACGCGGAATTTCATCCTCTACCTGATTATCCAGCTTTTTGTGCCGATGGTTTCCAGCGTTATCATCTCCATCCGCGCGGACAGGGAGTTCCCGTACCTCAAGCAGTACAAGGAGCTGCCTGAACCGCAGGAGCGCAAGGCGATTTTCAAGAATGTCGGCGCGCTGAGCCTGCATAAGCTGGCGACGGTTATCGTCCGCAGCACGGATAACCTGATTATGTCCGCGTTTGACGGGCTGGCTACGGTCGGCATATACTCCAACTACAAGCTCGTTTTGATGAACGTCAACAACCTGCTGGGGCATGTGACGGGCGCATTCACCGCCAGCATCGGCAACCTGAACGCGCTGGAGGGCAGAAAACGCGTCTACGAAATCTTCCGCATCCTCGATTTCGCCGCTTTCCTGCTCTACGGCTACCTCTCCGGCGGACTGGTGACGCTGATCAACTTCTTCATCCGCATGATTTTCGGCGAAGAGTACCTTTTCTCGATGACGGTCGTCGTCATCATCATAGCGGAGTTTTTCATCAGCGGCCTTCGCCAAATGGGATTGCAGTTCCGCGAGGCGCTGGGGCTGTTCTGGCATGACCGCTACAAGGCGCTGGCGGAGGCCATCATCAACCTTGTTGTATCGCTGATTCTGGTGCGGCGCTTTGGCGTGGCGGGCATCATCGGCGGCACGATTATCTCCAGCCTGCTGACGTGCGTCTGGTTTGAACCGTATGTGCTGATGCGCTACGGCATTGAGGAGGACTGGCAGAAGAAGCTGCGCCGCTACTTCATGGATTACATCGTCCGCTGGGTGGTGGTCGCGGGGGTCAGCGCCGTGTCCTACTGGATTTTCCAGCTGATGCCGCAGACGAATTTCCTCTGGTTCATCGCCCAAGGGCTGATTTATACCGCGATTTTCGCCGCGGTTGTGCTGACGGTTTACGGCAGAACGCCGGAATTCCAGTACCTGCTGGAAATGACCGTCCGCAAGCTGAAAAAGAAACTTCGGGGTGGGGAGTAACCTATGCTGCCGCTGATTTCCATCATTCTACCCGTCTACAACATGTCAGGCAAGCTGCCCCGGTGCATTGCCAGCCTGACGGCGCAGACATACCCGAATCTCGAATTCCTTTTCGTGGATGACGGCTCGACTGATAACAGCGTGCAGGTCATCCAGCAATACGCGGATAGCCGCTTCCGTATCCTCCGCAAGAAAAACGGCGGTGTGTCGTCGGCGCGGAATGAGGGCTTGCGCAACATGCGCGGCGAATACGGCGCGTTCGTTGATCCGGACGACACCGTGTCGCCGAACTACATTCAGTACCTGTACGATGCGCTGATGGCGCAAGGGACGAAAATGTCCTGCTGCTGGACTTACGAGCTGCACGAGGACGATGCGGATAAGCCACTGCCGGACGAACCCCATCAGCCCGCGAAGCTGGCAACGTTTGATAACTACGACCAGTGGGGCGAGATGGCGCACGTCCAGTCCTACGGCGTGCTGTATCACCACGATTTGCTGGAGAATCTGCGCTTTGATGAGCAGATTTCTTACGCGGAGGACACGCTGTTCTACATGCAGGCAGTTCTGGCGACGAAGCGCGTGGCGTACCTGATCGACCGGCTCTACTACTATGTGCGGTGGACAGGTTCGGCGATGCACCAAAAATATACGACAAAGCAGTATTCGGACGTGACGGTGTGGGCGGACGTTTGCCGGATGACGAAGGACGTTGCGCCGCTGATGCACCAAACGTCGATGACGCGGTACTGCTTTGCGTGCACGCGGGCGTTCTACTTCTCCTTCACGAGCGAGCAGGACTGCACGGCGCTGCGGCAGGATGCCATCAAGCGTTTGCGCGCGAACTGGCGCTGGGTGCTGAAGATGCCGACGCAGAATGAGCGCCGCAAGGGGCTGATTGCGATGGTCAGTCCGAAGCTGGCGTACTTGATGTGGAAGAAGGCAAAGGGAAAGTAAAGGCACCACCGCACAATTCGGCGGCGCGTCTGGCGATGTCTTTTCCGCCATCTGCGTCATGCAAATTTCTCGATTTACCGCCAGTAAACCTTCGAAATTTGCATTTGCATCTGACGAAAAATCCATTCGCCAGCCGACCACCTCATTTGTGCGGTGTTACCTAAAATTTTTTCTGCTTATCCCATTTTGCCCTTCTCATGCAGTATCATATAGTGAAGGGAGGCTTTTTTTGTGAGCGACCCAAAAGAAAAGGAGGTTCAAGCCATCCTGCAAGCGATTGATTACGGTCATCTGCCGCCGCGCGAGACGCAGCGCCGCCTGCTGAACATCATTCAGGCGGAAGCCGCTCGAACGGATGCTCCGACAGATGAAACGAAAATCCACACCTGCATGGATTTGCTGGAACGTCTGCAAGGTGAACAGAAGCCGATTGCCCCCGCGCGCGTGGATGCCCTCCGGCAGCACATTGCGGCAGCACATCAGAAAAACGAAAGAAAGCGTCAAAAGCGGAAGAAAATCATTGCCGCAGCGGCTTGCAGTGCCGCAGCGATTGCTGTCGCCTTTGCCGTATCGCATCCGCTGCTGTGGTATGAAAACTGGACAACCTCCGATGAACAGCAGCACTTCGTGACGAGCCACGAAATTGCCATCGAAATGCTGGAAACTGCCGTCGCTGACCCCACGCTGCCAACCGACGATACCGTTGAGGTGCAGAGCATCGCAGCGCTTGATGCGCTGATTGGCAGGAAAACCGGCATCCCAGAAATGGTGAATGGTCAATGGGAGCTTCAGCACCGCTATGTGAATTTCACGCGAAGTGGCATCAGTATTTCGCTGATGTATGTCAATGCGGCGGACGCACAGCAGACGATCGTCGGTGTAATCAACCTGATTTCCAATCCGCAGTATATGATGCTTTCATTCGAGCAGTCGTATGAAGGAACGATTCAACAGTTCGATGGACTGAATTTCTACATTACGGAAAACATCAACAAGCCCGTCGCTTTATGGCAGGGCGACGACAAACTTCTGCTGTTTTCCGGCAGAACGTCGCAGGAAGAGGTAACTTCTCTCCTGCGCACAATCATTAGAGAGATGGGAGAATAAATGATGCATATGCTTCGCCGTATTTTCGCTGTGCTGCTTGTTCTTGCGGCACTTTTGAGCTGCGCATTCGCAGACGATTCCGTAGAACCGTGTGCGGATGTCACTTTCCTGTCCGCCACTTGTTCGCTCGGCATGGACAAAGTTGCCACTTTTACTCTGATGACGGATGTCCTTGCCGGACGCATTGTTGTCACCAACGCATGGCTGGAACAGCAGTCGAACGGACGCTGGGTTTATGTGAAAACGCTGGCTGTTCCGGCGACAATCGCCACGAACACCATTTCGTACTCTGCGACCCTCTCCTATTCCAGCGCGATTACGACCAGAGGCACGTTCCGAATCGGCTTCACTGCGGATGCGGATGGCCATCAAATCACCCGCTATTCCAACAGCCGCCGTTTCATCTGATACTATTTTCAGATTCACCTGCACTTTTTCCGTTCTGGCATCCGGCAGCTTCATTTAGTGCAGCGCTGCTGCGCGGCATTCCACTCCCGTTCACCAGAACGAAAAATTCGCGGCGCATTCTTAACCCAAAATAGTACGACAAGCAAAAACTGCAAGTCCCTGCCCGCATCAAACAGCGCGGCAGGGCTTTTTTAATTGCCTTTCGACTATCCACGCGGGAAAAACGATGTGATTTCCAATTTTCGTGCATGAAAACGCAGGAAGTGCACAAAATGTTTTTCGGACACCGAAATCATGGGTAACAACGCACAGCCGCAGATGGCGGAAAAGACATCGCCAGACGCGCCGCCGAATTGTGCGGTGGTGCCCATGCACTTTCCCGAACAGATTTTGAAGGAGGCTGACCATCATGCGAGCAACCGGTATTGTTCGCCGCATCGACGAGCTGGGACGTGTTGTCATTCCCAAGGAAATCCGCAGAACGCTGCGGATTCGCGAGGGCGACCCGCTGGAAATCTACACCGACCGCGACGGCGAGGTGATTCTCAAGAAGTATTCCCCGATTGGCGAAATGTCATCCTTTGCCAAGGACTACACGGAAAGCCTGTTCCGTTCGCTGGGGCATATTGCCGTGATTGTGGACCGCGATCAGGTGGTGGCGGCGAGCGGTCTGCCGCGCAAGGAGCTGGGCGACAAGCCGATCTCCCGCGCGCTGGAGACGGCCATTGCCAGCCGACAGACCGTTGCCCTGAATCAGCAGAGCGGCGGAAGAATGGTGGCAGTGACGACGGAGGAAGATCAGAACCCGAACTACACGGCGCAGGTCATCAGCCCGATTATTGCCGACGGCGAAGCGATTGGCGCGGTGCTGCTCATGAGCCGCGACAACGGCGTCAAAATGGGCGACACCGAGCTGAAGGTGGCGGAAACGGCAGCGGGCATCGTCGGGCGGCAGATGGAACAGTAAACAAATCGGGAAGCGCGCGCTTCCCTTTTTTGCGTTTTTGCTTGATTCAGAGGGCATTCTGGCGTATAATGGAGTACGGTATTTTCATCACGGAAAGGATGCAGCCAATGGCAAGCAAATCCAAGTCGATTATCGGCGGCATGACCGTGCTGGGCATTGCAGGCATTATCTGCAAGCTCGTCGGCGTGCTGTTCTCCATCCCTCTGACGTACGTTATCGGGGCGCAGGGTCAGGGCATCTACAATGCGGTTTTCCCGACCTACAACCTTCTGCTGACAATCTCATCCGCCGGGCTGCCCGTCGCGGTCAGCCGAATGGTATCCTCCGCGCTGGCAAAGGATGACCCACACAGCGCCAAGCGCGTTTTTCGTGTCGCACTGCTGCTGCTGACGACTTTGGGATGCCTTGCGGCTATCATCATGCTGGCGGGCAGCGGAATGCTGGCGGCGCGCGTGAATCAGCCGGACAGCAAAATCGGCTTTCAGGTGATTGCACCGTGTGTGGCGGTTGTGTGCATGATGTCGGCGTTCCGCGGCTTTATACAGGGACAGCAGGACATGGTGCCGACCGCCATCAGCCAGCTGATTGAGCAGGTCGGCAAGGTGTTTCTGGCGCTGCCGATGGCGTATATTGGCAACCAAATGGGCGGCGTGGCGATGGGCGCGGCAGGCGCACTGCTTGGCACAACCATCGTCGAAGGGATTGCCCTGCTGTACATGATTCTGCTTTACTTCCGCCGCCGCAGCCGCTTCGACGCGATTTCACAGCTTGCGCCGGAGCAGAATGCTTCCACCAAGCGCATTGCCGAACAGCTGATGGTGATTGCCATCCCGATTACAATTGGCTCGTGCATCGTGCCCTTGTCGCAGTTCATCGACTCGGCGATGCTGGTCAACCGCTGCGTCGCCTCCGGTCTGACGCATGATGCAGCCGTCGAGACGTACGGCGTGTTCAGCGGCATGGTCATCCGCCTGATTAACATTCCCACGGCGCTGTCGCTGGCGGTCAGCATGTCGCTCGTTCCGGCAATTTCCTCCGCGTGGGCAGTGCAGGATATGGACGCGGTGCAGCGGCAGACGAATCTCGGCCTGCGCTTTGCGTTCCTGATCGGGCTGCCCTGCTCGGTCGGCATGAGCGTGCTCAGCGAGCAGATTTTCCGCTTCTTCTATCAGGGGTCGCTGAGCGAAGAGAACATCATGACCGGCAGCACGCTGCTGATGGTTTCCAGCCTGACGGTGGTGCTGTTCACGGTCGTGCAGGCGACGAGCAGCATCCTCCAAGGCGTTCGGAAGCAGCGGATTCCCATGTACACGCTGGTTGCGGGCGTTGTGTGCAAAATTGCGCTGAACTACACGCTGGTGGGTATTCCGGGCTTCAACATCCACGGCGCGCCGATTTCGTCGCTGGTGTGCTACACGGTATCGCTCGTTCCGAATCTCTATTACGTCATGAAGTATACCGGCACGAAGTTCAATTGGCGCGACTGGCTGGTGCGTCCGGGCATTGCGACGCTGGCGATGGGCGCGGCCGTCTGTCTGATGACACGCATCCTGCCGTTCAGCCGTCTGCTGACGATTGTGGAGGTAGCGGTCGGCATTGCGGTGTTCGTAGTCACGGCGATTTGGACGAAAGCACTCACCAAGGAGGACTTGAACACCTTCCGCCGGAAGCGGAAATAAGAAGTGAGGAAAGAAGCATGAAGCAGAACATCACCGTTGTGTCGCTGGGGCCGGGCGATCCGGAACTGCTGACGGCGCAGTCTCTGAACACGATGAAAAAGGCGAAGCGGCTGATTTTCCGCACGGCGCAGCACCCGGTTTACGCGGCGCTGACGGAAGCGGGCGTCCAAAGTACGTCGCTGGATGATTACTACGACCGCTATGAGGATTTCGACGAGATGCATCGCGATATGGCGAAGGCACTGTGGGCGGAAGCGGAACATCACGCGGTTGTCTTTGCCGTGCTGGATGCCGGAACAGACGGTGCGGTGCGGGAGCTTCGGGCACAGCAGCCGCAGGACGCGGTCTTGCGCATCCTGCCGGGCGTAACGCTGGCAGACGCGTGTATTGCGCAGCTGCCAGGGAATCTCGCCCCCATCGGTGCGCTGCGAACGATTCCCGCAGAGGATGCCGTGACCGCCGCCGCTGATCCGACGACGCCGCTGCTGATTACGGAAATCTGGAATCGCTCGCTGGCATGTGACCTGAAACTGCGCCTGTGCGATGTTTACGGCGACGAGCTGCCGACGGTGCTGTTCCCATCCACCGTCAAGACGAACCGTAAGCCGCAAAACATCCAGCTTTGGGAGATGGACCGCCTGCACACCTATGACCACACGGTCTGCCTGTATCTGCCCGCCGTTCCGCTTCAGCAGCGCACCCGGTACAGCTTTCAGGACTTGCAGCACATCATGCACCAGGTGCGCCGCCAGTGCCCGTGGGATCGCGAACAGACGCATCAGACCCTCCGCCGCTATCTGATTGAGGAAGCGTACGAGGCAGTCGGCGCGGTCGATGAGGGCGATATGGATCATCTGGCGGATGAGCTTGGTGACGTGCTGCTGCAGGTGGCGTTCCATGCAGATATTGCAGAGTCGGCGTATGAATTCACGATGCAGGACATTACGACCGCCATCGTCCACAAAATGCTTTACCGCCACGCGCACATCTTCGGCAATGTTCACTGCGACACACCGGAGGAAGTCGCGGACAGCTGGGAAAAACTCAAGAAAGCTGAAAAGGGGCTTATGTCGCAGGGCAGTGTGCTGGCGGACGTGAGCAAGAGTCTTCCAGCGCTCATGCGGGCGGAGAAGGTGCAGAAGAAAGCGGCGCAGGTCGGCTTTGACTGGGATACGCCGCAGGATGCGCTGCCGAAGGTGCACGAGGAAGCTGACGAGGTGCTGACAGAACTGCAAAACGCGCGCGATCCCGGCGAAGAACTGGGCGATCTGCTGTTCAGCTGCGTCAATGTGGCACGGCTGAGCGGCATTGACCCGGAGCAGGCGCTCAAAAATGCCACCGAAAAGTTCATCAAACGCTTTTCTGCCATGGAAAATCTGATAAAATTGGACGAAAAATCGCTGAAGGACTTGACTTTATCGGAAATGGATGTATACTGGAATCGGGTGAAAGCCGCGCAAAATCGCGCTGTTGAGCCATCTTCCCCCGCAGATTGGAAGCGCTGACCGCGACGCTATGCCGCAGCAGCGTGCTGCCAAGGTTATCCCATTTCATCTATGCGTGAATCGCGCAAACAAGGAGGAATATATTCCATGAATAAGACCGAACTGGTTGCTGCCCTTGCTGAAAAGACCCAGCTCCCCAAGAAGAACGCCGAGCTGGCGCTGAATGCGGTTGTTGAAGTCATCACCGAAAGCCTGTCCAAGGGCGATAAGGTGCAGATTGTTGGTTTTGGCTCTTTCGAGGTGAAGGATCGTCCGGAACGCATTGCCCGCAATCCGCAGAAGCCCGAAGAAGAGATTACCATCCCGGCTTCCAAGGCGCCTGTTTTCAAGGCTGGCAAGTCCCTCAAGGACGCTGTCAATCAGTAATCGTCCTTAATACGATTTTCTGATTCATTTTTGCATCAGACATCGTATAGAAGCCCGCAGGAGCAATCTTGCGGGCTTTTTTCTCAAATACCCGAAACACGGAGGAAATTATGCGTCTTGACAAATATTTGAAGGTATCCCGCATTATCAAGCGCCGCACGGTGGCGAACGAGGCCTGTTCGGGCGGGCGTGTCACGCTCAACGGCAAAGTCGCCAAACCCGGCGCAGAGGTCAAGCCCGGCGATATCATGACCATCCGCTTCGGCGACCATTTGGGGCGCTACGAAATTCTGGCTGTGCCGGGTACGGTGCGCAAGGAGGGTGCTGCGGAAATCTACCGTGTGCTGGAAGAGGATGCGGCGATGGCGTCCGAACGCGGCGCGGAGGAATAAATCATGTGGGGCGCAATTATTTTGGGCGGCGGCAGCGGGCAGCGCATGGGCGCGAAGTGCAACAAAGTGTTGCTGCCAATCGCCGGAAAAAGCATGATTGTCCGCTCAGTGGAGGCGTTTGTGCCGCTGGTGGAGCAGTTGGTTGTTGTCAGCCGCGAAGAGGACATGCCCGCTATGGCGTCTGAATTGGCGCAGAACGGGCTGGACGTTCCGATGGTATCAGGCGGCGCAACGCGTCAGGAATCGGTCTGGCGGGGCTTGCAGGCGCTCTCTGGGCAATGCGGCGGCGTACTGGTGCATGACGGCGCGCGCTGTCTGGTGACGGCGGACGTTATCCAGCGCTGCATGGTGTCGGTAGAGAAATGCGGAACGGGCGTCGCCGCGGTTCCTGTGACGGACACCATCAAGACCGTCAGCGACGCCAATATCGCACTGGACACGCCGAATCGCGCCTCCCTGCGCGCTGTGCAGACCCCGCAGGGCTTCAAGGTCGATTTGCTCCGTCAGGCACACGAACAGGCGCAGCGTGACGGCTTCCTCGGCACGGATGATGCGTCGCTGGTGGAACGGCTGGGCGTTCCCGTGCAGCTGACGGAGGGCAGTCGACGCAATATCAAGCTGACGACCCCGGAGGATTTACTGATGGCAGAAGCATTTTTTGCAGAACAGGCGCTGCCGGCGCTTCGAGTTGGGCAAGGCTATGACGTACATCGGCTGGTGGAAGGCCGTCCGCTGATTCTCTGCGGCGTGACCGTTCCGCACACACTTGGGCTGCTGGGGCATTCGGATGCGGATGTGGCGCTGCACGCGCTGATGGATGCCATGCTGGGCGCAATGGCGCTGGGCGACATCGGCAAGCACTTCCCGGACACGGACGAAGCGTACCGCGGCATTTCGTCGATGCTGCTGCTTCGGCACGTTGTTGCGCTGCTGAAGGCGCACCACGCGCGTGTAACGAACTGCGACGTGACCATTGTGGCGCAGAAGCCGAAGCTGCTCCCCTACATTCCGCAAATGCGACAGAACGTGGCGGATGCGCTGGAACTGCCCCTTGCGCGCGTGAACATCAAGGCAACGACGACGGAAAAGCTCGGCTTTGAGGGCGAAGAAAAGGGCATCAGCGCACAGGCGGTCTGCATGGTGCAGGAAAACGGCTAATACTATTTCCAGATTCACCTGCGCCATCTGCTTGCGCCTTTTCCCTTCTGGCGTCCGCTCATTCCACTTAGCGTAGCGCTGCTACGCTGCGTTTCATTCACGTTAGCCAGAATGAAAAATTCGCGGCGCATCTTGGCGCATTCTTATCTGGAAATAGTATAAATGAAAACGCCTTTCGGAAGGATGATTTTCCCCCCGAAAGGCGCTTTTTTCAATATGTGAAGAAATGCGGCGCATGAAACCAGATGCCTCCGCGCCGCTGCCCTTTCGGGCAGGCTTTCGGCCGATGCGGGATGCAGAAAAAAATCCGCATAATAATCAAAATCCAACCATGAACCTTGTGTCGGATAATGAACAACGCAATAACCGTCTGCGGCTGCGCAAACCATAAACCTGTGCCAGCCGCGCTTGCTAAAAAAACGCATCGGTCTGGAAAACATCACAGCTCCACGTCAAACGTCACCGTCTGATTCAGCTGGTCGAGCTTCATTTGAATTTCCATGATTTCCGCCGAAATCGCTTCATACGCCTTGCGGACATCCGCTAAATCGTAGTTGATGCAGGTGTACTCCGTCGCGCCGCTGCGGCCGTAGTGGTCGTTGTTGCGCGCCTTGGGCTGACGCTTGCGCAGCGTGTCCAGCTGCTGCTTGCGCTGGCTGAGCTGCGCCATCACGACGAGCGCCTGATCAACTGTCAGCACGCGTCCGCTGCTTAGCGTCAGGCTGGTGGAAACGTTGCTGCAATTCACCGCGTGCTTGATTTTCACGATTTTCGCATCCAGCGCCCGAAGCTGCGCTTCCGTCTGCGGATAGCTGTACTGCGGAATCAGCGGCTCCTCGTCGGCGGCATACACATAGGTGCAGGAATTTTCCTCCTGATTGAGTAGAAACTCTTTCTCCTCATTCAGCTGCCGAAGCAGTTTATTGGCATAGGCAGATGTCATTTCCATGAGCAAACTCTCCTTTCAAGCGTTCATCAGAATTTCCTTAATTGCCGGATAAATCGTTCGATACCCTTCCGGGCGGATGTGCATCCCCTCGTAGGTAAATTCCGCGCGCAGCCGCCCCTGTTCATCTTTCAGCGGCGCGTTGACGTCGATGTAGTGCAGGTGCAGCGATTTTGCGAGCTTCTGCACTTCCGCATTCGCCTGCGTAATCTTTTCGTTCGTCCGCACGCGCAGACACGGCTTCATTTCCGGCGTCGCGGCTTCCTCGTTGATGGGATAGTACGCCATCAGGTAAATCTGCACGTTCGGAAGCGCTTGCAGCACTTTTTCCAGAATCACCCGGTACGTCCCCATGATTTGCGCCATTGGGCGGGATGCGTCAGACAAGTCGTTCGTGCCGATGTTGATGAACAGCATCCGCGGCGCAAGGTCAAGAATGCAGACAGCAAGGTTCGTCAGCAGTTCGTCCGTCACGAAGCCGCCGATGCCGCGGTTGTACACCACAACCGGCAGATTGTCTTCCGCGACGAACTGCTCAATCGGAAACATTTCCATCAGCGACGACCCGGCAAAGACGATTTGCCCCTTCCGCGCGGTCGGGTTCAGCTGACGATAGCGGATGATTTTGTCCTGCTTGTCCATGCGTTTTTCCTCCTATGCTGATTATTGTTTGCGCCACAGCGCCGGATAGAGCAGTGCGAGCATCGGGTACAGCTCCAGACGACCCGCGAGCATCAGCAGACTGAGTACGACCTTCGCGAACGATCCGTATCCGGCGAAATTCCCCGCTGGGCCGACCGCATTGAACCCCGGCCCGACGTTGCTCACGCAAGTCAGCGCGGCGGACAAGTTCGTTTCAATGTCGTACTTGCCTTCGAAGGCAATCAGCACTGCACCGATGAGAATCATGGCGATATACACGAACGCAAACGATGCCGTTTCGCGCAGGAGCGTGTCATCCACACCTTTGCCCTCAAAGCGGACGACCTGCACCTTGCGTGGCTGGAACGTATGGCGCACGGAGCGCACTCCCTGCTTCCAGAGCATGGCAATGCGGCAGATCTTCATGCCGCCCGCTGTTGAACCCGCACACGCGCCGATGAACATCAGCATGAAGATGAGCATACGCGCCGCGACCGGCCACAGGCTAAAATCCGCTGTGGCATAACCCGTGGTGGACATGATGCTGGCAACCTGAAAGCTGGCGTAGCGCAATGCGTTGCCGACCGTGCCGTACTGCGGCAGAATCACGATGGTAATCGCAGCGGTGACAGTCAGGAAAATGCCCAGATACCAGCGCAGTTCCTCGCTCTTCACGATGCCGCGCCAATTACCCGTAATGGCACAGTAGTACAGCGCGAAGTTGATGCCGAACATGACCATGAAGACGGTGATGGCGATGTCAATCACCGGGCTTGCAAACGCCCCGACGCTCGCGGCGTAATTGCTGAATCCGCCAGTGCCTGCCGTGCCCATTGCGTGAATCGCGGCATCGTAGGGGTTCATGCCCGCAATCATCAGCACGATAAACTCCAGAATCGTCAGAATCAGGTAGATGATGTAGAAGATTTTCGCCGTATCACCCATTTTCGGGACAATTTTGCTCAGCGTCGGACCGGGGCTTTCCGCCTTGACCAGATGCGACGTACGCTCACTGAGCTGCGGTACGAGTGCCAGCGTCAGCACCAGCACGCCCATGCCGCCAATCCAGTGCGTGAAGGAGCGCCAGAACATGATTCCCTTCGGCAGGTTATCGAAATTCTCCAGCACGGTCGCGCCCGTTGTCGTGAAGCCGGACACGGACTCGAACAGCGCGTCGATGTAGTTCGGAATCATGCCGCTGAACACAAACGGCAGCGCACCAAAGCAGCTTAGCGCAATCCACGCCAGCGCCACGGTCAGGAAGCCCTCCCGCGCGCGCAGATTTCGCTCGCCCGGCCGCACCAGAAACCGCAGGGGCGCACCAATCGCAATCAGAATCAGCATCGTCGCACCCAGCGCCCATGCGTCGCCGTCCTGCTGGAACAGCGCAATCACAAGCGCTGGAGTCATGCAGGCGGCTTCAATCAGCAGCACTGCCCCCTGCATATAAGCTACAAGCCGTTTATTCATTTGCTGATAACCTCGTTCAAATCGCCGATGCCGTTTTCACAGACGATGATAACCACATGGTCGCCCTCTTCAATCTTATCGTCGCCGAAAGGCACGATGACCTTCCCCTGCCGGGCAATCACGGCAACCAGCGCGTTCTTGCGGATGTGGAGATTCTTCAGCGGAATGCCGATGTAGGAATCCGACGCGCGCGCAATAAATTCCAGCGCCTCCACGCGTCCGTTCATTAGGCGATACAGGCGCTCCACCTTTGTACCGTCGCTGTTGACCAGCGCACGGACATAACGCAGGATGGTCGAGCAGGTGATGGTCTTCGGGCTGACCATGCTGTCCAGTCCCATGCCGTTCATGATGTCCGCGTACGCCAGCCGATTGTTCTTCACAATAACTTTCGGCACGCCCTGCTTGACTGCGAACAGCCCTGTCATCAGGTTCTCCTCGTCGCGGTCGCACATGGCGATAAAGGCGTCCATCGACTCCAAGCCTTCCTGTTCCAGCAGCTCCTGATCTGTGCCGTCGCCCAGAATCACGTTGACGTGCGGCAGACTTTCACTCAGGCTTTCCGCTTTCTTCGGGTTGATTTCAATCATCGCGACGTGCATCCCCATCGGCACAATCATCTTCGCCAGATAGTAGCTGATGCGCCCGCCGCCCAGCAGCATGACGTTCTTCACGCGCAGGGAGTGCTTGCCCAGGAAGCGAAAATAGTTCGTAATCGTCACCATATCGCCCGCAACGTGCACCCGGTCGCCTGCGTGGATGACGAAATCGCCGTTGGGGATGATAACCTCGCCGGAGCGTTCGACAATCGCGTACAGCACGCGGGGAATTCCCGGCAGCCGCGATGACAGCGCGTGCAGCGGACAGCCGACAACCACGTCATTCTCCTGTACGCGGAATTCCACCATTTCGATCTGCCCTTTGGCGAACGTCTCGATATTGTTGGCGAAGGGGAAGCGAAGCAGACGGCTGATTTCCAGCGCTGTTGCGCGCTCGGGGTTAATGGCGTTGTCGATGGATGTTTCCCGCTGCAAGAGGGACAAACTCTCGTTATATTCCGGGTCACGGATGCGGGCAATTGTATAGCGTGCGCCCAACCGCTTTGCAATCAGGCAGCAGAGCATGTTTGTTTCGTCACTGGCGGTGGCCGCAACGACGAAATCCGCCTTTTCTACGCCGGCATCCAGCAGCGTGCGTGCGTTTGCCCCGTTGCCGCGGATGCACAGCACATCCAGCGTATCCTCGCACCGCTGCAAGACGTCCTCGTTCTTGTCGATAATCACAACGTCGTGTCCCTCGCGGGTCAGCTGCTCCGCAACCGTATGACCGACTTTGCCGTCCCCGACGACCAGTATGCGCATAATCCGTAAATCCTCCCACTGCGCCGTGCATCAAATTTTTCGCCCGGCATCACCTATTCTATCACAATTCGCTCAAAAAAGAAATACCCTCCTGCAGCCGCGAGAGTGCCCACGCCGCGTGTGTGCTGACGGCGGGCGATGGGTGATGCAATAGCGGCATCAGCAGCGGAATGAGCGACGTATCGCGGCTGCACCCGGCAAGCAGGCAGCTTTGCGATAATACCCGGTTTGGCAGCGTCAGGTTTACGCCGATGAGCGGGCGCAGCGAAAGCGCCGTTTCCTTTGGCTGACGCAGCAAATCCGTCAGCGGCACGGCAAGATGCGCCTCCCCCTGCGGCGGCGGATTATGTGGACACACTCGCTGGCACACGTCGCAGCCAATCAGCCGGTTGCCCATCTTCGCACGGATTTTCTCCGGCACTTCACCGCCGACCATCATCCAATTGCGGATGCAGCGCTCCCGGTGGAACACGCCGCCTTCCAAGGCGTTCGTCGGACAGGCTTCGACGCACTTCCGGCATTCCCCGCAGTGCAGCGGTTTATTCTCCGAAAGAAGATGCGCCGTTGCGGGCAGACGCGGCGTGTACGTCAGAATCTGTACATGGAAGCGACTGCCAATGCCGCGAATGTAGGAGATGGTGTTCGTTCCTTGTGAAAAATCTGGCAGACGCGCAAAAATCGGCTTCACGCGAATTTCATCCCGCAGCGCAAGCCCCGGAAACGCCCCACTTTTGACCAGCGACGATGCTGCCGTATACGCTTTCTGGGATGCAAAATAGTACGGGTGAATCCATGCGCCGTCCGATGCGGGCTGCTTCTCTGCCTCGTAGCACCACAGTGCCAGTATCAGCGACTGTCCCGCGTCCAGTCCGCACTCTGCGCCATCCAGCACGACGACGTGATGAAATCCGCTGTCCAGCAGCGCCTCCACAGGATCAAGCACCCTTGCTCACGCTCCCTCACGATATTCCTTCCCATCATAGCACGAAACCGCTTTTTCCGCAAGCAAAACGGGAACTTCCCGGCAATACACCGAAAAGTTCCCGTTGGGATTATGCGTCCCGTTTCGCCATCATGTCTTTGACCTTCATCAGGCGGGTGGTAGCGCCGCGCTCGTTTTCTTCCAGCTTCATGCTGATTTCGCGAATCGTCATCTCGAACTGCGGAATCATCACATATTCGAGGGCGTTAACGCGGCGGCGGGTCTTTTCAATCTCGTCCGCCAGCATGTCGCAGGTCTTTTCAATCTCCGCCAGGCGTACCAGCTTCGGCAGGACAGACGCCAGCGTCGCAATCGAGCCATCCAGCTCGGCAGACGTTTCCGCAAAACCGTAGGACTGCACGGTCGTTTCCAGCGACGCCTGATCCGCTTCAATCGTCGGCACATGCACGGAAAGAATGTTCCGCTCGCTGACATGCAGTTCCGCCTGACGCGCCGGATACAGCACAGCGGCTTCCAAACTCTGCGGCGACATGACCGCGCGCGCCATCGCGAAATCGCGCAGTGCACCGCTGAGCTCCGCCTCCACCTCGCGGCGAAGCGTGTAGTTCTCCCGAATCAGCAGGATGAACTGGCGCACCATTTCGTCCCGCTTGTCCTTGAGCAGTTTATGACCGCGCGTGGCTGTGACGAGGCGCTTCTTGATGCGGGTCATTTCCATGCGGGTCGGGTTAACGCGAAGCGCCGTTGGCATTAGGCTTTCACCTCCGCCTTTGGCAGGAACTCATCCAGCATGTCGTCGCGGATACGCTTCAGTTCGCCGCGCGGCAGCATCGCCAGCAGTTTCCAGCCGATGTCAAGCGTTTCCTCGATGGAGCGGTTCGTCTCGAAACCTTGCGAAACATATTCCTTCTCAAAGGCATCCGCGAACGCCGCGTACTTTTTGTCCACGTCGGTCAGCGCCGCGTCGCCCAGGATGACCGCCAGTTCCTTGGCTTCCTTGCCGCGCGAATAGGCGGCGAAAAGCTGGTTCATCGTGGCGGCGTGATCCTTGCGGGTCTTGCCTTCGCCGATGCCCTTGTCCTTCAAGCGGGACAGGCTCGGCATGACGTCAATCGGCGGCTCAATGCCCTTGCGGAACAGCTCGCGGGAGAGGATAATCTGCCCCTCGGTGATGTAGCCGGTCAGGTCGGGAATCGGGTGTGTCTTGTCGTCTTCGGGCATGGTCAGAATCGGAATCTGCGTAATCGAGCCTTCCTTGCCGACGACGCGGCCCGCGCGTTCATACATGGAAGCCAAGTCGGTGTACAGATAGCCCGGATAGCCGCGGCGGCCGGGAACTTCCTTGCGGGCGGCGGAAACTTCGCGCAAGGCTTCGCAGTAGTTGGTGATGTCCGTCAAAATCACCAGCACATGCATTCCCTTTTCGTACGCCAGATATTCCGCCGCCGTCAGTGCCATTTTCGGCGTTGCGATACGTTCAATCGCCGGGTCATTCGCCAGATTCATGAACAGCACAGCGCGCTCGATAGCGCCCGTCCGGCGGAAGTCACTGATAAAGTAATCCGCTTCCTCATAAGTGATGCCGATAGCGCCGAAAACGACGGCGAAGCGGTCGCCCTTGCCCAGCACGCGCGCCTGACGCGCAATCTGCGTCGCCAGCTGTGCGTGCGGCAGACCAGAACCGGAGAACACCGGCAGCTTCTGACCGCGAACCAGCGTGTTCAGACCGTCAATGGCGGAAATGCCCGTCTGGATAAATTCACTCGGATAGTTGCGCGCGGCGGGATTCAGCGGTTCGCCGTTGATATCCATCCGCATTTCGGGAATCAGCTCCGGGCCGCCATCCTTTGGCTTACCCATGCCGTCGAAAACGCGGCCGAGCATGTCCATCGAGACGCTCAGCTCAATGCCGCGCCCCAGAAAACGCGCCGTGGAGTCGGAGATGCGCAGGCCGTTGGAGGATTCAAACAGCTGCACCATCGCCTTGTCGCCATCCACTTCCAGCACTTTGCCGGAACGAACTTCGCCGTTCGACTGATGGATTTCCACCAGCTCATTGTAGGTCACGCCGCTGACGCCTTCCACCAGCATCAGCGGGCCAACGACCTCTTTAATCGTATGGTACTCTTTGAGCATCAGCCTTCGCCTCCTTCATCCATCAGCGCCGCGCACTGACTGCTCAGGTCGCTTTCAATCTGCTCGAAGCGCTTCATTTCCGATTCGGGGATGTACTTGGCGCGGCCAATCTGCTCGCGGACGGGCAGTGCAATCACGTCGGAGAGGTTCGCACCCGCGTCCAGCGCCTGATTGCCCTTTTCCTGATATTCCAGAATCAGCCGGAGCATGGCAAATTGCTTCGCCAAGCTCGTGTAGGTGTCCACCTCGTCGAAGGCATTCTGATGCAGGTAGTCCTCGCGGATGCTGCGGGCGACTTCCAGCGTCAAGCGGTCTTTCCAGCTCAGCGCATCCACGCCGACCAGCTGCACAATCTCGTTCAGTTCCGCTTCCTCCTGCAGGACACGCATGGCTTTGGCACGCAGATCGTTCCATTCAGGCGAAACATTGTCGCTGAACCATTCCTGCAAGCGGCTGATGTAGAGTGAATATGACTGCAGCCAGTCAATCGCCGGGAAATGGCGCTTGTACGCCAAGGAACTGGATAGCCCCCAGAACACCTTGACGATGCGCAGCGTCGCCTGCGAAACCGGCTCGGAAATATCGCCGCCGGGCGGGGAAACAGCGCCGATGGCGGAAATGCTGCCGCGGCGATCATCACCGCCAAGGCAGACGACCGCACCTGCGCGCTCATAAAACTCCGCAATACGGGATGCCAGATATGCCGGGTAGCCTTCTTCGCCGGGCATTTCTTCCAGACGGCCGGACATTTCGCGCAGCGCCTCTGCCCAGCGGGACGTGGAGTCAGCCATAATTGCGACCTTGTAGCCCATATCGCGGAAGTATTCGGCAATGGTGATGCCGGTGTAGATGGACGCTTCACGCGCCGCAACCGGCATATCCGACGTGTTGGCAATCAGCACGGTGCGCTTCATCAGGCTCTCGCCCGTGCGCGGGTCATGCAGTTCCGGGAACTCGCGCAGAACGTCTGTCATCTCGTTGCCGCGCTCGCCGCAGCCGACGTAGACGATGATATCCGCATCCGCCCACTTTGCCAGCTGATGCTGCACGACGGTTTTGCCCGAACCGAACGGGCCGGGAACAGCCGCCACGCCGCCGGAGGCAATCGGGAAAAACGTGTCGATAACACGCTGACCCGTGACCATTGGCGCTTTCGGTGCGAGCTTTTCCGCATAGGGACGCCCACGGCGTACCGGCCACTTCTGCAGCATGGTCAGTTCATGCTCCACGCCCTTTTCGTCGCGGACAACCGCCACCACGTCCGTCAGCCGCGCGACCTTGCTTTCGCACTTGACGATCTCGCCGGAAATGCCGTGCGGCACCATGATACGGTGCTCGACGACGGCGCTTTCCTGCACCTGCCCGATAATCGTGCCGCCTGTCACCTTGTCGCCGGGCTTCACAAGCGCCTCAAAGCCCCATTCCTTATCGCGGTTCAGGCTCGGCACTTCCACGCCGCGCGTGATGTGCATCCCGTACTTCTCGGCAATGACAGTCAGCGGGCGCTGAATGCCGTCGAAAATGGATTCAATCAGCCCTGGTCCAAGTTCCACGGAAAGCGGCGCGCCGGTGGATTCCACCGGTTCGCCGGGGCCAAGACCAGACGTTTCCTCATAAACCTGAATGGAGGCCTTGTCGCCGCGAAGTTCAATCACCTCGCCCACGAGGCGGTTTTTGCTGACGCGAACGACATCGTACATACGCACGTCCGCCATATTTTCCGCGACAATCAGAGGGCCGGCGACCTTTACAATTCTTCCTTGCTGCGCCATTGGGTCAAGTCCCCTCTTTCTCATTGTTGAACAGAATATCCGCGCCGATGGCCTTTTCGACATTGGCCTTGACACGGTTCAAGCCGAAACCGTTCGCACCGCTGCTGCCCGGAATCGGGATGACGGCGCACTTCGGGTCGGTCTTGTAGCGTTCCAGCGTTTCCGGCACCTGCTGCGCGCACGTCTCCGTCAGAAAAATGACGGGAATGCCTTCGCTGTACAGGCGGTGGAGCGCTTTCGTCGTTTCTTCAGGCGTGCTGACAGCAATCACGCGCATCCCCAAGGCCTTAAATGCCAGCACGGCGTCGCGTTCGCCAACCACGCCCATTTGCTTCTTTTCCTGCTGCATTGCCCCTGTTTCTTCAAACATACAGTTCACGCAGCCTTTCCCGGATATTTTCCGCATCGAAGCCATTCTGCTTGCCCGCCAGAATCAGACGGACAGCCGCGGTTTCGCGCTGCACGGCGAGGAAATACGCCGCCGCCCGCTCCGGACAGATTTGAAAGCGGAACGGACGGTACAGCTCCAGCAGCGCGTCGTCCATTGCCTTTTCCAGCGCGGGCAGACGTTTGCCGTCCATGACCGCATTCTTCGCTGCTTCCGTGACCGACGCGCCATACGGGGCGAGCATCGCGGGCAGCATGTCCGGCTGCGCAAAGCAGAGCCGCCACGACTGCGCGCGAATCGTGCCGCAGTCCAGCAGTACGCTCATGAAGAACGATTCATCCTTCTTCATCTGCCGTACGCGCAGCAGCGCCACCGCGTTGAGCAAATCAACATGCCCGCGGAAATACTGCAGCGTGACCGGGCTATGCGTCCCTTTCAGGCGGTTGAAAATCAGCTGGTACATGGCGCGGTCAATGGCAACGTCGATGCTCATCGGGTCAATGCCGGTGACGATATTCTGTTCCAGACGGTTCATCGCATCCCGGAAAGCGGCAGGCAGCGTGCTGTAACGATGGTCAGTGACGGCGTGGCGGAGCGTATCCGCCGGAATCGTGCCGCAGTCCGACAGCGCGGGCGCAGACAGCCCCAGCAGACGCGCTTTGAGCAGCATTTTGAGGTTCGCCGCGTCGTAAGCGTACAGGAAGCAGTCCACCAAAGCGGGTTCGGGCGACAGGGCGCGTGCGTCCTGTGCCGCCTGATTTACCCGGTCAGCGGCAAGCTGTTCGGGGTCGGTGATGTCCGCGCCCGTCCAGCCGAGTTCGGAGAGCGTTTTGCGCGCTTCCGGCAGGGATGCCGTGGAGAGAAGCCGCTCCATGCCTGCAGCATCAAGCACATTCCGCTGCAGCATCGTCAGCCGCCCGGCGGAAAAATACACGCTTGGCTGTGCCATTTCGTGTCCTCCTCTCGCGATTATGCCGGACGATCCGGAAAGAGAATCGCCGCAATGTCTGCTTCCATATCCAGCCGCCGACTATCCAGCAGCGACGCGAACGTGCAGCTGATTTCCATGCCGTTTTTCGCCAGAATCATCCCTGTTTCGCCATTGCGCTTTTCTTCGCCCAGTGTGAGTTGACCCGGCTTGCCCTGCTTTTGCAGCAGCGTATTCAAATCCGCAAGGAACTTGTCGTCAAACCAGCCGGGGTTCTTGCTGCCGAGGATGACGGTTTCGTCGCCATCCGCCACGGCAGCGGCTTCTGTCATCAGGAAAGCCCGCGCCTGCTGGGGCGGCATGGCTTCCAGCTTGTCAAGTGCCTGCACAAACGCCTCGTCAATCAGCGCGCGCTTGTCGCTGAGCAGGCGCTTGCGTTCTTCCAGTTCTTCCATGCGCTCCATGCGCAGCCGAGCCGCCTCCGCATCCTCAGAAGCCTGCATCATCAGGCGGCTGTGCGCGGCAGCCATCCGCTTTTCTGCCGCGTCGCGCAGGCGGGCAGCTTTTTCGTTGGCATCGCGCATGATGTCCGATGCACTCGTGCGAGCGTCAGACAGGATTTTTTCCTGAATCGCGTTTGCGTTCATGATGTTCCCCTTACAGCACGATGGCGTTGACGCACAGGAAGGAAATCAGCAGCGCCAGAACGGCGTAGGTTTCCACCATCGCGGTCATCATCATGCCCTTGCCCTGCATTTCCGGACGACGGCCGACCATCAGCATAGAACCGGCGGCGCACTTGCCCTGCGCAATCGCGGAAAAGTAGCCAACCAGCGCAATCGGCAGCGCGGCAGCCAGCAGCATCAGCGCTTTATCCACCGGCACAACGGCACCGCTGCCGCCCATGATGCCAATTTTTGCCATAATAACGATAGCGATAACGAATCCGTAAATGCCCTGTGTTGCGGGCAGCAGCTGCAGAAGCGTCAGCTTCGAGCTGGCTTCCGGCGTTTCAGCGGAAACACCCGCCGCTGTTTCACCCGCCAGACCAACCGCCTTGGCAGAGCCCATGCCGGGCAGAATCGCGGCAATCGCCGCAGCAAACAAACCAATCGCCAAACCCCATTCCATGACAGGTGACCTCCTTCAAAATCAATCGAAAGTTACGCATCCTTACTCCCGGTTTCCGGGCGGATGCTGACGTACTTTGTCCGGCGCTGCAGCGGGCAGAATGCCACGCCGCCTTCCTCAAAGAACTTGCCGAAGAACTCAATATACTGCAGGCGGCAGGCATGAACATACGCGCCCAAGGCGTTGATGCCAAGGCTGAACGCGTGCGCGCCGACGAACAGCACCGAGCCAAGAATCCAGCCAATCGGACCGTTCTGGAAAATCATGCCGACCAGCATGTCAATGACCTGCCCCATGACCCCCGTCGCCAGACCCATGCCGAACAGGCGCATGTAGGACAGAATGTCGGAAATCCAGCTCGTCGCGCCGTAAATCTGGCTCAAACCGCCCAGCAGACGCGCGAACGGATTCTTTTTCTCGCGTCCGCCGAAGAGGAGCAGCAGCGCCACGCCGAAGATGGTCAAGCCCAGCCCAATCGTCTTCAATGTACCGCTGCACAGCGCGTACAGTCCAAGACCCGTCAGTGCGAAAATCCACGAGAACTGGTCGTAGAGTGCATCCAGCGGCTTCCCGCGCTTGAAATTCAGGTACGCCGCCATGCCAAGACCGGCGTACAAGTGAATCACGCCGACCGCCAGACAAATCATCATGACGGGCATCGGGTCGTTCATCGGGTCAAGCGGACCGCCCCACGGGGCTGTAAAGCCCATCCAAGTGTTGTACGCCGCGCCCCAGACGACGGTCATCACCGCGCCGCCGAAGAGTACCCAGAGCAGCCGGGCGTTCTTCTTCGCGGGCTTTTTGAGGAAAATCAGCGCCAAGATGCCGACAATCATCACCAGACCGTAGCCGGCGTCGGACAGCATCATGCCGAACAGACATGCATAAAATGGCGCCATCACCGCGGTCGGGTCAACGGAGCGGTACGCCGGGAGCGCAAAGCCCTCGACAACGCTCTCGTAGGGTGCATTGACGCGGTTGTTATCCAGCAGAACGGGCGGTTCATCCCCTTCCGCCGGGTCGGTAATATCCACAGAACAGGTGGGTGCAAGGCTGCGGCACTTGTCTGCCACTTGCTGGGCGACCTCAGCGGGTACCCAGCCGCGCAGGAGAAACGCCTTGCCTGTGCCGATGGTCTGGCGGGCGGCTTCCAGCTGATCGCGTTCAATCGTCAGCGCGTCATACCAAACCTTGAGGTGCGTCAGTTCGGCGGAGAGGGCTTTCCAGTCCTGCACAAGCGCTTCCTGCTGACGAAGAATTTCGTTCTTTTCGTTTTCCAGCCGTGCGGACTGCTCCGCGGCAGTTCCCGTAAATTCCGGAAGCTGCGCCGGGGCAAAGCCCGCGTCCCGCAAATCTGCGGCGACCTGCTCCCGTGCGCTTTGATGCGCACAAATCCAGACGGCGGCGGTGTCGTGTTCGGCGCTGAGCTGCTCCACCACCACGGGGAGCGATGCCCATTTTTCCTGACACTGCTGGAGCTCTGCGGCTTTCACCGTGCCGAGGAAATGCGCCACACGGCGGGTGTTATGCATCTGCTCCATCGGCAAATCAAACGATAGCCACGGTTTCAGCTGCGACTGTGCTACTTGCAGGCGCATCAGCTGGCCGCGGTATTCGCCGCTGCGCTTTTCCAGCGTTTCCGCCTGACGGAGCGTTTCCTGCAAGGCAGCTTCCTGCTGCGTGATATAGTGGACGTCCTGCGCGGACGCCTCAGGCAGATTGCCCATAAAGGGCGCAGGCTGATGATTGTAGGCGGCACATTCATGGATGGCCCACGAGAGCCGCGCAAGGAGCGCATCGACCTGTTCCAGCCGACCGTCGTCCCTTGTGCGGTACTCCGCGAGTGCCTCATCCTGAAGCGGTGTGATTTCTACACAGCCCATATCCTGCAGCGTCCGAAGAAGTTTGCGCTGATCCTGCCGCATTGCCAGCAGGTCGATGCGCTTCATTTCAACGATTGCCATGCTGCAAGACCCTTTCATAGATCGCGCCGACGGCTTCGGGCAGGTGCTTGCGTGCCTGCTGGCAGAGCGCTTCCCGCTGCTTGCCTGCCTTGGCGCGCTGTGCAGTCAGCTGATGCTCAACCTCCTGCTTTTTGTCCTCCATCGCCTGCGCATACTGTGCGCGATTTTCAATGGCGGCGGCGCGTTCCTGCTGCGCGATGGCGGCTTCGACGGCTTTCACAACGTCGCGTGCCTCACGCTGCGCAGTTTGGCGGATTTCGTCTGCCTGCGCCTCCGACTGCTGGATTCCTTTCATGATTTCCAGCGACAATCCATTCACCCTCTTTCCGGATGAGTGTCCATATTATTTGGTGCCGAAGAGGCGATCGCCCGCGTCGCCCAGACCCGGAACGATATAGCCGTGCTCGTTCAGGTGGTCGTCCATGCCCGCGACGTAGATGTCCACGTCCGGATGGTCTTCCTGCATCCGCTTGATGCCTTCCGGCGCTGCAATCAGGTTGACCAGACGGATGTGACTGCATCCGCGCTTTTTGATGAAGCTGATGGCTGCGGACGCGCTGCCGCCGGTGGCAAGCATCGGGTCGAGGACAATCAGTTCACGTTCCTGCGCGTCGGCGGGAAGCTTGCAGTAGTATTCCACCGGATTCAGCGTCACGGGATCGCGGTAGAGGCCAATGTGACCGACGCGGCAGGCAGGAATCAGGTTCGTAACGCCGTCCACCATGCCCAGACCAGCGCGCAGAATCGGCACGATGCCCAGCTTCTTGCCCGCAAGCACCTTCGATTTCATCTTGCAGATGGGCGTTTCAATCTCGACTTCCTCGGTGGGCAGGTCGCGAGTGACTTCGTAGACCATCAGTGTGGAGATTTCTTCCAGCAGCTCACGGAATTCCTTGGGACCCGTTTCCTTCTTGCGCATGATGGTCAGCTTATGCTGAATCAGCGGATGGTTGAGAACGTGTACTTGACTCATAGGGATGCCTCCTTTATTTTTTCCGAGGGTACCAGAGTGGTTTACAGCGATATTATAGCATTCTCAAATTCATTTTGCAAGTATTTTTGCAGATTCCGCAAAAATTTGATTCATATGCGCGGAAAATCGCACTTTTCTCCTATTAGATATGCAATATTTCACGGTGACCATGCATTTTTGTGCTGCTGGTTCTGTTCAAAAATCAACATTGACAGCGCGAAGTGATTGACATACAATAGTCTTATCCTATTATATAGGAGCAGCTTTTCGCCAGCGCCCAATTTGACCCGGTGCATCCTCTTGTCTGAAAAATGTCAAATTGCGTGTTTAGGCGTCAGAACATGATAATATAATTGGAGGAAACTGAAATGCTGCCTGTGATTGGGGTTACAGCAAGTGTGTCGGACGATCGCCTTTCGTTTCAGCAGAAGCGGATGTACTGCGAGGCGATTTCCGCGTGCGGCGGACTGCCACTGATTCTGCCGCCGCAGGAAGATGTGTCGCGCGCATCGCAGGTGCTGTCGCTGCTGGATGGCCTGCTGCTGGCGGGCGGCGACGACATTGATCCGGCGTATTACGACGAAAAGACGCTGCCGGAGTGCGGGTTGATTACGCCCATCCGCGATACATGGGAAATGCCGCTGTGCCGGGAAGCGCTCCATCGCCATTTGCCACTGCTGGGCATCTGCCGGGGGCTTCAGGTGTTGAATGTCGCGCTGGGCGGCTCACTGGTTCAGGATTTGCCGTCGCAGTGGCCTGACTCCCCCATTGGCCATCAGCAGACGCAGCCGCCGGAAGTCGCGACGCATCCCGTGCGGGTGGATGCACAGAGCCGCTTTGCGCGCATCATTGGCGCTGAGTCGCTGATGACGAACTCACACCATCATCAGGCGGTGAAGCAGCTTGCGCCGGGGTTGACGGCGACGGCGTGGGCGCAGGATGGCATCATTGAAGGGGTGGAAAAGATAGACAAGCCGTTCTGCGTCGCGGTGCAGTGGCATCCGGAGCGGCTCTGGAATCAACCGGACGGATTGCCGCATCGGGCGCTGTTCGCAGCGCTGGTGGACGCGGCGAAATCATCTGCAGTCTGATAGACAAAGCGTTCCCTTTGTGCTATGATGAACATGAAACTACCTCCGGACTTCCGAAATCAGGAAGGAGAAAATTGCCATGTGGAAAAAATTCTGCGCCGCTTTGCTCCTGATGCTTCTGCTGCCCGCCTGCGCACTGGCGGAGGTCGTCATCAGCGAAATCATGACCTCCAACGGCACATACGAGAATGGACATGCCTACGACTGGATTGAGCTGCACAACACGGGGAAATCCACCGTCGATATCAGCGGCTGGTATTTGAGCGACAGCAAAAAGAACAAGATGAAGTTCCAGTTCCCGCAGGGGACGAAGCTCAAAGCGGACGGCTATCTGACCGTCTTCTGCACGGGCGACGACAAGGTGGACGTTGGCAAGGACAGCAAGTTCTACGCGACGTTCGCGCTCAGTTCGTCCGGCGAAAGCATCTATCTTTCGGACGCGGACGGCAATCAATTGCAAAAGCTGAAATATCCCCAGCAGTATGGCTGCGTGAGCTACGGTACAGCCGATGACGGAGCAACCTACGGCTTCTTCGAGAACGCGACACGCGGCAAGAAGAACGATGCGACCATCTATTCCGGACGGGTGGATGCGCCTGTGCTGGACACGGCGGGCGGCTTCTACACGGACAGCGCGATCGTCATGGCGCACTCGGTGCTGTCCGGCGCAACATTGCGCTACACCACGGACGGCTCCACCCCGAACGCGAAATCGAAGGAGTTCCCGGCAGGCGGCTTGACCATCAAGAAAACGACCGTCGTTCGGATTCGCGCGTTTCAGCCCGAACTCGTCCCGTCGCTCACGGTCAGCGCGACGTACTTCATCAACGACGACCCCGCCACGCCGATTGTCTCCTTGATTACGGACGAGGACTATCTGTTCAACAAGAAAACCGGCGCGCTGGTCAAGGGCACAGGCAGCATCCCCAACTACGACAAAGAACTTGAATACCCCATCAACATCGAGTATTTCACGGGCGACGGCATGTGCGAAATCAACCAAATGGGCACATTCACCTGCTCCGGGCATTCTGCGCGCATCAACGCCCAGAAGTCGATTGCTCTCTACGCCCGCAAGGCGTACGGCAACGACCGCTTTGCCTTCAACCCCTTTCCGACGCGCGACTACGATTCCTACAAGTCCATTCTGCTCCGCGCCGCCAATTCTGATACGTATGCAACCCGCCTGCGCGACATTGTGGCATCGTCGCTGGCGGAAGGCGAAGGGATTCTGTACCAAGACCACGTCGTGATTCAGGTGTACATCAATGGGCAGTACTGGGGGCACTACAACCTGCGCGAGAAAATCAACAAGTATTTCATCGCGCAATACGAGGGTGTGACGGACGAAAAGGACATTGACAGCATCGACATTCTCGCCCGCACCGGCACAGACCGCTTTACGCAGAACGGCAACAACGAGGATTGGCTGGAACTGGCGGATTTCTGCAAGAAAAACGATCTGAACGACCCGGAAAACCTGCAGTACGTCACCGACCGGCTGGACGTGGACAGCCTGTTCACCCACGCTGCGTACGAAATCATATTGGGCAATGTGGACTTCACGAACGTGCGCGTATACCGCGTGCCGGGCGGCAAGTGGAAGTATCTGCTGTTCGACGTAGAAGCGTGCTGGCGGAATCTGGATAAAACACCGCTGGAATACTATATCAAACCCGTCACCGCGAAGATTCAAGGCTTCCGGCACGAGCCGCTCAATGCGCTGCTCGCCGTGCCGGAAATGAAGGCGAAATTTCTCACGCGCGTGGCGGAAATTCTGGAAAAGCACTTCCAGTGGCCGGATGTCGAGGCGCACTTCAACGAGGTTATCGACGTATTGGAGCCGATTCTGCCGCGCCATATTGCGCGCTGGAAGAACATGAAGCTCAGCAACTGGCAGAAAAACATCAGCGCGACGGAGTATTACGCACGCGTGCGCCCGAAGAAGATTCCGGAAATGCTGCAAAAGGCAATGAAGCTGACCGACGAAGAAGTGGAGACATACTTCGGCGAAGTGCTGCGCCTGTTGGAAGAAACGAATACGAAGAAATAACTTGACGCATCCTCTCGCTTGACGGCGGGAGGGTGCTTTTTTGCGCTGTTCGCCTTTTCAAATGCAAACAGACGTGCTATAATAGCCGTACAATAGGACGGAAAAGGAGGTGTACTGATGGCGGGACGGCTGATTTTTCACTGTGACGGCAACAACTTTTTCGCTTCCTGCGAGTGCATAGAGCATCCTGAATGGCGGGATGTACCGATGGCGGTCGCTGGCGACCCGAAAGACCGCTGCGGCATCGTCGTGGCGAAGAACGAGCTGGCAAAGAAAGCGGGTGTCAAGACGACGGACACCATCTGGCAAGCGCGGCAGAAATGTCCAAACATCCTCTTCGTTCCGCCGCATCACGACGAGTACGCGCGCGTGTCACGGCGCATGAATGCCATTTTCCGCGAATATACGGATTTCGTGGAGCCTGCTTCGATTGACGAATCGTATCTGGACATGACAGGCGCGCCGGGATTCTATGGGCTGTCCCCGCGCGAACTGGCGGATTTGCTGAGAAAGCGCGTTCGGGAGGAAATCGGCATCACCATTTCCGTGGGCGTGTCGTTCTGCAAGGTGTTCGCGAAAATGGGCAGCGACTACCGCAAGCCGGACGCGACGACGCTGATTTTCCGCGAGAACTATCAAGAAATGCTCTACCCGCTGCCCGTCGCGACGATGCTCTATGCCGGTCGCGCGTCCGTGCAGACGATGGCACGCCACGGCATCCGCACCATCGGCGAACTGGCGGCGCGTCCCCGCGCAGACTTAAGGAGGATGCTTGGCAAGTCTGGCGAGCAACTTTGGCTGTACGCGAACGGCTTGGATGACAGCCCTGTTCGGCGCTATGAGGACAGACAAGAAGTGAAGTCCGTCAGCCGCGGCATGACCTTTCGGCGCGATTTGGTCAACATGGAGGAAGTGCGCTGCGGTGTGTCCGTGCTGGTGGATGAAATCGCGGCGACACTGCGGCAAAGCGGATTGAAAGGCAGCGTCATCAGCGTGACGCTCAAAGCGCCGACGCTGCACACCCTGTCCCACCAAGTTACCCTGCCGCACCCGACGTATTTGCAGCAGGAAATCCGCACGGTGACGATGCAGCTGATTACAGACCACTGGTCGGTTTCGGCGAAGTCGCCTGTTCGGTCGATCACTGTCGGCGTATCGCATCTGTCCGGTGAAAACGAGGCATATACGGAGCAGCTGAGCCTGTTTGATTTGTGTACTTCGGTCGGTAATGCAGAAAAAGAACCGACGGTCGGTCTGGAAAAGCAGGAAAAAGTGGAGGCGGCAGTGGCGAAGCTGCGGCAGCGGCTTGGCAACGATGCGGTGTCCCTTGGCTGTTACGACAACGATGAAATCGGCGTGCGGCGATATGGGAAAAAGCGCTGAATTCAGTATGCTTGACAGCCAATTCCGGGCATATTATAATAGAACAAGCCGGTTCATTTTCCGGGTCTATTAGGAGGAAACGAAATGGGAGCAATGCCCGCAAGCCGCTATGCTTTTGGGTCAGTGCCGTGGTACAGCGTGCTGATTGTCAGCGCGATTGTGATTGGCCTTTTCCTGTGCGGTCACGAACAGAAGCGGCTGAAACTGCCCGCTGATTTGGCAATTGACCTCGCGCTGTGCCTGATTCCATCCGCCATTGTTGGTGCGCGCCTGTACTACGTCGCGTTCTCGTGGGACGTGTTCGCCGCCGACCCGCTGCGGATTCTGCGCATCTGGGAAGGTGGACTCGCCATCTACGGCGGCATCCTTGGCGGAGCGATTGCGCTGCTGCTTTTCTGTGCCGTGCGGCATATGCCGCTGCTTCAGTTAGCGGACGTTCTTGTTCCGGCGCTTGCGCTGGGGCAAGGCATCGGGCGCTGGGGCAACTACTTCAATATGGAGGCCTACGGGCGGCTGATTACGAATCCGCAGTGGCAGTTTTTCCCGGCGGCGGTGCTGATTCCGGTCGATTCAGGCTACGAGTGGCATATGGCGACGTTCTTCTATGAATCGTGCGTCGATGTGCTGATTTTCCTCGTCCTGTGGTTCGGCGTGCGGAAGCGCAAGCGGTGGAACGGACAACTGCTGGCAGTCTACATGCTCATGTACGGCATCGGGCGTGCGGCCATCGAGGGGCTGCGGATGGACAGCCTGTATTCCGGCAGCATTCGCATCAGCCAGATTGTCAGCATCACGCTCGCGGCGGTCGGGCTGATTTGGCTGCTGATTGGCACATTCGCGCGGAAAAATCCGCAGAGAGAGGGATAACTATGCCGACGACACCAGCGAAGAACCTGCTCTACCGCGCGGCGCTGCCGATTCTGGCACCGCACAGCCGCGGGCAGATGACGCACCACGTATTCGGGCATCCGCTGACGACTCTGCCGAACTATGAGCAGATTCTGGCGAAGCACCATGTGTTCGGCGCGTCGCTGCTGCTGCAGAATGGGGCGAATTGCGCCCTCTGCGACACATCAACGGCGAATCCAGAGCATCTGGCGCAGGAGAACACGCGCTACCGCGTCGCATCGATCACGAAGATGGCGACGGCACTCGTGACACTCCGCTGCATTGACAACGGACTGTTTGCGCTGGACAGCGAGGCAGCTTCCCTATTGCCGGACGGCGAAAAAGCCCCTGCGCTCTCCGGCGTAACCGTGCGGCATTTGCTTTGCCACACGTCGGGTCTGCGTGACCTGCCGATACTGGACGATTGCCTGAAAGAGGGCAAGCCGTACACGGAACTGCTGCGTCAGCCGGAGATTCGCGCCTGTGCGCCCGGTCAGCAGCTGATTTATTCCAACTTCGGCTTTGGGCTGCTGGGATGCATTCTGGAACAGCAGACGGGGCTGTGTATTGAGCCGCTGTTTCAGGAAATGCTGTTCCGTCCGCTGCACATGCGCGCGACGCTCGATGCTTCTATGCTGAACGAGGCGGAAATCATGCCGATTACGCGCGTGCTGCCTTATCGCGCGGGTCAGGAGCTTCGCGTGACGGCGCTTGGGCGGCATCCGCTGCAAAAGCCGAATTCGCTATGCCATTACGGGCATACGGCAGGAGCAATGTATACCGACGGTCGGTCTGTTTTGCAGATGCTGACGCTTATTTATCAGCGCGGCACGATGGACGAAACGCGTCTTATCGGCGAAAGTCTCATGCAGGAAATGACGCGCCGGCAGTCCGCAACCCCGACGCGCACCTACGGGCTGGGGCTGGTCATCCTCAATCGCCCGGAGATTTCGCCGCGCCAGCTGCTGGGGCATCAAGGATTCGCGTATGGCTGCGTGGACGGCGCATTCATCGAGGAAGAAACGGGACGCGCGGTCGTGTTCCTCAACGGCGGCGCAAGCGAGGCACGAACTGGGCGGCTGGGGCTGGTCAACCGCGATGTGCTGCAATGGGCGCTGAAACAGGAGATGCCATCATGGACATAATCACGCGCATCAGCCGCCAGCGCGGCAAAATGCAGATTGTCATCAGTGAGCAGGAGACGATCGTCGTACCGCTTTCGCTCTTCCGCGAACGGCCGCTGACGGAGGGTCAGCCCATCAATCTGGAAGAATACGACAATTGGCTGATGGTGCGGCAATACCGTCATGCGCTGGATCGGGCAGTTGCCTGCCTTGCGGCGCGCGCGCACAGCAAGCATGAAATCGAACAGAAACTGCTTCGGGTCGGCTATCGTCCCTGCACGGTGGAGATGGTGCTGTACAAGCTGGAGCGTGAGCATTTGCTCAACGATGCGGACTTTGCGCGGCAATGGGTCGAGGCACGTTCGGGGCGCAAGCTGGGACGCAGCCGTATTGCGCAAGAACTGCGGCGCAAGGGTATCGATGCGGATGAGGCTGAGGAAGCCCTATCCGCGATTGGCGAGGACGACCAGCTGGCGGACGCGATTGCACTGGCGGAAAAAGCAGCGGCGCGCGCGAAGTCCGACGAGGATCCGCGCAAGACGTATCAGCGCATTGCAGCGATGCTGGCGCGGCGCGGCTTCCGCTGGGACATCGCGAAGGAGGCGCTGGCGCAGGTGCTGCAGGCGGATTGACACTTGACACGGAAGCCGTTCCCCGATATAATGAAAACATCTTGCGGAAAACGCGAAAAGGAGGAAAGCACGGTGGAAAATCAGGAGTCGATTTACGAGGAGAAGCAGGGCAATCTGCTGACCGGCATTCTCGGCGCGTTCTTGGGTGCGCTCATCGGTACGGCGCTGTGGGTGCTGGTCGGCGTATGGGGCTACATCGCGGGCATCGTTGCGTGGCTGACAGCATTCTTGGCGGGCAAGGGCTATGATCTGCTGCACGGTCGGCCCGGCAAGGCGAAGGCCATCACGATTATCGTGATGCTGATTCTGTCGATTTGCGTCGGCACGGTGGGAACGGCAACAGTAATCATGGTGCAAAGCTACAATCAGCAGATTTCGGAAATGAACACGTTTGAGCAGGCTCGGATTCAGAAGTATGGCCCGACGGTTGAAGCGTATGTGCAAAGCATGTTCATGGAGCAGGACATCCAAACGGAGATCGTGAAGAATCTCGCAGTGGGGATGCTGTTTGGCGCGCTGGGCGCATACCCGATTGTGCTGGGCGACCGCCGCAAGAAGCAGAGGCAGGATACCGTCCAGCCGTATGAGGCGGCGGATGGCGCACCGAAATCAGTGGAAAACGCGGATGACACGGACAAGCATCTGGATGCCTAATCACATAAAGCAATCGCCGTATCGGAAAATCAATCCGGTACGGCGATTTTTTGCGTTTATGGTTTCTTGCGGGTGCAGCGGGCAAACTCCGCCGCCAATGCGGCGTTGATTTCTCGAACGGTGTTTTCGTCCGGCTTGACCTCCTCGCGGTCGTAGGTGAAAATGCCGTTGATTTCCTCCTCCACGTCGCTGACCTGCGTGTACATCAGCGCGGACAGCCCCTTTTGCAGCTGCGGCAGTACCGTTTCCAGCTGCAATTGGCGATAGCGCGCGGTTAAATCCTCCCGACTTTCCGCTGTGCCATAGCCATACGACTTCTCGTGCGTGCAGTGGCCGGGCATGGGGTACGCAATGCCGCCGTACTCCGTCAGCGCCGTTACGCGCCGATGCTTCCGCACTTTCAGCGGATAGAAATAGTTGTGCATGGAGTACACATCGCCGCCGCCTTGGTCAAACCAGCCGCTCGCTTGGTCAATCAGGCGCGTCGCATCCATCCGGCGGAGAATTCCCGTCACCTGACGTGCATTGAACTGCCCCCAACCCTCGTTGAACGGCACCCACAGCGCAATGCACGGATGATGGTACAGCGTATTCACCGTGTCCGACATTTCGCGCAGGAAAAGTGCCCGGCTTGCTTCATTTGGGCGCGACAGCAGATGCCGGAACAGCCCGACATCTGGGAAATGCCGCAGGACTGGCAGCAGCACGTTCGCCAAGTACGTCACATACCACGACTTCATGGGTGTGCCGCCGCTGACAAAATCCTGCCAGACAATCAGCCCCAACCGGTCACAGTGATAATACCAGCGCTGCGGCTCGATTTTTGCGTGCTTGCGCAGGAGGTTGAAACCCAGTGCCTTCACGCGCTGCAATTCGTTCACCACTGCTTCGTCCGACGGCGGCGTGTACAGTCCCTCCACCCAGTAGCCCTGATCCAGCAGGCCGTTGAGCAGAATCGGCTGACCGTTCAGGCAGAAGCGAGGAATGCCGTTTGCATCCGGCTGACACGTCCACTGCCGCATGGCAAAGTAGCTTTCCACCTTGTCCTCCGGCAGCGAAATCGTCACATCGTAGAGGAACGGATCGTCCGGCGACCAGCAGTGCAGCGCATCTTCCGGCAGTTTCAATGTAACACTCGCAGAATTATGAACTGCCGTGTTCCGTGCCATAGCGACTTCCCTGCCGTCTGCGGTCACGCGAAAGGACACAAGGCAGTCGGAACTGACGGAGACGGCAAAACGAACCGTGCGCGTCGGCACGTCCGGCGTAATCGTCAGTTCCTGCACATAGCAGTCCGGCACGCGCTCCAGCCAGACGGTCTGCCAAATGCCGCTCTGCGCGGGATAGAACATGCCGCCGGGGGTCAGCTTCTGCTTGCCGCGCGCCTGAATGCCGCAGTCGGACGCATCCTGCACGGCGACATGCAGCGTATTTTCGCCGTCCTGCAAATAGTCGGTGATGTCCAGCGAAAACGGCCAGTAGCCGCCGCTGTGCTGCCCGACCTCCCGATGATTGACGAGAATCACGCAGTCATTGTCCACCGCGCCGAAATGCAGCAGCACGCGCCCGCCATCCCCATCCGGCGGCGTAAACATGCGCTGATAGTGCAGCCACTGATTCGGCTGAAGCGTCCGCCGAACGCCCGAAGCTGCCGTCTCCGGCGAATACGGCACGAGGATTTCGCCGTCCCACGCATTGGGCAGGGCTTCATCCGCCGTAATGGCGTACGACCACGAACCATTGAGGTTCAGAAAACTGTCTCGGCGCAGCGCCGGACGCGGATATTCCGGGAAAGGAATCACGAGCGTCTCCCCTTTCGATTGTTTATGACCATTGTAGCACATCCGCCAGAAAAATGAAAGAGCGGAAATCGACCTTCCCCCTTGACAGAAAAGCGCGAAACACCTACAATGAACAGGACGGTTTCTTTATCGAAGCGACCGAAAAGGAGTTGAATTTTATGATGAAATATGTATTTGTGACCGGCGGCGTTGTTTCTTCGCTGGGCAAGGGCACAACGGCGGCATCCCTGGGGCGGCTGCTGAAGGCGCGCGGCTACAAGGTTGCCATGCAGAAATGCGACACCTACTATAACTTCAATCCGGCGCTGCTGTCCCCTTTGCAGCACGGCGAAAATTTCATTACGGAGGACGGCGTGGCGGCTGACCTTGACTTAGGGCACTACGAGCGCTTTATCGACGAGTCGCTCAAGGGTGAAGCAAGCATCACCACCGGCAAGATTCACACTGCCCTGGTGGAGCGCGAGCTGCGCGGCGAATACCACGGCGCGACGATTACAGTCGTGCCGCATGTGACGAACGAAATCAAGCACCGCATCATCACGGCGGCGGAAAACTCCGGCGCGGACATTGCGATTATCGAAATCGGCGGCGTAGCGGGCGATATCGAGTCCTCACCGTATCTGGAGGCGATTCGTCAGTTGAAATGGGAGCTGGGCGCGGGCAACACATGCTTCATCCATGTGGCGCTGATGCCGTATTTGTCCGTTGCGGGCGAAATGAAAACGAAGCCGACGCAGCACTCTGTCAAGGCCCTGCGCGCCATCGGCATTCAGCCGGACGTTATCGTCTGCCGCACAGAGGTGAACATCAGCCAGTCCGCGAAGGATAAAATTGCGCTGTTCTGCAATGTGCCGGTGGGTAACGTCGTGCAGAACCGGGATGCGTCCACACTGTTTGAAGTGCCGCTGAATCTGGAAAAAGAGGGGTTGGCGGGCATGGTGCTGAAAACGCTGAAGCTTGACAATCCCCCGGCGGATTTGACCGAGTGGACGAACATGGTTGCCCGCTATGACGCGCCGACGCAGGAAGTGCATATCGCGCTGGTCGGCAAGTACGTTGCCGTGCATGATGCGTACCTGTCTGTGCACGAAGCGCTTGTGCACGCGGGCATCGCAAACCTCGCGGCGGTGTATGTGGACTATATCTCCTCGGACGAGCTGACGGCAGCGAACGCCGCGGAACGGCTGGGCAGCTATCACGGCATCATCCTCCCCGGCGGCTTCGGGCACCGTGGCGCGGAGGGGATGATGGCGGCGGCGAACTTCGCGCGCACGAAGGGTATCCCCTGCCTGATGATTGGCTACGGAATGCAGCTTGGCGTGGTGGAAGCAGTTCGGTCGCTTTTGTCGCTGCCGGACGCGAACTCGACGGAAGTCAATCGGCTGGCGAACCCGGCGGTGGTGGCGATTCCGCGCGACCGCGTGGACGAGAACGATGGTCGGCAGAATGCGCGCATGGGCGGCATGGACGTCGTGCTGACCGAGGGCAGCCGCACCGCGGCCATCTACGGTCTGACGATGGTGCACGAGCGCCACGGCAACCGTTACGAGGTGGATGATGCGTTCCTTGCGCCGCTGCACGAGGTCGGCGTGGATTTCGTCGGCTTCAGCGCGGACGGAAATTACCCGGAGGTATTCGAGATTCCGGCGCATCCGTTCTATATCGGCACAATTTATCATCCGGAGTTCCTTTCCCGCCCCAACAAGGCGCATCCGCTGTTCGCGGCGTTCATCGGCGCAGCGGCGGCGCATCAGGCATAAGGAGGCTGGCATATGGCCAATGCGATTCTCATCCCCGGCAAAGAAAAACGGGTTTACGGCGGGCATCCGTGGGTGTTCCGCAGCGATATTGCGCGCGTTGAGGGCGATTTCACCCCCGGCGACATCGTGTCGGTGTATTCCAGTAAGGGCAAATTCTTGGCGAAGGCGTTTTACAATCCGCAGAGCCAGATTTCCCTGCGCATCATGAGCCTGCACGACGAGCCGATTGACCGCGCGTTCATCTTCCGTCGTGTCAAGGAAGCTGTCGATTACCGGCGCACGTTCGCGGACTTGCGCTCCTGCCGATTGATTTTCGCGGAGAGCGACCGCCTGCCCGCGCTGATTGTGGACAGCTTCGGCGATGTGCTGGTGCTGCAATGCTTGGCGCTGGGCATGGAGCGCTTCAAGCAGGATGTGGTGGACGCGCTGGTGGAAGAAGTGCATCCACAGGGCATCTATGAGCGCAGCGACGTGCCGGTTCGCCGCTTGGAGGGCTTGGAGCAGCTGACAGGTGTGATGTACGGCACAGTTCCCGACCGCGTGGAGATGGTGGAGAACGGCGTACACTTCTGGGTGGATGTCAAGGAAGGGCAGAAGACGGGCTTCTTCCTTGATCAGAAGGAGAACCGCGCCGCGATTGCGCCGTTCGTCAAGGGAAAGACCGTACTGGACTGCTTCACGCACACGGGCAGTTTCGCGCTTCATGCGGGGCATTATGGCGCGAAGGAAGTCACGGGCGTGGATATTTCCGCTTTCGCCTGCGAATTCGCGACGGAAAACGCGCGCCTGAACGGATTGGAGAACGTCGTCCACTTCGTCGAAGCGAATGCGTTTGACCTGCTGGCGGAGCAGAGCCGCGCGGGCATCAAGTATGACGTGGTGATTCTCGACCCGCCCGCGTTCACCAAGACGCGCAGCGCCATCGAAGCGGCGACGCGGGGTTACAAGGAAATCAACCTGCGCGCAATGAAGATGGTCAGGCCCGGCGGCTACCTGATTACCTGCTCCTGTTCGCAGCACATTCTGCCGGATGCGTTCATGCAGATTGTCCGCGACGCGGCGCACGATGCGCATGTGCAGCTGCGACAGGTCGAGTACCGCACGCAGGGGCGCGACCACCCGATTCTGCCTGCCGCGCCGGAAACGCAGTACCTCAAATGCGGCATCTTCCAGATTTTTGATTAATACTATTTCCAAATTCACCTGCGCCATCTGCTTGCGTCTTTTCCGCTCTGGCGTCCGGTCGTTCCATTTAGCGTAGCGCTGCTACGCTGCATTTCACTCCCGTTAGCCAGAACGAAAAACTCGCGGCGCATCTTGGCGCATTCTCATTTTGAAATAGTATGAGGTGGAAAACGATGAAACTGATGTTTGTCCGCCATGCTGAACCGGACTACAAGCACGATTCGCTGACCTTGAAAGGGCATCGGGAGGCGCAGCTGCTGTCGCTTCGGCTGGCAAAACTCGACGTGCGGGACTTCTACGCCTCCCCGCTGGGGCGTGCGCAGGAAACCGCGCGGTACACCTTGGAGCGCACGCACCGCACGGCGGAAACGCTGCCGTGGCTGGCGGAGTTCCGCGGACGGAGCATTGACCCGGAAACGGGCGCAGAGCGGATTCCGTGGGACTACAAGCCGCGGCTGTGGCAGGGGCATCCGCTGCTGTACGACGTGAATCACTGGACGGAGGATGAACTGTTCCGCGTCGGCACGGTCGATGCGATTTGGCGTGAAACGCAGGCGGGCATGGATGCGCTGCTGGCGCGCTACGGTATGATTCGCGACGGACATCTGTACCGCTGCGACAACAACCAGCCGGACACGATTGTGCTGTTCTGCCACTTCGGCATCATGATGGCGTGCATCGGGCACTTGCTGGGCGTGTCGCCGATGCTGCTGTGGCACGGCTTCTGCACGCAGCCGTCCAGCGTGACCACGCTGGTGACGGAAGAGCGCGTGAAGGGTGAGGTCGTGTTCCGCTGTATGCAGTCAGGCGACCTTTCGCACCTGTACGCGGCGGATGAGCCATACTCGACGGCGGCGCTCTTCCCGGAATGCTACACCGGGCGCGACAGCACCGACCCGCCGGAGTGGGACGCGCTGGGATACCGGTAAGGAGCAGAAATGAAGCTGATTTCGTGGAATATCAACGGCTTTCGGTCGCTGATGAACCGGACGCTGCTGGATGCTTTCGCGCGGCTGGACGCGGATGTTTACTGCCTGCAGGAGACGAAGCTGCAGGCGGGTCAGGGCGAACTGGATTTGCCGGGGTTTACAGGCATTTGGAATTACGCCGACCGCCCCGGCTATTCCGGCACAGCGGTGCTGACACTGCGAACGCCTGTATTCTCCCGCTTCGGCTTGTGCGAGGATGAAACGGATACGCAGGGGCGTGTGATTACGGCGGATTTGGGTGATTTTTACCTTGTGAACGCCTACGCGCCGAACGTCGCGGCGGATTTGAGCCGCCTGCCAGAGCGTGTCGCGTGGAATGACGCGCTGCTTCGTCATTTGCAGGCGCTTGATGCGCAGAAACCCGTCATTCTCTGCGGGGACTTGAATGCCGCCTACAACGATGCGGATTTAGCCGGAAAGTCGCAGGGAATGCACGTTCCGGGCTTCACGCGCGAGGAACGCAGCGGGATGGCAGCGCTTCTTCAAAGCGGCTTCGTTGATGCCTATCGCCACGTTCATCCGGACACCGCGCCCGGTGCATTCGCCTATCGCAAGGGCATTCGCGCGGGCGGGCTGGATTACTTTCTTGTGTCCGAACGCATGGTGGAGCGCATAGTCGATGCGAACGCACACCCCAGAATCCGCGGCTCTGACCACTACCCGATGGAACTTGTTATCCGCTGACGACGAAACGCCGTTTACTGCTTGACAATGGCAGTGAGCGGCGTTTTTTCAGGGGCAAAGTTCGCTCAAAAGCGAGTAGTAGCGCAGTTTTTCCTCATCAAGGGGGAGATTCAGCGCGGAAAAGAGAGTGTTTCGCTCGAACGGGCGCGCCTTTCCCCCAAAAAGCCCGGTCGTATTCGCCCACATGCTCCATAAGCCTTGGTCGAGGTCGCGCCATCGGTCGGCACAGCCCGCCTGCCCTAAATCAAGGAAGCCGACAATCCCCTTTTCGTCCGCGAGGATGTTCGGCAAACAGAAGTCGCCGTGGGACAGCACAAGCGTTTCCGGCGGACGGTTCGCTTTCAGCCATGCCAGCAGCGCTTCCGGCGATGCAAATCCGCCTGCGCCGTATGTGTCCGGCTGATTCGCGGTGTCAATGGTAACGAGCCCAGCGGCGATGTCTGCTTCCGCCTTTTGCAGGACGTTGTCCAGCACATAGGAGCAGGGACAGCCCGCAATGTCGACATTCCAGAGCATCTCCGCCGCATCCGCCATCCGGCGCGCCAGCAGCGGCTGATTGTCCAGAAACGTTTCGTCGCAGAGCATCCGCCCGCGAAGGCGCGTCATCAGCAGATAGCGCATTCCACCCTGCACCGCCTCCGCCAGCACCTCCGGCACGGGCAGCCGTCCCTTCAAAAACCGCAGCATGATGCCCTCATTCGCCGCATTTCCCGTGTCCGGCTGCACTTTCAGCACACAGTCCTCATATATCACCACCTGCGCGCCCGAATGCCCGATGTGGTTCTCTTCGCCCAGCTGTTGGGGCAGAAGCGCCTGAATCGCCGCTGGTATCATTCGCCAATCTCCCTTTCCGCGTTTTCCCGATGATATCATAAAATTTTCCGCCTGTCAACGCCGGAAACGCTTGCACAAGCGCGCCCGATGTGCTACAATGTGGGAGGTTCCTAAGAGCAATTGAAGGAGGCAGCTATCATGACTGATACCCCCAACACCCCTGAACTGAATCCGCAGGACGTGCAGGATGAAGATGATCTGGACGTGGTCGTGATGACCGACGAGGACGGCACGGAATATCTCTATGACATCGCCGCCCGCATGGAACATGGCGACAACGAGTATGTGGTGCTGGTCCCGCAGGATGAAAATGACGACGAGGTCGTAATTCTCCGCTCTGAAATCGTCGATGACGAAACGGAAGAATTTGTTCCGGAAGAGGATGACAGCATCACCGATGCCATCTTCGAGGAATTTAAGCAGATGTTCGCCGACGACTACAACTTCGCCGACGGCGACGAGGGCGATGACAGCATGTTCACCGACGCGGAGTGACGCAGGAGGCTGACGATGAGCGAAATTCAGGACGAGGACATCATCACGTTGACCGACGAAAACGGCAACGATGTGGAGTTCCTGCTGCTGGACGTGGTCGAGTACAACAACGACGACTACATGGTGATGATTCCGCTGGACGATGAAGAAATTGAGGATGACGACGAGCAGGACGAAGTGGTGATTCTCAAGGTCATTCGCGAAGGCGACGAAGAAACCTACTCCGGTGTGGAGGACGAGGACGTGTTGAACGCCGTCTTTGAAATTTTCCAAGAACAGAATGCGGAAGAGGACGAGGACTAATTCGTCTCTCAAACGCAAAAAGGCGTTGGAATGTACGTTCCAGCGCTTTTTTCGTATGCAAAAAGCCGGGACAGCGTTCGTGCTCCCCCGGCTTTTGGTGATTATTTCGTTTCCGCGAGCTTTTCCTGCATGACCTCCAGCGCTTTTGCAAGCTGTGCGTCGGTCAGGTCACCCAACTCGTACATGCCGTTGTCTCCGTCCACTTCCACGTCCGGCGTGATGCCCTGCTTGTGCACCGCATAGCCGTTGGGCGTGTAGTACTGCGCAACGGTAATCTGCATCCCAGAACCGTCGGAGAGCGGCACAACCGATTGCACGATGCCCTTGCCGTAGGTCTTTTTGCCGACAACGGTCGCATTCGCGCGGTCACGCAGTGCACCGGTGAGGATTTCGGAGGACGATGCGCTGTTCTCGTTGACAAGGATCAGCAGCTGCATCTCCACCTTGCCGTCCTTTGTGCGGTAGTAGTAGCGTTCACCGTTCTTGTACTGCAAATAGCACAGCGTCCCCTTGTCAAGGAAGATGTCGGCGATGCTCTGCGCGTCGTTCACCCAGCCGCCGGGGTTGTCGCGCAGGTCGATAATCAAGCCCTTCGTGCCGTTCTCCACCATTTTATTAACGGTTGTTTCAAACTTTTCAGCGCAGTCACCTGCGAAGTCGTAGAGATAAATGTAGCCGATTTCGTCGGTCAGCATCATGGAATCAATGCGGTTGACGTTAATGTTCGCGCGCGTGAGCGTGTATGCCATTTCCTCCGTGCCACGCAGGAAAGTGACGTGCACATCCGTGCCCGGCGTGCCGCGCATGATATCTACCGCATCGTTAATGGTGCTGGAATTGACATACAAATCCTCCACCTTATAGAGGATATCGCCCTTGCGGACGCCCGCCTCATGCGCCGGGCCGTTGTCGAACACGCGGCTGATGGTGCAGATTCCCGTCAGATAGGACGTGGAAATCTGGATACCGACACCCGCATATTCACCTTCGTCATCCTCCCAGAGCTTGGCGTACTCTTCGGGTGTGTAGTAGAAGGTGTACGGATCACCCAGCCCGGAGAGCAGGCCGTCCGCCGCGCCGTCAAGCAAACTCTGCTTGTCGTAGTCCTCGAAGTACCCTTCGTCCACGATGTCCATCAGTTCCAGCAGCTTGTCGAACTGCTTGTACTTCTCATACTCCTCGCGGGAAAGTGTGACGGTGTCGCCGCTGGTATCGTCGGTGGCGGCATTCGCCATCTGCTTTCCCATCAGAGCGGTGAGCGTCGTGCAGCCGCTGAGCATCGCACAGCACAGGACAAGAGACAGCACGAGCGCAAGTTTCTTTTTCATGGGAAAAATCCTCCTTATCGTTTATTTCCGGGGCGCTTTGTCGCCGCTGACTTTCTTCAATTCCATCAGGATTTTGAAGGTGATGGCATCGTCGAAGGAGCGCAAATCCAGCCCTGTCTGCCGCTGCACCTTGTCCAGCCGATACACCAGCGTATTGCGGTGAATATAGAGCTGACGCGCCGTGTCGGACAGATTCAAGTCCTTCTTGAAGAACATTTCGATCGTGTAGAGCATTTCCTCGTTAAACAGGCGCTGATTTTTGCGGTTGAAGAGCAGCCCGTGATAATAAGCGCTGATGTCCTGCGGCAGCTCCATCAGGAAGCGCTCCAGAATCAGGCGGCTGTAAATATAAATGCTCTCTTCCGGCTTGAAGATGCGTCCGACTTCAATAGCACGGCGCGCTTCGTTGTAGCTGTCGCGCAATTCGTCGATGGTGCGGCGCATTTTGCCGATGCCGACGGTCATCTGGTGCGCCGTTTCGCCCATCAGCGTCTCTTGCAGCGCCTGTGCAAACTGGTGCAGGTCGTCAATCGTCTCCACATCCGTCATTTCCTTAATCAGCACAACGGTGTGGCGATCCATGTTCAGCAGCACATCCTTGTCCTGCACCGGCGTAATGTCCCGCAGTAGGTCATAGGCGCACTCGTTTTCGGTTTGCACGATGTGGAAGAGCATGACCGTGCGATCCATCTCCTGCGGCAGCTGATGCTCGTGGCTGAGCGCCTCCAGTTCGCTGCCCATCAGGTCGCCCCGGAGCGCGCGGCAATACACGTCGCTGCTGCTCTCTGTGCGATTTTCGCCGGAGTGGTCGAGCGCAGCAATCAGCATCGCCGCCAGCTGCAGCACATCGCGCGCACCGGGCTGCTGCTCGGCGCAAGTCAGCACGATATGCAGCGACGGCACCGCCATATACAGGCTGCCCAGCATGGCGCGCGCTTCGCCCTCAGTCAGTCGAAGCGTAGATAGCGGCATCCCGTCCGGCAGTCTGTCCGAATCCGCATCCAGAATCGTGATGGGTACACTCAGGCGATTCAGCACGTTGTCAACCTGTTCCTGCAAACGTTTGTTCATCAAAGGTATACGCCCCTTTCGCGCCGCCATCCCACGCGGCGCTTGTATCCGAATATCCTATTTCAGTATAGCACACTTTCGCGCGGGAGAAAAGCGAATTTTGCTGAAAAGCGAAAATTTTTTGTGAATTTAGCACAAAAACAAACGTTCTGCCGATCAAAAAGAAGGAAGCACCCTCCCCATTACGGAGAAAGTGCTTCCTGAAAATTCTGTGTGAAGTGAATTACTTCGTCAGATTGGTCTTGGTCGGCGCGGGAACAGCATCGGACACCAGAATGGTGCGGGCGGTTTCCTTGTCGAAGAAGTGCAGGTGGTTCACATCGAACGCCACCTTGATTTCGGCGCCAGCGATGGACGTCGTGCGCGGGTTGACGCGAGCGATGATGTTGCCTTCCTTGCCGGTGGTGGTCAGGTACAGATAGGTTTCAGAGCCCATCTTCTCAGTCACTTCGACCTTCACGTCGATGGTCGCATCGGCAGCGTTGGCGAGGAACATTTCATCGTCGTGGATGTTTTCCGGACGGATGCCCATGACAACTTCGCGGCCCACATAGGACTCATCCACAAACTTGGAAACCTTGCCCTGCGGAACAACGATCTTGTTGTCGCCAAAGTACGCAACAACTTCGTTGTTTTCGCGCTTGAGGCGCACGTCGAAGAAGTTCATCTGCGGAGAGCCGATGAAGCCTGCGACGAACTCGTTCGCCGGGAAGTCGTACAGGTTCTGGGGCGTATCCACCTGCTGCACAACGCCGTCCTTCATGACCACGATACGGGAAGCCATCGTCATAGCTTCGGTCTGGTCATGGGTAACGTAGATGAAGGTGGTCTGCAGGCGCTGATGCAGCTTGGTGATTTCGGTACGCATCTGCACGCGCAGCTTAGCGTCCAGGTTGGACAGCGGTTCGTCGAACAGGAAGACCTTCGGCTCACGGACGATAGCACGGCCCAGAGCAACACGCTGACGCTGGCCGCCGGACAGAGCCTTCGGCTTACGGTTCAGCAGGTGGTCAATGCCCAGAACGCGGGCAGCTTCTTCCACGCGGCGCTTGATTTCGTCCTTGGGGGTCTTGCGCAGCTTCAGGCCGAACGCCATGTTGTCGAACACGGTCATGTGCGGATACAGCGCGTAGTTCTGGAACACCATCGCGATATCGCGATCCTTCGGAGCAACGTCGTTAACCAGCTTGTCGCCGATATACAGTTCGCCGTCGGAGATTTCTTCCAAGCCGGCAACCATGCGCAGGGTGGTGGACTTGCCGCAGCCGGACGGGCCGACCAGAACGATAAATTCCTTGTCCTTGATGTCGAGGTTGAAGTCGCTGACAGCCGTCACGCCGCCGGCGTACACCTTGTAGATGTGCTGCAGGGATACACTTGCCATAATGAATTCCTCCTCACGAAAATTCGTAATCCGGTTGGCCAGCACCACGCTTGCGAATGGTTCCTCTTGCTTGGCCACTGTCGATATTATACCTGTTTTTCGCCAAATCGTAAATAGGCCGGATTGCCAATTCTTTGCGCAATTCCTTGTGCAGAATGTCTCTCATGGTTGAAAAGAAACGCTTTTTGTAGACAAATTGCCCAAAAAATCACTCGGTTCTAAGTGCCTGCGCCGGAGGAAGTCCTGCCGCTTTTGCCGCGGGAATCACGCCAAAGCTCAGCCCCAGCGCCGCCGCACCCGCCAGCAGCAGTCCCATGTGCAGTAGCTTCACCTGCGGCATTAAGCCAATCAGCGCGCCGAAGAGCGCCGTCATCCCCAAGCCAAGGAGAATCCCCAGCAGCCCGCCCAGCGCTGCATACGCCGCCGCTTCCAATAGAAACAGCAGCGCCACCTGCCGCGACGTTGCGCCAATTGCCTTGAGGAGTCCGATTTCACGCCGCCGCTCCCGTACGGAAATCAACAGCACGTTCATCACGCCGATGGCGCCCGTCGCAACACACACGAACGCCACGCACGCCAGTACCATCACGAAAATCCGCACGACCGACTTTGCCGCGTCAATCTCGTTTTCCAGCGTTACGGAGAGATATTTTCCCGGCAGATTGTGCAGCTTCGCCAAAACATCCTCAGCCAGTTCCCCCGCCTTTTCGCCCTTCGGGACGGCCAGCGCCAGTTCTGTTGGGGCCAGCGCATAGGCATCCTGCCACGTTTGCAGCGGCAGAAGGAGCATTCCGCTGCCCAGTGACGCACTCTGTGCGGGCATCCCCGCGACGACACCGACGATGCAGTAGCGCCGCCCGCCGCAGTTGATGAAATCCCCCACCGCCGCGTTCAAGCGCCCCGCCAGCGTCTCGTCAAGCAGGGCGACCCTTTCACCGCTGTACTCGCGCGCGGTGAACATGCGTCCCTGCACGCTGCTGGGGTGATGCACCGTTTCTAAGCCATCGTCATATCCGGCAATTTGCGCATAGACGGTTTGCCCGCCGAGCGACACCGCGTCCATCGTCGATGCGCCAAGGCAAACATCCGCGCCCGTAGAAGCGGCGATGGCGCGGCAATCCTCCGTCAGCGGATACGCCGGATTTTCCGCGCAGAACCATACTTTGTCCACACCCAAGCGCGCGATTTCTTCCTCCACGCGGATTTCGCCCGCGTCGCCCAGCGAAAGCACTGTCAGCACTGCGCCGACGCCGACACCCAGCCCCAGCACCGTCAGCAGTGATTTCGCCAGATTTCCGCGCAGGCTGGTCAGCGCAAAATCCAGCGCGTCCCGCAGCGTCACGGCGTACCCTCCGCAATCCGGACGCGAACGCCTTGCTGACAGCGGTCAAATTCGCCGTTCACCACGCTGATTCCTTCCGGCAGGCTGACCCACGCGCTATTTTCGTCCGTCTGCACGATTTGCGCGGGAATTTCTGTGCAAATGCCATCAGCAATCCACCAGACCGTTTCGTCGGGCGTGATGGCACTGAGCGGCAGCGTTGTGACTTGCGCGTGATATTCGGCGGTAATCTGCGCTTCCACCTCTATGCCGGGGCTGAGGTTCAGCCCGTCCTGCGGCGTCAAAATCAGGCGATAGGCGGAAGAGCTTTCCGCAATCATCGGCTTGATGCTCGCGACCGTCGCGTAGCCGCAATGCTTGCCATTTGTGCTGATGTCTGCCAGCTGCCCAACGCGCACATCTTCCGCATCCGCCGGAACGCACAGACAGACGATTTCCGGCGCGCCCGCTGCAATCGTCATGGGGATGCTCCCCGCCTGCACGGGCGCATACGCTGCCGTCGCCACGCGCTGCACAATCCCGCTGACAGGCGCGCGCAGGACACTGCCCTCTGCCAGCGTCTGCGTCAGGGCACTGCGCCCGTCGTCATCCAAATGCGTCATCAGCGCCAGCACCGCCTGTTCCTGCGCCGTACCGCCGCTGATCCGCGCCAGCGCCTGCCCCTGCGTCACGCGCTCCCCCTCGATTACATACAGCGCGTCCACCATGCCGCTGACCATTGCCGTGACGGGCGTTTCCTGCGTGTAGCAGACCGTCCCTGCGACACCGACCGTGCGGCAAATGTTCCCCTTCTCCACGCGTACTGCCGCCACTTCCATTGGCTGATGGCGCAGGAAGAGTCCCGCGCACACGGCGGCGGTCGCCGTCAGCATTGTCAGCAGCTGCAGCACCTGCTTTTTCCGCATCGCTTCATGCCTCCCTATGCGGAGAAGCATTTCCGTGCCTCGGAAAATTTATGCGCCCAATCACAAAGCCCGCCGACGCTTCACAGCATTGGCGGGCTTTGCTTTGTATGGAGGATAGGGAGGTTCGGCATTTCCCTTTTGGGAAAATGCCTAGAAAAAGGAGATTGCAATCGGTGGATGGTGGCTTTCCGCCGCTTGCAAGAGTATCTTAGTGCAGGAATATGAAGTCTGCATGAATTTCTGGTGAATTGATTGTAACACCTGCAAGAAAATTTGCTTTCCATGGAGAACTGTTACTGTCCGCGCACCTGGCTGCGCGCATTGCGAACGTTTTGCAGCATCTGCGTCATATAGCTGTCCAGATTCGCAAGCTGACCCGCAATGTACTGCTGGCAGTCCGCCTGCCGCTTGGCGATATCCTCGCTCGCCTGCGAACGGAGCGTTTCAGCTTCCTTCTCCGCCTGCTGACGGACGGCATCCGCCTGCACAAGGCGATTGGCATCCTGCTGCGCCTTGTAGATGATATTTCGTGCTTCGTTATTTGCTTTGTCGATAATCGCGCGGGCATCCGCATTCGCCTGAGACGCTGCGCCGGCGCGAATCCGCTCGGCTTCCTGCTTGGCGGCTTCTGCATCCTTCTGCGCATCGGCGCGCGCCTTTTCGCCCTCGGCACGCGCGGCGGCGGCTTCTTTCTCCGCCTGTGCCTTCAGGCGCTGCGCATCATCCGCCGCGGTCTGCCGCTGCATCTCCGCTTCTTGCTGCGCACGGGACAGGGTGGTCTCCTTCTCCTTTAGCACCGCCTGTGCCTGATGCACGGCGGCAGGCAGACTGTTCTGCAAAGCACTGAGCTGGTTGTTGAGCCAGTTTTTGTCGATAACGATTGTCCGCCCAACTCCACGCGCCTTGCTGATCTGGTCAATCAGGATGGCAATTGCGTTCTGAGCGGTTTGAAGGTCATTGTTTCCCTGAGAACCCTGCGAGTTGTTCAGCATATCGTCTGCTCCTCTCCTGCTTTCGCTCAAGCGGGTGTATTGGATCACTTCTGTGCGCGATGAAAGTGCGTGGTCACGTCCTCGGCAATGCACGCCGGGACAAAATCGCGGATATCCGCGCCGAACGCGGCGGCTTCCCGGACGGCAGAGGATGAAATGCACGAATGTTCCGGGCGCGTCATCAGGAAAATTGTCTCCATGCCCGGCAGCAGATGACTGTTGATCTGCGCCATCGTCAGCTCGGACTCGAAGTCGCTGACGGCACGAAGCCCGCGGACAACGACGCTCGCCTGATGCGTGCGCACATAATCCACCAGCAGCCCGTCCCAGCAGTCGATGGTCACGTTCGGCAAATCACGCGTGAGCTTCTCCAGCAGCGCCATTCGCTCCTGCACGGGGAAGCAGCCTGTTTTCTGCGGATTGTGCATCACGGCGACAATCAGGCGGTCGAACAGCTTCGCGGCACGGCGGATAACATCCTCGTGACCCAGCGTAACCGGGTCAAAGCTGCCGGGATAAACGCAAATGCGTTCCATTTACAATTCCTCCGTATGAATCAGGCGGAAAAAGCTCACGCCCGCAATGCCGTACTTGCGGCTGTCGTACAGATCAAAGCCATCGGGGGTGGATGGGAACGTCTTTGCCTCATGCTCGACCAGAATGATGGCATCTTCCGCCAGCAGCGGCTTGAGCGCATTCATCACGCCGCAGAGGTCGTGCATGGCATACGGCGGATCAAGAAACACAAGGTTAAAACGGTCGTCCGCGCGCTGGAGCTGCGATACGGCGGCTTGCCAATCCATCAGCAGCAGGCGGCAGCGGTCGTCCATCCGCAGCTTACGGCAATTCGCTTCCTCCACCTGATGCGCCTTTTTGTCCACATCCACCAGCACGGCGGATGCAGCCCCCCGGCTGACCGCCTCAAACGCCATTGCGCCGCTGCCTGAGAACAAATCCAGCACCCGCGCACCCCGCACCTGCTGCTGAAGGATATTGAACACATTCTCACGAACACGGTCGAGCGTTGGACGTGTATCTCTCCCCAGCGGCGCGTCAATGACTGTGCCGCGGGCTGTTCCGGCGATGATTCGCATGTGGGTTTCCTCCACTTAATTCAGCTGCTCCGGGCCGTTCTGCGCGGTGCGCTGCTTGCGCTCCTTGTTCGCCTTCTTGCGCGCCTTACGCTTGCCGGCAGCAATGTCCGCCTGCACCTGCGTGCGGATGCGGACGCCCTGCGGATAGCCCAGCCCGTAGGCAATCATCGGCAGGCAGCACAGCAGCGGGCTGAACTGCTCCAAGCGCAGCATTGCGTCGCTGTTCGTCGCACCGACAATGTTGACGGCGGGCAGGATGCAGGTGCGAATCACTATGCGCAGAATCGTCATGCCCGCGACGCCGCCGTCCTGCGCGTACACTGCCAGCGCCGCGCCGTTATCGACATTGTCCATCATGCTGCTGACCCACGTCGGCAGCGCGCCGATGCTCGTCATTTGGCGCTGCGTCGTGCAGGCCAGCACGGTCGCGGCAATCAGCAGCGGAAGCGAGCCAATCAGCGCTGTCAAAAAGCCTTTGAGCGGATGATAGCAAGCGCGGATTTCCGCGTCATTGAGCATTCGGTTCGACTCCTTGCGCTGATACGCCAGTTCACCCGCGCTGACCGCAACGCTGCCTGCCGCTGCGCCAGACTGGAACATGACCGTCAGCAGCAGCAGAACGACCGCCAGATTGATGATGAGGCGGAGCGTAAAGCTGTCAAAGCTCAGCACCGCGCCCAGAAACAGGAACGCAATTGCCATCATCAGCAGATACAGGAAGAAGCGCAGCGCACCGCCGATGCAGGACGAATCCAGCGGCTTGCCCGTCAAATACGGCTTTTTGCTGACAGGCTTGGGTGCAGCGGTTTTCTTTTTCGTTTCCGACATGGTATTTTCTCACCTTTCATGATTTTGACGGATTTTTCCCGCCGCTGAAGTACCGAATCTCCTCCCCGTCCACACAGGCGCCCAGCGGAATGTCCCAGCTTTCGCGCGGGATGTCATCCACCCATTGCCACGGCAGGGCGCAGCCCAGCGCGATGCCATTTTTCAGCGGCAGCAGTCCGTCATAGTAGCCGCCGCCCTTGCCCAGCCGCGTACCGTCCGGGGCAATGCCTTCCAGCGGCGTCAACAGCAGGTCAATCGCATCCGGCGATAGAATCGGGGCGCTTTCCGGCGGTTCAGGAATACCGTACGCGCCCGGAATCAGCGCTGACAAATCGCAAATTTGCCGCATGGTCATCTGCCGCGCGCCTTCCACCCTCGGCAGCAGCAGCGTTTTGCCCAAATCCAGTGTCAGGCGCAAAAGCGGCATGATATCCGCCTCCCGCGCCATCGGCACATACCCGGCAACGACATTTGCGCGGCGGAACAGGTTGCTTTGCGCAATCACGGCGCAAAGTCTCACGCTTTCCGCGTTTCGCTGGCTTTTGCCGGGATACCGCGCGCGAATCGCTTTTCGCAGCGCCGCCTTTTCCGTGCTCATTCGTGCTCGTGCAGCCAGACGCGGCGAACGCGCTCCGTCGCCGCCAGCAGCACCTCGTAGCCAATCGTGTCCGACCAAGAGCCGAGTTCATCCGGCGTGATGGTCTCCGCGCCGTCCGAGCCCATCAGGGTCACTTCGTCGCCCGCCTTGACGTTCGGAATATCGGTCACATCCACCATCATTTGATCCATGCAGATGCGCCCGACGACCCGCGCGCGCTGCCCGTGCAGAATCACCTGCGCGCGGCTGGAGGCGTTGCGGTGATAACCGTCGCCGTAACCGCAGGCTACCGTCGCAAGGCGCATCGGCTTTTCCGCCGTAAATGTGCAGCCGTAGCTGATTTTGTCGCCCGGCTGAACGGTCTTGACGAACGTCACCTGCGTCCGCCATGTCATGACCGGGCGGAGGGGCAAATCCGTTTCCACCGGCGGATGACCATACATCGAGATGCCTGCGCGCACCATGTCCAGCGCGGCTTCCGGGCAGCGGTGAATGGCGGCGGAGTTGGCGCAGTGGCGCACGATGCCGTCCGGCAGGAGCGTCAACAGCTGCTGAAAGCGCTCAAACTGCATCCGCGTATATGCCATATCGCTGCCATCGGCATCCGCAAAGTGCGTGAATGCCCCCGTCAGGCGGACATGAGGGCTGACTTGCAGACGGGCGAGAATCGCGCGGATTTCCTCTTCCGTGCGCACGCCAATGCGCCCCATGCCCGTGTCGATTTTCAGGTGCATCAGCCCCGTCAAGCCGCTTTCCTTCGCGCAGGATTCGAGCGTATCAACCATTTCCGGCGTGCAGACCGTCAGCGTCAGTTCGTTGTGGACGCCCTCGGCAATTTCTTCATCAGAGGATGCGCCCAGCACCAGCACCGGCGCGGTTACGCCCGCCTGACGCAGCGCCGCGCCTTCATCCGTGCGGGCAACCGCCAAGGCACTTGCGCCCGCTTCCAGCGCGGCACGGGCGACCTTTGCAATGCCATGCCCATAAGCATCCGCCTTAACCACGGCCATCAGTTTCGTTTTTTCCGGCAGCGTGGAGCGCAATAGACGCACATTCTCCCGCAGCGCTTCCAAATCAATTGTCCGAACAGGATACTGCTGCATGTGCAGCTCACCTTCCTTAAACACAGCAAAATGCTCCCGCTTTAGGCGGCAGACTGCCTTTTATTATAGCATAGGAACACGATAAAGAAAAGGGGCAAACCGGAATTTGCGCCGTTTTGCCGCTGATTTATGGGCTTATCGTCCGTTTTTCTCATGCTGCGCAATCTGCTCGTTCAGCAGATTGACATCGCCGCAGCCCATCGTAATTGCCAAATCGCCCGGCTTTAAGTGTGCGCGCAGGTACGCCTCGGTATCGTCAAACGACGGTGTCCATACGGCGTTCAGCCCGTGCGCCTGCATTCCGGCGACCAGCTTGCCGCTGTCCAAATCAGGGTAATTCTCCCGCTTTTCACGCGCGCTGAAAATGTCCATGACGACGGTCACGTCCGCCGCTTCGGTGCACGTCAGGTAGTCATTGAAGAGATGCTTCACGCGGTCAAACGTGTGCGGCTGCATAACAGCGTAAAGCGTCCCCTTGCAGCGCTTCCGGGCAATGGCGACGGCATTGCGCATTTCCGCCGGATTATGCCCGTAGTCGTGGAACATCTCCGCGCCATTGAGCAGCCCCGTCAGTTCAAATCGCCGATGCGCCCCGGTGAAGCGCGCCAAGCTCTCCGCTGCTTTCGCCATATCCGCGCCCAGTACCCACGCCGCAGTGAGCGCCGCCAGCCCATTTTCGACATTGAAGCGCCCCGGCACGCCCATCTTGACGTGCGCCAAAGTGTTCCCCTGCGCGCAGAGGTCGAATGTATAATAGCCGTTATCATCTTCCGTCAGCGCGGCGGGATGCACGTCGCAATCCGCCGTCAGCCCGAAAGTAATTGTCCGGCAGTTGAGGCGCGAAAGCTGGCGAACCACGCGCTCATCCGTCCCCTTGCCGATGGCGACGCCGTTTTCCGGCAGCAGGTGCAGAAACTGCCCGAACGTCTCCTCAATCTCGTCGATATCCTTGTAGCAGTCCAAGTGATCCGCGTCGATATTCAGCACAACCGCCATCGTCGGATGCATATGCAGGAACGAGCGGTTGAATTCACACGCTTCAGCGGCAAAAATATCGCTGTGACCGATGCGGGTTGACCCGCCGATGGCATCGAGCTTGCCGCCGATATGCACCGACGGATCAAGCCCGCACTCGACGAGAATTTCCGAAAGCATGGAGGTCGTCGTCGTCTTGCCATGCGCACCGCAGATGCCGATGGCGCGCGCATAGTGGCGCATCAGCTGTCCCAGCAGCTCCGCGCGTTCCATGGACGGAATATGCAGCCGTTCCGCTTCGGCGCGCTCGGGGTTCGTCAGCGGAATCGCCGCGGTATAGACCACCAAATCCGCACCGTGGACATTCTCCGCACGGTGGCCGATGGTTACTTTCACGCCCGCCTGCCGCACGTCATTCATCAGATACCCGTCATTCTGATCCGAGCCTGTCACCTGATACCCCAAATGCTGAAGCATTTGAGCCAAACCGGACATACTGGAGCCGCCGATGCCAATCATATGGATGCGTTTGCCCGCAAAATCCTGAATCTGTGGCGTGTTCATCATCACTCATCTCTCCTAAGAATCCAATTCCGCGTCTATTATACGCCATCTGCCCCTGAATAATCAAGTCATCCCGCTTGATCTCTGTGAAAAAAAAGCGAAAAAAGGCGGATTCGCGCGTGATTTCATCATGTTTTGCTTGACATTCGGGCGGTTTCCTGCTATTGTTATGCGTGGGTATGCCTGCGCACACCCGCTGTTTTTTCGTATAGACGAACGCGCACCGGCTGCATAGAAGCCGCTGAAAGGGAGGATACTACGCATGACCAAGGCCTTGATTTCCGTCACCGGACAGGATACTACCGGTATTATCGCCCGCGTCGCGACCAAACTGTCTGAACTCAACATCAACATTCTGGACATCACGCAGACCATCCTGTCGGGATGCTTCACGATGATGATGGTCGTTGACCTTGACGGCGCCCAGATGGAGTTTGCCGCCGTGGATGAGGCGTTCCAGCCCATCCGCGAGGAAATGCACCTGAATATCCACCTCCAGCGCATGGATATTTTCGACGCGATGCACCGCATTTAAGACAGGAGGATTTGAGGGATGATTGAAACGGGCGAAATCCTCCAAACGATGGCGATGATTCAGGAGCAGAACTTTGATATCCGCACCATTACGCTGGGCATCAATCTGCTGGACTGCTCTCATCCGTCCCCGGAAGCCTGCGCACAGCGCGTGTACGATAAAATCTGCCGCGTTGCCAAAGACCTTGTGCGCACGGGCGAAGCCATTGAGCGTGAACTGGGCATTCCGATTGTCAACAAGCGCATCTCCGTGACCCCAGTGAGCCTGATCTGTCAGGGCGACCCGCGCCCGATTGCCAAGGCGCTTGACCGCGCGGCGAAGGAAATGGGCGTGAACTTCTTGGGCGGCTACTCTGCCCTGATGCACAAGGGCGCAACGCTGGCGGACGAGCGCCTGCTGGCTTCCATCCCCGAAGTGCTCTCCACGACCGAGCGGCTCTGCTCCTCTGTCAACGTCGGCAGCACCCGCGCGGGCATCAACATGAACGCCGTGCGCGAAATGGGTGAAATTATCAAAAAGACGGCGGCGCTGACGGCGGACACGGACGGGCTGGGCTGCGCGAAGCTGGTCGTTTTCTGCAACGCAGTGGAGGATAACCCGTTTATGGCGGGTGCTTTCTGCGGCGTGGGCGAGCCGGAATGTGCCATCAACGTCGGCGTGTCCGGGCCGGGCGTGGTCAAGCGCGCGCTGGAAAGCGTCAAGGGGCAGCCTTTTGACGTGGTAGCGGAAACCATCAAGAAGACGGCGTTCAAGATTACCCGCGTGGGTCAGCTGGTTGCACAGGAAGCGTCGCAGCGGCTGAATATTCCCTTCGGCATTGTTGATCTGTCCCTTGCCCCGACCCCCGCGCGCGGTGACTCCGTGGCGCATGTGCTGACGGAAATGGGACTGGAAATGGCGGGCGCTCCCGGCACGACGGCGGCGCTGGCGCTGCTCAACGACGCCGTGAAGAAGGGCGGCGTGATGGCATCGAACCACGTCGGCGGGCTGAGCGGCGCGTTTATCCCGGTCAGCGAGGATATTGGCATGATTGAAGCAGCGTCGGCGGGCGCGCTGACGCTGGAAAAGCTCGAAGCCATGACGTGCGTGTGCTCCGTTGGCCTGGACATGATTGCTATTCCGGGCGACACCAGTGCGGCGTCAATTTCCGGCATTATCGCGGATGAAGCCGCCATCGGCATGGTCAACAACAAGACCACGGCAGTGCGCGTGATTCCGGCAGTCGGCAAGAAAGCAGGCGATACGGTAGAGTTCGGCGGACTGCTGGGCTTCGCGCCGGTGATGCCGGTCAACCCCTACGGCAATGAAGAATTCGTTGCGCGAGGCGGACGCATCCCTGCCCCGCTGCACTCTCTGCGCAATTAAGCAATCAATGGGAATCCTAAACTTGGAGGAACTATGGGCAATTTCGTAGACCATGTAAAAATCACCTGCAAGGCAGGCAACGGCGGCAACGGCAGCATGTCGTTCCACCGGGAAAAATTCGTCCTGAACGGCGGGCCGGACGGCGGAGACGGCGGCAACGGCGGCAATGTCTGCTTTTACGCTGACCTAAACATGCACACGCTGCTGGATTTCCGCTTCAAGAGCAAATACACGGCGGAAAACGGCGTGGACGGCGCGGCAGGCAACTGCACGGGCAAGCGCGGTGAAGATCTCATCATCAAAGTACCTGTCGGGACGGTCATCCGCGAGGCGGAATCCGGCGCGGTGGTTGCGGATATGGACACAGCGGGCGAAACGCGCACGATTCTGCACGGCGGCCGCGGCGGCTGGGGCAACCGCCATTTTGCGACCCCAACCCGGCAAGCGCCGAACTTCGCCAAGCCCGGCATTAAGACGGAAGTCCATACCTTTCTGCTGGAGCTCAAAACGATTGCGGACGTGGGTCTTGTGGGCTATCCGAACGTCGGCAAATCGACAATTCTGTCCGTCGTGACGAGCGCGAAGCCGAAGATCGGCAACTACCACTTCACCACGCTGACACCGAATCTGGGCATCGTCCGCCGCCACGGCAAGGACATTGTGCTGGCGGATATTCCGGGTCTGATTGAGGGCGCGGCGGACGGCGCGGGCTTGGGGCATGATTTCCTGCGACACGTCGAGCGCACTCGTCTGCTGCTGCATGTGCTGGATATTGCGGGCAGCGAGGGCCGCGACCCGGTGGAGGATTTCGACCAGATTAACCACGAGCTGGCGAATTACGGCGAGCTGGCGGAACGTCCGCAGATTGTGGTGTGCAACAAGTCAGACCTGCCGGATTCGGAAGAAAATGTCGCCCGCTTGAAGGCGCACTTGGCAGAACTCGGCTTGGACTACCCCGTGTTTGTCGTGTCTGCGGCGACGCATCAGGGTTTTGACGCGCTGCTGGACAAAACGGGCGACATGCTGGAAGCGCTCCCCCCGATTGTGCATTTTGAGGAGGAAGTCAGCTACGACGACTCCGTCAAGCCCGGCACGTTCGAGATTGTCCGCGACGGCGCGGTGTTCGAGGTCGTTGGCTCGTCCATGCAGCGCCTGATTGACTCGGTGAACTTCGATGACGAAGAATCCATGAGCTGGTTCCACCGCACGCTGCGCAAGTGGGGCGTCATTGACGCGCTGCGCAAGGCGGGCGCACAGGAAGGTGACACGGTTCGCATCATCGACATGGAATTTGACTTTGTGGAATAACAGGAGAAAGCAAACAATATGAACAGCAAACAGCGCGCTATGCTTCGCGGCATGGCGAACACCATGGAAACCATTCTCTACATTGGCAAGGACGGTGTCGTCCCCGGCACGATTAAGCAGGCCAGTGATGCGCTGGAGGCCCGCGAACTCATCAAGTGCGCCGTGCAGCAGGGCTGCCCGCTGACCGCGCGTGAGGCAGTGACGGAACTGTGTGCCGCGCTGGAAGCCGAGCCGGTGCAGTGCATCGGCCGCCGCTTTGTGATGTACCGTCCGAGCAAGGACAATCCCCGTATTGTGCTGGAAGACTGATGGTCACGCATCCCTTTGCCCCGGTGGTGGATGAAAACTGCCGGACGCTGATTCTGGGCAGCTTTCCGTCCGTCAAGAGCCGCGAAAACGGCTTCTATTACGGGCATCCGCAGAACCGATTCTGGAAGATGCTGGCGGCGGTGTATGCGGAGGATGCGCCGGTGAGCATTACGGAGAAGACTTCCCTGCTGCTCCGGCACCATCTGGCGCTGTGGGATGTGATTGCGAACTGCGAAATCGACGGTTCGGCGGATGCGTCTGTGCGCGAGGCGGTGCCGGTGGACATTGCGCGAATTATCGACCGGGCGCACATCACGCGCGTCCTGTGCAACGGCAAGCTGGCGGGAACGCTCTACGCGCGGCACTTGCAGCCAATGGTGGGCATTCCAGCGCTCGTCCTCCCCTCCACCAGCCCAGCGAACGCGGTTTGGACGCTGCCGAAGCTGACAGACGCGTGGCGCAAAGCCTTGACAGACGAAAACGCGACTTTCTGCGAGTAACAGGAAGCCGCGTTTTTTATACCCTATGCAGATTTATGCTGCAGGTTCACTGCGAACCTCCACCGTCCAGCGGAGATTTTGCAGCCGCGCCGGGAAATCGCTGTCACGCCAATCCGACATGCTCCATGCTGACCAGATGGCTTTGCGCCCTAAGCCGAGTGCGTCACAGCCAGCCGCTTGCAGACGGTTCAGCACATCCAAACACGCCCTCGCGGTTTCGGCGGACACGGCCTGCGGGGTCAGGTCAGCACGGTCGTAGCGCAGGTTCACGCGGCAGATGGCGGTATTCTCCGTTAGGCGGATGCTCGTGCTCGCTTCCGTCAGGTGAATCGCGTGTTCGGGCAGAAGCAGCTGCGTCCGGGTCAATTCGCCCTGCATCAGCAGCAGAATCTGCGTTTCCTCCGGCGGCAGAAAATTGCGGACAAGCCCGTCCGCATCCGTCAGCCACGCGCCGCTGAGCAGGAAGCCTTCCGTCGTGCTTTCCGCACCGCAAAGTACAGGTGATTGACGGCTGCCGAAGCGAAGCAGCACCGACGCGGCGCACGTCGGGATGATGCCCTGCTCGTGCCGCGCCTGCACCATTACGTCGATGGACTTGCTGAGGCGCGTGCCGTTCTCCGGAACGAGCTTTTCCGCCAGCGCCGTCGTATCCTCCTCGGTCACGGCGACGGAAGCGTGCAGACGCAGATTCTCCACGCCGGACAAGTCGCTGAGCGTCCGCACAATCGGAATTTCCGCTGCCCATGCGCGCGAAAGCACAATCAGACGCAGCTGCCCCCAGTGCAGGCGCATCGGCGCGGCGGATTCAAGTGTTCGGAGCGCGTCGGTCAGCGTAGCGCCAGTTGCGGAAAGTGTCTGATAGCCGCCGTTCTGCTGGTATGTCGGGATGCGCACGCGGACGGTGCATTCCTGCGCGCCGCCATCAACCAGCAGGGCGACGCAGAAGGCGCGTTCCTCCGGCGGCAGCGCCGAGCAGCCCGTGCAGAAAAGGCAGATCAGCAGCAGACAAAGCGCGCGTTTCATACTTTTCCCCTCCTGCAAAGCCGGGCGATGGTCAGCACCAGAAGCAGCAGCACCCCCGGCGCAAGCGACCATGCCGTGAGGGCGGTCAGGACGCGCCAAAGTCGGCTGATGTCGAATAGCTGCGTCAGCGTCAGCAAGCCAATCAGCACATACGGCACCCACTTTTTCGGCTTCTGGCACGATGATGTCAGGAAGCGCGCCGCCAGCTGCGCACTGCCCGCAATGCTCAAAAAGAGCGTCATCATTAGCAGACACTGCGCAAGCGTTCGGACGGTGGGCTGCAAAAACAGCGTCGGCAGCGCAAGTCTGCTGGCAAGACTGCGCCCCGGCACGGTCAGTTCCGGCGGAATCGTGAGGGACAGCAGGAGCAGAATCACTGGGCAGGGCAGCAGCCCGGCGAGCATGGCTGGGGTGCGCCTTGTCCCCTCTTCCGCCGGAAATTCCAGCAGCAGGAGCAGCACCCAGCTCATGCCCCACGCGCTGCGGATGCCGCTCAGCAGCGGCGGCACGCCTTCGCCCAAGAGCGGCACGATGCCGTCCGGGTGCGCGTCGAGCAGCGCGTTGATGGCGATAATCCCGGCAGCGACAAGCAGCACATGCCGGAGCAGATAAACGCCGCGCGGCAGTCCGTCGCGGTTCAGGGCAATCAGCATCACCGACGCCGTCAGCAGCGTCAGCGTGAACTGCGAGCCGCGCGCACCGATGCCCTCGGTGAAGAATGTGATGAGCGCCGTGAGGGACGCAGCGCCGTCCAGCAGGAGCGGGAGGGTCAGCGTGAGCATAATCAGGATGCCGCCGAAATTCCCCAGCAGCTTTCGGGCACAGTCAGTCAGCGTCCGCGTGTGCGTTCGGCGCAGGAGCAGCCGCAAAGCGCCGTAGACGCACAGCCCCGGCAGCATACACGCGGCAGAAAGCCACCACGCGGCGCTCCCGCAGAGGGGCAGCAGCTGCGTCAGGCCAATGCGCGTCATCGACACGGCGGACAGCAGCCCAATCAGCGCATTCTGCGTCTGACGCTGCCCGGCGCGGCGCTTCTGGATTCGCTGCATTATTCTCCTCTCCTGTCCCAGCCACGCATTCTGCCGCGTGAGCGCATATTGTTCTCGGCGCTGCCCAGCCATGTCCGCCAGCGCTGCTGCCAAAGCGGATGACGCGTCAGCAAATCGGGATTATGCGCACGCGGCGGCGAAAGCGGAGCGGCGAAGGGTGCGCCAAGGCTCGTCAGGCTGCACAGACGGACGCAAAGCGCCGTCATGAACAGGACGATGCCGTAAACGCCGAAGATGCTGCCTGCCGCAAGCAGGAGCAATTGTCCGATGCGCACCGCTAATCCAAGCGAGTAATCCGGCACGGCATATGATCCGAGGCTGGATACCGCAACGACAATAATCAGCAGCGGATGCACAAGTTTCGCCTCGACCGCGGCTTGTCCCAGGATCAAGCCGCTGACCGTGCCGAGCGTTGAACCAGTTAGCGACGGCACGCGGATGCTGGCTTCCCCGACGAGGTTGAACATGATGAGCATCAGCAGCATTTCCAGCGGCACGGACAGCGGCACTTCCGCCTGACTTTCCAGAATCGACGTGAGCAGCGCCGCCGGAAGCGCCTGCGGATGGAACGTGACGAACGCCACGAACAGCGCGGGCAGCATCAGCGCGCAGAGCAGTCCCAGCAGGCGAATCAGCCGCATAAACGTGCCGTACAGCCAGCGCGAGGACGTATCATCCGGCGTATGCAGCAGATGGAGGAGACTGGCAGGCAGCACCAGCACCTGCGGCGAACCATCCAGCAGCAGCACAATCTGCCCTTCCAGCAGCATCGACGCGGCGCGGTCGGGGCGCTCGGTCATCACGCACTGCGGCAGGAGCGAAAACGGGTGATCCTCCAGCAATTGCTCCAGCGCGCCGATGGACAGCACATGGTCAATATGTACTTCCTCCAGCCGTGCCTTCAGGCGGGACAGACTGCTTTCATCCACCGCGTTTTGCAGGTACATCACGCACAGGCTGACCGGAATCGCGTCGCCGATCTGCCGCATTTCACCAATCAGCTCCGGCGTAGGCAGAATGCGGCGAAGCAGGGTGATACTGTCGCGGATGGACTCGTTGAACCCCTGATGCGGTCCTCTCACGACGCTTTCGGTCAGCGGCGGCGAAATTCCGCGGCGAACCGCCCCGCGAACATCGAAGCTCAGCGCGCCGTCCATGCCGTCCGCCAGCACAACCGCGTGACCCGACACCAGCTGCGCGACGATTTCCCGCACATCAAAAAACGCTTCGACTTCGCACAAGGCGACGCGCTGCCGGATGCAGCCAGCGATTTCGCCGGATGATGCCGTTTCCGCCGCATTTTGCAGGGGAAAAAGCAAATAGTGCTGCATGAAGTCGGTGGAAACCAGCCCATCCACATAGTACACCGCCGCATCGCGCGAAAACGTGCGGAAGAAGCGGACGTGCATGTCCGGATTGACCGCCCGATGCAGCTTTTCATCCAGCAGACGGCAGTTTTCCCGTAAATCACCGTTCATGCGCCATTCCCCCTTCTTTGAATACGCCAAAGGAGACCGCGCCGCCTTGTGCGCGACACGATCCCCCTCGGAAGATTTCCCGCCTGTCCGTTACCAGCGGCACTTGTACGACGAGCACAAGCTTTCGTCCGCTTTCCCGTTGCAGCAGCATTCCTTCGGCGCAATCTGAACGTCCATCAGACCGCAGACACCGTCCTGCTCATGATGCTGGCAGCTTTCGACGGAACAATGGATGCACTGGTTGTTCTTATGGGACATATCAGTCAACCTCCCTGAAAATTTGTCACCCGCACCGGCGGGCGCAGAGTACATTCTGCCCGATTTTCTACTTGCGATTCAGGAAAAAATATGATATAGTATTTCCTTGCGCGGAAACCGCGCACCGGAGCGCATCGGACTTCCTTTCCGACAGCGCCGGGACAGGGATTCGCCCACGCATGTGCGCAGCCCTGCAAAGAAAGGAGTGCTTCTATGTTTAAGAAGCTGCTGACCACCCGTTCTCTCTGTCTCTCTGCCATCATCGCCGCGCTCTACGCCGCGCTGACGCTGCTGCTCGCGCCCAGCTCGTATGGGAACATCCAGTGCCGCGTGTCCGAAGCGTTCACGGTCCTGCCGATGGTTCTGCCGCAGTCCATTCCCGGTCTGTTTGTGGGCTGCCTGATTGCGAACATTTTCTCCCCCACGCCGTCGATTTTCGACATTGTATTCGGTTCTCTGACGACGCTGCTGGCGGCTTACGGCACTTACAAGCTGCGCAACAAGCCCATTCTGGCGGCAGCCTGCCCCGTTGTGGCGAACGGCCTGATCGTCGGCACGATGGTTTGGGCACTTTCGCACGAGTTCCCGCTGCTGATTCAGATTGGTCTGATTGCCTTGGGCGAGTTCGGCTCTGTTTTCGTCGGCATGGTGCTGCTGACGGTCTTGAAGTCGCGCGTGGACTTTAACAAAATCAGCAAGATGTAATTTTCTTGGGGCTTTCTGGCGGAATCCGGCATTCGTGCCGTGCATTCCGCCTTTTTATTTTGCGCGTCTGTCCGAAAAATATGAAAAGACGGTGAAAATTGCAAAAATCCTTTCATTATAGGCGGAAATGTGCTATAATACAGGATGGATTGTTTTAGCCGAATTTTCAGGAGGACTGATGGTATGAATCATGCCGCGCTTATTCTGGCGTCGGGGTCGCCGCGCCGCCGGGAACTGCTTTCGCTGACGGGGCTGCCGTATGTGGTGGATGCGCCGGAGGTGGACGAAAGCTGCGCCTTGCCGCCGGAAGAAGCGGTGCAGGAAATCAGCCGCCGCAAGGGGCTTGCGGGCGCTGCGGCGCATCCGGGCTGCGTGGTGCTGTCGGCGGATACGCTGGTGGCGGTGGACGGGAAAGCGCTGGGCAAGCCGCACTCCGAGGAGGAAGCGTTCCAGATGCTGTCCCTGCTGTCCGGGCGGTGGCATCAGGTGTACACAGGCGTGTGCGCCGTGGATGCGCAGGGCATGGTTCATCAGCGGGTCGTGGGGACGCAGGTGCATTTCTGCCCGATGACGGAGGAGGAAATCCGCCGCTATATCGCTACGGGCGAACCGATGGACAAGGCGGGCGCATACGCGGTACAGGGCATTGCCGGGCTGTGGATTGACAAACTCGAAGGCTCGTACAGCAACGTGATTGGCCTGCCGATGCACACCGTGCGCGAACTGCTTGACGAATGCGGACTGCACTGCTGGCGCGCCTGACGCCGGATGATGAATTTGATTGAGGGATGGTACAGATATGCACTTCAAAGCGCCAGACATTGGGCTTGACCTTGGAACCTGCAATACAGTTGTCTATGTGAAGAACGAGGGCATCGTCATCAGCGAACCGACGCTGGTGATTTCGCGGCGCGGCGACAAGAAGCCGATTGCCGTCGGCGAGGATGCACAGCGCATGTATGGGCGCACCAGCGATGCGGAAATCGCCATTCACCCCATCCGCAACGGTATGATTGCCAATTACGATGCAACGGTGCTGCTGCTGCGCGCTTTCATCAGCAAGGCAGTTGGCGAAAGCAACCTCGTCAAGCCGCGGCTGGTCATGTCCATTCCGTCGGAAATTGACGAAGTGAACCGTAAAGCGCTGACAGCGGCGGTTCGCGCGTGCGGACTGAAGAAGGTCTACCTGATTGAAAAGCCTTTGGCGGCGGCGATTGGCGCAGGTCTGTCCGTCTTTGAGCCGGAAGGCTGCATGGTGGTGGATGTCGGCGGCGGAACGACGGAAGTGGCGGTCGTATCGCTGGGCGGTCTGGTCGTCAGCCAGTCCATCCCCGTCGGCGGCGTGAAAATGGATGAAGCCATCGTCAACCATATTAAACATGAGTTTAAGATGCTGATTGGCGCAAAGACAGCTGAGGATGTAAAGCTCGACCTTGCTTCCGCCCTGCCGCAGGAGAACGGGTCGAGTGTGCGCATCCGCGGGCGCGACCTGCTCTCCCCCAGCGCGCTGGAAATCGACTATACCGCGCAGCAGGCGTACGGCGCGGTTCGCGAGCCATGCCGGGCGATTCTGACCGCTATCAAGTGGGTCTTGGAGCGCACGCCGCCGGAGCTGGCATCCGATATCATGAAGAACGGCATTTATCTCACCGGCCGCGCCGCGCAGCTGTATGCGTTGGATCAGTACATCGCCAATGAATTGAACATACAGGTCATTCTGGCGAAAGACCCCGGCGACTGCACGGTGCTGGGGCTGGGCTACATCGTCGAGAATCTTGCGCTGCTCGCCCAGCAGGGACGCATGCCGCAATTGAACTGATGAGCGGATTCCCCTATTCTTTGAAGGAACTGAGGTGATCGATTCGTCATGGCGAATCAGAAAAACGGCAAGAATCGCGGTGAAACCCCTGCCCGCCGCGACGGTTTCTATTTTGATGACGATTTGGACAGCGTGACAGCGGGGCTTCCCACGGGTGACGAGCCGGAGGAAGACGAAGTGCCCGACCTGCCGCCGGAGGAGGACAACGCGCCGCCGACGGAGGGCTACAATTCCACGGGCATCCGCATGATTGGGCTGAACAGCGCCCACAGTGAGCAGGATGATGAGGGCATTGACCGCGGCCGCCGTCCGGCACGTCCGACCATGGAGTTTTACATGGAGGATAATCTGGAAGCCGAGTACGCGCCGGAAAAAGAAACGCCGCCGGAAGAAGCACCCGAAGCGGGCAGCGACGCGCAAATCGACCGCGGCTACGGGCAGAAGCCCCGCGCGGCAGACGAGAAAAAGCGCGGCAAGAAGAAAAAAGGGCATCCTGTTCTGCGCACGATTCTGGTGTGGACGGTCAGCGTGATACTGCTGGGCATTATTGGCATCATGGCGTTGTCCCGCACGATGTACCAGGATTCTTCCCTGCTGACGCTGCCGGAAAACGCCATTTCCTCTGCCGTCACCCCGGTGCAGACGTGGTTCTCCGGCATCGTGCAAAGCATTTCGGATTACTTCTACATGGTGCGCCTGCGTTCGAACTGGGAAGCGGAGTATAACCGCGTCGTAGCGGAAAACATGGAGCTGGCCTCCGTCGTCGCCCGCAACGCCGAACTGGAAAAGCAGCTGTCGCAGTTCACGAACATGCAGGAGGAAATTGTCACTAACGCGAACATGAATCCACTGACGGCGCAGGTGATTGCCCGCGAACAGGGCACCTATTTCTCCGTGTTCACGGTCAACAAGGGCAGCCGCGACGGGGTGGAGCCGTACATGGCGGTCACAATTTCCGGCGCACTCGTCGGTTTCACCGAAACCGTGTACGACACGTCCTGCACCGTCCGCACGATTATCGACTCCGACGCTTCGATTGCCGGCATGATTCAGTCCAGCCGCGATCAGGGCATCGTCAGCGGTACGCTCGGCGTGGACGGCACGGCGCTCTGCCGCATGTACTATCTGCCGGATGATTCCCTGCCGCGTCCGGGTGATCAAGTGGTCACTTCCGGCGTGGGCTTCTCCTTCCCCAAAGGCATCCCGATTGGCACGGTGCGCGAATCCACCCGCGGCATGGAAGGCAACAAACAGTACGTCGTCATTGAACCGCAGGCAGATTTCCAGCACTTGGAGTACGTCATCATCCTGCGTTACAAGCCGGAAGCGGAAGCCATCGAAGGACGCGACTCCACGGCAGTATACAACGAGTACGTTCCGCTGGTGACAGCTCGCCCCTATCCGACACTGAAAATCGGCTCGACGCTCATGTTCGGCGCAACGGCGACCCCGACGGAAGTGCCGTCCGTGACACCAAGCCCGACCGCCAGCCCGACACCGTCGCCCTCGCCTACGCCGTCGCCTGTGCCCACGCCGCGCGGAACGGTCTATGAGTACAACTCGACGCTGCTCAACCCGACGGCAACCCCGTCTCCGACACCCACGCCAAGCCCGACGCCTGTCCGGACGCTCAATCCGGGCGACCTTGACTGGGAGGAATAAGCCGTGCGCAACGTGTTTTGGCGGCAAATCCGCCTGCTTCTGGTTGTTTTCATCGGCTACCTTTTCCATGTCACGGTGATGACGCAGCTGGACACGACGGTCAGCATCAATCTGCCGCTGGTGATTTTATCGGTGGTGATTGTCGGCTATCCGCGCTACAAGGCGTTCTGGGTCGGTGCGGTGTACGGCATTCTGCTGGAAACGATGGTGCCGGGTGTGAAGCTGCTCAACCTCGTGTTCTACCCAATCTGTGCGATGCTGATGTCGCTGTTCTTCACCGACAAGAGCGCCGCCAGATTGCAGTACGACATGTCGAACCACCGCCGGGGGCGCAACCGCAGTGTTTATCTGCGCACGCCCCTGTGTGCCCTGTGCGCGGCGCTGCTGTATGAGGCCGTAAGCATCATCTATATCGCAATGAGCAGTGCGGAACTGACAAGCGCTTTCTTCACCCGTGCGCTCACCGATGCGCTGATGACGACGCTGACTGCGGTTGTGCTGATGTGGCCGCTGCGTCGGCTGCTCGGCTTCGGCGCGCCGGTATCCAAAGCAATGGCGAAAGGCTGATTTCGGGTCAGCCGGGTGAATTATGTTATTTTTCCCTGTGAAAGGAGGCTGAATTGTGAACCAATATCAGCAAGATCACGGCAACGCGCCGGAACAGGTGAAGGGTCGCTTTCTTGTCTTTGTGATTATCCTTATCCTGATGTTTGCCTATCTGTTTGCCGGTCTGGTGAATTTGCAGCTGAAGAGCAGCGAGGGATATTCCACAAAAACGGAATCCACCCGCTTAAAGACGATTCCTCTCACCGGCAAGCGCGGGAATATCACCGACGCGAACTCCGTGATTCTCGCCACGGACGAAATGGTCTACAATGTTACCTTCTATAAAGACGCCAGCGAAAGCTCCTCCAGCGTTTACAAGACGTATACGCAGTCAATTATTGACACGTTGAAAATTATTGAACGCAACGGCGGCAAGCTGGCATTCAGCTATGTCATTCAGCGCAGCGAAGAGACGGGCGAATGGGAGTTCAATTTCGGTTCGGGCGTGTCCGATGCGACGCTGCAGACACGCGAAAGCCAATGGCGCTCCAACAACTATGTGACCGCGAAGAGCTACCCCACGCCGGAGGACTGCCTGGTAACGCTCAAGCACCGCTACCGCATGGTCAACTCCGCCGAAGAGGAAGAGGAAGTCCGCGCGGCGTACATCGAGAAGCGCGGCGACGACAGCGGCTACGTCCCCTGCATCATCGTTGATGAGGACACGATGCTCAAAGTCATGGCTGTCTTTTCCGAAATGCAGATGAACCTGTACAACTCCCTGCCGATTACGATTGCGAAGAACGTTCCCTTCGAGACGGTGACGGAGATTGAAACGAAGTCGATGATGCTGCCGGGCATGGACATCTCCGAAAGCACACAGCGTGTCTACCCCAAGCAGACGCTGGCGGCGCAGGTCATCGGCTATATCGGCAAGATTCCTTCGCGCACGATGTGGCTGACACTGCAGGCAAAAGGGTACAGCTACAACGACACCATCGGGCGCGACGGCATTGAATCGTCGATGGAGGATTGGCTGACGCAGAACAGCTCCCTGCGCAAGGGCAGCCGCGTCGTCGAACGCAACAACTGGTCGAAAATCGTGCGCGAAATCTCCTACACGGAGCCGTCGGACGGCAACAATGTTAAGCTGACGCTGGATGTGAACTACCAGACCGTGGCGGAGCGCGCGATTGCCTCCAACGTCGCCCGCATCCGCGACAAGCAGGAGGATTTGATGGTCTCCAGCAAGTGGCTGGAAGATAATCGCACGCTGATTGCCACCTACGACTGGGAGCATTACCCGCTGGAACTGGCAGAACACGGCGTGATGCTTGTGCTGGACATGCAGGCGCGTGTGCTGGCCATGGCGAACTACCCCACCTACGACCTGAACGCGCTGGTTGCAGGCGGCGACGAGGCGCGCGCAATTCTGTCCGATGACCGTAACCTGATGCTGAACTACGCCATCGGCTCGCGCGCAACCCCCGGCTCGATTTTCAAGATGGTGACGGGCTTCGGCGCGCTGGACTCCGGCGTGTTGAAGCCGGACGAGATGATTTCGGACATGGGCTACTACACCGCCTACAATTCCGACTTGTCTACCGCTCCGAAGTGCTGGATTTCCGAGGGCTACCGCAGCCAGCACTACTACCAGACGATTGTGGGAGGGCTGGAGCACTCCTGCAACTACTTCTTCTATGAGTGCGGCAGCCGTCTGGGCGAGACACGCCTATATCAGTATGCTGCCGCGTTCGGGCTGACGAGCAAAACCGGCATTGACCTGCCCGGCGAAGTCCGCAGCGTCGTCGGCAGTCAGAACACGCTGTACGACCCGACGAAGCCGGTGGGCGAATCGTCGCAGGACACTTCGCGCCCGATTATCGTTTTCAACTCCATCAAGTCGCACCTGAAGAAGTGCGGTGAATCGCGCGGCATGGAATACGACGATGAGCGCCTGTCCTCCTGCGCCAAGCGCCTGATGGACATGGCGGTGGCATACCCCGAATCCTCGTGGGTAGAGAACATGCGCACCATCCTGATGGAAGAGCTGAACATGCCCCGCTCGATGGTGTATTCCAACTCCGTCATTACGGACACTTACAACTACATCAACGATATTAAGTGGGGCGGTTCGCAGACGATTCTGACCGCCATCGGACAGTCGGTGACGACGGTGACGCCAATTGCTGTCGCGCGCTACGTCACGGCAGTCGCCAACGGCGGCAAGGTCTACAACGTTTCCATCGTCGATTCCATCATCTCTCCGGAAGGCGAAGTGCTTTCCCGCCGTGACCCGGTGCTGATCAACGACCTGAACGACACAAACGGATACTTCAACCTCATCCACAAAGGGATGAAGGGCGTTACGGACGATACTGGTACTGCTAAACGCTACTGGAGCGACTTCAAATGGCAGAAAAAGATGGGTGCAAAAACAGGAACGGCGCAGGTCAACCAGATTGACCTTGAAAACAACGGCTGGTTCGTCTGCTTTGCTCCGCTGGACAACCCGAAAGTCGCTATCGTCGTCTATGTGCCGCACGGATATTCCGGCGCCATGTGTTCCTACGCCGCGAAGGACTTCCTGAACTGGATTTTCCCGGAATGGGACAAGAGTGATGTGGACTATGACCTGCCGATTGGCAACAGCCTTGCGCCATAAGGAGGGCTTGCACAAATACATGGGTACAGCTTGGATTATTGCTTCCGGCAAAGGCGGAGTGGGCAAAAGCACCCTCTCCGCCTGCCTCGGCATGGAAATTGCGCGCAATGGTCAGCGTGTCTGCATTGTGGATGCGGATATCGGCCTGCGCGATCAGGATGTGCTGCTGGGCGTGCAGGATTGCATTGTATATGATATTCTGGATGTTGCGAACGGCATTTGCCCGGTGGATGATGCGCTTGTCGTGCCGAAGCCGGACGCGCTGCCGAATCTGTCTCTCCTGCCCGCCAGCCAGTTCGCCCGCGCGAAGGAGCTGGAAGCCAAGGCATTCCGCAAAATTCTGCGGACGCTCAAAAGCAATTTCGACCACGTTCTCATTGATGCGCCGGCAGGCATTGAGCGCAGCCTGCGCGGTCTGCTGAGCAATGAAATCAACGAGTGCGTGCTGGTCTGCACGCCGGACGATGTATGCATCCGCAACGCGGAGCGAACAGCGAGCGTCCTGCGCAAAAAGGGGTTGACGGCGCAGCGCGTGATTGTCAACCGCCTGAATCCCGACTACATCCGCCGGGGTGAAATGTACGCCGCACAGACCGTCGCGCTGACGCTGGACATGCCGCTGCTGGGTGAAATTCCGGAGGATGCGGAAATTTACCGTGCGCTGCTGCATCATCAGAGCGTGATGGAGGGCGAAAGCGAGGGGCGCAATGCCATTGCCCGCATCGCCCTGCGCATGACGACGGACGAGGACGTGCCGCTGCCGGAATACGGGCAGAAGCGTACACTCTTCCAGCGCCTGTTCCAGCGCCGCAAAAAAGGAGATGAGAAGCATGTTCGCTAATGCCAGCCGCCGTTCGCGCGCGCATGTGGATGTGCCGCTGATTCTGATGGTGTTTGCGATGTGCTTCTTTGGCATCTACGCCGTCTGTGTGGCGACGTACTCCATCAACTCCACCGCCACGAACCTCTTGGAACACATTTTGGAATCCTCCTCGACACTCCGCCAGTGCTTCTTCGTGCTGGTGCTTGCGCCGCTGGTCATGACGCTGATTATCCTCTGCCCCTACCACCTGATTCGCCGCTTCACGCGCGCCATGTACATCGGCACAACCGTGCTGGTACTTGTTGTGTGGGTTTTCAACCGCGCTGAAGGCGTGAAGGCATGGTTGGACATCATCTGGGACATGACGATTCAGCCGTCCGAGTTCATCAAACTGGCAATGATTCTGATGCTGGCGCAGCGCCTGAGCCAATCGGAGCATCCGATGAGCACCTTCCGCGACTTCATCGAAATCATGGCAATGCTCCTCGTGCCGTGCGCAATCGTTCTCTTCTCCGGCGAAACAGGTTCCGCTATCGTTGTGGTGTTCGCGTTCGCGTGTATGCTGCTGTTCGCCAACGTCCGCTGGCGGCTGCTGATTACGATGGCTGTCGTCGCGATTCTGCTCGTTCTGGCGCTGTACGGCTTCATGGTCGCCACGGGCAGCGATGACTACCGTCTGGCGCGCATCGTCGCATTCCTGAATCCGGATTTGTCCCCGCAGGGTGACGCGTACCAGATGCGCCAGTCGCAGATGACCATCGGCGCGGGCGGCTTGACGGGCGTCGGCACGTTTGTCGATGGCTCGATGAGTCAGCTGAACTACGTCCCCGCCGACTGGACAGACTTCATTTTCGCCACCATCGGGGAAGCGTTCGGCTTTGCCGGCTGCAGCATCATCATGCTGTGGTACCTGGCGATTATTCTGCGTATGCTCTACCTCGCGCGCTACACCTACGACCGGCAGGGTATGCTCATCATCATCGGCGTGATTGGCATGCTGCTCTTCCACGTTTTCGAGAACATCGGCATGACGCTGGGGCGGCTGCCGATTACCGGCATTCCCCTGCCGTTCCTCTCCTATGGCGGTTCAAACATGGTCACGAACATCGGCGGCATTGCGCTGGTGCTGAATGTGACGAAGAACCGTCAGCTGACGCAGATTGATTCCAGCCGGAGATTTTACAGTTCCTATGCCAAATATACCAAATAAACAAGGAGATTGACGATTATGCCGCCTACGGTTCGATTCACCCGTGATGCTGTTCTCCATGCTGCCTGCCAGCTTATGCGCCGCGAAGGCATGGAAGCCCTCAACGCCCGCGCGATTGCCAAGGAACTCGGCGGCTCAACGCAGCCGATTTTCCGCCTGTTCACCAACATGGAGGATTTGCACCGGGAACTGATTCTCTACGTCGCGCGCCAGTTTCAGGCACACGCGGAGGCGGATATGGCGCAGTCCGACTCGCCATATATCCAGCTCTGCACGACGTATCTGCTCTACGGCCGCGACGAGCCGGAGCTGTTCAAGCTGCTGTTCATGCGCGACCGCGTCAGCGAGGGGCAATACAGCGACCAGACGAATTTTGACCTTGTGTTCAACATCATCAAGAAGGAAACGCCGCTGGACGACGAAACCGCCCTGCGCTTCTTTGAGCGCACATGGCTGTTCATTCATGGGCTGGCGGTCTGCATTGCGACGAAGTACATTCCCTGTCAGGATGAAAGATACCTTATCAGCATGGTCAAGGAAGCCTACAACGCCGCCGTTAAGATGATGAACCTTGAGGGCGTGCTGAAATTGCAGGAAATCTGATTCGCGGAGGGTGAGCGCATGACCGACGAGACGATTCACGCGAAGCTGTCTGGCATCCGCTGCTTTCTGCTGGACATGGATGGCACATTCTATCTGGGCGACCGCATCATTCCCGGCGGATTGGAATTTCTGGATGTGCTGGAGAAAACGGGGCGCACTGCGCGTTTCCTGACGAACAACTCCAGCCGCTCCGCCTCAACGTATGCCGAAAAGTTGGCGCGGATGGGCGTTCCGGCGGCGTATCGCGACGTGATTACATCCGGACAGGCGGCGGCGCGGTACTGCCTGACGCACTTTCCGGGCAAAACCGGCTATCTGCTGGGGAATCCCGTGCTTCGGGCGGAATTGACAGCGATGGGGCTGCGCTTCTGCGATTCGGACGACGCGGATTATGTGCTGGCAGCGTTTGACACGACGCTGGATTACGGCAAGCTCTGCCGCGTCTGCGACCTCATCCGCACGGGCAAGCCGTATATCGCGACGCATCCTGATTTCAACTGCCCGACCGAGCATGGGTTCATCCCCGACCTTGGCGCGTTTATGGCACTGATTCACGCCAGCACTGGGCGCTGGGCGGACGTGGTGATTGGCAAGCCGAACCGCGGTATTGTGGATGAAGCCCTTGCACGCACTGGCTTTGCGCTGCATGAGATGGCGATGGTGGGTGACCGGCTCTACACAGATGTTGCGACCGGCGTGAATCACGGCATGACGGGCATTCTCGTCCTCTCCGGTGAAGCAAAACGCAGCGATGTAGACACATCAGATGTAAAGCCTGACCTGGTTTTCGGCAGGCTTTCGGATATAATACCATATCTCTAAGTAAGGGAGCGAAAACACGTGCTGAACACCATGTTTCCGACCATCAACCGGGAAAGCTCCATGCTCGGCTTCGGCTGTATGCGCTTTCCAACAACACCGGACGGCAAAATTGACGAATCCGAAGCGATTCGCATGATTCGCCACGCCATCGACAACGGCGTTCGCTACATCGACACGGCGTACCCCTATCACGGCGGCGAAAGCGAGATTGTCGTCGGCAAGGCGCTCAAGGACGGCTACCGCGAGAAGGTCATCCTGACGACAAAGCTGCCCGTCTGGCTCGTCAAGACGCATGAGGACATGATGAAGTTCCTCGACGAGCAGCTGAAAAAGCTTGACACGCCGTATGTGGACTTTTACATTCTCCACGCAATGAACAATGAACGTATGGACTTGATGCAGAAGCTGGACTACAAACGCTTCTATGCAGACGCCATTGCGCAGGGCAAAGTGCGCTATCCCGGCTTCTCCTTCCACGACGACGCGAAAGCGTTCCTGCGCATCCTGCACGACTGGGATCAGTGGGGCATGTGTCAGGTGCAGATGAACATCCTCGACGACGAGAATCAGGCGACGCTTGAGGGCATCCGCGAAGCGGGTCGGCGCGGCGTGGGTGTCGTCGTCATGGAACCCCTGCGCGGCGGTCTGCTTGCGAATCCCCCGGTGGATGTGAAAGCAGTTTACGACGCGTATGCCGTGCAGCGCAGTCCGGTCGAATGGGGCTTCCGCTACCTGTACGCAATGCCTGAAGTCACCACGATTCTCAGCGGCATGAGCACATGGGCGCAGGTGACGGATAATCTGCGCATTTTCGACATGGCGAAGCGCCCGACGCTGACCGACGAGGAACTTGCGCTCTACCAGAAGGTCAAAGCAACGTACCTTGCGCGGACGAAAACGCGCTGCACGGGCTGCAAATACTGCCAGCCCTGCCCGATGGGCGTGCAGATTCCGCGCATTTTCCAAGGCTACGACGCCGCCATGCTCCGCGCGGACAGCTCCTTCAAGGCTGGATACGCCCAGATTCAGGCGGATCATGCGGATGCGTCGCAGTGCATCCACTGCCGCAAGTGCGAACGTGTATGCCCGCAGCACCTGCCGATTACCCGCTTCTTGCAGGAAATTCACACGGCATCGACAGCAGAGTAAATCGCCATATTTAAGATAACACCGCACAAATGAGGTGCTGCCTGCCGGAAAAGACATTGCCCGACGCGCCGCCGAGCTGTGCGGTGCTGCCTTAGCAAAACGCTCCTGAACACGCGTCAGGAGCGTTTTATGTTGCGCGAATCGCGGTTGACAACGGGAATTTGCAGCAGTAAAATAGAAATAATGGGATTTTGCCAGAAAACAAGAAAAGAGGCGAACCATCCAATGAAACACCAACTTCTTGCGCTGCTGCTTGGCAGTTTGCTGCTGCTTGGACTTCCGGCAGCGTGCGCGGACACCCCCACGATGACTGTCCTGATGTACATGTGCGGCACGGATTTGCAGAGTGACTGTGTGAACGACCTGTACGAGATGTGCGCGGCAGACATTCCGGACAACGTGACAGTCGTCGTGCAGGCAGGCGGCGCGAGCCAGTGGGACGACAGCCGTCTGCGTGCGAACCACATCAACCGCTTTACGATTGCGGACTACGATTTTTCCGACGTTGAAGTCTGCGCATGGCAAAGCATGGGCGCGCAGAACACGCTGGAGGATTACCTGACTTGGGCGACTTCCACCTACCCCGCCGATCGCTACATGCTGATCTTCTGGAATCACGGCGGCGGATCGACGAGCGGCGTCTGCTTCGACGAAACAGCGGATTACGACGGGTTGACAATTCACGAAATCAACGACGCGCTGTACAACTTTACAGAAGCCAATCCCGATTTTCATCTGGATCTCATCGGCTTCGACGCCTGCTTGATGGCAACCTACGAAGCGGCTGCGCACATGCAGTATTACGCTGATTTCATGGTCGCCAGCGAAGAACTGGAGCCGTCGCTCGGCTGGAATTATGCGTGGCTGAATGCGCTGGGCGAAAATCCGGCCCTTGACGCGCAGGGCATCGGCGTTGCGATTGCGGATGCGTACATGGAAGCCTGCCTGGACGAAAACCCTGATGATTATCTCAGCATGAGCGTCCTCTACTTGCCGGCAATGGATTATTTGGTCAGCACAATGGAGACATACGCATCGTATCTCTCGCAGGCGCTGGACGCTGGGCAATTGTCTACCTTCAGCCGTGCCCGCCAGCGCATGTATGCCTTTGGCGATTTTGACAGCGCAACATCCGACATGGTGGATATGATGGCGCTGATTGACGGCACGCGTACCATTGCGCCGCAGACCGCAGACGTCCTGCAAACCGCCTACGAGCGCGTCGTGCGCTACAACGTCGGCACGCGGAAATTCGACTACCTGACGGGCATGAGCGTCTATTTCCCGTCCGGAAGCTACGAGGGCGACGGCTGTCAGGAGACAATTCCGCGCATGACGGAGTTCACGCGCGGCTATGCGGAGCTTCGCAGCGGCGGCAATTACGTCTTCAGCGCGCAGGTTCCGCAGCAGGTCACAACCAGCAGCGTGTTCACCGGCAACCTGACAGACGCGTTTTTCTCCCCCGCCAGTACGTTCACCACAAGCGAAACGCCTCTTGCGGTGGAAGCAGATGCGGTGGATTTACCTGACGTTGTGCCAACGTTCACATCCATGAACGACGCGTTCTTCACCGGCAGCCTTATACCGGACGATTCTGCCATGGACGATTGGCTGGACATGGACGATGATTCCGCCTATATGTGCAGCATGATGCTCAGTCAGGACGAGCTGAACAACTTGAGCATGGTCGAGGGCTTGCTGTACTTGGATGGCAGCGACGACGAGGATACGTTCTACATCGAAATGGGCGCAATGCAGAACGCCGCCATTGACTGGGAAAGCGGCGAAATCATCAGCCAATTCGACGGCACTTGGCCGATGCTGGATGACCAAATTGTGATGATGTACGACCAGCTTGTCAATGGCGGAATGCGCCGAAGTGTGATTCCCGTCCGCTGCAACGATGTCGAGGGGTATCTGCTGGTGATGCGGCGGAGCTACAGCAGTGGCTGGACGATTGTCGGCTTCACGCAGGGGTACGACGATGCCGGACTCCCCGTTCGCGGCAGCGCTCCCCTGACCGAGGGCGACGTGGTGACACCGATTTACAACGTGTTATATGAGGACGAGGACGGCGAATTGCAGGAAATGACAATGGATGGCGACCCGATTGTGGCAGGTAAAGACGGTTCCATCGACTTCGGTTTCTACTCGCTCGAAGGCAGCGACGCGACCTACCTCTACTGCTTCTGCCTGACCGACATTTACGGTGAAATTCAACTGTCTGATTTCATCAGCTTTGAATTATAAAAAAGGAGGCTAATCTCATGAAACGACTGGTTTCCTTGCTCTGCGCGCTTTGCCTACTTTTTTCTTTCGCCTTTGCGGAGGATTACGCAACGACAAACCCATACACCATCGACGACATCGGCATGACGCTGGCACTCCCTGACGTGCTGAGTGTCACCAGCTGTGACGTGGGCGAAACGACGATTGACCTGCGCCTCGCTTACAATGGGCGTAATGATGTCAGCTACGCCGTCGCCATCAACTACGACGAAACGCTGGAGGATTATGTAACTATCAGCCTGCCGGAAGAGAATCTGCAAGCAATGATTGACTACTATCAGTCCATGTACACAGGCGGCAACCCGGGTTTGGTAGCGTATGACGAGGACGATGATTACGCTGCATTGACCCCGTTCTGTGCGGGCGGCAAAGGGCAGGACGGCAATATGTACTGCATTTTCGTCTGCGTGCTGTACGGATACACCATCACGGTAGTTGGCGGCACATCGGCGGATAGCTTCGATGATGACACCTACGGCGCAGCATTCAACCTGTACTGGTCAACCGTGACGAGTTTTGTGGACTGCATGATGGAAGAATAAGCGGTTTTGGGCGCGCTGGATGAGAGCAAATCTCTCCGGTGCGCCTTTTGTTGTACGCAAAAAAGGTGGCTTCCATCCCCTTTGACAGGGACGGAAACCACCAGAGATGCGTATTGTCAGCCGTTATGCGCTTTGCAGCGCCAAACGTCTTACTTGCCCATCTTTTCGAGGATTGCGGCATGTGCAGCAGCCAGACGCGCAATCGGCACACGGAAAGGCGAGCAGGAAACGTAGTTCAGGCCAACCTTGTGGCAGAACATCACGGAGCTCGGATCGCCGCCGTGTTCACCGCAGATGCCCAGCTTCAGGTTCGGACGGGTCTGACGGCCCAGCTTCGCAGCCATCTGCACCAGCTTGCCAACGCCGTCCGTGTCCAGACGCGCGAAGGGATCGCTCTCGAAGATCTTGTTGTCGTAGTAGGCGCCGAGGAACTTGCCAGCGTCGTCACGGGAGAAGCCGAACGTCATCTGGGTCAGGTCGTTCGTGCCGAAGGAGAAGAATTCCGCTTCTTCAGCAATCTCGTCAGCGGTGACAGCCGCGCGCGGGATTTCGATCATGGTGCCGACGTGGTATTCCAGCGTCATGCCCTGTTCCTCAAAGACCTTCTTGGCGGTCTCGTCGACGATGGACTTGACAAACGCCAGTTCCTTCTTGGAGCCGACCAGCGGAATCATGATTTCGGGCACAATGTTGTAGCCGCATTCGCGGGTCACATCGATAGCCGCCTGCAGAACCGCACGGGTCTGCATTTCCGCGATTTCCGGATAGGTGACGGCCAGACGGCAGCCACGGTGACCCATCATCGGGTTGGACTCATGCAGCGCATTGATCTTGTGGATGACTTCCTCGGAGGTGATGCCAAGGTTCTTGGCCAGCTCGTCGATTTCTTCCTTCATGTCAACATGCGGCACGAACTCATGCAGCGGCGGATCGAGGTAACGAACCGTCATGGGCTTGCCTTCCAGCGCCTTGTACATCGCTTCGAAGTCACCCTGCTGCATCGGCAGAATCTTCGCCAGCGCCTTTTCGCGCTGTTCCTTCGTGTCGGCCAGGATCATTTCACGGACAGCCGCGATACGATCCGCCTCGAAGAACATGTGCTCGGTACGGCACAGGCCGATGCCTTCCGCACCGAACTTGACAGCCTGCTTGGTGTCGCGCGGGGTATCCGCATTGGTGCGGACGCGCAGACGGCGGGCAGCGTCAGCCCAGCCCATGAAGCGAGCAAACTCGCCGGAGATGGACGCTTCAACCGTCGCAATCTGGCCATCGTAGACGTTGCCGGTAGAGCCGTCGAGGGAGATGAAGTCACCCTCATGGTACACCTTGTCGCCAACGGTCAGGGTCTTTGCTTCTTCGTCAATCTTCAGCGCGCCGCAGCCGACGACAGCCGCGCGACCCATGCCGCGAGCGACAACCGCCGCGTGAGAGGTCATGCCGCCGAAGACGGTCAGGATGCCCTGAGAGAAGTCCATGCCTTCGATGTCCTCAGGCGTGGTTTCGCGGCGAACGAGGATAACCTTTTCCTTGTTCTTGCCGTGTTCAGCCGCTTCGTCAGCGGTGAAGTAGATGCCGCCGGTGGCAGCGCCAGGGGAAGCCGGCAGACCCTTCGCAATGACGGGTGCCTTCTTCACAGCCGCAGCGTCGAAGTTCGGGTGCAGCAGGGTGTCGAGCTGCTTGGGCTCCACCTTCAGCACGGCTTCTTCTTCGCTCAGCACGCCTTCGTCCACCAGATCAACAGCGATCTTCAGCGCAGCCGCCGCGGTACGCTTGCCGTTACGGGTCTGCAGCATGTACAGCTTGCCGCGTTCAATGGTGTATTCCATGTCCTGCATGTCGCGATAGTGCGCTTCCAGCTTGGTGGCGATGTCCACAAACTGCTGGTACACATCGGGCATCTGCTCCTGCAGGTGGGAGATGGGTTCGGGGGTACGGATACCAGCCACAACGTCCTCGCCCTGAGCGTTCAGCAGGTACTCACCGTACAGCTTCTTCTCGCCCGTGGAGGGGTTGCGCGTGAAGGCAACGCCCGTGCCGGAGGTTTCGCCCATGTTGCCGAAGACCATGGACTGCACGTTGACGGCAGTGCCCCAGTCGCCCGGAATATCGTTCATGCGGCGATAGTAGATGGCACGCGGGTTGTCCCAAGAACGGAACACGGCCTTGACGGCTTCCATCAGCTGAACCTTGGGGTCCTGCGGGAAGTCCACGCCCATGTGCTTCTTGTAGATTTCCTTGAAACGAACGACGACTTCCTTCAGGTCATCCGCGGAGAGGTCGCGGTCGTACTTGACGCCCTTCTTCTCCTTGAATTCGTCCAGAACCGCTTCAAATTCGTTCTTCGGGATTTCCATAACCACGTCAGAGAACATGGCGATGAAACGGCGATACGCGTCATACGCGAAATGCGGGTTGTTGGTCAGGTTCGCCAGACCCACAACAGACACGTCCGTCAGGCCCAGATTCAGAATGGTATCCATCATGCCGGGCATGGAGGCACGAGCGCCGGAGCGGACAGAAACAAGGAAAGGATCCTTGTCGTCGCCGAACTTCTTGCCGGCCACCTTTTCGGTCTCCGCCAGAGCAGCATAAATCTGCTCGACGATATCGTCACCAATCACCTTGCCGTCGGTATAATACCGGGTGCAGGCTTCGGTGGTGACGGTGAAGCCCTGAGGCACGGGCATACCGAGATTCGTCATCTCAGCGAGGTTCGCGCCCTTGCCGCCCAGCAGCTCACGCATGTTGGCGTTGCCTTCCTTGAAGAGGTACACATACTTCTTCGCCATTGGAAACACTCCTTTTTTACATACTGCGGAAGAAACTTCCGCGCAGAAAACATTTGCCTGAAATTAGCCACGGAAAACACCGTGCCCTTCCTCCATCGCAAACACATTCTGCTGGCTATCCTATTTGATTATACTATTTTTCGTTGCTTTTTGCAAGATGCTGTTCACATTTTCAGCGGGAATTTGGGAATTTTCGAGCATGATAGTATTTACATGCTGCTTCCAAAAATCAATGTTTTTCTATTTTCTTGACGCAAGACACCCTTTTTGATATAATGAAGGCATCACTTCGTCGTGAATTTGCTGTTTTTGTTCGTGAGAAGGAGGCGTTATTGTGAAGAGGCTACTCGCTTGTTTGTTGTCTGTTGCCCTGCTTTTGCCACATTTGGCGCTCGCGGAGGATGATGCCTTCCCTGCATCTTTCAAATTTGGCGCGGATGTTTCCACCGTGCTGAGCGAGGAAAACAGCGGCGTTGTCTACCGCAACCGCGACGGCGAGCCGACAGACTTGTTCGTCCTGCTGAAGGAAGCAGGCTGGGACACTGTGCGCGTCCGCGTTTGGAACGACCCCTTCGACGAGGACGGCAGAGGCTACGGCGGCGGCAACTGCGGCGTGGCGAACGCGGTGGAAATCGCCCGCCGATGCAAGGAAGCCGGACTGTCGCTCATCGTTGACTTCCATTACAGCGACTTCTGGGCTGACCCTGCAAAGCAAATGTCCCCGAAGGCGTGGGTCACGATGGATTTGACGCAGAAGTGCAGCGCACTCTACGCCTTCACGACGGATGCGCTGACGCAGATTGCCGCAACGGGCGTGGACGTGTGGATGGTGCAGGTCGGCAACGAGATTAACGGCGGCGTGGCGGGCGAATGGAGCACAAACGGGCGCAATCAGCTGATGAACGCCGGAAGCGCCGCTGTCCGCGCAACCCTGCCCGATGCGTTGGTGGCAGTGCATTTCACCAACGTCAGTCAATCGGACGCAAAGAAGTACATCCGCGAGGTCTACGAGGGCGATACGCCGGTTGATTTCGACGTGATGGCGTACAGTTATTACAGCTATTGGCATGATTCGTTGGAAAATTTGTCGGAACTGATGGCAGACGTACGCGAGAATTTCGGCAAAGACGTCTTCATCGCTGAAACAGCCTATCCGTTTACGACGAATAACCTCGATACACACCCGAACAGCGTCCCGAATGAGTGGTGCGACATGAAGCAGGATATTTCCCGCGACGGTCAGGCGGCGGATTTCCGTGAAACGGTCGAAACAGCGATTCAGGCGGGCGCACTCGGCGTCTGCTACTGGGAACCGGCGTGGATTCCGGTGCCGGGAAATAGCTGGGAAGAACAGAGTAAGCTGTGGGAACAGTTCGGTTCGGGCTGGGCAAGCAGCTATGCCGGTGGGTATGACCCGCAGGACGCGGGTGCATGGTTCGGTGGATGCGCATGGGAAAATCAGGCGCTGTTTGAGGTGGATGGGACACCGGCATGGACGCTTTCGCTTCCGAATATTTTGCGTGGTGAATAAAAGAGCAACACGCGGAAGAAGTATGATAACGAAGTCAACTCAATCGCACGAAAGGGTCAAGGGACAATGTCCCTTGCAGGGTTAAGGGGCAGCGCCCCTTATGGGGCTTGGGGCAACGCCCCAACTGCTGCTCCGTTAAATCAATTGTGATAGCGAAGTCAACTCCGCCACCCGGCGCTGAACAGCGAAGCGCTTTCAGCGCAGCGGTTGTAACTTTGCGCTCCCGCTGGAGCGCCCCACCAAGCTGCAATCTCGACCAGCCGGGCTTGCAACCATAGCCACACTCCCCTGCAATCCCCTCTTTAGGCGCATTGCAACACATCAAAAAGGACGTGCCAGCCTTTCACAGCCGCACGTCCTTTTCTAATCTCAAATTACGCGGAAACCTTCCGCTTGTCGAAGTTCGCCCACATTGCCTTCGTCGGGCAAGCGTCCGCACACGCCATGCAGTGCTGGCACTTGCTCTGATCAATGACCGGCAGACCGTTCGTCATCGTAATCGCACCATGCGGGCAGGAGCGGAAGCACTTGCCGCAGTGAATGCAGCCAGTCGAGCAGGCAGACAGCACCTTCTTGGCGGGTTCAGTGTTGCGGCAGCGAACCGTCACATTCTCCGTCACCGGACGCAGACTCAGCACACCCTTAGGGCAAATCGCCACGCACTTGCCGCACGCGACACACTTCTCGTCGTCCACCACGGCAATCTTCTTCACCGGGTCAACATGAATCGCGTCGAACGGGCAGACGCGCGCGCAGGTACCCAGACCAAGGCACGCGAACTTGCAAGCCTTGTTGCCGTCATTGACGACGGATGCAGCCACGCAGTCCTGAATGCCGCGGTACTCAAACTTCTCCTTGCAATGCTCGGAATCACCTTGGCAGATTACGCTGGCGACCTTGCGAACGGCGTCTGCCGCTTCCGCATTACCCATAATCGCGGAAATCTTGTCTGCAACGGGCTTACCACCAACCGGGCAGGCATTCACGGGCGCTTTGCCGCAAGCAATCGCATCCGCACAGCCGTCGCAGCCGGGATAGCCGCAAGCGCCGCAGTTCGCACCCGGAAGCGCCGCACGCACGGCATCACGCTTTTCGTCCGCCGGAATGGCAAAGACCTTCTCCGTGCCCATCAGCAGCAGACCGAAGAGCAACCCCATCAGGCCCAGCACAACCGCCGCAATGAGGATGTTCACAACCGTCATCCGTCTTCCCTCCTCAGCCGATTAAGCCGCCGAAGCCCATGAACGCAATCGCCATCAGACCCGCCGTAATCAGCGCGCCGGGGAAGCCGTTCATCCACTTGGGCATGTTCGCCAGCGCAAGACGCTCGCGGATGCAGGAGAAGAGAATCATCGCCAGACCGAAGCCCGCCGCCGCGCAGAAGCCGTTGAACGTGCTTTCCAGCAGGTTGTAGCCGTTATCCACGTTCAAAATCGCCACGCCCAGCACCGCGCAGTTGGTGGTGATGAGCGGCAGATACACGCCCAGCGACTGATACAGCGAGGGGGAAATTTTCTTCAGCACCATTTCCACAATGCCGACCAGCACGGCAATGACGAGAATGAACGCAATCGTCTGCATGTATTCCAGGTGCAGCGGCACCAGAATCAGGTGCTGCACGAACCAAGTGATGAAGCTGGCGAGTGTCATCACGAAGATGACCGCCATCGACATGCCCTTTGCCGTGTCGTACTGCTTGGAAACGCCGAGGAACGGGCAGCAGCCGAGGAAGCGGTTCATGACAAAGTTATTGACCAGCAGACCGCCGACAAGAATCGTCAGCAGATTCGCCCAAATGTTGCTCATGCTGCCGCCCCCTTCTTTTTCGACTTATTCGACAGTGCATTGACCAGAATCAGCAGCAGACCCAGCGTGATGAAGCCGCCGGGAACCTGCGTCATGATGCCCATCGGCTGATAGCTGGCGGGCATCACCTGCAGACCAAAGAACGTACCGTTGCCCAGCAGCTCACGAATGACGGACAGCAGCGTGATGGCGAAGGTGAAGCCCAGCCCCATGCCCAGGCCGTCCGCAATGCTCAGCACCGGCGGATTCTTTGATGCGAAGGACTCCGCACGGGCAAAGATGATGCAGTTGACAACAATCAGCGGGATAAACATGCCCAGCGCCTGCGACAAATCCGGCAGGAATGCCTTGAGCAGCATGTCAATCATCGTCACGAAGGACGCGATGATGATGATGTACGCCGGAATGCGCACGCTGTCCGGGATGATGTTGCGCAGCAGGCTGATGAACAGATTCGAGAAAATCAGCACAGCCGTAACCGCCAGACCCATGCCGATGCCGTTCATGCCGGACGTGGTGATGGCCAGCGTCGGGCACATGCCCAGCATCAGTACAAACGTCGGATTCTCCCAAATCAGGCCGTTCAGCAGGACACTCATGAAGGTTTTCTTCTGATTAGCCATGCTTTTTCACCTCCCCAAACGGATGCGGCGCGGTAAAGCGGTCAATCAGGGGCGTGCAGACGTTCATGAACAGAATCGCGAAGGAGCAGCCTTCGGGGTAGTTCGCGTAGGCACGGATGATGAACAGCAGCAGACCGCAGCCAATGCCCATGATCACGCGGCCGGGCACCGTCACCGGGCTGGTCGCATAGTCAGTCGCCATGAAGAACGCGCCGAGCATCAAGCCGCCCGCAAATACCTGATAAATCGCCATTTCAGCGCCATCCTTAATCAGGTAGCAGACGAACACGGTCGCGATGAAGGACACCGGGATGCGCCAGTCAGCAATCTTGCGGACGCACAGGTAAATGCCGCCGACGAGAATCGCCAGCTTGCAGGTTTCGCCCAGCACACCGCCGCAGTTGCCCAGAAGCAGATCCATAAAGTTCACGCCGGAAACGCCCTTGCTCAGCAAGCCGAGGGGGGTAGCGGAGGTCGTCGCATCCACGACGAAGTTGGACTGCGGATAGCTGCTCATCAGCGCAGACCAGCTGACGAACAGAATCGCACGCGCGGTCAGCGCCGGGTTCATGAAGTTGCTGCCGATGCCGCCGAACATTTGCTTGACGAGGACGATGGCAATCACGCCGCCGACCACCGCCAGCCACCACGGCGCGTTCGCCGGGAGGTTGTACGCCAGCAGCAGACCCGTCACGACGGCGCTCCAGTCGCCAATCGTCACTGTCCGCTTCGTCAGCTTTTCCCACACAAATTCAGATAGAACGCAGGTTGCCACGGACACGCAGATGAGCATCAGCGCGCTCCAGCCGAAGATGATAACGCCCGCAATGCCAGCCGGCAGCAGCGCCAGACAAACCTCCTGCATGATGCGCTGCGTGCTGCTATGGTCGCGCAGGTGGGGCGAGGAGGTCATCACAAGATTATTCTGCATGGTGTTATGCCTCCTTCTTGGACTGCTCTTCAGCAGCCTTCTTTGCAGCTTCTGCCGCGGCTTTCTTCGCGGCTTCCGCCTTCTTGCGGGTGGTAATCACCTTTTTGCCCTGACGGCAGGACTGCGTAAGCAGGCGCTTGGCGGGGCAGACGAAGGTGCACGCACCGCATTCGATACAGTTCATGATGCCGTACTTTTCGGCTTCGTCATAGCGGTCGGCGCGGACGCAGCGGTCAAGCAGCGTCGGCAGCAGCTGCATCGGGCAGGCACGCAGGCAGCGGCCGCAGTTGATACAGGCGGATTCCACCGGGTCAACGGCTTCTTCGCCCAGTACCAGCACGCCGGAGGTGCCCTTCGTGACCGGGATATCCGTGCGGGTAATCGCCATGCCCATCATCGGGCCGCCGCTGATGAGCATCCGTGCGCCAGACTGCATTCCACCGCAGGCTTCCAGCAGCGTGTCGATCGGCGTACCGACGCTAACGAGGAAGTTGCCGGGGTTGTTGACCAGCCCGCCAACGGTCGTTACGCGCTGCACGAGCGGGCGACCCTCGCGAATCGCCTGCTGAATGGCATACACCGTGCCGACGTTGCTGACCACGCAGCCGACATCCAGCGGCAGACCGCCGGTCGGCACCTTGCGGCGCGTCAGGGCATACACCAGCTGCTTTTCACCGCCCTGCGGATAGCGGACGGGCAAATCATGAATCGTGATGCCTTCGACATTCTTCGCCGCGGCACGGAGCGCTTCCACCGCGTCCATCTTGTTGTTCTCCACGCCGACGTGCGCTTCCTTCACGTCCAGCGCAAGCATCATCAGGTGGATGCCGTCGATGATTTCCGCGGGCTTTTCCAGCATCAGGCGATGGTCAGCCGTCAGGTACGGTTCGCACTCCGCGCCGTTGATGACGAGCTTCTCAATCGTCTTGCCCTTCGGGGGCGTTATCTTGACCTGCGTGGGGAACGTCGCGCCGCCCATGCCGACGATGCCGGCTTCGCGGACGATGGTCTGCAATTCCTGCGCGGTCAGCGTTTCCGGATGCTCCGCCGGATGCAGCTCCACCCAGTTGTTCTGGAAGTCGTTCTCGATGACGACGGCGGACACCGTCGAACCATTCGCCAGCTCGACCGGCTCAATGCCGACGACCTTGCCGGAGACGGACGAATGCACCGGTGCGGACACAAAGCCGCCCGCTTCGCCAATCTTCTGACCCGCCAGCACCAAATCACCCTTCTGCACGATGGGCTTGCAGGGCGCACCGATATGCTGCGAGAGCGGAATCACCACGCGCGCAGGCGCGGGCAGCTCACGAATCGCATTGCCGCTGTTGACGGCCTTGCCGTTTACGCCCTCATGCGGATGCGTTCCGCCGGGAAACATGTGTTTGACAAACACAGAGAAAACCCCTTTCCAAATCCTTTCGCATCCCCTGCCGTGACAGCAGAAAACACATATTCAGACGGAATCCGTCTGAACAGGACACAATCACACGAAATCTATTATATCATATAACAAGGCATTTGGTACAGTGAAAAGTTTGACAAATGTCAGCCAAAGTTTTTTAGTCAATTTCACCATTAGCTATGACTAATATCTTCTTCCGGCAGATTTCCCGCCACATAGAGCATGTGCGCTGCATGACTCATGGCACTGCCCTCGCTGCCGTCCGCGCCGCCGAGCATTCGCGCGACTTCGCTGATTCGTTCCTTGGGTGAAAGCAGGCGAACACTCGTATTCGTCCGCTCCCCTTCCACACGCTTCTCCACAAGAAACTGGTGCGCCGCCATCGCTGCAATCTGCGGCAGGTGCGTCACGCAGATAACCTGCCGCTTGCGCGCGATCAGTGCCATCTTCTCCGCGACGACCTGCGCCATCCGCCCGCTGATGCCCGTGTCGATTTCGTCGAACACCATCGTGCCGACGCCGCCTTTTTCAGCTTCGAGGCTCTTAATCGCCAGCATCAGGCGCGACAATTCGCCGCCAGACGCGATTTTTGACAGCGGTTTCAGCGGTTCGCCGGGGTTCGGGGAAATCATAAACTCAATCACGTCGTCGCCGACCGACTGCGGCATGAAAATCTTCCCTTCCGGGCGAATCGCAAACGACACTTGGAAGATGGTGTTGCCCATGCCGAGGTCTTTCAGCTGCGCCATCATGTTCTTCTCAAACTCATTCGCCAGCCCGTGCCGCGCCTCCGTCAGCTGACGGGCCAACTGCCGATACTGCGCCAATAGCCGCTTATGCTCCGCGCCGGTTTTGGCAACCTGCTCATCCAGCGAAACGTAATTGTCGTATTCCTCCTGCATCTTCTGCTGCTGCGAAAGGACTTCCGCCACCGTTTCGCCGTACTTGCGTTCCATGCGCCGAATCAAATCCAGCCGTGTCTCAACTTTCTCCGCCCGAACGGGGTCGAACTCCCCTTTTTCGGTCAAATCCGCCAGTTCGTAGCCGATTTCCTCCAGCTCATAGTACGCCGAATCGCACCGCTGCGCCAGACTGACGTAGTTTTCGCCGAACGCCGCCAGCGACCGAAGCGCATCCGCCGCTTCCTTCACGCGCGAAAGTACCGTCTCGCTGTCATCGTTCGCTGAAATCGCCCGATGCGCCGCCGCAACCGCTGTCGCAATCTTCTCTGAATGCCGGAAGCGCTCTTTTTCCGCTGCCAGCGTTTCTTCCTCGCCCAGCTTCAGCCGTGCTTTTTCCAATTCCTCCAGCGACTTTTTCAGCGATTCCATGCGGTACTGCTTCTTCTCATTCTCCTTGACCAAGCGCGCGTACTGCCGATGGTTGGTGATGAACGCCTGATACGCCGCGTCCACGCGGCTGAGCAGCGCCTGATAATCGTCGCCGCCCGCAGCATCCAGAAACAGCAGGTGATACTGCGAGTTCATCAGGAACTGCGCCTCGTGCTGCCCATGCACGTCCATCAGCAGTACGGCGATGTCTTTGAGCGCGGACAGCGGCATCACCACCCCGCAGACGCGGCAGAGGTTGCGCCCGGAGCGCGTGATTTCGCGGTAGAGCGTTACCGTGCCGTCAAAATCATCAAGTTCCTGCGCCTGCGCCCATTTTGCAACTTCCGCATTGCCGCTGGCATCAAACACCGCCTCGACCCACGCCTTGTCCGTTCCCGTGCGGATGAGTTCCCGCGCGGCGCGTCCGCCCAGCACCAGATTGACCGCGTCCACGACGATGGATTTGCCCGCGCCGGTTTCGCCGGTCATAACGTGCAGCCCTTCGCCGAATTCCAGACTCAGTTCCTCAATCAGCGCGATATTCCGCATTCGCATGGATAGAATCATGATGGATACTCCTTTTCCGTGCCGGGGATAACCATTGCCGTTATTTCATCATTTCCCGGATGCGGCTGGTGACGGTGAGTGTCTCCTCGTTCGAGCGGATAATCAGCAGCACCGTGTTGTCGCCTGCCAGCGTCCCCAGCACCTCCGGCCAGTGCATACTGTCCAGCGCTTCCGCCGCGACGTTCGCTGAACCCGACAGTGTTTTCACCACAATCAGGTTGTTCGCCGACGAAACCGACAGCAGCGATTCCGCCAGCATCCGAATGAAACGGTCGGTCAGATTGTTGTCCGCCTGATCGCCCGTTGCGTATTTGTACTTGCCGGAGGGGGTCAGCACTTTCAGCAGCCGCAATTCCTTAATGTCGCGGGATACGGTCGCCTGCGTCACGCGGATGCCCCGCGCATTCAGGGCGCTGGCGAGTTCCTCCTGCGTTTCAATTTCCTGTTTCTCGATGATATCGAGGATTGCCACTTGTCGAACGGTTTTCATATTTCCGCAGCACCTGCCTTTACATTTTGTGTTATCGGGTCCATTCCGTCAGCTTTTCGCGGACAAGGTTGAAGAACGGCTGGTCACTCGTGCGGATGAGCTGCAGCGTTCGATCGGCACGACTGATTTCGACCACCGCACCGTCATCCAGCTGCGCGTACGTCTGCCCATCGACTTGCAGGCAGGCGCTCTGCGGCGCATCCGACCCCAATAGCAGGCGAATCTGTGCGCTGCCCTGCACAACGGTCGGACGATGCTGCAAACTGTGGGCGCAAATCGGCGTGAGCACCATGCAATCCACTTTCGGGGAAATAATCGGCCCGCCAGCGGAGAGCGAATAGCCGGTTGACCCCGTCGGCGTGGCGACAACAAGCCCATCGGCAATGTAATGCCCGGCGAGTTCGTCATCCACCAGCGCCGTAACCGTAATCAGCCGCGCATAGCCGCCGCGGCTCATCACCACGTCGTTGATGGCGTACCAGCTTTGCCCATTCATCTGCACGGACAGCACTGCGCGGCGCTCTGTCTCGTAGTCGCCGCGGATGACCTTGTCCAACAGCTTCGGCAGGGCGTCTGCCTCGCCTTCCGCCAAAAATCCGACGCGCCCCAGGTTCACGCCGAGCAGCGCCGCGTCCCACGAAAGCGCATACTGTGCGCCGCGAAGCAGCGTGCCGTCGCCGCCCAGTGACAGAATCACGTCCGCCCGCGCATCCGGCGCATTCAGCGAAGTCACGCTGCCCGACGCAAACGCTGCCAGCACCTCATCTTCCACCAGCACCTGCGCGCCGCAGGACGCAAGCTGTGCCACTACATGATGCGCCGCTGCCATTGCATCCGGCCGATGACCATGAATGACGATGCCAAGTCGCACGCCGTTCCCTCCATCCTGATTCAGTCTGCCGTTTTTTTCACAAACAGCACCCGAAGTATCCCCATTATAACACAAGATGAATATTCATGCAAGCATATACAGAAATTTTGATACCATTTCCAAATGAGAATGCGCACGCAGATGGCGCAGGTGAATGAAGGAAATCGTATTACTTGTGTGAAGAACCCTTTAGCTCCTGATGCGCCTTTTTTACCAGCTCGTGGATGATTTCCGGCGTCACCGGCTCAGTCTCCTGCGTCCGGACGGTGATTTTGCCCAAGAACTCAATGTTGCCCTCCGGCCCCTTAATCGGCGAATAATCAAGCTGCTGCACCTGCCAGCCGATGCTCGGCGCGAATTCCACAATTTCCCGCAGCACGTCCTCGTGCACCTTCGGGTCGTGGATGACGCCTTTCTTGCCGATGCGGTCGCGTCCCGCCTCGAACTGCGGCTTAATCAGCGTATAGAACACGCCCTCCTCGCCCATCAGCTGCGCCGCAACAGGCAAAATCAGGCGAATGCTGATGAAGGACACGTCCATCACCGTAACGGTCGGGTGCAGCGGCAGCATGTCCGGCGTCAGCAAACGCGCATTCGTCCGCTCATAGAGCGTCACGCGCGGGTCGTTGCGCAGCTTCCACGAGAACTGCCCGTAGCCCACGTCAATCGCATAGACATGCGCCGCGCCGTTTTGGAGGCAGACGTCCGTGAAGCCGCCGGTCGCCGCGCCGATGTCCATGCACACCTTGCCGCGCAGATCCGCCTGAAAGGACGCAATCGCCTTTTCCAGCTTCAATCCGCCGCGGCTGGCGTAGGGGTTCGACTTGCCGCGGATTTCCAGCTCGTCCTCCGGCTTAATCAGCTCCGACGCCTTGTCGATGCGGCGCGTGCCGACGTACACCTCGCCCGCCATGATGCTGACCTGCGCCTTCGTGCGGCTTTCGCAAAGCCCGCGTTCCACCAGCGCTACATCAGCCCGTTGCTTTTCGCTCATTGATGCTTTTCTCCATTCTTCAGCGCGATGACGATGCGCTGGGTCATCAGTTCCGGCGTCAATCCCAAGTATTTCAGCAGCTGATCACGCCGCCCATGCTGCACGAAGGTATCCGGGATGCCGAAGGACAGCATCGGCGCGGACAACCCTTCGCCGGACAGGAACGCGCAGACCACGCTGCCGAAGCCGCCCGTCAGCACATGCTCCTCCATCGTGACGATTGGGCGATTCGCCAGCTGACGCAGCATTTTCTCGTCCATCGGTTTCACACTCCGGCAGTTCACCAGCGCCGCGTGAATGCCGCGCTTTTCCAGCAGGTCGCGGACTTCAATCGCTTCCGTCACCATCGAGCCGACAGCCAGCAGCGCCACATCCTCCCCCTGCTCCATCATCTCCCATTCACCGATGCGGAACGGCTTGTCCTGCGCCGGGTAGCGCGCCGACAAATCGACGGATTCACGCCCATAGCGGATGGCGCAGGGGGATTCGTTCTCCTGCGTCCAGCGCATCATGGTGCGCAGCTCATTCAGGTCTCGCGGTGCCAGAATCACCATGTTCGGCACGGGCAGCATTGACGCCAAATCCCACACGCCGTGGTGCGTCGCGCCATCCTCGCCGACCAGCCCCGCACGGTCAAGCAGCAGCGTCACGTTCAGCTTCGGCATACAAACGTCATGTATCATCTGGTCAAACGACCGTTGGAAGAACGACGCGTAGACCGCGAAGTACGGCTTCATGCCGCCCGCCGCCAGCCCAGCTGCCATCGTAACGGCATGTTCCTCTGCAATGCCGACGTCCATCATGCGACGCGGAAAACGCTCCGCAAAGTACGACAAGCCCGTACCCGACGGCATAGCGGCGGTAATCGCGACGATTTTTTCATCCGTTTTCGCCATTTCGGACAGCGTTTCCGCCATCACCTGCCCATAGGACGGCAGCGTTCCCTTCTTGCGCGCCGTACCGGTTTCCACATAGAACGGCGGCGTGCCATGGAAGCGCTCCGGCTTGTCCTCCGCCGCGCTGTATCCATATCCTTTTTTTGTGAGCACATGCACGACAACCGGCTCATCCAACTGTTTGACGGCCTCCAATGTGTGCTCCAGTGCCTTGAGATCATGCCCGTTAATCGGGCCGAAATAATGGAAGCCAAGGCTATTGAAGAATCCCTCTTGATTTTCGCGCACGAACATGGACTTGACGCTCTTTTTTGCCCACGATAAAAAGTGCTGAAGCGGTTTTCCGACTACGGGCAGGCAGGACAAGCCTTTGCGGATGACCCGTTTCGTGCTTGTCCACCCGCTGGAGACGCGCAGATCCGTCAGGTGCTGCGAAAGCGCCCCAACGTTCGGCGCAATCGACATTTCGTTGTCATTCAGAATGACAATCATACGCGTATGACTGTCACCCGCGTCGTTGAGCGCCTCATAGCACATGCCGCCAGTCATTGCGCCATCGCCCACCAGCGCCAGCACATGGTGATGCTGCCCCTGCAAATCGCGGGCGCGCGCCAGCCCCAGCGCTGCGGACAGCGCGGTAGAGGCATGACCCGTCTCGAACACATCATATTCGCTTTCGGAGCGCTTCGGAAAGCCGGACATGCCGCCGAAGGAACGCAGGGTGCAGAACGTGCGGTAGCGCCCCGTCAGCAGCTTATGGACATAACTTTGATGCCCCACATCGAAGACGATTTTGTCCTCCGGCATGTTGAACACGCGGTGAATCGCCATCGTTAATTCTACCACGCCCAGATTGCTCGCCAAATGCCCGCCGCGCTTGGAAATGGTCGTGACCAGTTCTGTGCGAATCTGCGCGGCAAGATCGTTCATCTCCGCATAGGACAAACCTTTAATGTCCTGCGGCGACTTGATATCCTCCAATCGCAAGCATTTTCCCTCCTTCATGGATTTTGCATTTGTGTTGATTGATGCTATTTCTCAGATAAGAATGCGCAAGCGGATGGCGCAGGCGAATACAGGAAATAGTATTAGAATTTGCTGCCCTTGCTCCCCTTTGCGCCCTTCGTGCCACCGAGCGAAACGCCCTTCAAAATATCGGAGGAATAAGCATAATTGCGCATGTTGCGGTCTTCGTTCGCCTTGCGCGCGCAGTCCACCATGCGGTCAATCAGCTGCGAATACTTCACGCCCTTGTTCTCCCACAGGTAGAATGCCAGCGAGCCGGGAATCGTGTTGATTTCGGTGATGTATACCTGCTCGGACGCGCGGTCAAACATGTAATCGATGCGCACAACGCCCTTGCAGTCCAGCATCCGGAAAATATCGCAGGACATTGCCTGAATCTTATCGCGCAGGCTGTCCTCAATCGGCGCAGGCAGCACGCGGTGCAGGCTCGCCATGCCCTTCGAGCCGCCATTGGCAAGATACTTCTCCTTGAAATCGAGGAACTGCTGACCCGACAGCGGCATCTCAATCGGGCTGGCTTCCACGTCGCCATCGTAGCCCAGTACGGAGCAGTTCAGCTCAATCGGGTGATCCAGCCCCTTCTCAACCAGCACGCGGCGGTCATACTCAAACGCCAGTTCAAGGCTATCCGTCAGCCCTTCGCGGTCATCCGCACGGCTGACACCGATAGACGAGCCGAGGTTCGCGGGCTTGACGAACACAGGATAGCCCAGTTCCTTCTCCACCTTGTCCAGCACGGCGTTTTTGTCCTGCTGATACATGGCGCGCGTGAACCAGCAATCCGGCAGACACGGCAGCGTCCCCGCGCCGCGGAAGAACTGCTTCATCATGATTTTGTCCATGCCGATGGCGCTGCCTGCCACGCCCGTGGACGTGTACGGCAGATTCGCCAGTTCCAGCATTCCCTGCAGCGTGCCGTCCTCGCCGTTCAGCCCGTGCATAACGATGACGCAGACTTCCAGCCGCGCTACCATGACCTGCGTTGGATGTCCGAACAACCCCTTGCCGGGACGGTTCGCCAGCAGCGCGCCCGAACCCGCCGTCACGTCCAGCGCAACGGCTTCGATGCCCGCTTTGTTCGGGTCAAAGGGCGTGTACGTCTCGATGCGGCGGAGCGCATTTCCCGTATACCAGACGCCGTTTTCGCCGATATACACCGGGATGACGTCGTACTTCTCGCTGTCCACATGGTTCATCAGCTGCACCGCGCTGATGATGGATACCTCGCGCTCACAGCTGCGGGAACCGAAAATCACACCAAGCTGAACCTTTGCCATAACAAAAATCTCCTTGCCTTTACGGAATCTCTGATTGATTCGGCAGAGCTTCCTTACGTTTCAGAATAGTGATCCGGAAGATCGTTTTCAAACATTGCAATGTCGCCGGGACGCCCAATCTGCCGCAGGAGCACCGTCGCTTCGTCGAGGCTGGCGACGACGTGCAGATTTCCCTGCGGGAAGCCCGCTGCGAGCAGCCCTTCGGCAATCGGCTGCGTGTGTTTCTTGCCCACGAGAATGGCGATATCCGCGTTGCCGCAGATTTTCCGCCCAAATTCGCGGTTGAACGCCGCTTCCTGTCCGCCCAATTCGACCATACCGGGGGTAATGATGATGCGCCGCGCTTGGAACGCCCCCAGTACCTTCACCGCCGCTTCCGCGCCCTTCGGGTTGGAATTGAACGCATCGTCAATGATGGTGATGCCTGGCGACGGAATCAGCTGCAAACGGTGCTCCACCGGCTGCAGTTTGCTGATGCCGCGTGCTACTTGCCGCATGGTCAGCCCCAGATGGAGCGCCACCGTCGCGGCAAGCAGGATGTTCTGGATGTTGTGTTCCCCCAGCAGGCGCGTTTCGCAAGCAATTTCCTCCGCCGACGTATGCAGGACGAATCGGCTGCCTATCGGGGAAACCGTCACATCCGTTGCCCACACGTCCGCGTCCGGGCTGTAATGCAGGCAGCAGAGGCGCTTTTCTTTCTCCGTGCGGTCATAGAGTTCACGGCAGATTGCGCCGTCATCCGGGAAAAAGCAGCAGCCATCCGCCGGAACAGCGTCCATCAATTCATATTTCGTATTTTTGATGCGCTCCAAGGTGTGGAAGGTGTCCAAATGCTGCGGACCGACGCTCGTCAGCACGCCGTAACGCGGATGCACCAGTCGACACAGTTCCTTGATATCCCCGACGTGCCGTGCGCCCATTTCCGCCACAAACACCTGCGTCGCAGGCGTCAGGCGCTCACGGATGATTTTCGTCACGCCCATTGGCGTATTGAAGCTGCTCGGGGTAATCAGCGTCTGATACTTCTCCTGCAGAATCGTGCCGAGAATGAACTTGACGCTCGTCTTGCCGTAGCTGCCGGTAATGCCGATTTTGATGACGTCCGGGCGCGCCGCCAGCTTCTTCTGCGCGTCGCGGAAGTACATTTCGCTCACAAGCTTCTCAATCGGCCACGCCAGCAATCCGCCCAGCGCCACCCAGAGCGGCAGCAGCAGCGGCAGCAGCCCGCAGAAGTACACTTTTGTCAGCAGCGCAATCGGCGTGCAGAGCAGCGTATAGACAACGCCCATGACAATGTACGTCCGCTTGACGCGCATCGTGACGACAAACGGCTTTTTCGCCTTCTTCTGCTGGAAAATCGACCGGCACCACCAGCCGCCCGCGACCGCCAGTGCTGCATTCACCAGCGCCAGCAGGATTTTGCCGACGCTCATGTCCAACATCCGGTCAATGCTCCGGTATGCCAAATACAGCAGCGTCAAGTACGCCGCCAGCGTGATGCCGGGCAGCAGCGCGCGCCTCCAATTGCGCCGCAGTGTCCGGAAATAGCCGGGAAATTGGTAGCTTTCCAGCTGGAAATCATGCATCAGGCTCCGTTGTGCCAGCAGCATCGCCAAGGCAGTCGCCAGCGCCGGAAGCCATTTCAGTAAGTTTATCACCTGATTCACTCCTGCCCCATCCAAATCAGTTTAGCAGAAACTGACGCACAATCGTCTGAAAGCGCGCCGCCTGCTCCAGATATGCGAAATGCGTGCCGCCTTCCAGCACCACCAAACCGCTGTCGGCAATTTCCTTTTCCATCTGCTGCCCCATCCACAGCGGCGTTTCCGCGTCGCGGTCGCCCCAGATGAGCAGCGTCGGGTTCTTGATATGCGAAAGCAGCGCACTCTGGTCATAACCCACGACCTTGACGAACGTCTTGCGCATTTCCGGCGACAGGGCGGCATAATCCCGCGAGCCGTACTTCTGCACGAGATTCTCCTGCCACTTGTCCGGCAGGCTGCCGAAGAGGTGCGTCTTTTTCGCTACACCGACGAGCTTTTTCAGCCGCTGATACCGCTGTGACTTTTTGCTCTTTTCGCTGGATAGCTTCGGCCGGATGCCCGCCGCGCCTGTCAGAATCAGCTTTTCAAAGCGCTCCGGATGGTCGGCGGCGAGCTCAATCGCCACGCGTCCGCCGAAGGAATGCGCAATCACGCTGCACGGCAGGAAGTCGAGCTTCGTCAGCAGTTCCAGCAGATTCGCGGCGAAATCCGGCACACCCCACGGCTGCGGCGGAAATCCGCTTTCGCCATGCGCCGGAAAATCCACCCGAAGCACGGTCATGTCCGGCGTGAGCGCATCGCTAATCCCCGCCATCAGCTTTTCCGAGCAGCCCCAGCCATGCAGCAGCACCACTTTTCTTTCGCCGTGGCCGCTGATTTCATAATGGACGCGGACGCCCTGAAGCGTCATTTCCACAAAACGCATCTCCTTTTCAGCCGTCGATTCGCCAAATGTATCGGCACTTGACGGCGCTGATTTCCCAACGGTCGCGGATTTCCTGCGGCACGGCCACGGTTCTTTCCAGCGTGCAGCCCAGCCCCAGGCATGTCTTACGGCTCGCCCAGTTATCCGGGTCAGTCGTGATGACGACGCTGCTTTTGCCATGCAGGGCAATCAGCGGACGCAAGAGCGCACAGGCGCGGCGCGCGTAGTGATTGCCGCGATACGGCGGGTCAACATGATAGCCGATATGCCCGAAATAGTACACACAGGGGCTTTCCCCCATCCGCAGGGAGATGCGTCCAACTTCCCGGTGCGTCCCGTGCGGCACAATCATATAGTCATACACGCGGCCGAATCCCATTTCTTTTTCCGGCGGATAGAGCCGCAAGGGCAGCAAGTCAATCACGCCATCGGAAAACTCAGCACGCACTCTGCGAAACAGCATCCTTACACATCCTGTATCTGCACCTGCGGAAGCAGGGCAGCAAAATCATCGGGGCGAATCAGCTGCGTCCCCTCGGTCATTACCGACGCACAGCCCGCCGCCGCGCCATACGCCAGTGCATGGCGAACGTCCCCTGTTTTCTCCAAGCCAGCCATCACACCGCCGACCATTGCGTCGCCCGCGCCAACGGTGGACTGCACCCGCACCGGAATCGCCGGGGCAAACATGGCGCCGCTTTCCGACACCCACAACGCACCCTCTCCGCCGAGGCTCACGAGCACATTCTGCGCGCCCATCTCAAGCAGTTCCAGCGCCGCCTGATGCACATCCGCCATCGTCGGCAGCGGACGGTTCATGGCGGCTTGCAGTTCACTTCGGTTCGGCTTGACGAGGAACGGACGCGCTGCCAGCCCTGCCATCAGCGCCGCGCCGCTCACATCCAGCACAAACAGGCGCTCCGGCAGGGAGAGCATCAGGTCGCGGTAATACTCCGGCGGACATTCCGGCGGCAGCGACCCTGTCAGGACGACATACTGCCCCGCAACTGTCTTTTCCGCCAGCAAGTCCGAAAACGCCCGCTGATTCTCCGCATTGACCGGCGCGCCGGGTTCGTTCAGCTCCGTCACGCCCGTGCCGTCCTGCGGGACAATCTTCATGTTCGTGCGCACGTCGCCGTCCACGGGCAGGAAAACATGCGTCACCTGCTCGCCGTCCAGCTTGCGGCGAACCGCGTCAATGCCGTTTTTGCCCGCACAGCCGAGGACGCAGGACGCAATGCCCAGCCGACGCGCAGTAATGGCGACATTGATACCCTTGCCGCCTACATCCTGCCGCGCGGACAGGACGCGGTTCACATCGCCCACCGTGAAGGAACGGAGCGACACCGTGCGGTCAAACGAAGGATTCAGGCACACACAAGCCAGCATGGGCAAACCTCCCCATCATCAGCAGTCCATCCCATTATATCATGATTCCCCGCATGATGCAACCTGACGCGGAAAGAAAAAGGCTGCCCCGTATTCGCTCGGAGCAGCCAAATGGACTCATTCCTTAATGCTGTAGGCATTCAGCGCGTTCTGCATCGTGATCTGTGCAAACGTTTCCAGCGGAATTTCGCGCAGCGCGGCAATTTTCTCCGCCACATAGCGCACGTTCGTCGGCTCATTTCGGCGGCCGCGGACGGGTTCGGGCGCAAGGTACGGGCTGTCTGTCTCAATCAGGATGCGGTCAAGCGGCACATTCACCGCGGCTTCCTGCAATTTCGGCGCTTTCTTGAAGGTCACAGGCCCCGCAAAGCTGATGAAGTACCCCAGTTTCAGGTACTCCTTCGCAATCTCCCAGCTGCCGGAAAAGCAGTGGATGATGCCGCCGGTCAGATGCTTCTTGTGGCGCTTCATGATGTCCAGCATGTCCTGATGCGCATCGCGGATGTGGTACGCCACGGGCAGCGACAATTCCCACGCCAGTTCCATCTGCGCCTCGCAGACCGTCATCTGCGTTTCGCGCGGCGACAGGTCATAGTAGTAATCCAGCCCGATTTCGCCGATGGCGACGACTTTCTCTTCCTTCGACCAGTCCGCCAAGCGCTGCAAATCATCCTCCACGAAACCTTTCGCCTCGTGCGGATGGATGCCGATGGCGGCATAGCAGCCCGGATGTGCCGCTGCGAAATCCGCGCTGTGCCGGGAGGTCGCCATGTCCGAGCCAATCACGGCATACCGGGTGACACCTGCTTCCGCCATGCGGGTCAGGACGTCCTCCCGGTCGTCGTCGAACTTTGGCTCATCGACGTGGCAATGAGAGTCAAACAGCGCCATCATCCGATGATTGCACCGTCCTCCACGCCCTCGCCGACGCTCATCAGGCGCAGATTATCCTCGTCATCGACAGCGGAGAGAATCATGCCCTGACTTTCGATGCCCGCAATCTTGCGCGGCGCGAGATTCACGACCGCCACGACCTGCTTGCCGACGAGGTCTTCGGGCTTGTAATACTTCGCGATGCCGGAGAGAATCGTGCGTTCGCCGTCCTTGCCGAAGGAGAGGCGGAATTGCAGGAGCTTGTTGCTCTTCTCGACCTTCTCGCAGGACAGCACGCGCGCCACCTGCATCTTGCACTTGCAGAAATCATCGAAAGCGATTTCCGCCGGGAAATCAGGCGTTTCGTGCTTCTTTTCCGCCTTCTTTTCGGGCTTGGCGGCAGGCTTCTTTTCTTCCTTCTTCGGCTCTTCGGCAGGTGCGTCGCGTTCGATTTCCTTCTGGATGTCCAGACGCGGGAACAGCGCCGCGCCCTTATGCACCGTCAAGCCTTCCGGCAGTACGGCAAACGGCTTGCAAACGGAATCCCACGTCTTGAGCGCGTCGTCGGTCACGCCCAGCTGCTCGAAAATGCGTTCCGGCGTGCGCGGCATAACGAAGCCAATCATCACGGCGACGCGGCGGACGCACTCTGCCAGCGTGTACAGCACCGTCTTCAGACGCGGCTGACCCTCTTCGCTGCGGCCCAGCACCCACGGCTGCGTCATGTCGATATACTTGTTGCAATCGCTGATGAGCTTCCATGTTTCCACCAGCGCGTTGGAGAACTGGAAGGCGTTGACGTAGTTCTCCACCTTGCCGGAGAGCTGCTCCGCCTCGTCCCAGATGGGCTTGTCAACAGCTTCATCCACCGCGTCGATGGCGGGAATCGTGCCGCCGAAGTACTTCTCAATCATCGCGACCGTGCGGGAGACAAGGTTGCCAAGGTCATTCGCAAGGTCGGAATTGATGCGCGTCAGCATGGCTTTGAGCGTGAATTCGCCGTCCGAGCCGAAGGGCATTTCGCGCATGAGGAAATAGCGCACAGCATCGGAGGAATAGCGGTTGCACAGCACGACCGGGTCAACGACGTTGCCGACGCTCTTGCCCATCTTCTTGCCATTGATGACCAGCCAGCCGTGGCCGAACACCTGCTTGGGCAGCGGCAGCCCCAGCGCGTGGAGCATAATCGGCCAGATAATGGTATGGAAGCGGACAATTTCCTTGCCGACCAGGTGGACATCAGCCGGCCAGTACTTCTGGAACAGCGCGTCATTGTCCGTGCCGTAGCCCAGCGCGGAAATGTAATTGCTCAGCGCGTCAATCCAGACATACACCGTGTGCTTCTCGTCGAACGTGACCGGAATGCCCCACTTGATGGACGTGCGGCTGACGCACAGGTCTTCCAGCCCCGGACGGAGGAAGTTGTTCAGCATCTCGTTGGCGCGGCTGGCGGGCTGGATGAAGTCCGGATGCTCCTCGATGTACTGAATCAGCCATTCGGCGTACTTCTGCAGGCGGAAGAAGTAGGATTCTTCACGCGTCTTTTCCACCGGGCGACCGCAGTCCGGGCAGCAGCCGTCCTTGAGCTGCAATTCCGTCCAGAAGGATTCGCAGGGCGTGCAGTACCAGCCCTCGTATTCAGACTTGTAGATGTCGCCCTGATCGTACAGCTGCTTGAAAATCTTCTGCACGCACTTGACGTGGCGGTCATCGGTCGTGCGGATGAAGTCGCTGTAATCAATGTCCATCAGCTTCCACAGATCCTTGATGCCCGCGACAATCTTGTCCACATACTCCTTCGGCGTGACGCCCTGTTCCTTTGCCTTGCGCTCAATCTTCTGGCCATGCTCGTCCGTGCCGGTCAGGAAATAGACGTCATAGCCTGTCAGCTTCTTGAAGCGCGCCATCGAGTCCGCCGCCGTGGAGCAGTAGGCGTGACCGATGTGCAGGTTGCTGCTGGGGTAGTAAATGGGTGTAGTGATGTAAAACGGCTTCTTGCACGATTCACACATGAGTTCATTCCTCCAATTTCTTTTGAGGGAGACGTATAGGAAATTTTGACTCATTCGGCAGCCATCTGGCGAATGCCTTTTCCGCCATCTGCGGCTTGAAAAAATCTCGATTTACGCCCAGTAAACCTTCAATTTTTTCAATTGCATCTGACGAAAAATTCATCCACCATCTGACTACCTCATTTCATCAAAATTCCCTAAAAAAACCGCCCCTCCCGCATTTTTTGCCGAGGGGCGGAGAATTTTCCGCGTTGCCACCCTGATTTATCACTCATCCTGCGGATAACGGCGCGACCCGCCGCACCCTACTTCACCCCAAAGGCGTTCAGGCGCATGATGCTCCGGAGCCATGTTCCCGCGGATGTCCCGGCTGCTTCTCACCTGCCGCAGCTCTCTTTGCGCATCCATCCCCGGTACTCTTTCCATCATTGCAGAGGATATTATAGCGTCATTTGGGCATGGTTGTCAAGGGCAAATTTCAGCTGTGCTGCTGATACCAGGTGTAGTCGTAGCCGTAATCGCCCTGTTGATTTCTGGCAGACAGTGTAAAGCGCACGACGGCGTTCTGCCGCAAGGTCATTTGCAGCGTGCATTCGCCGTTTTCCGCCGCAAGCACCGCCGTATCCGCCGCCGGCTGACCCGCCTGACGCAAAAGACGCAGCTGATTTGCCGTCAGTGAGCGCGGTTCCCCCAAATCGTGCCATGCTTTCAGCGGATTGCACGTCACTTCATCCACCGTCTCCGTCGTCAGCGTCTGTTCGCCGCCCGCAGGCAGGGCAATCGTCACGGTCAGCTCGTCGCGGTCGGTGCGGCAGAGATTCCACAGCACGCCTTCATACGAGCCGTCGTCCTTGCGGACAATCACGCTGTGTTCATCGCGGTGCACCGGCGTTCCGTGCAGATGGGAGAAGAACGCGAAGCTCCACAGCGTCGGCTTGGCAATCTGCCCGTTGGCAATCAAGCCGAATCCACCGTGGAAGGGCATCGGCGGCACGCCCTGCTCCTCGAACACATCCCCGAACGTCCAGTAGGAATACGACGCCGCCACATCGCCCATCCGCGCCAGCACACCCGCCATGTACGCCGCATTCAGGTTCGTGTCATGAATCGGGCAGAACGGGTTGTACGACGTGTTGAACTCGGTGATGTGCATCTCCATCCCGCGGTATTCCGGGAAACTGTCGATAATGTCGCGCGTCTCCTGCATTTCAGCGAGGAGGCTGTCCACCGTGCGCATTGTATGATAGAGATAGCGCCCGCGGTGTTCCGGCGTTTCGCCCATGTAGGCGTGGCGCGACACGAAATCCAGCGGCAGCTGATTCTCCTTGCAGAATTGCAGGAAATTGCGCACCCAGTCCTGCGACGTCGCGCCGCCGCAGATCGCCGGGCCGCCGACGCGCATGTCCGGCAGCACGTCTTTGACCGCCTTCGCCGTCACCGCATACAGGTGATGATACTTCTCTTCATCCGCATTTTCCCAGAACCCTGACAGGTTCGGCTCGTTCCACACCTCGCACGGCCAAGTGGACACTTCTTCTTTCCCGTAGCGCTCCGCCAAATGTGCAAGCGTCGCCTGAACCATCGCCGTCCACTTTGCGTCGTCCTGCGGCGGCGTAACGTTGCCCTTCCAATAGAAGATGGTCTGCGTGCCGCTCGCCATTTTTTCCGGCATGAAGCCCAATTCAAGGAACGGCTTCAAGCCCTGTGCGCGGTAATCATCCATCACGCGGTCAAGGTAGGTGAAATTGTAGCCCTCGTGCCAATTTCCTTCCGCATCCTGATACGGCTGGTAAATCGCCATATCGTCGCTGAACAGCCCGTGACCGCGGATGTGCGTGAACGCGCATTCCGCCTGCGCCATCGCCAGCTGCTGCTGATACTCCCGCTGGAGCGCCAGCCCCATGCGACCCGTGCCGATGCAGAACGCGGTGTTGTTGTTGAACTTCGCCTGACTATCCGCCGCTATGCGGATGGAATCCTGCTTCATCGTCTTCGTCTCCTTTATAATCCTGATTTTGCCCAGTCGAATACGAGCACTTGATCATGCGGCAGCGTCGCCTGACAGGTATCAATCTGCTCATACGGCGCGATATTGACCGGTTCCGCCGCGCGGAGGTTGCCGTCCGTCAAGGCGTTGAAGAAGTCGTCGAACATCCAGCGGTCATAGAGCGCCTCCCGGTGCGGACAGAGGACTTTCTCAAACGGCAGCTGCTGGATGCCGCGCATGTTGCTGCGGTACTCCCGAAGCCCCAGCGCCTGCGGGAAGAAGAGCCATGTGCAGGGGTTCCAGTCGTCGCCGGACAGCAGCAGCTTCCGCTCCGGCACATACACCACCGCCGAACCGGGCGTGTGCCCCGGCGCTTCGATGATTTCCGCTGTTAATCCGCCCAAGTCAATCACACCGGGCTTCATCACCTTCGGCAATGGAATTTCACCCGCGAGAAACGTTTTTTCATCCACCGGCAGGTTCTTTCCGATTGCCTGCGTCAGCACCCGACGGCGCATCTTGTCGTCCGTGAACATACGCCAGTCCGCCATATCCGCTTCCAGCATGTACGTTTCCGGGAAGCAGCGTGCCCCCATCGCGTGGTCATGGTGGTTGTGCGTCAGGAACACCGTCAGCGGTAAATCCGTCATGTGGCGCATGAAGTCCGCCACATCCTCAATGCCATAGCCCGTGTCAACCAGCATGGCGGCGTTTTCGCCCTCCAGCAGCGTCATGCAGACGCCCATGCAGTCCACAATATGCCACACTCCCGGCATCACCGCGTGAACCGTAAAGGCCATTTTCGGCTCATCCTTTCCATCTTGCCGCCTGAAAAAACGGCGTTTTTTGCACAATTCGACGCACAGTTGTGTTTTTCCTGTCACCCAGTCAACTTTTCGCCAAATTTCTTCCCCTTTTCTGGTTTTGGGTTGTGCAAGTCGGCGAAATATGCTATACTTTTTGTAGAATACGTTACAGGAGGTATCCTGTCTATGGCAAATCAATGGCTTTCGTGGCTTCCGTTTTTACCGGCTGATGTTCCCGCCGATTTTGCGTCCCCACGCGAAGTCGCCGCGTTCGAGCTTGCGCAGGCACTGCCGACGCTCTCCCCGAATCTGCACGTTTCGCTTGCCGAGGATGATTCGCTGGGCGAAGGGTTCCATGCCGTGCGCAAAGGCGACGACGTGACGATTTTCGGTGGCAAAACTGGGCTGCTGTATGGCGCTTACTGGCTGCTGATGGCGCTCGCGTCGGGTTCGGCATTGCCGGAGGATCATTCCTCTGCGCCGCAGTACGCGCTGCGCATGATTAACTGCTGGGACAACGCCGACGGCAACGTCGAGCGCGGATATTCCGGGCGCAGTCTGTTCTTCCAAGGCGGCAAGCTGGCCTACGACCCCGCGCGGATGCGGCAGCTTGGGCGTATGATGGCGTCCGTCGGGCTGAACGTGCTGTGCATCAACAACGTCAACGTGCACGACCCGGCGCAGCTGCTGATTGAGGACGATCTGCCGGATCTGGCGAAGCTGGCGGCGATTTTCCGCCCGTTCGGCGTGCGGCTGATGGTTTCCATCGACTATTCACAGCCGATGCGCCACGACATCCCGACGGCTGATCCGCTGGATGAACGCGTGCAGGCGTGGTGGAAGCATCAGGCGGAAGTGGTGTACGCTGCGATTCCCGATTTGGCGGGCTTCCTCGTCAAAGCGGACAGCGAACATCGTCCGGGACCGTTCACCTATGGGCGCAATCACGCGGAAGGCGCAAACATGCTGGCGCGGGCGCTCAAACCGTTCGGCGGAATGCTGGTCTGGCGCTGTTTCGTCTACAACTGTCAGCAGGACTGGCGCGATGAAAAAACCGACCGTCCGAAGGCAGCGTATGAGCATTACGTCTATCTGGATGGGCAGTTCGACGACAACGTGATTCTGCAGGTCAAGAACGGGCCGTTCGACTTCCAAGTCCGCGAGCCGATTTCCCCGACCCTGCTGGCAATGCCCAAAACGAAGCTGGCGCTGGAATGGCAGCTGGCGCAGGAGTACACGGGTCAGCAGATTGACATTTTCGCCATGCCGGTAATGTGGCAGGAGCTCTTTGCGGACATGCCGCGCAACAGCATCATGGCGATGGCGGCGGTGTCGAACCTCGGCAATGACGCGTGCATGACCGGGCATCCCTTCGCGGCGCTGAATTTCTTTGCATATGGCGCGCTGGCGTGGGATCCCGATGCCTGCCAGCCGGACGATATCATCCACCGCTGGATTCGCCTCACCTATCGTTTTGCGCCGGATGATGAGAACGCGCTGGCGGATGTGCTGCTCGGCAGCCGCCACGCCTATGAGCAGTATACCGCACCGCTTGGCATCTGCTGGATGGTCACGCCGAACCAGCACTACGGGCCGAGTCCCGACGGCTACGAGTATCAGGCGTGGGGCACTTACCACAAGGCCGACCGCAACGCCATCGGCATCGACCGCACGGCGGACGGCACAGGCTATGTCCTGCAATACCCGGAAGCACTGCGCCGCCGCTTTGAATCCACACAGACCTGCCCGGATGAGCTGCTGCTCTTCTTCCACCGCTTGCCGTACACCTTCAAGATGCGCGACGGGCGGACGCTGATCCAGCGAATTTACGACGACCATTTTGAGGGCTATGAATGGGTGGAGCGCGCCGCGAGCATCCTGAAAGCGCTGCCGCTGCCCGATTTTGACCGTGCTTTAGTAGATGAGCGCATCGGGCGGCAGCTGCACAACGCCCGTGAATGGCGCGACATCATCAACACGTTCTTCCACCGTCTTTCCGGCATTGAGGACGTTCACGAGCGGAAAATCTATCGCTGAGGAGGCTTTTCATGGCGGACACAAGCCAGCCGCATTCATCCCGCTGCCCGGCTTGGCTGCGTGAGGGCGGGCTGTACCTGATTGTCTCCGGCGTCGTGACAGTGCTGAAATATGTGCTGCTGCTCTTTCTGCCGCGTGCATTCGCTTTTCTGCCAATGCGCGACTTCGGCTGGCCCGGCATCGAAATGACGCTGCTGGGCGAAACCTTCCGCTGGAACATCTTCGGCTACGACACGGCGCATGGCGGTCTTCCTTACCTGTGCGCGTACATGACGGCGATGGTGCTTGGCGAATGCGTGAACTTTCCGCTTCAGCGCAAGTACGTTTTCCGCGCCAAAGGGCATCTCGCGCGGCAGTTGCTGCTGTATGCGCTTGCGTTCATCGTGATTACCTGCCTGGTAAACTCGATTAACTGCGTCTGGGTCGCGGTAGCGGCGAAGTTCGTGCCGGATTGGGTGTACACGCTCGGCACGCTCTTCTTTAACGGCACGATTTCCGCGGTGGTGTTTTTCTTCGTTAACAAACGCATTTTCCCACAGGCATAAAAATGGGGGCTGTCCATCGCGGGCAGTCCCCTTTCTTTATGGCGTTTGTTCAATGCGGATAACCTGCTGATGCCCGAAATAGTTTGCCAGCGCCTGATTCACCCAGTAGCCCGACTGCCCCTCGTCCGCCAGCCCCAGCGGGTTCAGGAACGCCGGGCAGACCGCAACATCCGGGATTTCGCAAATCTCGCCGGGCTGACGCAGCGTTTGGAGGATTTCGGTGTACTGCTGATGATACGTCTGCGCCTCGCCGCTGATGAGCGCTTTCGCCGCTGCAACGCTCGTCGGACTTGCACCCGCCGTCGGATGCGCAGATGGCAGCGTCAGCACCAGCGCGAGCGACAGGGCGGCGGCGATTCCGGCGGAATGGCGCGTCAGATGCGAAAGCGCCGCGTCGATTTTCGTGCCGATTCGGCTGTTCCGCAGCCAGCCGACCCAGAGAAACGTCCAGCAAAGCAGCAGCCAGCCATACGCATAGTAGTAGATGTCGATTTGCCGCCCCGGCCCGACATTCGCCATTGCAAAAAGCGACGGCGTCATTTGCGCCGAAAAGATGGCATACGCCAGCGCGCTTTTCAGCAGTGGAAAGCGGAATTTCAACCCGCATTGCCCGACGAAATCCCACATCAGCAGGGCAAAAAGCGCAATGGCAATTCCCTGCGGCCAGCCAAACCAGCCCGACACGCGCGCCCACGCCCGGTCGAAGGAGTAGAGAATCGCGGGAATCGCATCCATCGAGCGCGGGATGGTCGCTGCACGGATGCGGTTGCCGGGTGCGGCGGCGTTGATAGCGAACGCAGTCAGCAGCGCGACCATGACGAGCAATATCTGCCGCCAAGCGGGGTTTTTCCGCACAAGCAGCGCAAGAAGCAGGAGCATCAGCAGAATCAGCGTAACGAGGATGGTCGTGTAGTTGCCGCCGCCGATAAAGAACGCAAGCAACATGCACAATGCAGTCCGCCCGACGCGGCACTTTCCGTCGGTGCAAATCCGCAGGGTGCCCATCAGCAGCATCAGCGAAAGCGCGTAATAGAGTGTGTAGTAGCATCCGCCGTTGAACCAGTAGAACGTCTGGTTCAAATCCGGCACAAGCTGGATGCTCAGCGTCATGAGCACCAAGAAAATCAGCACAACCGTTGCACGCGGCGCGTGGAGCATTTTCCCCAGCTGACGCAGGAGCATCCCCGTGCCAAGCAGCAGCGTCAGGAGCGTCAGGGCGGTCGTCAGCCAATAGGCATTGTCGGAAACCACGCCCGGCTGAAGCGTGAACAGTATCACCGCGCTGAACGACCCCTGCCAGCGCGCGTAGGTGCTCCGGACGTAGGCGGCAATAGCTGCGACAGCCTCCGGCAGCCCCTGTCCTGCGTCAATGACCTTGCGCAGCACCGCGCCGTAGGTGTAGTCGTCCGCGCGCGGGTGATTGTAGAACGCGACCGCCATCACCGGCAGCAGCGACAGCACAAACAAAACCGCGAGGATGATGGCAATCCGCTGAAGTGCGCGCGCATTCCGCATGAGTATTCCTCCTTTTCCGACAAAAATCGCCGCAGTTTGTGATACACTGCGGCGATTTTGCTGATTATTCTTCCGTCAGCGACGGAATGGGTGTCGTGTTCGGTTCGGGTGTGGGCAGTTCCGGCGCGGTCGTAGCTGCCGGCGCACTGCCGCCTGCAATCAGCCGCGTCAGGTTGTCCGATGCCGTCGTCAGCAGCTGCACAGCACGCATGGTATCCATGCGCGTCACGTCCTCCGCGCCCTGCGTCGGCAAGGTCAGCGCGTTCCAGCGGCTCGTTGTGCGCAATGCCATCTTCACGCCGACGTCCGCTTCCGCCATGTGCAGCGCGGCAATCACGCGCAGCTGAATCGGCGCGCCTTCTCTGCTTTCGGTGCTGTACTGGAGGGAAAGTTCCGCCGTAATCGGCTCAAACGTCACCAAATCCGCTGCTTCCGCGCCGTCAGTGTCCGGCTCGATGGTCAGCGTCCACGCGCTGTCATCATGGCGTGTGCCGTCGCTGTCCTGCGTTTCGGAATGCTGGCTGGTCAGGGTGAATTTCGCCTGCAGCGTCTTTGCGTCCGTTACGAACGCGGCGGGTACACTGCTGATGCTGCCCGTAATTGCGTTCTGGTTGCCGTCCGCCGCCGTCATGCTGAATGTCAGCGTCTGCGTCGCGCTGTTCAGCACAAGCGCAGTCGTGCTGCCCTCCTGCCGGAAGGTCAGCGTCGTGTAGCCCCACGCATTCTGCGGCAGGGGCAGCGCCACCGCCACGGACAGCGTATCGCCACGCGCGGAAAACTTGCGTGACAGGCGCAAATCGCCCGACAGCGGCAAGGCGTCAATGCAGGCATCGTAGAAGTAGCCCAGCGCGGGATTGAGGTAGGCCGCCTGCTGCTCCTCCGTCATCATCGGGCGCAAAAGCGTCAGCAGCGTCTCGTCATAGAGCGCTTGCTTCCACATCAGCTTCGTTTGTTCTTTCACGTCATCCGCTGGAATCACATAGCTGACGCGCATGACAAGCTCGCCGTTTTCAGTCATCGTGTCGGGTTCAGCGGCGTAATCCGCCAGCCACAGCTCCAGTTCGTTCAGATATTCCTCCAGCGCCGGCTGCCACATGCTTTCCCAGAGAATGTCAGGCTGCGCCATCATCTCCGCCAGCACAGAGTAGAACGATGGATTGCTCTTTCCCGATTCCGCCATCGGCATGGACAGCAGCACATCCGGCAGCACATCCGTGCGCAGGTACAGCGTGTCGCCCACGCGGTACAGCTGCGTCAAGCCTTGCTGGCTGCCGCTGTCATCCTGCGAAAACACCTGATACTGGAAATCGTCGCTGTCCTCCAGATTCAGCAGGCGCACATGCAGCGTCGAAGCCGTCAACGGCAGCAGGAAATCCAGCCACGACGCCGTGCCGGACGCCGTGACCGCAACTGAGCCTCGAATGGGGTAATCCTGCACAGCAAACTGCTGGTAGAGCAGTTCCGGCAGCGTATAGTCATCCTCTTTGGCAGCAAGCGCCGTGCCGCCAAGCAGCAGCGCCGCGCAGAGCAGGACAGACGACAGGATTCGTTTCAGCATGGGTTTACCCTCCTTATCGGGTGTCATTCGATTTCGACGGCGGATTCTGCCGCCTGCCGAATGGTCTGAACGTCCTCATCCGACATTTCGTAGAAGAAGAACGCCGCGTCCTCCGCGCTGAGAACCTGAATCAGCGGGCGGACAATGGCAGTCGCAATTGCGCCGCTGAGTTGGCTGCGCAGGTTTTGCAGCGTCTCCGCGCTGAGCGTGGACAGTTCCATCATCGCCGCGGTGTCCTTCCACAGGGATTCGCTTGCGCGTGCCGCACGCAGCGTAATCACGCATTCTTCAGTCGTGCCGTAGCGCTTTTCTTCCTGATAGCCGATTGTCCCGCTGATTTCCGGCGCTTCCGCGTTTCCGGACAGGACGACATTCGGCGTGATGGTGCGCTTCGTGGCGTAATCTTCGCCCGGCAGCTGCTGCTTGATAGCCACGCTGCCGCTCACGTTGTCGCTGTCATTCTCCAAGCGGTTCGTCAAGTCAAACGTGACCTCGGTCTGCGTCGTCTGCTTGCTCGCCGTCACCTTGTAGGAGCAAGTGCCCTGCATGGTGATTTTGCCGCTGGAAAAGGTCATAATACGCTCAAAATCCAGCGTGTTCTTGTCCGTGCCGCTCTTTGCGGGGGACGTCAGCGTGATTTCATCGCGTGTTTCGCCGTTCTCTCGCTTTGTGCGCCAGACGAGCTTGACCGTGCGCAGTTTGCCGTCCACGCCGCAGACGCCGTTGTACTCCACACGCAGCGGCACTTCGTCCTCTGTGCGGTAAACACGCAGCTTTTGCGTGCCGGAGAAGGTCAGCGACGCAATCAGGTCATGCAAATCACCTTCCGGGCAGAGGGACAAAAGCGTTTGCTGCATTTCCTCCAGTTTCGACTTGGAGAAGGTATAATCCGTGCAGGAGCGCGCCAGCCCCATGTCCTTGATGGTCGTCTTGACGCTCTTGCGTTTGCCGTACTCCGCGAAAGGCTCCAGAATCGCGTTGGACAGCACCCAGCCGTCGTCAATCCACTTCTCGAACGTACCGTCAATAGCACGCAGGTCGAGGGAATTCAAAGACGTACCGAGCAGCAGTTCCAGCGCATTCCCTTCCTGCGATGCATAGGAAACGTTCGGCATACAGGAGAACTGCACTACGTCGCCCTTCTGCGCCATCGTCAGCAGCTCGTTGCCGTTCATCAGCACGGAAACGCCGCTTTCGCCGTCCGCCGCATACAAATTCAGCGACAGCGGCGCAAGTACACGGTCAAGCATCGCCGTGCGCGTCTCATCAAAAGGCGCATGTGCTTGAAGGCTGATGGACAGCGTAACCGACAGGGGTGTATCCGCCAAATTCCAGTCCGACGCGGCTTGCAGCAGCGGCGCATCTGCCAGTGCACAGGGTGCAAGCATCAGCAGCACCAGCAGGAGCGATATCAGCGAGTGCAGTTTCCGCATGAATCTTCACGTTCCTTTCATTAAGAGTGTGTTTCTAAAATGAGACCGGTGCAGTTTCGAGCAGATTTTCTTGCAATTCAAGGATGAAAACCGAAGGTTTACTGGCGGTAAATCGAGGTTTGAAGACGCGGAAGTGCAAGAAAAGATGCCGAAAATGCTGCCGGGCGAATTTAGAAACACACGCAAGGGCGGGTGATTATTCCGCGCTTTCCGCGAAGGCGCGGAGCATATCTTTTGCTTCGTTCGGGTCTTCAACCAGATTGATAGACGCCCGCAGCTGTGCCGCGCCGCGCATTCCGCTGACATACCAGCCGACATGCTTGCGCATTTCGTTCACTGCCACGCGCTCCGGCTTCCATTGCAGCAGCATGTCATAGTGGCGCAGGGCGGTTTCCACGCGCTCCTGAACGGTCGGCGCGGTCACATTTTCGCCGGAAAGCCGCTGCTTCACCTGACGGAATAGCCACGGATTGCCAAGCGCGCCGCGCCCAATTAGCAGTCCGTCCACACCGCTTTCCTCCAAGTGGCGGGCGGCGTCGTCCGCCGTGAAAATGTCGCCGTTGCCAATCACCGGCACATGCACGGCTTCCTTTACCTTGCGCACATACGTCCAGTCCGCGTGACCGCTGTACTGCTGCATCCGCGTCCGACCGTGTACAGCAATTTCGCACACGCCGCAGTCCTCCGCCATTTTCGCCATGTCCACGACGTTGATATGCTCGTCGTCCCAGCCAAGGCGCATCTTGACCGACACAGGCAGGTGGCTCGCCTTGCAGACCGCACGGAGGATTTTCTCTGCGTTTTCCGGCGTGCGCATCAGCCCGCTTCCCTCGCCGGATGCGGCGACCTTATGCGCCGGACAGCCCATGTTCACGTCCACGCCGTCGAAGCGCCCCATGGCGGACAGCTCTTCCGCCGCGCGCGCCATCAAATCTGCCTCTTTGCCGAAAATCTGCACAAGCAGCTTGCCCTCGCTGTCCCGGCGTTCAATCAGGGAAACGGTCGCAGGATGATTGCGCGGCGCGTAGAGGTAGCCCATCGCGCTGACCATCTCCGTCGTCGCTACATCGCAGCCCTGCTCAAAGCACAGGACGCGGAACGGCCAGTCTGTAATGCCTGCCATCGGGGCAAGGCGGATGCTCGTCATGCCTTATCCCCCCGCGGGAAAAGCGCAACGCGCACCGGCGTATCCGCATACGGTGTCAGCGGCAGCGCACGAATGTCGCCCGTCAGTTCCGGCAGCACCGGCACATCAACTGGGGCATTGTTTCCTTTTTCCCACGCAATCGGCGCAAATGGGGCGGTCACGCCGTTTTCGGTCACTTTGCCATTGCCGCACAGCGCATATGCCCAGTCGCCGTCCGCCGAGAGCGCCAACACCTGCGGACCGCGCGTAAGGTACGTTGCCTGATGATAGGCGCTGCTGTGCCGCATGACGGGCTGCTCCAGCACGGCGACGATTTCGTCCCCGTCGTGCCAAACGCGCTCGATGCCGATGCAGCCGTCCACCAAGCGGTATTCCGCCGTCGGCGCACCGTTGACGAGGATTTCGGACGACGAGGCCCACGCCGGAAGCCGCATGTGGAAAAACGCCTTCTGGTCGTTCTTCATGTGCATCTTGATGGCGTAGCGCTCGCCCTGCGCGTCGATAGTCAGCACCATCTTATTGTCGCAGACGGCGTATTTGCCAGGAATCAGCATATTGACCGCGAAGCCGTCCACCCACGCGGTCACGGCGGACTGAATCGCCAGCGCATAGCCGCGCGCAAGGCGTCCGAGTGTCAGCGCGAAACTTCCCTGCTGAGTCTCCTGCGCCGCCAGCGAGTTGACGCGCTGCACCAGCTGCACGCGTGTTTCCTCCACGCACGCCGGCAGCGCATTGAACACCAGCCGTTCCAGTTCATCCCACGCCCAAACTGCGTGCGCGCCCATGCCTGCGCACACAAACGCTTCCGCCCATGCGCCCAAGGTATCATTGAAAATGCCCGTGCTGGGATTGCCGCCCGCAAGCATCGGATTTGCGGTCAATCCACCGCAGATCGCGCCGTGATAGCGGCTGATTTTCTCCCAGCCCGTCTTTGCGGCGTTCATCTCCGTCGCCGAGCCGTTGAGCCAGCCGCGCGCCAGCGCCGCACGAGCGCCATCCGCCAGAGCCGCCGCATTCGTCGTCAGTGCCAGACGGGTGTAGTAGCCCTCCAAATCACCGTTTTCCTTCTTCAGACCTGCATCCAGTTCTTCTGCTGAAACAGCCTTGCTCACGGGCGTCTGAATCGGGGTCGCGGTCAGGACGCCGCTCCAGTTCATCGTGCTGGCGGACAGAGTGCGGGCAAGTTTGAGCATGGCAGGAATGCCCGTGATGCGGTAGACCTTTTCCAGCAGTTCGAGCAGATCCGCCGGGAACGCGCGGACGTACTCGTCCGCCGCAATGTCGTCCCACTGCTTCGCCGCCCACTGGAACCAGCGCAGCAGCACCGTCAAATCTTCCTTCTTCGCTTCCGCTTCATACAGCGCCCACACCGCGCGCAGGACATACACCGAATCCTCAATTGTCAGCGCAAAGGAGCCATCCTCCCGCTGAGCGGCGGCGGCTTCCCGAATCGCCTTGACTGCGGGCGACTGCATCGCATCCGCCTTCACAAGGCACGCCAGACGGAACGCGCCTTCCAGCAGCAGTGGCTCACGGCGATTTTCCACTTGCGCATACAGGCGCGTCAAAGCAGGCAGGTTCACGCGCACCTGACCGGCGCGCAGGGGCTGACTGGTCAGCATCGTCAGCGGCGCTTTATCAAAAACAGGCTTGAGTGGCACAGTTCGTTCCTCCAAATACTTTCCTCATTATTATTTACCATCAAACATTATACAGCATTTTCGCGCAAACTGCAATCACTGAATTGTAAAAAAACGCGCACCAGCCGTGTTTTCATCATGCTGATGCGCATTTTTTCTACAATCAGGTTGCCTCCGTATCCTTCGCAAAAATCCAGATGCTTTCTTCCTTATTTAGTCCATCGCACGCCATAATCCGCAGGTGAATCGGCATACCGTCGCTGCGCTTGTAATGTTCGTCAATTGTGCCTTCCCTCGCAAGGCGCTCCCGCACAATCTGCGCGCATGTCAGCGACTCAAACTCTTCCTGATCCTCCGGGGCTATGTAGAGCCGGATATATTCCAGCATCGCGCGGCGGAACGAGCCGTTGCACTTGTCCAGCATGTCGCGGAAGAAATCTGGAATCAGGATTTTGCGGAAGGAATCCTGCGCAAAGTTGATGAGGTACACCGCAATGTATTCCGGCGCAATGACGCGGATGAACTGGTCTGCATCCTGCTTTTCCTGCATCAGGCGTTCCAGTTTTTCGTTCAGTGAGCGCATCCGGCGTTCCTGACCGTTCTGCTGATAATACGCTTCTTTGTCGCGGCGCATAGCATCCTCGGCACGGTTGACGATGTTCTGCACATTCTCTCGCCCCGTGCCTTGCTGCACACCAACGGAAATCTCGTACTCCGCGCCTCGAAGCGTCATGCGCAGTTTTTCCACTGCCAGCAACACTTCGTCATGCTTGCGGTTGCAGCAGAGAATGACGAACTCGTCGCCGCCGATGCGGTAAATCTGGTCATTCGGGAAGAAGCTCCGCGCTGTGCCCGCCACCATGCACAGCATACTGTCGCCTGTCTGATGCCCCAAGTGGTTGTTGATTTCGTGCAGCCCAACGACGTCAATGTAAACGCATTCGATGGTGTCCGGGTGCTCCTCGTTCAGCCGCGAAACATCCTTCTCAAACTTCGTGCGGTTGAACATCCCCGTCAGTGCGTCGCAGTTGCAGTAATATTCCAGTTCACGCTGATAGCGGCGGTCGGCTTCCATGTTCATCATGTCGTCCGTCCGGCGGATGCACAGCAGTGCCCACGGCTCCTGCTGTGTGTAGCCGCGGCTGGTCAGCACAGACAGCTCCACCCAGTTGAAGCGCTTGCCGTCAGACAAGCGGAAGCGGAAGTCCATGTGCCGCCGCCCGCTGAATATCTCCGTCCGCAGGTGTGCCAGCGACATAAACCGCTGGTAGTCGTCCAAATTCTCCGGGTGAATCAGCTGATGACGCACCAAATCGTTGCTGAAGCGCGAAAACGGCATCTGCGTATCCGGCAGCGGCGGCGTACGCTTGAGCGGCTGGCATTCGCCCGTATTGAGATTCAGTCGGGCAAGCAGCAGATACGCGCTGTCCAGCGTCGCAATTACATCGCGCTCAATTTCCGGCGTTGTGTTCCACTGTTGACTGGGCACAGCAGGCATCGGCGATGCGCCGGAGAAACGCTGAATATCTCGGTAATCCTCCGGCACAATGATGCTCAGCAGGCGCTCGGCATCTTTCACCGGGAGCGGGCGATAGAAATAGTAGCCCTGCCCGTAGATGCAGTTCATCGTTTTGAGCATATCGACCTGTTCCTTCGTCTCCACGCCCTCGGCGATAATCGTCATATTCAGCTTGTGCGCCATATTGACAACGGAATCCACAATTTGGATGCCCTTCTGCCGGTTCTCCGCGTTCATCTCGATGAACTTCATATCCAGCTTCAGCACATCTACGTTCGTATCTTTGAGCATATTGAGCGATGAATAGCCGCTGCCGAAGTCGTCCATCAGCACAGTAAATCCATACTGGTGGAGGCGGTCGATGGCTTCGCGCACGAGATTGCTGTTCTCCGCGAACGCCGTCTCGGTGATTTCCACGCGAATCAGCTCCGATTTGAGGTCATAGCGTCTGACCATCTCGCGGAAGTGCGCAGGAACGTCCATTGCCTTCATATCCGTGATGGACACGTTGACCGAAATCGGCACGACATGCTTGCCGTCGTGAATCCAGCCGCTCATTGTGCGGCAGACGCTCTCCCAAATGTAGCGGTCTAAATCCGTCACCAGCCCGGTTTCTTCCAGCAATGGGATGAAGCTGCTTGGCGACACAAGCCCCATTTCCGGGTGATTCCAGCGGACAAGCGCCTCCATGCTGACGATGTTGCCCGTCAAGCTGTTGCACTTCGGCTGCAGATAGAACGTAAATTCGCCGCGCTGGATGCCGATGCGCACGTCGCTGAGCAGGCGCTGATGTTTTTCCAGCTGCTGCATAATCTGCTCGGAAAAGCGGCAGATGCGGTGATTCAGCTTGCCCCTGACCGCCCCGGACGCAATCTGCGCATTGTTGCACAGCACGCTGACATCGTCGGAGTGCTCATCCACCGGGCAGATGCCCAGCAGCGGCAGAAAGCCGTCAAGCTGCTGATAATCCTCGATGCAGTGGAAAATCAGGTCATATACCGCCTGCGCCCGCTTGTCATCATCCGGCATACACAGGAAAAAGTCATCGCCGCCAAAATACCCGGCGATATAGTCGTTCTCCTTCGCAAGCAGCGCCAGCTGATGCCCGATTGTGTGCAGCAGCTCGTCCCCCTGCACCTGACCATACCAGTTGTTGAAAAGTTTGAAATGTTCTATGTCGATGGACAGTACGCACCAGCCGTTCAGCTTCTTTTCCGTCAACAGCTGTTGCACCTGCCGCAGGAAGTCCAGCCTCTCAGGCAGTCCCGTCAAGGAATTCAGGTTCGACGTCCGACGCACGGAGGTCAGCTGCCGTGCCGACGGCAGGAGCTTTTGTTCGCGATTCGTCATACCTGCAAGACCTCTTCTCTGTATTGTCATAAAAGGCGGCGCCGCACCCTTGCCGGTGAATTTTCTTCACACATTGTTCAATTTATTCTATCATCTTTCGTAAATTTTCGCAATAGCCAGAAACGAGAACGGCGAACATTTTAGGCGTTTTCCACACTACTTTTCGCCGAATCTTCCATTTTTGATGGTTCTTCCGTGCGCGCGACGTTCTCGGTCACGGAAACGTGGATGTGCCCTTCCGCGATTGCCTTCGCCATGTCGAAATGGATGTTATCCTTCTTCTCTTCGGCGTTTTCGGGGCGATCCATATAAATCACGCGGACGTCTTCTTTCTCCGCGGCAGTCTTGCTCCACGAGCGAACTGTCCACGCCGCCAGCAGAATCAGGAACGGAATCATGTTGTAATGATAGCGCACCTGCGTTTCCAGCAGCATATGGCTCAGCGCCGTGCCAAGGAAGAAGAGCATACAGATGAGAATCATGGCGTTCGGGGCAAGCCGCCGCCGCCACGCCTCCATTGCGCCCAGCGCTGCAAATAAGAGCACCGCCATGTACATCACGCGCCCAATGGGACGGATGCTCTCCAGCAGGCTGCGCAGTTCAGGCGTCAGTGTCCCCTGCTGCTCCGTCCAGAGCAGATTCCAGTCAATGCCGAAATCATCCGTTCGCCACAGGTCGCGGAACTTGTAGACCATCAGGTTCAGCACATTTTCCGGCTCCGACTGAATGCGCTGCGCCGCCACTTCCATACACGCCTGATGCGCCCCCGTCGCGGACTTCGTAGCGTCATACGCCTGCGCGAAGAATTCGCTGTCCGTCTCGTTCCACAAGCCATTCGACTGCGTGTTCAAGCCGACCATGAGGTTATAGCCGGACGCATACAGCCCCGACGCAGGCTGCTCGCCGATGATGTCAGAAATTGCGCGGTTGATGACGCTGCCCGTGACGAGATAGCACACCAGCACCAGCACAATGCAGACGATTGGCTGGCTTGTGGCGTAGCGCGCGCCCTCCACACGGATTTCGTTCATCGGGTCGCCCGTGACGCACAGCTGCGCCACGCAGTACGCCGCGAGCAGGATGACCGCCATCGGGCGAATTGCGCCCGCAAGCGCCAGTACGATACCCAGCAGCGCCATCACGCCCAGCATCCGAGAAGGCGCAACATCGTAGAGGCTGCCCTTGCGGCGGTCAAGAATACTCGTCATCATGTCCGCGGCAAGCAGAATCAGCATCGTGAAGGACGGTTCGGTGGCAACCATGTTGCTGAACAGGATGTGCGACGGCCACAGGCTCATCAGCGCCACCGCCACCAGCGCGCCCGTGCGCCCCGCGATTCGCCGAGCGATATGCCCCGCCAAGAGGATGGAAATCACACTGCACACAAGGTTTGCGTACAGCGCGTTGCGCACCGACGCGCCGAAAATAGCAAACGTCGGCCACAGGATGAGCATCGGGAAGCCGATGGTGTGCGGGTAGAGCGCGATATAGCGGCGGTCGACCGCTCCTTCGGCGGACATCAGCGTATCATTCAGCAGGTGATTCGCCATGCGGTAGTACGTCTCAAAGTCCGAATCCGGCTCAACGGGGATGTTCCAAATCACCCACAGGCGCAGATACACGCCAACGCCCACCAGCACCGCGCCGAGCGCAATCATTACGATGTTTTTGGGAAGCGGCTGCATCTTCTGCCCGCACTTGCGCGAAATCCGCCCCAGCAGCAGCGCAAGGAGCGACAGCCCCGCCATACTCAGCACCCAGATTCCCTGTCCGAGATATTCCCGCTCCGTCGCGCGCGTCACATATTCGAGGCTGGCACTCAGCGCCAAGCCCATACACATGATAAACAGCGTCAGTGCGAGATAATCAAGCAGATTCTTCTTGCGGCTCATGGTCTGCTTCCTCCCTGATTGCATTTTCCGCCGTGCGCCGCGCCGGAATCAGCCGCCGCACAAGCACCACGCCTGCCGCCACAACAAGCAGGTCGTGGCAGAGCATAAAGGTATACATCTGTTTATTGTTGTCTGCAAAGCCGTTGCCGATGACCGACAGCGGATATTGCATTACGCCCACGAACATCACGCACAGGAACAGCATCGCCAGCAGCTTTGTCCGCTTCTGCGTCTTTTTGCGGCAAATCAGCGTCAGGCAGAACACGCCCGACGTGCCGTAGAGCAGCACATACACCCAGAACGTGCGCGCCGCGAAGATGCTGCGCAGATTACACCAGAGGTTCATGCGGTGCAGCGGACGATTGTCGCTGTACAGCGCGTCCGTGTAGGTCATGAACGACGTGCTCAACGTGACGGATTCCTGTGCCGCGCGGTTCATCATCGTCAGCATGTCCTTCGGATGGCGCAGATAGTAGCGCACGAGCGTCATCGTCGTCACATGGTCATAGAATTTCTCCTGCAATTCGTCCGATTCAATGGGATAAACGTACTCGCTGTTCGGATAGTACGCGTGCTTGCCGATGTCCGCCTTCATTTCCGCTGGAATGCCCAGCTCTTCCATGGCTGCGTCCGGGTCGTCGGCAATCATCAGCGCACCGTAAAACACGCTCTGCCAGATGGTCTGCTTTTCGGACACCCCCTGATTTTTGCGGTACACGCCAAGCGTGTCGTAGCTGACCAGCCCGCACAGCAGCGCGCCCATCAGCGAAAACGCAATCAGTGGCTTTTTCGCCTGCGGATGATGATAGACGGTAAAGACAATCAGCAGAACAATCGCCGCCGGGAGCGCCAGCGCCATCTGTGCCTTGGCAGTGCAGAGAAATCGCACGCTGATGGCAAGCAGAATCATCCACAGCCAGCTTTTCCGGCTTCCGCGCGGCATCAGCGCCAGATGCACGGTGCAGGCAATCGTCAGCATCAAGCCGACGGGAATCATCGTTTCGCCGAAGAGCGAGTTGTACCATGCGAGGTAATTTTCGCCCAGCAGCATACACGCAACAATCAGCCCTGCTGGAAGCGTCAGCTTGCCCAGCAACGGATACAGGTCGTGCACGAGCAGCAGCAGCGCCGCTATCACCAGCGACAGCAGGATGAACGCCTGCACCTGCGTGGAGTAATTGCCACCCGTCAGCAGGGTGATGAAGCGCACGAGCATCGACGGGAAAATCAGTGAATACGTGGGATCTATGGAGGTCAAGCGCGCCGGATGGAATGGCTCACGGTAGGAGTAATCCTCGACGACACCCCACTCAAACTGCGTCGATTCATCATCGAGCTGCGGCTGCGCCCAGTACAGGTCGATTTGTTCCATCATACGCCCGAAGTCGCCGTTGTTCACGCCGCCGATGTGCTCTGCCGGAAGCAGCTGCCAGCAGCAGAGCACCACGCAAACCATCGCAACGATGGCAACCGTCCCCTTTTGCGTCATGCGGATTTTACGGAGATACGGCAGCAGTCCTTCGGATGTCCTTGCCGAGCAGGGCGGCAGCGCCAATTTCGCTTCCTTCACGCTCAGCCACGCCATCAGACGGCGAAGGAGCACCGCGCCGGAGGTGAAACTCACCAACACCATCAAACCGCCCAGCAGGAACGCCAGCGGCTTCACGGTCAACAAGTCAATGCCGCCCGTCAGCACGAGGGTCAGCGGCAGATAGCCAATCGTGCCAAGCAGTACCATCAGCAGAAACGCGCAGAGCATCACGGATGCGCGCTGCCGCCGCACAATGGGCAGCAGCAGCACAAGGAGCGCCGCGCAAATCAAGCACCAGCGGGAAATGGCGTGATGGTCACGCCCGAAAATGGTTTCCAGCACGGTATGCAGCGGTGAACGTGACGAAACGGTATTCCCGGCATCGTCCGCCAAATACCAGCTGTCCGCGTTCCGCAAAGCGCTTTCGTTTTTGTCCATCATGGTGCGAACGACTGGCGGATGCTGAATCGCAAATTTCACCCGTTTCCCCAGCGAAATATTTTCATTCAGCAGGGCGGCATTTTCCGCGTCCCGCGGGTCGTTCACAAAATTTTCGGAAGGTTCATAGTAGCTTTTGCCGATGTCCGCGAGGTAGCTTTCAGGCAAGCCGAGGGCTTCCAGCGTCTCCTCCGGCTTCTCCGATGCGGGCAGATAGCCTTGAAAGACCGCCAAGTAGTTCGCGGCGGCGGAATGCACCGTATCGTCCGCCTGCCAGCCTGTGACCAAGCCGCTCACGCACATCAGGCTCGCAATCAGCACACACGCCGCATGAAGCGGACGTTCTGCCCGTCCGGGGCAGCTATGCACGGCGCACAGCACAACCGCCAGCACCGCCGCGGGCAGCAGCACCATCATCTGCGCCATGGTACGCAGCATCAGCTGCGCCGCGAAAAGCACCAGCAGCGTCCATTGAACGCCGCATCCCTTTTCCCGGCACAGGCAATAAACCGTCGCGCCGAGGAAAAGAAGCAAATATGCCATGGAAGCGCCGACCGCATACAGGCTGTTCAAATAGCCGATGACGGCGGGATTCGCCAGCGCAAGCGGCAGTCCGAGCGTCGCAAGAATCGCCGCCGTGCGTGACCGCCGCGCCAGCCCGTTCGCCAGCAGGTACGCGCCCCAGCCCATCAGCAGCGCATACACGACCGCCAAATAGCGCGTGCTGAAACCCAGACCGAACGGGTGTGTCGCCAGCCGGACGAGCGCAACCGCCGCGCCGACGGAGGTACGGGACGCAAACAGCAGCGTGGAATACGCCGTGTCCTCATAGGCGAAGTCCTCCACGCGCTGCCCGGTCGGGATGCTCTCTTCCGCATAGCGCAGCGCAAGCCCTTCCGCCGCCGAAGCATAGCTGCCGTCCGCCACCACCCCGATGGACGGCGACGCAAACAGCGTCCACAGAATCGCCGCTACGGTCAGCAGCGCCGCCGTCAATCCGGTCAGCCTCGCCCGTCGTGTCTGTTCCATGCGCAAGATTCCTCTCTTTCGATATGGGTTAGAATCGGCTGTTGTCCTTCACAGGGGCGGAAAGCGCCGCTGCGTCCTTGTCAGACAGCGCGCCGTCCGTAATGTTCAGCGTCCGGATGCCCGCGTTCGAGAAGCGGAACAGATTTCCGTCCGCATCGCGCTGTGCGCCAAGGAGGAGCGTCGCGTCGTAGTTATCGCAGGCGCTTTCGACGCGCTGGACAAGCTCGCCGTCCTGCCAAATCGTGTACTGACTGCCGGATTTGACGACCACGAGGTGCATCAGCGCCGTGCCCTGCGGCAAATCCACCGTGACGCCGACGCTATTGCCGACATAGGCTGTGAGCGTATCGGCATTATCTTGCCGGAGCATGAAGCCGCGGTAATGCCCGGTTTCCTCGCTGAAGCAGGACATGTAGACGCCGTTATTCACGCCCTTACGCACGTCGATGACGGTGTCGAGCGTCCAGTCCTTCGTCGCGACGTCGTAGAGCTTCACGCCCGTGTCGAGCGCACGGTCACTGCCGTTGCCGACGAATGCGCCGGGCATGGTGTACGCGGCGGATTCCGCAACCAGTTCCGGCGGCAGCGGCGCGTCGGCGAAGTCATATGCCGCAATGTCCGCTTCTGCCATCACGCCCGCGTAGACAGACAGGTGATTCACCTGCGTCTGGCTAATGCGGAAGATATTGCCGTCTGCGTCGCGCTGGGCGCCGATGAGCAGCGTGCCGTCATAGCTATCCGCAGGCGATTCGGCTTCGGCGACGAGCAGACCGTCCGCATAGATGCGGTAGCTTGCGCCGTCCTTGACGATGGCGATATGCATTTCGCGGTCAAATTCGCCCGGCACAGTCACGCCGACATTCTGACCGAAAACGATGTTGGTCTGCGCGTTGTCCAGCTGGCGGATCAGCAGACCACGATAGTTCTTGGCATTCTCGTCGAAGCAGGACAGGAACACGCCATTGCCGGGATTTTCACTCGGCGTGACGCTGGTCAGCAGGGTGAAGCGCGTCGCAGTGGAGGCAAACAGCTGTGTCTGCGTATCGAGATACGACGCCTGACGATACGTTTCGTCGCCGCCGACGAACTGCTCCGGAAGCGTGTAGACTTCCGCCGCGTCCTTCACGCCGATACCGAGCGGCTTGGGCGCTTCGGGCAGGTCTTCCGGCTGCCACGCAAGGATTTCGCTTTCCGTCAGCACGCTGTCATAGACTTCGAGGTTCAGCACGCGCGTAGGCGAGAAGCGGAACTTCTCCCCGCCGGGGGTGAGTTCTTCGCAGCCGAGGAGGAGCGTGCCGGAATAGGCGTCGCAGGGAAGCTGCTCATTCTCATAGAGTTTTTCACCATTTAGATAAATAGAATATCGTTCATTGTCCTTGGTGATAGCAAGCGTAGCGGAATCACCATGCAAAAGTGGCAGCATGAATGTACGATTGTTCCCCAATATCACTTGGAGTGCATTGCCTTCACCGCGAATCAGCAATCCACGATAATTCTCGCCATTTTGTTCATCAAAGCAAGCCATAACGACCTGCCCTTCATCCGTGTCTGGCAAGGGCAGACCAATTTTGGTCAATATTGTCCATGAACTATAACGATTTTCATAGAGTTTAATCTTTGTATCATAGTATTCAGAAAC